>Ga0079306_1001452_pt1 | contig 15629 bp, 6 predicted proteins | sample Methanotroph_Enr_FD_79181 | JGI IMG/M metagenome (GOLD analysis project Ga0079306, IMG submission 79181) | Enriched soil microbial communities from Old Woman Creek wetland in Ohio, USA - Methanotroph_Enrichment_5 | ecosystem: Environmental > Terrestrial > Soil > Wetlands | place: USA: Ohio...
CCCACACTGGCAAAATATCCATCTAAAGCCGAATCAGATTTTGCTTGCCAAATACCGGGGATCTTATAAAAATTATTGTTGTACGCAGTGAAATACAAAATATAGTTGCCTTGACCTTCATCGATTAAACCCAATGGCGTACGGGTCAATCCCCACCATTTATCAGGATGGTTTTCAAGATCGATGATGACTGGTTTCGACCAATGTATTCCATCAGAAGAAACCATATATCCAATTTTTTGGTAAAAGCCGGCGCCATCAAAAAATACAACATACCTTCCATCTGGAAGTTGTGATACTACCGGGTTTTCGGTATGTTTGCCAACAACTCCGGGCTCGGATAATCTTTCCCAGGGGCCAGTTAGTGCTGGAGATTTTGCAAGGGCGATCCACCCTGGCGATGAACCATAAATGGCGAACCATTGTCCATTAACCTGATATGGGAAAAAGGATTCAACCCCCATCAGACCGAATTTTGGTTCTGCGGTGTCGGGTTTCATAAGGATACTTGTTTCAATGTATGGCCCGTCAATTCCATTTCTACCCTTTACGCTTGATTTGGCTAAAGCAATAATTCCATCATAATTTCTAAACCATTTTTCGGGGGTATTCGGTTTTGAGCGATAGCAAACATAAGTTAAGATCCAGCAATTTTGTTTTTCGTCAAATGTTGGCACCGGCGACCATAGAGAAGCATGGGAGTCATTTCCGGTAAAATCACCACTTGATTCGAACAATGTTGCAGCTCTTACCCATGCAATGCCATCTTTACTTTTCCAATGGGCAAGCCTTGTTTTACACATAAAGGGCCCGCCCCACATCTCAGTAGTAAAAATATGATATACGTTGTTAAATTTTAATGCCCTTCCACCTTCAAATCCATATTTATTGTTTTCTGTTCCATGATCGCCAATCTTAATAACCGGGGGGGAAGTTCCTCCAATAATTTCAAAAATAGAATCGGCAGGGAACCCTTTTCCATTATTCAGATTAACTTCCTTCTTTGAATTTGTCTTATTTTCCCGAATGAATGAAAATAATCCTGTTGTACATAGAATAAGTAAGAGAGCAATTATCTTTTTCATATTGTAATAATTTTTCTCATTCTTTTACCGGTTTGATTGACATTATAAAATCGTACCGTTGTGGCATAACCTGATATTGTGCAAAAACTGACCGGGCAGTGCAGCCTAATCCGCTTGTGGCATAATCGAAATTAAAAGTTATCCCGTCAAAAGGATGGAGTTGATAGGTATAAAGAGCTTTTGTGAGGTTTTCAGTCGAATATGGTTGTGCACTGAAGTTAAATAAACTATTTCCCTTAAATTCGAGTCCTGTTCCATTAGCATCGGTCATCTTTACCCACCGGTTTTCGGTCCTTAAACCATAGTCCTGAGGAATTAGGTAAGGCACATACATCTCATTTACTGTCGATTTGTAAATACCTGTCTTATAGCCTGATTTACGGTCAGGATAGTTTTCTTCGGGACCACGGCCATACCATTGAACGTTTTCAAGGGTTTTATTGAGTATCCATGCTGTTCCTATTCGTGGAAGCCAGCTTGGCATTTCTCCGTTCGGAATTATGGTATGCTCAATCGTCATTTCCCCGCTACCATCAATAGTGTATCTGAAATGATTATGAAATGCGCCTTTCTGGTTTCCTAAAACCAATACATTTTTTATGTCAATTAAAATTTTTCCGTCATTTTGTGTTTCCCAGCTAAAGTTATCCAAATAAAATTTCAGTCTGTCAAGGCCCGAGGAATACCACTCTGTGGCTGCCATGTTTCCGTACCCTTCAACTTTGTGCTTAATATTTGCACTTTTCATTGTCCATTCGTCCGTTTCATTAGCCAATGGGGCATGCCATACATTCATCTGCCCGCCTTCCTTGATAAGTTCTTTTCCCTGAAATTTTAAGGATGATAAAGTGCCTGTGTTTTTATCAAAAGCGTAAACAAAGTCTTTACCTGTCACGATTAATTCACCTTTTTCTTCATTGACTTTTAAAGAAGCCGGAGATGGATTTTTGATGATTTGGATCGGTTGGTACCAGGGCAGTTCCAGTTGGTCCCATGCAATTTCATAACCTGCATCTGCCCAGGTTTTCTTTTCTTTTTGGCGAAAACTTATCAGTATCCTGTACTCAACTCCAGCCCTGATTTCCGGTTTCTGAAACGGAACTACCACAATTTTCTTTTCCTGAGGTTTAAGTGAAACAGACATTTCCCCCTTCTGAATAATTTCATTATCGGCCTGAAGCATCCAAATGGTATTCAATTCACTAAGATTCGTGAAAAGATACCGGTTTGTAATTTCAACTTCTCCTTTTTCTGCTGAAACCAACGTTGTCTTTACCGGTTGAGCAGATTTTTTTATTTGTAACATTTCGGGTTCAGGCCGTCTGTCTGGCCAGATACTCCCATATGTCCTGGCACCAATTCCATAGCTATAAAATTCACCTCCTTCAATTATTTCTTCAAAATCCAACCATAAAGCAGCTTGTTTTTTCAGGTCATTTGAAGGAGATTTCAATAAATCCGGTGGAACAACTTTTGTAAAAATTCCTACCTCATCAATAATTGCATCACAAATATAAACCATTGTTTCCTGTCCATGGATTTCGGCATTTCTTCCAATATTTAACGGGAACGGGGTATTCAGAATATCTCCTGAAACCGGTTTGCGGATGCTTTCCTTTCCGTCCAAAAAAATTGAGATTGCAGAACCGTTATAAATAGCCTCAACCTTATGCCATTTGAACTCCCAGTTCTTAGGAAGTTCGATTCTTACCACATGTTTTTGATCAGTAGTTACATAAAACTCAAGAGAATCTTTTCCAATCTGGTGTAAACCGAACTGATAATTTCCTTTGGTAATATAGGTCCCGGCCGAGCTACTGAGGGCGCGCGGATAAACCCATAATGAAAGTGTAAGTTGATCGCCGGTAATTTCCAATGCCTCATCGCGATATACCTCCACCCACTGATCGTGGCCATTTAAATCTACTCCTTTTCCTGAAACTCCGGGAGCAAGTTTTGCCCGGCCCATGAGGTTTACCTGTACATTATTTCCTGAAACATCTTTTATAGCGCGAACTTTTTCTGTCAGGCCAGTACTTACAAAATCCCAGATCGCGCCGCCCATGCTCCTGGGATGGCTGTAAATAAGATCCCAATAATCATCAAGACCACCTCCTCCATTGCCTGTAACAGCCTGGTATTCGTCCATAAAAGAGGGACGGGGGTCAATATTTTCCGGTACAAGCATGACATTTGTAAGCAGTTCAAATAGTTGCGGGTATCTTGGCCCGATGATTTCTTCGCATGGGTGGGCAAAAGCATTCCCTCCATACATCCAATAACGGGTATTGTCATATTTTCTTCCTTCTTCAATTACCTTGCATATATTTTCACCTTCCCCACTTTCATTTCCTGCACTCCAGAAAAGGATACAGGGGTGGTTTCTGTCGCGTAACACCATTTTTCGCGCCCTTTCACGGTACATTTCCTCCCATTCTTTCTTTTCGGAAAGAAATTGGGTGGCATGGCTCTCATCACCTGTTTCATCAACAATATATATCCCGTACTCGTCAGCGAGCTCCAAATATCTGTTAACTGGCGGATAATGCGATGTACGGACACAGTTAATATTGTACTGTTTAAAAAGATTGAAATCTTTAATCATTGTTTCTTCATTCATGGTATGTCCCAGGGTGGGATGCTGCATATGGCTGTTTATGCCATTTAGCTTTACCGGGACGCCATTAAGATAAAATACCTGGTTCCGTATTTCGGTCTCTTTAAAGCCAATTCTTCCTGAAATTACCTCCTCAGTTTTTCCTGATGGATTTATAAGTTCGAAGGTCAGGTAATATAAGTTCGGATATTCAGCCGACCATTTTGCAGGATTAATAATATCGTCGGTCAACTTTACGGTTTGCCTTCCCTTTGTCAGGATTGAAAACTTACCGGATAATATTGTTTTAACTATATTCTTCTGAGGATCAAGCAGTGTAACCCGAAGCAGATAATCATTTTTGGGCTTATCGGAATAATTTTTGACATCTAAAGATAAATCAAGCCGGGCATTGATATACGATTTATCAAGATCGGTAGTGGCTACCCAGTCGAAAATATGCACTTTAGGTGCCGCAAACAGCCAAACATCATCAAATATACCTGCTAATCGCCAGTAATCCTGGTCTTCAAGATAATATCCATCAGAGTACTTGTAAACATTTACTGCAACAGTGTTGCGTCCGGGCTTAATATATTTTGTAATATTATATTCTGCAGGTTCCTGGGCGCCTTCATTATACCCAACCTGCTTCCCGTTGACCCATATGAATGAAGCGGATGCAGTTTTTTCAAGCCGTATAAATACCTCTTTATCTTTCCAGGTATCCGGGACATTGAAACTTTTTCGATATGATCCGGTAGGATTATATTCGCGGGGGACAAAAGGAGGATCAGGTTTAAAAGGAGTAGCAATATTCCGGAAAAGAGGATCTGAATATCCTTTCATTTCCCAGTTAGATGGTACATGAATAGTATCCCATTTTTGATCGTTGAAATTTTCTTTGTAAAATTCATCCGGAGTGCCTTCAGGAGTATCAGCATAATGAAACTTCCAGTTCCCGTTAAGCGAAATGTACCAGGGTGATTTGTCCCGGTTATTATTTAAAGCCTCAGTTACAGAATTATAAGGCACAAATGGAACATGTCCTTCTTCCTGGTTCAATTCAAATACCGATGTGTTCTCGATAAAATAGTAAATGTTATCCAGAAATTTCGCTGGCTGGGCCAACAGCACAATTGATACTGCTGCGCATAAAAATGTTAATACAAATCTTTTCATTTTTATTTTTTAATTATATTAAAATAGATTCCGGACGAAAAGAGGATATTTTTTTCATGAAAATAGTAGATTTTAAAAACATTACTCTTCAATAATCAGCACATCCCAGGGTTCGATAGTCAGCTTTTCATTGCTTCCCACTTTTTTTCCTGAAATCAATTCTTTACCGATATTGTATGGATACTCAAATGATGCCGGTTGGGACGAATAATTGTAATAATACCTGATGGTATTTCCAGCGTCATTCGTACCTGATTTTGTAATGAGCGGCCAGTGCAACTCCTGGTCAGGAGTTTTCAATCCTGCACGTTCTACTTCCTGACGGATAATTTTTTCCTGTATGGCATCGGAAACCATTGTGCCTTCGTAAAGCAGGGTGCCTTTCCCATAATTATTGATGGTAATTGCCGGGTATTTTTCAAAATATTTATGGTTGTAAAACGCCAGCGGTTTTGCTGTTTCCGGCATAATATATTCCATCCAGGTATTTACCGTATTTTGATCTTCGCCCACCAGGAAAGGATTATCCTTTAGTTTAAGTTGGTCGAAATTGGAAAATTCCTGGTAATAAAAACCTGCTGATTTACGCAGCGGACCGGGTGCCAGCATTGGCCGGACCATCGTATTTTCGTCGGCAAATCCGCTTTTAAACTGCATAATTACGTGTCCGCCTTTTTCAACATATTGGTTAATTTTTTCCAGTAATTCATCGGTGGCAATGTATAGCGAAGGAATTATCACCAGGTCGTATTTTTCAAATTCGGGATTCTCCGGAAAAATAAAATCGACGCCTACATTGTTTTGGTACAATAATTTGTGAAACTGCCCCACCAAACTGTTTTTGTAGAAATCATTTCCTTCATTTGACCACGGGCTTCCACTTTTATCGAAAGGCATGGCATTTATTCCGTCGTTTGAATCGTGGCTAAACAGAATAGCTACCTTGTTGTTTTTTTTCAGGTTAACCAATTTTTTTCCAATTCGTTGTAACTCGTGCGCGGTTTTGGAAACTTCCGAGTAAGCGCGGTTAGGTTGCAAATCGTGCGAAAGAACACCCTTCCAATAGGTCTCCTGTCCGAAGTGAATGGAATGCCAGTGCCAGTATTCCACCATATTGGCACCTGAACCCAGGTGGGCATAAACATTCTGTCGCATTTGTCCGGGATATGGTGGTTGTTGACTCCGCGAATTCCATCCAATGGTTTGGGCGTTAGTTTCGGTAATTAAATAGTTTTTGTGCTTCACTGAACGGAAATAATCGCCGGCAAAAGCAATTTCGTTTCCTGTTAAATCATCCTGCTGTCCGTGATAAACATTCACCCCCATTACATCCATGTATTTGGCGCTTTCATGCTGATCGATATCCTGTACCGACGGCATAAAACAATGGGTGATAAATTGGTCATCCCGTTTGTATTCCATAACAATTTTCGATTGCCATTTCAGGAAGTCGGCTACTGCCTTTCGGTTAAACCGTTCCCACTCCAACTTGTAACCGGTATTTGTTATGCCGTCGCGGGGAGCCAGTTCTTCCCAGCTATCGATGGTCATTCCCCAGTAATTCAATCCCCATATTTTATTGAGGTTTTGCGGGGTGCCAAATTTCTTTTTCAGGTAATTTATAAAGCTAACCTGGAAATCGTAATTGTTTACCCCGCGCGAAGTGGTTTCATTATCGACCTGAAATCCGATAATTCCCGGATGTTTTGCAAAATGTTCCATCATTTTCCGAATAATCCGCTCGGAATAAAACAGATACGTTGGATTGGTAATATCCATATTTTGGCGAATCCCATAATAGGCTTTTTCCCCTTTTGGGTAGGTCAGCAATACTTCCGGATGTTTATACCACAACCAGGCAGGAATGGAGTAGGTTGGTGTACCAAGAATCACTTTTATCCCGGCTTCGTGCATTTTGTCGATAATACGATCCATCCAGGCAAATTCAAATTCACCTTCCCGGGGTTCAAAAAGACTCCAGGTTGATTCACCCACCCGAACTACCGAAATGCCGGCTTCTTTCATCATACGGACATCTTCATCCAGTCGATCGGATGGCATGTATTCATGGTAATAAGCTACGCCGTATAAAATATTGTCAAATTTTGCGGGCTGGCTCTTAACAGTGATCGTTAGAAGGGAAAAACAGCTCAGTATTAAAATAAATGTTGACTTCATTTTGATTAGTTTTTTGATTTAGATGTATGTTTTGCAAATTGAAATTAATTTTCCTTGTAATTCCACAATAATTCCATGGTCACTCCTCCCGCTTTCTCCAACTCAATGTATTCATACCGGCCCGAACCGGGTTTTCCTTTTTCACCCCATGTGCCTCCCATAGAATTTACATAACCAAGAGACTCATAATCGTTTAGAATTTTATCCATATCGTTTACCGAAAACGCAAGGTGATGAATTCCTTCGCCATGCAATTTAATATGGTCGGCGTAGACAATTGGCCCTTTTACCGGAATGCACCATTCGTAAGAAATATCGCCCTGACGTTGCCACCCCTGAATCAGTTTATGATCGACAATCTTACCATGATATTTTGTTTCACCTAGTTCCGGATGATTGATTTGAAATTCGGGGAACCCTACTTTTGACCAGAACTTCGAAATATCTTCCGGATCATTAATGGCGAAAGCATATTGGTTCAACTTCAAATTGTGCCGGTTTTCAGCAGTTAATCCGGCGTGTATGTCATCAGCAGTTTCTTCGTTGATGTATCCTAAAATATATTTGCCTTCGTTTTGAGTGTCCATCAATGTAAGATCCAGTTTCCCTTTTGGTGTTAAAAATGAAAGTTTGTCCAACACTTCAACACCGATTTCTTTAAGGCGTTCCAATTCATCCTGCAGCCGGGCTTTGGAATTTAATTTATGCACAAGGCTCATTGCACCATCTCCATAAGAATCGTGAAAATCTGAAAATACAGAATTCCCTGAAATTGGTTGTATCCAGGTAATGTGCGCTCCCCCCAGGTTGGCTACAGCCATCCTGACGTCAAACTGGTTGTTTTTTTGGGTTATGGCTGTCACATTTCCAAGGATTTCAATTTGTTTAAAACCCAGTTCTTTCCATTTTTCAATTACTTTGGTTAAGTCATCGACCACCCAAATTACCTGATCCACGTGTTTGAAATGTTCAGGTACTTTTTCGGTTCTGCCGGTGAATGGCATCAGTATCAAAAATAAAAATGCTACAGTAAGTAGTTTCATAATATTAAAATTTAAATTATTCATTTTCAGTAATATTGTATTCGGCTGGCTCGTTGGCGCCTTCGTTGAAACCAACTTCCTGTCCGTTCACCCAAACAAACGATGCGGAGGTGGCTGCTTCCATCCGTAAAAACACTTCTTTATCCTTCCAGTTGGCAGTGCTTGTAATTGTTTTGCGATACGACCCGGTTGGATTATAATCGTGGGGAACAAAAGGCGGATTAGATGGAAATGGGTGCGATACGTTGCGAAATACCGGGTCGCCATAGCCTTTCATCTCCCAGTTACCTGGCACTTCTAAGTTATCCCATTTGGAGTCGTTGAATTTTTCTGTGAAAAAATCCTTAGGGGACACATCGGGGCTTTCGGAAAATTTGAATTTCCACAGTCCATTAAGTGATAAAAATCCTCCCGATTTGTTCCAGTCATTTTCCAGTGCTTCCTGCACCGAAGCAAAAGGAACGAGAGGAATATGTCCGGTTTCCTGGTTCAGGGCAAATTTTCCCGGGTCTTCAATAAATTTATAAACGTTTTCAAGAAATCCCTGCTGCTGAGTGTAAGCATGTACGCTGAAGAAGCAGCAAAATATGCTCATGATCAGTTTGTTTTTCATCAGAAAAATATTAATTATATTACCTGATATTAATTTGAATTGAGGCAGGGGCCAAACCATCGGCAGTAGCTTTTAGTTTAACGTTGCCTTCCTTTTTGCCGGACTTCACAATAACCATACATCGTCCTTGCCAGGCGTTGCGCCGCAGTTGTTGATAGCTTTCAAGGCTCAAAGGATTTGCATTCCCTACTCCAACAATGGTTCCTGGTCCTTCAAGCTCAAATCTCACCAGATTACCAGCTTTTGGGTTTCGAACTCCTGAAGCATCAGCAAGTTCTATGGTAATATAGGACAAATCCTGTCCGTCAGCCTTCAATTGTACCCTGTCGGCGGTAAGTTTCAGTTGTGCAACATCACCTGAAGTAGCCAGTTCAGAAACATTAACTTGTTTTTTGCCCCGATAACCTATTGCTTTAAGTGCTCCGGTCTGATAAGGAACGTCCCAAATAGCTTTGAATTCGGTGGAGCGATCGGTTTTCTTCCTGCCAAGTGATTTATTATTAAGGAATAGTTCAACTTCTTCACACGAAGAATAAGCGCTCACTTCAAGGGATGTACTCTCGTATCCTTTCCAGTTCCAATCAGCTACTGCATCAAGCCAGTGCCATTTGCTCCACGATTCACGATTAGTATTTTCTTCAAAAGAAGGTTTAGGAGGTTTGACAAACAGCGAAAGTTGATTTTCTTTCCAAAGCGCATCGCGGTAGAATGACTGTGGACGTTTCCAACCACAAATATCGATGTCGCCACAAAATGCCAGGTTCCAGGGGAAGAAATCTTGTTTCTGGTAATAGCCACGCCAACCAATGCTTGCTTCACCAATGTAATCGAAGGCAGTCCAAACAAAATCTCCAAGCAAACACGGATTATCTGTTACGTCCATCCAGCTTTGAAAGGCTTCGAGCGGATACGATTCGGTTTGTATCATGATTCTTGATGGAACGCGTTGATGATCATTTTTAAAGATATTGTCCTTTAAATGATCGCCACCCGAGCCATAGTTGTATCCGGCAATATCCAACGTTGCAATGAATGGATCTTTGTCGGGATTCAAACCGTTAACAGCTGCAATAACCTTTCGCGAAGGATCACTTTTCCGCACAAAATCGGCTAACATTTGTGCCGTCTTCACAACTTCGGGTTTATTCATTCCAGGAATTTCATTGCCGATACTCCACAGAATTACTGAAGGATGGTTCCGATCGCGTAGAATCATACTTTCCACATCTTTTTGCCACCATTTTTCGAAGTATAAACTATAATCGTTTGGATTTTTGGCGTGCTGCCACATATCAAAAGTTTCATCAATGACCAGCATTCCGAGGCGATCGCAGGCATCGAGAAAGGAAGGTGACGGGGGGTTGTGTGAACAACGAATGGCATTAAATCCACTGGCCTTCAATAATTCCACGCGACGCTCTTCAGCCCGGTCGTAGGATCTTGAACCCAGGGGACCATTATCGTCATGAAAACAACCTCCTTTAATTTTCATCGATTTTCCGTTTAACTTAAATCCGTTGGTTGCATCGAACGATATGGTGCGGATACCAAACGTAGTTTCCTGATGATCGACTAATTCTGAACCAATAAATATTTCACTAACTGCTTTATAAAGCTTTGGCGACTCGGTTGACCAGAGTTCAGGACTCTTAACATCAATAAGTTGGTTTACAATTTGTAAAGCTCCCTTATCAATGGTTTGTTTACTTTCTATCGATCCAGCCTCTATACCTTTAGAACTGAATAGTCTGGTGACCAACCTGATTTCAGCGCTTTCTCCACTTTTATTTTCAACTGAGGTATGTATAGTAGTTTTTGCATAACCTGGCGTAACTTCGGAAGTAACAATCGATGTTCCCCAGGTAGAAATATGGACAGGAGAGTTGATGTTTAACCATACGTGCCGATATATTCCTGATCCGGAATACCATCGGCTGTTTTCTCCTTCATTCCGAACCTTCACCGCCAGTACATTGGTTTCACCAAATTTAACGTTAGGAGTGATGTCGATGAAAAAACTGGTATAACCATACGGATGGCTTCCAACCGATACGCCATTTAACCAAACTTCTGAATTCATATAAATACCTTCGAAGAGAAGCGTAAAAATGTTACCCTTTTGTTCCGGAGGAATTGAGAAAGATTTTCGATACCAACCTGTTCCTCCGGTGGTAAAACCGCCATTTACCTGGCTGATTGCATCGCGGTTAAACGGAGAGTCAGTGCCGGAAAGGTCTTCGATGCTCCAGTCGTGCGGAAGATCGAGTGTTCTCCACCTGGAATCGTCAAATCCCGGTTGTTCGGCACGTTGTGCTCCACCAAGATGAAATCGCCACTCGGAATCAAATAAAGTACTGTTTGTATGAACGACCTGAGCATTAAGCATATAAAACATCATACTCAAAAGGGATAGTAAAAGCAATAACTTTCTCATAGATTTCAATTCTAGGCATTAAAAGAAAAATGGCAGGCAAAGCTTTTGTGCGTTTGCCTGCCATTTATAAAATTTCACAATCGATTAGTAACCGGGATTCTGTACAAGCTTGTCATTTTTGTTCATTTCATCACGCATAATGGGGAAGAAATATGCTTTGTTAAGCCATGCTCTGGCATCCCCGTCAATAACTGCCGGACTATAATTTGGAGCGCTCCAGGCAGAACCATCTGGTTGTCTGTAGGCGGCCACTGTTGCTGTTGATGCAGTGTAGCGTATATCTACTTTATGAGTCTGCTGATAAGCTGCCGGTCCTATTACCCAGCGGCGAACATCCCAGAAACGCTGATCTTCATAAGCCATTTCAATACGACGTTCATGACGATATGCCTGACGTAATGCATCACCTGTAACACTTGCGGCAATCTCTGGTTGGCCTGCGCGGGTGCGTATTATGTTAATATAGGTACGTGCTTCGGCATCCTGACCCAGTTCAATGCAAGCTTCGGCATAGTTTAACAGAACTTCTCCATATCTGAGGTGCTTAAATGGAACATCCTGCTTTACATATTGAGGATCAGGCATGGGATCAACCCATTTTCTTACATAATAACCCGTGTAGCCACCATTCCAGTCTTCGAAAGGGCCTGAGCGTGTATCCAAACCAGCTTTTATCATTGTAGTACCGTTATAAACGTAGCCGGTCTGAATTCTGCTAAATGGATCAACCTTTAATGCATCCGGAGGACGTACTCTCCATTGTACACCTTCGTATAGAATAGTGGCATAAAAACGAGCTTCACGCTTGACATATGGATTAGCTTTTTGAACCGGATTATTCCAGTCAAATTTGCTTCCATCCTTCATTTCATAGTCATCAACCAATTCGCCAAGTGGAGCGTTATTGCCCCAGCAATGGTAGCCATTAGGCCCGCAATACAATCCGGGATTATATCCTGCCCAATTTTCATCAGTTTTTGGGGTGAAAAATTGCAATAAGATATCTTCAGATGTTCCTTTTGAAGTAAATAATTCAACGAAATTATTTGCCACAGAATCAGTTGCGGCAGGAGTAGCTTTGTATAAACTGTAAGTGCCAAGATCAATTACAGCCTTGGCCGCATTTTTGGCAGCAGTCCAACGGGCAGTTGCATCACCGGCTGTATAGCCTAATAATTCGGGTTTTGAGAACCCCGCAGTAACAACACTGTTTTTTGCCGGATTATGCAAATCGCTTGCGGCATATAGTAATACTCTCGCTTTAAATGCCAAAGCGGCTCCTTTTGTTACACGGCCTTTATCAGATGCATCCGAATAAACTACGGGCAAATTCATAGCGGCGGAATCGATCTGTCCGACAATATACTTAATGCAATCGTCATAGGAATTCCTTGGAACCGCGAACTCGTCTGTTAAGGTATACGCCTTGGTAATAATCGGAACACCACCATAAAGATTGGTCAGATAGAAATAGGTCCATGCACGCATAAAATAGGCTTCTCCTTTTAATCTGGTCACAATGGCATCCGGATCTGACACCACATTATTAATCCTGGAAAAGAAGATGTTCGCGCGTCGAACATTCATATACAAAGGCGCCCACATATAATGATAAGTCTGAGCAGCCGGTTCATGATCATTATCCCAGGAAGTATTCCAACCTAATAAACCATCGGAGGTCATCAAACTCTTATTAAAGTCGTGTACACCCCAGCCGCAGGTAAAATGAGATTCGTCCGAATAATCAGAAAGGCGTTCAATATTGAACGGAAAACCCAATGCATTACGATACATGCTGTTCACAAACGTTTCAACAAGGGAAGGATCGGTCCATACAGCAGTTTCGGAATAGTCTCCTAATGGTTTTTTATCCAGAAATTCATCCGATTTTTTACAGGAGAACAGAATTGAGATGATTGATATAATCATCAATAGATTTAATATCTTTTTCATTGTTGATTCTTTTTAGAATGTTAAAGTTAAACCCCCGGTAACAATTCTTTGCGGAGCATAGGATGTACCGCCTGTAGTTTCAGGGTCAATAAGTTTCTGCTTTGACAAAGTGAGCAGGTTTGAGCCATTAACATAAAAGCGAAGACCTTCAATACCTAATGTTTTATTAACACCAGATGATAAACTATAGCCCAGTTCAAAGTTCTTTAAACGGGCATAATTCATGTTCTGAAGCCAAAAAGTATTACCCTGGCTTCTCCAGTATTCGTCGTCACGGTTCCATGTCCTTGGGAAAGAGGAAGTGGTATTCTCGGGAGTCCAGCGATTATCGGCATATAATTTATAATAGTTACCAATTTCGCCCGACTCCGGGCTAACATACTGAACAGAGCCCAATGCACCCTGGAAAAGCATAGATAGATCGAATTGCTTATATTTCAGGTTAATGTTAAAGCCACCAACAAACTTCGGAAAATCATTCTGTTCATTCCTTATCCGGTCTAATCCGTTGATTACTTTGTCGTCATTCACATCTTTAAAAATGATATCGCCGGGTTTCATGTCTTTTTTGGGTAAAAAAGTTGGATAAGCATCTATGGCAGCCTGATCTTTAAAAATACCAATTGCCTGATAATACAATGAAGAACCCATCGGTCTGCCTGTAGATTGCTGATAATCAGGTATGCCTGGAGTTTCGTCCCAGAAAAGGATTTTATTCTTTGAATAACTACCATTTACAGATAAGTCAAACTGAAGATCGCCGACATTGCTATGGTAACCGACTACTCCTTCAAATCCTCTGTTCTGAACTTTTCCAATATTTTCCCGGGGTAAAGTCAAACCGGTAGAAGACGGGATAGAAGCGTTCCTATAAATTAAACATTGAGAACGGATGTTATTGAAATAATCAGCTGAAACCGATAACTTATTATTGAACAATTGCGCATCAAATCCAATATTAGCCTGATTGGCTACCTCCCATGTTACATTTGGATTTGGTATTTTTGTTTCATTTAAGAGCTTAGAATCTGTTGATCCAAATACATAGGATCTGCCTGAAAGAAAACCGTAAGTAGCCAGGTACTGATATTCATCAATACGGTCATTCCCGGTTTGCCCCCACGATCCGCGAATTTTGAAGTCGTTAATGAGGGTAATATTGTTTTTCCAGAAAGCTTCTTCCGAAATACGCCATCCGGCAGAAACGCCCGGGAAAAATCCAAATTGCTTGGTTGTCGGGAATTTATAGGAACCATCGTATCTCCAAACAAATTCGACCATGTATTTTTTGCTTAGGTCGTAATTAACGCGGCCAAAATAACTCAAAATGGCGCTCTGACTTGCCGATCCGTTATTTGACATGTATTCATCCGAAGCTCCGGCAAATAATTGATCAACAGCTGCCGAAATGTAATTTTTCCGGAAAGCGCTGAAAATATCTCTTTGTCCGCTACGTCTTTCAGTACCAGCCATTACTTTGATATTGTGCTTTTCTGCAAATGTCTTTTCGTAAGCGGCATAAGCATTTACGGTAATTGACTGCCCGTCAGCCATGTCTTCTGTTAACTCAGGCGAGGCCAACCCTCTTTTGCCTGGTATAGTTTTATGCTCAACCTTGGGATCCAATGTGTATAAGTACCAAGGGGTTCTGAATCTTTTACGGAACGAGAAATTTTTATCAAATGAGGCGTTGGCTGTAACTGATAAACCGCTCACCCAGGGAATACTTATAACTGTACGTAAATTACTCTCGAGTATATACCTTTTTTCCCTATCGTATCCGGTAGCGCTGGTTACAGTAACTGCCGGGTTAAAGCCATATTCAATATCCGGTCCGGGAGTTCCGTCGGGCCAGTATGCAGGCATATTTGGTTTACCACGCATCAGCATACGAAAAATATCACCAGCTCCAACAGTGGGGAAATTTCTCAATTCTTCTCTTCCTGAAACATCAAAACCAATACTTATGTATTTATTTATCTTACCATCGATGTTTGTACGGAAATTGTATTGTTTATAATTGGTTGCACTGTTTTTGTAATTGGCGTCCTGAAACTGGGCACCCAACGCAAGGAAATATTTCATATTTTCTGTTCCACCCGAAATAGAAGCATTTTGTTGATTTTGGGCAGACCAGGGTTTGAATACTTCACCAAACCAATCGGTATTTGGATGACCCCAGGGATCAGATCCATCGCTGTATTGTTTAATATCATCAACAGAATACTTCTGGTTGCGACCTTTTGCCGGAGCTTTGTAATAAGCAATTTCGTTCAGCATTTCAGAATACTGAGCAGCATCAGCCATTTCAGGTACTCGTGTCGGTTGGTTGAACCCACTATTCATGTTTAGTGTAACTTTGGGCTTTCCAAGTGCACCACGTTTGGTGGTTATCAAAATTACACCATTTGCAGCCTGAGCGCCATAAATAGCGGCTGAAGCATCTTTTAGAATTGTAATATTTTCGATATCTGCAGAGTTGATACGTTCCATACTACGATTTGCAACACCATCAACCACAATCAGAGGATTATTGTCCCCCAGG
>Ga0079306_1001458_pt1 | contig 15613 bp, 14 predicted proteins | sample Methanotroph_Enr_FD_79181 | JGI IMG/M metagenome (GOLD analysis project Ga0079306, IMG submission 79181) | Enriched soil microbial communities from Old Woman Creek wetland in Ohio, USA - Methanotroph_Enrichment_5 | ecosystem: Environmental > Terrestrial > Soil > Wetlands | place: USA: Ohio...
CGGTATTCGAATCAGGATACGATATCCTGAAAATCGAAACCAAGTATATTAGTTACACCGGAAAGGGTAGCTATTCCAGAATCGGCGCCGATTATAACTTGCTGGAGGCGAAAAATGTAAATGAAAAAGATATATTTTATGTAGGTCTCCGTTATGGATTTACATTAGCCAATCAACAAGTTAATCAATTCCTGATTGATTCCTATTGGGGATCTAAGACAGACCGGTTCGCTAATCAGCGTTATTTCGCTCATTGGGGAGAAATTCTGCTTGGTATAAAAGGCGAAATATTTCACAACTTTTATATGGGATGGACTATTCGTGGAAAAGTAAGGATGAACCATAAAGATCTAAGCATGCCACCTGTTTACTTTATTCCGGGTTTTGGGAAAGCAGATAAGAAATTCACACTCGATTTCACTTATTCGATATACTATAACTTTCCCTGGGATTTCCGAAAGTCAATTGTTTTTAAAAAACCTGAACCTATCAAAGAAAAGTCCAAATCTGCTAAAAAACCAGCATTAAAGCCTACCGTTAAGAAGACTGATCAGAAATAAAGTTAACTGAATCAGGTAATGGCCCGATGAATTCAATCCCGGTATTTGATTATAAATGAAAATGACCAGCATGGCCGGTCATTCTAATTACTCTAAAGTCAAAAAAAAGAAAATGTTCTTTTCGAATTATTTTACCGGAGCATCAGCTTTCTTCTCAGTGCAAGTTTTTGCATCTTTTGAACAGCAAGCTTTTGCGTCTTTTGAACAACAAGCTTTTTTGTCATCTGCTTTTGCACAACATTCTTTCTTGTCAGTTTTTTTGCTGTCGTCTTTTGTTGATGCACTTACAGTTGATGCAGCCAGACCCATTGTAAAAGCCAGTGCTAAAACCATTGCTAATTTTTTCATGATATCAAAATTTTTATTGGTTACTATTAAATTCTCTGGCCAAGCTAAAAATATTTTCATTAACGACAAAACTCATTAACAATTATTTAGAATATATATAAATAACGATTCGTTTAAAATCGCGCTGAATCGATCATCAATGCCTTTCCGCTTTTACATAACTCACTCAATTACTTACTATTAATTGCTTGCAAATTCAAAACAACATCACGGATTTGGAGGTAATCTTCTTAAGTCTTTTTAACAATATCACCTAAATATCCATAATCAAAAATAGCACGATTGTTTAATCAAAGCACTTGAATATAAACCTTTTCACAGGCAGTTTTCTTCCTTTACGCTCTCTTCTGAAATAAAAACGAGCGCTAGAATTGATTAGCAATACACATCGTGTTTCCCTTTTTTAACTTTTTCGAGCAATAGGATGGCGCGGTCACGGGCAATACCTTCCATCGAATTGATCACGTCCTCAATCAGATCCTCCCCGATTAGCCGTGTTTCGTATGATGCATAATCCATCAGATATTCCATAAAAGTAGAAATAGCATTCGGACCGCAATGATTTTTAATATCTCCAGGTTTGGCCCGATCCATAAAATCCTGACCAGTGCGACCCAGCCGGTAACAACCTGTACAGAATGATGGAATATAACCCATTTCAGCCACATCGCGAATCACCTCGTCGAGCGAACGGTGGTCACCCAAACAGAATTGACTTCCGTCGTCTTCGTGCAACGAATCAGTGTAACCACCAGGATTGGTGCGACTTCCGGCTGAAATCTGAGATACACCAAGTGCAAATGTTTCGCGCCTCATCTGTGCTGTTTCACGCGTCGACATGATGATCCCCGTATAAGGTACAGCCAACCTGAGTATGGCCACAATTTTCCGGAAATCGAGATCGGAAACTGCTAAAGGCGGATGCGAAGCAATGTCGGAGCCAGTAGCAGGTTCGAGTCGGGGAACACTAATCGTATGTGGTCCAAACCCAAAAACCGTTTCGAGTTCACGAATATGCTGCATCAGTGCAAGCAATTCAAACCGGTAGTCAGCAAGTCCAAAAAGAACACCGATTCCAACGTCGTCAATACCGGCTTCAATGGCCCGGTGAAATGCAGTTACCCGGTAATCGTAGTCCTTCTTCTTTCCCCCGGTATGGACCTTATGATAGGTTTCGTGGTGGTATGTTTCCTGAAAAAGCTGATAGGTTCCGATTTTGGCTTCCTTCAGAATTTTGAACTGTGCAATTTCGAGCGGCGCAACATTCACATTCACTCTACGAATCTCACCATTCCCTACTTTGGCTTCGTAAACTGAATTTATTGAATCGATTACATACTGGAAATCATGCTTTGGATATGATTCTCCGGCAACCACCAAAACCCGCTTATGCCCTTGTTTAACAAGAATTTCGGCTTCCAGTTTTATTTCATCCTGAGTAAGCGACCGACGAACAAGGGATTTGTTTTTTGCCCTGAATGCACAATAGCTGCACTCGTTTTCGCAAAGGTTGGAAATGTAAAGGGGGGCAAAAATAACCAGCCTTTTCCCATAGATATGTTCCTTTACATGATTGGCCGTCTCAAAAAGCTCGAACAATTGCATGGGATCATTGATGTAGGCCAGTACAGCGACATCCTCAATATTAAGTCCTTTCATTTCCTTGGCCTTATTAAGGATATCGGTCACTTTTCCAGGATTTGGATTTTGATTCTGTTCCAGAAGGCGGGCAATTTCTATTTCATTGATAAATGATGGCATGATGAAGAAGTTTTAAAAACACCACCAAAGGTACTATTCAGTAACCAAATTGTATGATTAAAAATCCAAATTTTGTGATATACTTGCATTAAAATTATCATTTTTAGTAAACCATAAAATGGATGAAATCCTGATCCGGCAAATCTCTATCGTAAGTGTTTCACTACTGAATATGACCATAACCTTCTGGTACTGTTGGCTCACGTATAAACAGAAGATAAAACCGGCTTTGGCCATGTGGATCTTTTTCACCATTGCGGTAGGAATCAGTCTGACAACCTACATGAAATCAGATCATTTCAGCTTTCTTGACAATATTCTGAACACCACCGATCTGGCACTGACTGCCATTGTTTCCATTGCCATCTATTTATTCGGAGATCACACCACCCGGTTTAGCCGGTTCGATAAAGGTTGCCTGATTGCAGTCACAATAATTGTACTTTTCTGGTTCATAACAAAAAATCATGTGGTAACCCATGCATTGACCCAAGGAATTTTGGTAATTGCTTATTTCCCTGTCATCAGCAGATTATGGAAAACCCGGGAAAACGGGGAATCATTTCTGATCTGGACCGGAATGCTGTTTGCACCTGTGCTGTCACTTCTTTCCAGCAAAGGAATACTCGCGACTATTTATTCTGTCAGAGCAATTGTTTGCATTTCATTATTGATGATTCTAATGCTTCGGGTTGAGTACCTTAAACGAAAACGTACAGAGCTCTCACATCCAGACTCATATCCTAATTAAACTGAGTTAACAATATGAATTTCAGGCAAAGTTGCCCACCTTAACGACTTGTTCAAAATTTCGGTTCCTTCCGGTTTGCGTGAGAGCAAAATAAACCTAATTTTGTACATCACTCTCTAAAATCCCCCTGATATGACTGCTGAAAAAACTGTTGGTGAAAAAATCAAACAAATTCGGGAAATGAGAAAGGTCAGCATCGAAGAGCTGTCCGAACGAAGTGGAATGGATATCGCCCTGGTTCAGAAAATTGAAGAAGGGAAAAACATTCCGTCACTGGCTCCGCTCATTAAAATTGCACGGGCACTTGGAGTCCGTTTGGGAACTTTTCTCGACGACAGCGATTCATACGGGCCGGTAGTCGTTCGTTCAGGTGATCATCAGAAAGGGGTCAGATTTACTTCCCAGTCGAGCGAAGTTCGTGAACATCTTAACTTTTTCTCGCTGGCATTTGATAAGGCCGGACGAAACATGGAACCGTTTATCGTGGATATTGAACCCGGCCAGCAATCGGATTATATGCTATCGTCGCACGAAGGCGAAGAGTTTATCTATGTTCTGGAAGGTGAAGTTGAAATCAACTACGGAAAAGAAATATACAAGCTTAGCAAAGGCGATAGCATCTATCTCGACTCTATTGTGTTACACAATGTACATGCCGGGAACAAGAAGTCTGCCCGAATTCTGGCTGTAATTTATGCGCCGTTCTAGCATTTGATTCATCCTCATAAATTAGTTCCATGCAATTACTCGATTATACTTTGGGCGAACTACTCGAAAAATATGCCGGCGAAGCACCCGACAGGGAATTTATGGTTTATGCCGACCGGAATTTACGGTTCACTTATTCGCAGTTCAACGAAAGGGTAGATCAGCTTGCCAAAGGACTTTTATACATTGGAGTAATGCCAGGCGATAAAGTTGGAATCTGGGCCAACAATGTGCCCGATTGGCTAACCTTTATGTTTGCCTCAGCAAAAATCGGTGCGGTATTGGTTACAATCAATACCAATTACAAATCGACCGAGCTGGAATACCTGCTTCAGAATGCTGATATTCATACGCTTTGCATGGTTGATGGATTCCGTGACAGCGACTATGTGAATATGATTTTTGAATTGGTTCCTGAATTGAAAAACAGTCAGCGCGGAAACCTGAAAAGTGAAAAATTTCCCAAACTTACCAATGTCATCTTTATCGGGCCGCAAAAGCACCGTGGAATGTACAACACTTCAGAACTCATGTTGCTTGGAAGCCACATCGATGAAATTGAACTGGAACAGATCAAAGAAAACATGAGCTGCCACGATGTGGTCAACATGCAATATACTTCCGGAACAACCGGATTCCCAAAAGGAGTGATGCTTACCCATCATAACATCCTGAACAATGGTTACGCCGCCGGTGAATGCATGAAATTCACATCCAGGGAACGTCTACTGGTGTGTGTTCCGCTGTTTCACTGTTTTGGCTGCGTGTTGGCTTTATGCGCTGTAATTACTCACGGGTGTACCATGGTAATGGTCGAAAACTTTGACCCTTTGATGGTTCTGGCTTCGGTAGAAAAAGAAAAATGCACTGCCTTGTATGGTGTTCCGACCATGTTTATTGCAGAGTTAAACCATCCCATGTTCAGCATGTTCGATTTGAGTTCTTTGCGCACCGGGATTATGGCCGGAGCCCTCTGCCCCATTGAAACGATGAATCAGGTGATGCAGAAAATGCACATGAAAGACATCATCATTGTTTACGGATTAACCGAAACTTCTCCCGGAATGACGGCAACACGCACTCACAATTCTCCTGAAGTACGTGCCACGACTGTTGGTTTTGAATTTCCCAACGTGGAAGTTAAAATTGTCAATCCTGAAACCGGAGAAGAATGTCCGGTTGGAGAACAAGGTGAGATCTGTTGCCGCGGATATAACCTGATGAAAGGCTATTACAACAATCCGGAAGAAACCGCTAAAGCGATCGATCAGGATGGCTGGTTGCACTCCGGAGATCTGGCAGTGAAAACTCCGGATGGTTTCTATCGCATCACCGGACGCATTAAAGACTTGATTATTCGTGGCGGCGAAAACATTTCTCCGCGCGAAATTGAAATCTTTATTTACAACATGCCTGAGGTTGAAGTGGTTGAAGTAATTGGGGTTCCAAGTAAAAAGTACAGCGAACAAGTTGGTGCCTTTATCAAACTTAAAGCCAATGCCCACCTGACAGAGGAAGACATTCAGGAATTCTGCCGCGGAAAAATTGCCAGGTATAAGATTCCACAATTTATATTCTTTATAGATGAATTTCCGATGACTGCCAGCGGGAAAATCCAGAAATACAAACTCAGAGAAATGAGCCTGGAATTGCTTAAAAATAAAGGGATTGAAGTTGAATAGGCTCGATCTGGTTCGCAAATCCGGCTGAAAGAAAAATGCTATTTTTAAGAGTTTCACCTTCCTGCATATGCTGAATGGCAAAACCCCCAATCGAATTTGAAAAACACATCAAAAGTCAAACAATTTTGTCAAATGAATTGTTAACTTTCCATTCGTTAAATGACCTAACTTACTGTATATTTTACCATTAGTGTAACACTGAAAGTAATCTTTATTGATAATCCTGACAACAAGATTATATTTTTATTTATTATTATTTTTTATTACTTAACTAAAACTCAAACATTTATGAAAACACGTTTACCTTTATTACTTGGATTAGTATTTATCCTATTTGTAAACTTCTCTGCGAATGCCCAGGTTCCTGAACGGAAAGGATGGTGGAAATTTGACGACGCTGCAAATCTCTTGAAAGCCGATATTGGCAGTCCTCTTACCGGAGATGGTGTGCCTGTTGAAGGCCCTTCTGCTGATAATAAAGCGATTCAGGTTGCGCTTGGAAGCTATTTGAACATGGACCATGGTATTGCTGCCAGTGGAGGTGCAACTGTAAATGAATACACGCTCCAAATTGATTTTTCTGTTCCTGAAGCAGGCATCTGGCATGCCTTTTTCCAGACAGACCTGACAAACGTCAGTGATGCTGAATTATTTACCAATACCAGTAATTCTATCGGTGTCGCAGCAGCAGGATATACCAGTAAGGCCATTGCGGCGAATACCTGGTACCGTATGCTTGTGTCTGTTAAAAACGGAGAATTTTTCAAAATTTATATTGATGGAGTGCTTTGGCTCGATGGATCCGGCCAGGATATAGATGGCAGGTTCGGGCTGCTGAGTTCGCTCTTGATTTTTGCAGATAATGATGGAGATGATGGAACCATAAATTGCTCTGAATTGGGCATTTGGGATGTCGCTTTGGATGCTGATCAGGCGACCGCTTTAGGTGGAGCAAACAATGTGCGGGTTCCGGTAAGAACTAAATTGGGTTGGTGGAAGTTTGACGATCCAACCGACTTATTAAAGGCTGAAATTGGAAGTCCGCTGGAATTAACCGGTACTCAGGAATCGGTTGACGGACCAACCATAGCGAATAAAGCTACAAAAATTGGCTTGGGCAGCTACTTAAAAATGACTGATGGCATCCTGGCAAATGGAGGTGGAGCTATGGTAAACGAATACTCGATTCTAATCGATTTTTCTGTTCCGGAAACAGGTAAATGGTATTCCTTCTTCCAAACCGATCCGACAAACGTAAGTGATGCAGACTTGTTTATCAACAAAAACAACAATACGATCGGGACAGCCACCACCACGTATTCGACCAATGCTGTTTCGGCAAATACCTGGTACCGGATGGTTGTTACTGTTAAAAACGGCGAATTCTTCAAAGTTTATATCAATGGTGAGCTTTGGCTTAACGCTGCAGGACAACCTGTAGACGGAAGGTGGGCGCTTGCAGATAAACTTTTATTATTTGCCGATAATGATGGCGACGACGCTCCTATTCTTTGTGCTGAAGCGGCAATTTGGGAGGTTGCTTTGAATGAAACTGAAATTGCAGCATTAGGGACTGATCCTACTGCCAAAATTCCTGAGCGTCTTGGTTTATGGAAATTTGATGATCCTGCAAATATATTGAAGGCTGACGTTGGTCTCGACCTTGGAGAAACAGGCCTGAACTCATCTGTTCCAGGACCGGTTTCCGGGAATGGTGCCATTGAGGTTCCCCTGGGAAGCTTTTTAACCATGAAACACGGTGCATACGGCAACGGTGGTGGAACTATGGTGAATGAATATACACTCCAGATCGATTTTTCTATACCAGCGACTGAAACCTGGTATACCTTTTTCCAGACTGATCCGACAAACGGCAGTGATGGAGACTTGTTCGTCAGCAAAAATACCAACGGGATTGGCACAGCACAAACATCCTATACCACCAAGACTGTTACTGCAAATACATGGTACCGGATGCTTGTATCTGTTAAAAACGGCGAATTCTTTAAGGTTTATATGAATGGGGAATTGTGGCTCGATGGTGCTGGCCAGGCTATAGATGGCAGATTCGCTCTCGCAGATGTACTCTTGTTGTTTGCTGATAATGACGGAGATGATGGAACCATTGATTGCTCTGAAATAGCTTTTTGGGAAGAAGCCCTGAATGCCGATCAGGCTGCCAAATTAGGCAATGCATCCACCGTAATAACTGGTTTGGCAAGCAGAAATCTAGACGAAAATGCATCTGATCTGGGTCAAAACTATCCAAATCCTTTCTCTTATTCTACCATTTTCCCATATCAGATTCAAAAAGCCGGAAATGTTAGCTTCCGTATTATTGACATTGCAGGAAAAGAAGTCCGGTCGATCAATGAAGGAGTATTATCGCCGGGAAAATACAACCTGGAAATCAATTCTGAAAAATTGAAAAATGGAATATACTTCCTCCAGATGAAATCCGATCAAGGCATCGTTACACGAAAAATGGTTGTTGCACAATAAATTTCAACCCGGTGATTTTTAAAAGAGGGTGCTTCTTGTTCGGAAGCACCCTCTTTAGTTTTCTTAAAATATATTCGCATTTCTTTTATAAATTGCAGCCTTATCAGGAAAGCGATAAGGCACATCAAACAAAATCGCCATGAGAAGATTAACATATATTATCCCATCCGTCCTTTTACTGTTATTAACTACACTTTCTCATGCGACAGTTCCCCAAAGAGTTGGTTGGTGGAAATTTGATAATCCTACAAATCTCACAAAAGCTGAAGTTGGGTTCGGGACAGATCTTACCCTGGTAGGAATCCAAACCGCTGCAACCGGACCTGAAAATGGAAATGGAGCTGTACTTATCGGTCCGGGTAGTTATTACAAAATGAAACATCAAATTGTACCAAAAGCTACAGAAACATTCGTGAATGAATACACTGTCCAGTTTGATTTTAAAGTGCCGGCAAACAACATCTGGCATTGTTTTTTACAAACATCGGCAACTAATGCAAATGACGGCGATTTCTTCATAAATCCTTCCGGGAACATTGGCGTTGCTGCAGTAGGATACAGTAGTTATTCCGTTCTTCCCAATGAATGGTACCGTCTGCTCATTTCGGTTAAAAACGGAAGCCAGTTTGCTTGTTACCTCGATGGGAAATTACTTGGGACTGCAACTACACAAGTCGTTGACGGACGATTTTCATTAAGTGATCTGTTACTGATTTTTGCTGACGATGATGGCGAAGATGGTGCTATCTATTGCTCAGAACTCTCAATATGGGATGTGGCACTTAATTCAGTTCAGGCAAAGGAATTGGGTGGATTTGGGCATGCCATTGGACCATATCTCATGACCAGAATCCCCTACCTGCAAGGTCAGGGACAAAACACGATGAATATTTGCTGGCACGATACAGCCAGTGTGGGAACAAAAGTTGACTATGGTATTGATTCAACTTTAACTCTTTCAACTCCGGGCACAAGCGAAATCATAAGCGATCCCTATCGATGGCATACCGTAAAATTAGCTGGCTTGCAGGCTAATACCAGGTATTTCTACCGGGTTGCAAGTGGAGCAGGGACTTCCGGAATTTATTCTTTCAAAACCTTGCCGGACGCAAGCTACAATGGAAAAATCAGGTTTGTCATGTTTAGCGATACGCATGATTCTGATACTGCAAGCGCTTCTAAAGTGCTTCGCGCCGCCAAAGCGAAAATCTCGGCGTTGTACGGACCGGATATCGAAAATCATGTGAACGGCATTTTTCATTCCGGCGATGTTGTCGTCAATGGCAATGCTTCTGACCAATATACAACAGAATATTTCAAACCAATGTCCGCATTGTCAGCCAATATTCCAACCATGGTAGTGGCAGGAAACCATGAAGGGGAAAGTCAGTATTTTTATAAATACCTGAAACTCGACGACCAGTCGGCATATCCAACCTTCCTCGCCTTAAATGAAAAAATCTGGCAGCAAAAAATTGGAAATTCATTGTTTATCGGACTGAATACCAATATCATCAGTCAATTTGGTACTACTCAGGCAAACTGGCTCGATAACAGGCTGAATGAAGCTGAGAATGATGCAGGTATCGATTTTGTATTCCTGTTTATGCATCATCCTCCGTACTCTGAACTTTGGTTCGATGTCAGCACTTTCGACGGAGGTGCAAATTATGTGAAGAATGTATTGTTCCCAATTATAAAGAAATACACGAAAGTTCAGCAACTGCATTCAGGACATACGCACGGTTTTGAAAGGGGTACCGTTCTGTCAGGCAAGACTGACGGAGATTTCAGATTTATTATAGGCGGCGGTGGCGGTGGCGCGCTGGACAACTGGGGCGATTTTACAAATTATGATTATCCTGATATCCACGTTGCGCTCGATCATTTTTGTTTTCAGATTCTGGAAATTGATATTGCCAACCACTCCTGGCAAAGTTCAATGTTTAGCCTTGGCAACCAATTTAAGTCACGAAATTCGGAGCTGATGGATACCTGGTATAAAAGAATCCTTCAAACAGGGCCGGAAACTCCCACAGTTGAAAATGCTGTAATCAACACTGAAACCATCCAATTTAACACCTCACGTTTCGTCGGAGTGGACTCGCTGATGTCAGTTGAAATGAAGATAATTGACACTTCCGGCAATTCTCCGGTCATTTTGGACAGCCTTGTGCATTGGGAAAATATCTACGGCGTGGATAATAACTTTATTCCGATCGATAAGAACAGTCATATAAACCTGAATCAGCTTAAAATCAGGAAATCACAGCTTTTTGCAGGTAAATCATATTCATTCAGCGTTCGTTACCGCGATCACAACCTGAAATGGAGTTCCTGGTCAAATTCAGTTTCTTTCAATACCAATGGAATAATCAATGGGATTGATGCCCTTGCTAATTGCGGGGCTGATTATCAACTCAGCCAAAATTATCCGGATCCATTTCGAAACAATACTACATTCAATTACACTATTCCTGAAAGAAGTGACGTTTTGATTCGCATTTATGATAAAAGTGGCCGTATGGTTGACGAAATTAATGAAGGAGTTAAACCCATAGGAACTTACCAGATAAACTATAAAGTAAATAATCTAAGCAACGGGATATATTTCTACAAGCTGATTACCAATAAATTATCGCTTACAAAGAAGATGATGAAAATAGATTGAAAAGATTTAATCGAATTCCCCGGAAAAACTTTCTTCTGCTGGCCCGGTCATAAAAACAGTTCCGTCTTCCGCCCATTCAATTTCGAGATGGCCATATTGCAATTCGACAATCACTTTCCGATCGGTGTGCTGATTGATAATTGACGCAACTGCGGATGCGCAGCAACCGGTTCCGCATGCCAAAGTAGCACCCGCACCTCGCTCCCAGGTACGAACTTTGACACGATCGCGTCCAATAACTTCAACAAAGTTGACATTAGTTCCTTTGGGAAACAACTTATGCTTTTCAATGGCAGAACCAATTTGTTTTAATTCTATAGTGCTCACATCATTTGCAAAAACCATGGTATGTGGAACTCCCATCAACAAACTGGTGATTTTGAATTCCTGATCTCCGACCTGAACCGGAATCTGAATCGCGTCCATTTCATCACCCAACATCGGAATAAACTGCCTTTCAGTATTCGGTTTTCCCATATTCACCCGAACCGAGATGACTTTATCATTTTCGGTAATCACTTCAGGAATGATAATACCGGCAAAGGTTTCAATCCGGAACGATTCTGATTTTACCAAACCTCTCTCGTAGGCATACCGGGCAAAACAGCGGATGGCGTTACCGCACATATTGGCTTCGCTTCCATCGGCATTGATGATGCGCATCCGCAAATCCGCAACCTCCGAAGGTAAAACAGCAACAATCCCATCAGCCCCAATTCCCAATTGTCGGTGGCACATTTTAATAGCCATAGCCGAATAATTCAAGTCCTTGTTGTCCAGGTTTTCAAAAAAGATAAAATCGTTTCCCAGGCCGTGCATTTTCGTGAACTTCATATAAAAAAGGAAATAGTAAAATAGTCAATAATCTAAGACATCAGGAACTTCTGTGCTTGCTCCAGATCTTCCGGGGTATCAATGCCTATATTTTCGAATTGCGTTTGGGCTGTTTTAATGCGGTAACCGTTTTCGAGCCAGCGCAGTTGCTCCAGCGATTCCGCCTTTTCCAGAATGCCAATTGGTAATTTGGTCAGTTCGAGCAGAATATCGAACCGATAGGCGTACATGCCAACGTGGCTGTAAAATGTATTTCTGTTGATCCATTCTTCCTGACTGCTGTCGCGCACAAAAGGGATGGATGATCGGCTGAAATACATGGCTTCCTGATTTTTATTGATCACCACCTTGGGCCGGTTAATATTGGTGATTTCAACCGAATTGGTGATGGGTTTGATCAATGTGGCTATTTCGGTTTCAGGAGAATTAAAACAGTCCTTCAATCCTTCAATCTGCTCGGGCCGGATAAAAGGTTCGTCACCCTGAATGTTAATGACTACATCAAATTTCATCTGTTCTGCAACTTTCAGTGCAGCCTCAGCACAACGATCGGTTCCGCTCTGGTGATTTGGCGAAGTATAAACAGCCTTTCCGCCAAAAGCCTCAACAGTCCTAAAAATGCGTTCATCATCTGTTGCAACATATACTTCGGCAAGAGCCTTTTTAGCATTTTCATAGACCCATTGAATGATAGGTTTACCTCCAAGCAAAACAAGTGGTTTGCCCGGAAACCGGGTCGATTGAAAACGGGCGGGGATAATTCCGATAAAGTCCATCGAATGATTTTTTTTTGATGATTTTAGCACAAAACGCTAAAACATGTTAAAACATGCCTAGCTTAAGGCATTGAAATCAAAGTTAATTTAATTTTGAACTGAACTTAAACGTTAAAATAGTAATTTCGCAAAGTTAAACATATTGTCCTTAAAATGGATGTTCAGGAAATAAAACAACGATTTGGAATTATTGGCAACTCACCCGAGTTGTTGCGTGTAATCGGGATTGCAGTTCAGGTTGCACCTACCGATCTTTCGGTTTTGATAACCGGTGAAAGTGGAACAGGTAAGGAATCTTTTCCGCAAATCATTCATCAATTCTCATCGCGCAAACATGGTAAATATATCGCTGTCAATTGTGGCGCTATTCCTGAAGGCACCATCGATTCAGAGCTTTTCGGTCATGAAAAAGGCTCCTTTACCGGTGCTTTATCCGACCGGAAAGGATACTTCGAAGAAGCCGACGGAGGAACTATTTTTCTGGACGAAATTGGCGAATTACCGCTTTCAACCCAGGTTCGATTGCTTCGTGTGCTTGAAGCCGGTGAGTTTATGAAAGTTGGTTCGTCGAAAGTACTGAAAACGAATGTGCGGGTGGTAGCTGCAACCAACGTGCTTATTACTGAAGCCATTGAAAAAGGTAAGTTCCGTGAGGATTTGTACTACCGTTTAAATACGGTACCCATCAGGGTTTTGCCACTTCGCGACCGAAAAGAGGATATCCATCTGCTTTTTCGAAAATTTGCCTCCGACTTTGCCGACAAATACCGCATGCCACCTATCCGGCTTGATAATGAAGCCATCGCTGTATTGACAGCCTACAACTGGCCGGGAAATGTGCGGCAGTTAAAAAATATTACCGAGCAGATTTCAATTATTGAAAAAGAACGGCTTATTGACGCCAAAAATCTTCTGCACTATATTCCGGTACACAACGATAATAAGCTACCGGCTTTGTATCATAGTGTGGATGAAAAAACATTCTCATCGGAACGCGAAATTCTGTATCAGATTCTGTTCGACATGAAGAAAGATATGAACGACCTGAAAAAGTTGGTTCATGATATTCTTCAGAATGAAGCCACAATTACCGATATTCGCGATGACAATGCACAGTTGATCAGGAAACTTTACCAGAACGAGAGCGGAAATTATGTTCCGGATCAATCGCCCAACCGTGTAACGATTAATCCTGCCGCAAAAGAAAACATCTTCGATACCGAAGAATTTGTGGAAGAATCGTTGTCACTCGAAGACAAGGAAGTTGAAATGATACGGAAAGCACTCGAAAAACATAAAGGCAAGCGAAAATATGCTGCACGTGAACTGGGTATTTCAGAGCGAACACTTTACCGTAAAATCAAAGAATACGATATTGATTAAATATTATGAAGATACGAAGTTTAATACTCATCCTACTTTCAGTAATTCTCTCTTTGGCTGTTTTTACTGCCTGTAAAGTTGGCTACTCCTTTACCGGTGCCTCTATTGCTCCGAGCGTCAAAACCTTTTCTGTCAGTTATTTTCCAAACCGTGCCCGATTGGTAAACCCAAACCTGAGCCAGCAATTTACCGATGGGCTTCAGGAGAAACTAATAAAACAGACTTCCCTAAGCCAGATTTCAGAGGGTGGCGACCTTGAATTCTCTGGTCAAATAACTGAATATGAAGTAAGACCGATGAATATCATACAAGGTGACCTTGCTGCAAATAACAGGCTCACCATTGGTATCAAGGTCAAATTCACCAACAATAAAGACCACGAATCGGACTGGGAGAAATCGTTCAATGCATACGAAGATTTTGAAAGTACGCGCTCGCTCAGCGATGCTGAGGATGAACTTGTTCGGTTAATCATTATAAAACTGACCGATGATATATTCAATGCATCGGTTGCAAACTGGTAAGCCATGACAGCCGAACAAATCTTTCACTGTATTCAGGATCCGGAAAAGCTAAATAAGGAAACTCTTCCGTTTCTGAAAGAACTGACAGAACGGCATCCTGCATTCGAAGCCGGTTGGATTCTTTATCTGAAAAACCTGAAGAACCTGAACGATTCATCCTTCGGCCAGGAACTGATTAACGGAGCTATCCGGATTCAGGACAGGCGTCGATTGTACCTTTTCCTGAACTCCAAAAACAACGAAAAAGAACCGGACCAGGCAGCATCGCCGGAAACAGCTTATCCTGAAGATATTGACGTTTTTAACCTTATTTTTGCGCCGGAATATCGACTTGAACATCAGGAGGAAACGCAGGAGACTATAGGTGAAATTGCCCGGTCAATACAGAATGAGTCGGAAAAGAAATTTCACCTGATTGATAAATTTCTGGAGGCCCAGCCAAAAATGCCGCAGGTAAAAAATGAAGAAACAGATTCTCCAATGGAGCGGCAGGAGGAAAATCCGGAGGAGAATGATGATTTCGTAACCGAAACTCTGGCTTCGATCTATGCCAAACAAGGTTACAATAGAAAAGCCATCCAGATATTTGAGAAGCTAAGTTTGAAATATCCGGAAAAAAGTACTTACTTTGCCGCTCAGATTAAAAAAATTAAAGATTTAATGAACAATTAATTCCATTCATATGTACACACTTATCACAGTTTTCTTATTCATCGTTTGTATTTTACTAATTTTAATTGTACTGGTTCAAAATTCAAAAGGCGGTGGATTAGCAAGTAATTTTCAGTCTTCTAACCAAATAATGGGAGTTCGGAAAACTACCGATTTTCTCGAAAAAGCAACCTGGGCTCTGGCCGGATTACTTTTAATTTTATCAATCGGTGGAACTGCATTTATTCCCAGGAATAGTAATTCGGGTGCTCAATCAGCAATTAAAGATCAGATAGAAAACACTGTTGATCCAAATCAGGTTCCAAGTTTTCCTGCTGCTGATTCGAAAAAAGATGCTCCTGTAACTACTACACCTTCAACCACGCCGGCTCCTGCTCCTAAAAAATAAAACCTCTTTAGGGTAAAAGCTTAACAAGCTATTAATGGAAGTCTTCAATGCAA
>Ga0079306_1001459_pt1 | contig 15610 bp, 17 predicted proteins | sample Methanotroph_Enr_FD_79181 | JGI IMG/M metagenome (GOLD analysis project Ga0079306, IMG submission 79181) | Enriched soil microbial communities from Old Woman Creek wetland in Ohio, USA - Methanotroph_Enrichment_5 | ecosystem: Environmental > Terrestrial > Soil > Wetlands | place: USA: Ohio...
AAGCTTTCCGGATTTTTTCAATCAGAATCTCATCAGAAAGAATTTTTGTCTTAAGTTCAATCGATTGTTGGATACGTTTAATTATCATTCCGGAATCTTTATTTTATTGTAAACGGACAAGAATGTGTTTGCCATATTGGCCCATGAAAATTTCTTTTTCTCCTCGACGATATTTGCTTCAAATTCGGCAATCCGATCATTTTCATAAAAATCAACCAAAGCATCAGCTATTTCACGAATTTCAGGCTCAACGACATATCCAATTTTTCCGTCAGGAATAATCTCTGACAAACCACCCACATTGGTTACCAGCATCGACTTGTTGAAATGATACCCAATTTGAGTCACGCCACTTTGAGTTGCGCTTTTATAAGGTTGAACGACCATATCAGCGGCGCTGAAATACAGATTAACCTGATCGTCTGGAATAAAATCGGTCCTTAACTCGATGAAATTTTCCAGATTAATCTCTTTAATTAGTTTGAGATATGGCTCCGGACTCGAATAATACTCGCCTGCAACCAAAAGCTTGACCGGAAATTTACGCAGTCGCTCATCCGCAAAAGCATTGATAAGCAGATCGAGCCCTTTATAGTCGCGAATGAAACCAAAGAAGAGCAGATACCGAATATTTGGATCCAACTTCAGTTTTTGTTTGGCCAATTCGAACGACAACTTTTCGCCATAATTGTCGAAAATTGGATGAGGGTAAAATCCCTGAGGTAAATTTTTCCGGAATGAGTTTCCATCTTTCAGTACGCTTTGCGACATGGCGATTAAACCATCAATTCGCTGCATGAAGTAGTTGGTTAGCAAACGATCTCCAGGTCGGTGTTCGTGCGGAATAATATTATCAGCGAGACATATTATAATGGTATGTTTATTTCTCCGAATCAATCGCGCAATTGTCCCCAGGCAAGGAGCCAGAAAAGGAAGCCAGTAACGAATAATGACTAAATCGGGTTTCTCCCTAGCAATCCTTGATCCAACCTTTAGCCAATTAAAAGGATTAATTGAATTTATTGTGCGTCGGATTTTCAGATTTTCAGGAGCTGGCTTATCGTTATATTGTGTTTTCCCCGGAAACAGGAACGATGGATATTGGATAATAAAGGTTTCAATATCGATGTCAATTCCCATACCAGCAAATTCCATAGCCAACCGCTCATTGAATGTGGCAATTCCTCCCCGATAGGGATAGGCTGGTCCTATAATTTTGATCGTCTTCAATATTTCCTGATTAAGTATTCTTTCAACAAATGTGCAACATGTTTGTCAATTGGGAAAGTAAAATCATCAGGAATAATTTCCGCAACAGAAACCCATCGAAATGACTGACATCCATTTTTCATTTCAGGGAAGTCAAAAGTGGATTGTGAAATCGGAACCCGGATAGGTTCTTTGATTTTTGCCAGATAATAAATGCTCATCAACTGATAACCTTCCCAAAATAAGGCCTTCTGATAAAAATCGGTGGTGTAAAAATGCTGAATATATTCAATTTCCTGATTACACTCTTCCAACATTTCCCGCTTTAGGCAATCGATAGTTCCTTCGCCAAAAAGCATCCCACCTCCGGGAAATTTAGTCATCTTCATGCCCATCTGAAATTCATCGGTCACAAGAACTTCATTCTGATTACTAATTACGAGTGCATAAACCCGAATCGTAAATTGAGATGGCAACTGATCATTCATTTTCGTTCATCTTTTGGTCAACGAAACCAATTATTTCATGAATCTGGTTAGGTTCAAACCACTTGATTTCTTGATCGCGCCGAAACCATGTTAATTGTTTCCGTGCATATTTTCGTGTATTTCTCTGAATCAGGTCAATCGCTTCTTCTAGAGTACAATCTCCATCCAGATAGGAGAACAATTCTTTATATCCAACAGTGTTCAATGAGTTTAATTTCCGGTACGGATAAACAGTCTTTGCTTCCTCCAAAAGGCCAGCATCCATCATTTTTAAAACACGCTGATTAATTCGTTCATACAATACTTTCCGATCCTGATTGATTCCAATTTTAATCATTCGGAATGGCCTTTCTTTGACAGTCTTTTTACGGAAAGACGTAAATGGCATTCCAGTCATTTGATGAATTTCAACAGCGTGGAGCAAACGCTTTGGATTATTCAGATCAACAATCCGGTAATACTCAGGATCAATTTCGAGTAATCGTTCCCGCAAAGCTTCAATTCCATTTTCTTTGTACCAACGAATAACTTCATCCCTAATTTCAAGATCAACGGTAGGAATATCATCGATTCCATTACAAATGGTGTCAACATAAAGCATTGAACCACCAGTAAGAACAATTGGATTTATCCTTGCAAAAAGCTCACTGATCAATTGAATTGCCTCAGTTTCATAGTCACTTACATTGTAGTAATCGTGTATTGATTTATTTTGAATGAAATGATGGGATACCTTTTTCAGATCGTCGGATGAAGGTACCGCGGTGCCAATGGAAAGCTCCTGAAAGAATTGCCGGGAATCGGCTGATACAATTTCTGAATGATAATGTTTCGCTAATTGAATACTGATGTCTGATTTTCCAATTCCTGTGGGTCCCAAAACTATAATTAATGTATTCATCCTGATCAATTGGTTGAACAACAAAGATAAGGATTAATACAAAAAAGAAGGGGACCTTAAAGTCCCCATTTGTTATGCATCCATTTCCCCGAAAATCTCATAATAGTCTTCCAGGTCGCCAAAACTTTTATAAGATTCGTCCTTCTCCATTAATTCGACTCCAGGACTTTCCAGATCGTTAATCAAAAATTGACTTGGCGCATTGCCTTTCTCGTAAGCAACAAATGGTTCTTTTAAATCAGTTTTCATAAGTTTCTCCTTTAATTCTATGTAAAAAAAACGTTCATTAAAGAAATCAAAGACGTAAACTAACTTTTGCCCGATTTCCGATATATATTCATCCAATTTTGTTTTCCGCATACTCAGTACTTTCGTACTGTTCTTACCTGAATCCAGAGGACTGATTTCAATTAGCCTTTTCCAATGATCGTCCGTTATAAAAAATGAAGCCAGCTGGGATGGGTCGAAATTTGAAGTGTTTTGTATAGTTCGATGCAATTCTTCAAAGGTATTTCCAGATCCAACATGAACCAATCGTTTAAAATCAGGAGCCTCTAAGGATGAAATTTCGAAAATACAAATCATAAATCAAGAATTATTTGTGATTGATTATTCTTAATATCCGTCTCAAATTAAGTTCAAATAGTAACTCCTATACCGAAACACGAAACAAAAAGTTAGTTACTAAATGTTAAAAAAGATTAAATTCAGGTTTCGCGACTTGCATTACTTTGTACAACTGACAGTTAGACATCCTAATTTAAAATCTCAAAAAATTAGGTTCTTGAAAAATCGAATATATGTTACAATTGGTCGTTAAATTATGCTTGAATATATTCTAACCATCTGTCATTATACCATCCTGTCTCAATCAAAATTTATGTAATTATTTTTAAACTTGTATGACCTATTAAAAGCTCCATAATTTATAAGCCATGAGATTCGGAACACTCTTTTTTGAAAACCTGAATATAGCGCTGCAATCCATCCGCAGCAATCTGCTTAGGACTATACTCACAGTATGTATAATTGCCGTAGGAATTACAGCCCTGGTAGGAATCCTGACCGCTATCGATTCGATAAAAAATTCGATAACTAAGGAGTTCACATTTATGGGTGCAAACACTTTCACGATCAATTCAAGAGGAATGCGCATTCAGGTTGGGGATAAACGTTACCGTACCAGAAATTACTCATTCATAAGCTACTACCAGGCCAAAGAATTCAAAGAAAAGTTCGTTTTCCCGGCATCCGTTTCAATTTCGACCAATGCAACCGGCACAGCAACCTTAAAATTCGAATCGCAAAAAACAAATCCCAACGTATCGGTGCAGGGTGTCGATGAAAATTATCTGTTTACATCAGGAAATGAAATTAAGACTGGGCGTAATTTTACTGAAGAAGAAATTAATTCGGGTAGAAATACTGTAATTATTGGCGATGGGGTGATTAAAAAATTATTCAAAAAAGGCGAGAATCCGCTTTTAAAAACCATTAGTATTGGTGGAGGAAAGTACCGGGTTATTGGGGTACTCGCATCAAAAGGGCAAGGATTCGGATCAGGTGGGGATCAAACGTGCTTACTTCCTTATACCAACGTAAGGAGTTATTTTTCGCGTCCGCAAATGAACTTTTCCGTCCAAATTAAGGTCAGCAATAATGAAATGGTTGATCCTGCAATTGGCGAAGCTGAGGGTACCTTTAGGGTAATCAGAAACCTGAACCCTTCCGATGAAAGTGATTTCAACATTGAAAAAAGCGACAACCTAGTCAATATCCTTCTCAAAAACATACAGAACATTACGCTTGTTGCTACCATCATTGGACTTATTACACTATTTGGCGCTGCAGTTGGACTCATGAACATCATGCTTGTTTCGGTTACTGAACGAACACGCGAAATCGGTATCCGGAAAGCAATTGGGGCAACATCAAAAATTGTGAAACAGCAATTTCTGATCGAATCTGTTGTAATCGGACAAATTGGTGGAATTGTTGGTATTATCTTGGGTATACTTGCAGGAAATGGAGTAGCTATGATGATCGGCACACCATTCTTCATTCCATGGGCCTGGATCTTGGTTGGTGTAATCTTATGCTTCTTGGTTGGTGTAATTTCCGGATATTATCCGGCGCAAAAAGCATCAAAACTTGACCCTATAGAAAGTCTCCGCTTCGAATAAAATACGTTAATCGCTGGCATTCAACCATCTGAAAGCAAGCAGAAACTCAGGATCATCATTCCTTTTGATTCGAGTGTATTTCCCAAGTTTTCTATTCTATTTCTAGCTGTGGAGAATGGTCTGTCCTGGCGCACAGTTCTGGCAGAAAACCACGATTCAAAATAAAAATAAACTTTCGTAGCAACCTCCTGCCCCTATGCAACCTATATTTTAAATCTTTGTTTATATCAGCTTGATTACAGTTTCTGGACTATCTTTTTTTCAGAAAAAATATATCTTTACTTTTTAGCATTAATTTTGACAGAGCACATAGGAAGCGATAAATGACAAAACTTCAGACAAAAGCAGAGGAACGACTAATCCAAGATTACTTTGACGGCCTGATGAAGGCATGTGATCGTAAGGTTTCGGACGAAGGAAAGGTTCGGATACAAAAAGCATTTGAATTTGCCAACAATGCACACGCCGGAGTAAAGCGGAAATCAGGAGAACCGTATATTATTCATCCACTTGCAGTTGCCAAAATAGTAGTCGAAGAAATCGGGCTAAGTGCAACATCGATTATTGCCGCTTTGTGTCATGATGTTGTTGAAGATACCGATTATACGCTTGAAGACATTAGTAATTTGTTTGGTGAAAAAGTAGCTTCAATTGTTGATGGTTTGACAAAACTTACCGACGAATTTACACCTCAGCACGACTCGAAACAAGCCAATAATTTCAGGAAGATGCTGATGACGCTTTCTGATGATGTTCGGGTTATTCTTATAAAACTTGCAGATCGTTTGCACAACATGCGAACGCTCGATTCGATGGCGCCGCATAAACAGCTGAAAATTGCGGCTGAAACCCTTTACATATTTGCCCCTCTCGCCCATCGGTTGGGATTATATGCCATCAAATCGGAGTTGGAGGATTTAAGCCTGAAATACAAACATCCCGATGCCTATAACCAAATACAGTTTAGGCTTGAAAACCAGCGTGAAAAAAGAGATTACCTGGTAACCGAATTTATTAGGCCAATTGACGAGCAACTGAAACGGGAAGGTGTTGACTTTAACATTACAGAGCGATTGAAATCAATCTATTCCATCTGGAATAAAATGCAAACCAAAGGAGTCTCGTTTGATGAAGTTTATGATTTGTTGGCTGTTCGAATTGTCTTTAATCCCAAGACCAATGTTTCCGAGAAACGGCAATGTTTTGACATATTATCGCTGGTTACCGATATATATAAACCCAAACCCGACCGTATCCGCGATTGGATAACGATACCAAAAGCAAATGGTTACGAAGCATTGCATGTTACCGTCATGGGACCGCAGGGCAAATGGGTCGAAATCCAGATTCGTACGCAACGAATGGACGAAATTGCCGAAAGAGGATTTGCTGCTCATTACAAGTACAAGAATATAAATGATGTCGAAAACGAGTTAGACCGATGGCTACAAAAGATTAAGGATATGCTTCAAAATCCGGAATCAGATGCACTCGAATTTCTGGATGAATTTAAAATGAACCTTTTCTCTTCCGAAATAATCGTCTTCACGCCAAAAGGCCGAATGGTCAACCTTCCCAAGAATGCCACCATCATCGATTTTGCATACGAAATACACACAGAACTGGGAAATCACTGCATCGGAGCCAAAATAAACCACAAGCTTGTTCCAGTTTCTCATGTCCTTCAAAGTGGCGATCAGGTAGAAATACTTTCGTCAAAAACACAAACGCCACAACTAAGCTGGCTCAATTTTATCATCACCGCCAAAGCAAAAACAAAAGTCAAGCAATCGTTCAAACTCGACCGAAAAAAGCACATCGAACAAGGGCGCAAAATTATTGAGGATCAACTTTCAAAGTATAAAATTCTGCCCTCTTCGGACACCCTTAAAAAATTGAGCGCCTACTACAGCCTGACCAATAAAGAACAACTGTATGCCCAGGTAGGTATGGGTTTTCTGGAACTCGACAACCTTGACGAGGTATTACAAACACGAAGAGAGAATAAACTCGCTAAATTCTGGAAATTATCTTTTTCACAAAAAAAAGAAGAACCATCGACTCCGGGCAAGATCAACAAAAAAGCTCCTTTTATATTGAAAGAAGATCCTGAAGAACTCAACTACGCGCTGGCCAAATGCTGCAACCCAATACCAGGCGACGACGTTGTTGGCTATGTATCTGACGAAGAGCACATCATTATCCACAAAAGAAACTGCCCTGAAGCGCTCAAAATCATGTCGCAACAAGGCGACAGTATTATTACTGCGGAATGGACTAAATTCAAACGGCTATCATATTTATCCCGGATTAAACTTAGCGGATTCGATCGTGTAGGAGTAGTCAATGAAATAACCACCATCATTTCAAAGCAAAGCGACATCAACATGCGCACTGTTCACTTTGATACACATGATGGCATTTTTGAAGGTGATTTGTATCTGTATATCCATAGTGTTCAGGATTTAAATGAACTGATATCCCGATTAATGAAAATCAAGGGGATGGATACCATTGAACGTATTGAAAAAATTCAGCAATAAGTGACCAGCTTCGCATAAAGTTCTAAAAAAGTGCTATTTTTGAACCTTATTCTTAATTGGTTTAAATATGAATAACCAAAAAACAAAAGAAGCGGTAAAACGCATGTTCATCGATTATCTTGAGGAAAATGAACACCGTAAAACTCCCGAACGGTTTGCAATCCTGGAAGAAATATATTCGAGGGAAGGGCATTTCGACATTGAGTCGTTGTACATTTCGATGAAAAACAAAAATTATAGGGTGAGCAGGGCCACCTTATACAACACGATGGATTTGCTGCTCGATTGCAAACTGATTATCAGGCATCAGTTTGGAAAAAATCTGGCACAATTCGAAAAAGCTTATGCAATTCCCCAGCATGACCATTTAATTGACCTAAGGAATGGATCGTTGAATGAATTCTATGACCCACGCCTCAAGGAAATCATAGAAGATATTTGCCTGAAAAACGATTTTAAATTATCACACCATACCCTTTATATATACGGGCAATTTATAAGCTAACAAAGCAAGCACCTTCAGTCGTTCATTAAACAAATAAGAACAAATTAATAACCTACTACTTTTAGCCATTTATTTTAAACTTACTTCGGTAAATAATTCGTAATTTTATCGCACAGGTAAAACTATTTATTCCGTGAAAATTGAGACCACAAAAATTCAGTTTTCGCGGATTATCGTGTTTAAACAGATCTTAAATATTTTGAAAATGAAAGTAGATGTTTTGTTAGGGCTCCAGTGGGGCGATGAAGGAAAGGGAAAAATCGTTGATGTTTTGACGCCCAAATACGATATTATTTCCAGATTCCAGGGTGGCCCAAATGCCGGCCACACATTGGAAATCAACAATTTCAAACAGGTCTTGCATACCATTCCTTCAGGAATATTCCGTGAAAATAAACTGAACGTAATTGGAAACGGAGTCGTAATTGATCCGATCACTTTTGAAAAAGAAATTGAATCGATCAGCAAACACAATGTTGATCTTCACAAAACACTTTACATTTCGAAAAAAGCTCATCTGATTCTCCCAACACACCGTTTACTCGATGCAGCGTCAGAGGAAGCCAAAGGAGCGACCAAAATCGGTTCAACCTTAAAAGGAATAGGGCCAACTTACCGCGACAAAATTGGCCGCGACGGATTGCGAGTTGGTGATCTTTTCGAAAATTTCACAGAGAAATATACTGCAAGGGTTCAAGCTCACAAAGATTTGCTCGAAAACTATTACCACTTCGATTATGCTGTCCTACTTGCTGAAACTGAAAAAGAATGGATGAAAGCCATCGAGGTTCTCAAATCCTTCAACATAGTTGACACCGAACACCTGATTAACGACAACCTGGCCGATGGAAAATCTGTTTTGGCTGAAGGCGCCCAGGGAACCATGCTGGATATTGACTTTGGCTCTTATCCGTTTGTAACTTCATCAAGCACAATATGCGCCGGAGCTTGCACCGGGTTAGGAATTGCCCCAAACAAAATCGGCAACGTCTACGGAATTTTTAAAGCATACTGTACCCGTGTAGGAATGGGACCCTTCCCAACCGAACTTTTTGATAAAGATGGACAAGATATGCGCGATGTTGGCCGCGAATATGGTTCGACTACCGGTCGCCCGCGCCGATGTGGTTGGTTGGATTTGGTAGCCTTGAAATACTCCATCATGCTTAACGGAGTGACCGAATTGATTATGATGAAAGCCGATGTTCTCGACAAGTTTGAAACCATCAAGATCTGTGTTGGATATGAGATCAATGGAGAAATCATCGAAAAATTCCCATTCGAACTAAACGACAGCGTAAAACCAGCATATATTGAATTGCCTGGTTGGCAAACCGATTTGACCCAATTATCCAGTCAAAATGAATTTCCTGAAGAATTTAACAACTACATCAACTTTATCGAAGAACAGGTTGGTGTGCCGATTTCGATTGCTTCGGTTGGCCCAAACAGGGCACAAACGATCTTCTTAGGAGAATAAAGCATAGGGAGCCAGTTCATCTGGCTCCTTTTCTTTTGTTCAAAACTTTTGATTTCACAAAGTATTGCTTATTTTAGGACATTAATTGAAATTCAGTTTATCATCCTGAAATGGAAATTACAAAACCAACCCTGTTGCTTAGTAAAGAAATTGCATTACGAAATATCCAGAATATGGCTCGTAAAGCAAATGATCTTGGGTTAATTTTCCGCCCCCATTTCAAAACCCATCAATCTGCTGAAATTGGAGAATGGTTTCGTGATGCAGGAGTAAAATGCATCACGGTATCGTCGTTAACCATGGCCAACTATTTTGCCGATTTTGGATGGGATGATATTACCATTGCTTTTTCAGTAAACATTCCGGAAATTCCGGAAATGAATGAGCTTGCCGGAAGGATAAATCTTAATGTCCTGATTGAAAATAAGGAAGGACTGGCTGCACTTCAGGAAAAAATTACCTGGCATACTGGGGTATTTATTAAAATCGATACCGGATACAATCGTACCGGAATTGATTCGAGCCGCACTCAACTGATTGATGAGTTACTCGAATCCATACAAAAATCGCCATTACTTCAGTTCAAAGGATTTTTATCGCACACCGGGCACACCTATCATGCGAACTCAACCCACGATATTTTTAGCAGGCACTTTGATGCACTACTAAAAATGAAGGCCCTGAAAGTGAGGTACCGAAGCGAATGGCCAGAACTTATGATTTCCATGGGAGATACACCCTCATGCAGCATCTGTGACAATTTCGACGGAGTTGATGAAATCCGCCCAGGTAATTTTGTTTTCTACGATTTGACACAATTCAAACTAGGAGTCTGTCAACTGACCGATATTGCTGTTCGAATGGTTTGCCCGGTCATTGCAGTACATCCATCACGCAATGAGGTAGTTATTTATGGGGGCGCTATCCATTTTGCCAAAGATTCGATCATCAATATTGATGGCAAACCGCTTTTCGGACGGATCGTTGTCGAAGAAAATGAAAAAAAAATACTTTTGGATGAACGGAATTACCTTCATGCACTTTCGCAAGAACACGGAATTCTTAAAATAACACCTCGCGATTTAAATTATTTCAAACCCGGAAATCTGATTGAAATAATACCTGTCCATTCCTGCTTGACAGCCAACCTCATGAAAGAATACCTCACGACTGAAGGTGAAATTATTAAAATGCTTCCTTTTTACTAGCCGGTAACACAATAATTTCGTTGCCCCAACGGTTTGTAGAATATATTTAGATTTTAACACCTGATTATCCTTTAAATATTTTTAACAAAATAATGATATGTTTCTTTCAAAAGGCATGATCCTTTTCAAGAACTAATTGTTTTTACAATTCATAAAGATTTTACATATGAAAAATAAAAGAATTGAATTTTTAAAATTGTCATTTATGATCGGGGGAGGGCTTATACTGTCCCTGGTCAGTTCTTGTAAACACGATGGCATCCCGGCAGATCAAATGCCACAAGTCTGTTTTCAGGCAGATGTGCTGCCCATATTCCAGAACAGCTGTGGAACAACAGGTTGTCATAGTAGTGGAGGCGGACATGGTTATAATTTTACAGATTATTCCGGAATTATGAAAGCAATAACTGCGGGGAACGCCGATAAGAGCAAAGCCTATCAGGCCATTACCAGCACTTTCCAATTGATGCCTCCCAACAATGCCTTACCGATTGACAAGCGAACAATAATCCGTTTATGGATCGAGCAGGGAGCCAAAGAAACTACTTGTGGCAATAATTGATCTTAAAAAATGTAACGATGAAACACATTATGAAAATTAGCTTGGTAATTATGATTGCATTTATTGCCGGCTGTTATTACGACTCCGAAGAAAAGCTTTATCCACAAGTTTCAACCTCGTGTGACCTTACAAACGTCACGTTTGCTGCAACCGTAAAACCAATTTTGCAAGCGTCATGCCTATCCTGCCATTCAAATTCAAAAGCCGCAAACTCCGGGGGAGGCATAAAACTTGAAAATTATGCCGATGTCCTGCTTTCAACAAACAGTGGCAAGCTAATGGGAACAATCAATCATGCCAGTGGCTTTCAGGCGATGCCACAAGGAGGGGGAAAACTGACAGATTGCGAAATCAGCAAACTTCAGAAATGGATTGACAATGGTAAATTAAACAATTAAATCACTGACGAATGAAACGAACACACTATATTTTTATCGCATTATTCCTTCTCCTTTTCTCCGGAAATGTGCAAAGTCAGGATTTAGATGCCTTATTGAATGCTGAAACAAAACCTACGGTGGATTATGCTACTGCAACATTCAAAGCTAGCCGCATAATTAACGGACACTCCATCGAGCAAATGAAGAAAAAACAATTGGATTTTCGTATCTCGCACCGGTTTGGCCCTCTTAACGACGGAGCTTATGGACTATTTGGACTCGATCAATCAAAAATCCATTTTAGCCTGGAATACGGAGTAACCGACTGGTTAATGCTTGGTGTTGGTCGCGGAAGTTTGAACAAAACGTACGATTCATTCGCAAAATTCCGTTTATTGCGCCAATCTTCGGGGGCAAAATGGATGCCGGTTTCGTTAAGCTATTTAACCTCCGTCGAGCTGAATTCACTTAAATTTCAGGATCCAACCCGTACCAACTATTTTTCGTCACGACTTGCCTTTGTGCATCAACTGCTGATTGCCCGTAAGTTTAATGACAAATTTTCTTTTCAACTTTCGCCAACTTTTATCCACCGAAACCTGGTTAAAACTGAACTTGACATGAAAGATGTTTATGCGATGGGATTTGGTGCAAGGTATAAACTTTCGAAACGGCTTTCGTTGAATGCTGAATACTATTACAATTACAACCCGAACAGCAAATTTTTGGACACAAAGTATTACAACTCGGCCTCGGTTGGTATTGATATTGAAACCGGTGGTCATGTTTTCCAAATTATGCTCACCAACTCGTTGGGCATGCGTGAAGGCTCATTTATCCCTCAAACAACCGACAACTGGTTCGACAAAGGGATTCATCTCGGATTCAATATTTCAAGGGTTTTTGCACTGTAAATATTCACATAAAAAAAATAAATTATGCTTAAAAAATTGCTCATCCTGTTATTGCTAGTCGCATCGGCAGGTGCCTTCGGACAAGGCAAATTTATTGCCAAAAATGCCTACATTTCTTTCTACTCCTCTACTCCTATGGAGGATATTCTGGGTGAAAGCAACGAGGCTGTCACGATCCTTGATTCGTCAAATGGAGAAATTGTTTTCCAATCGCTGATGAGTACTTTTCATTTCAAACGTGCATTGATGGAAGAGCATTTCAACGAGAATTACATGGAAAGCACCAAGTTCCCTAAAGCAAAATTCAAAGGGACCATCGAAGGATTCAAGAAGGAAATGCTTACCGCTCCGGTCGCCAATATTAAAATTACAGGAGTATTAAACGTTCATGGTGTCGACAAAACGGTTACGGTTCCCGGAACAATCGGGATTGAGGGGGGCAAGCTTGTGGCAGCCTCTAAGTTTAAAGTTGCTCCTGAAGATTTTGGCATTGTGATACCTTCGCTTGTTCGCGACAAAGTAGGCAAGGAAATGGAAATTACTGTGAAAGCCATTTATTTACCTTACGGTCAATAGCTTCATCTTCATATCCGTTCGCTGAAGTGAACGGTAAAGGATATCTTCATACTGAATTTAGATTGTATTATTCTTTGCCGTCTGCTGAAGCAGACGGATGAAATGCACAACAGATCAACAGTCCGAACCAAAATGTACAACTAGGGATTCTATTTCTTTCGGAAGGGATAGAGTTGACCTTAAAAATTGGAAAATATAAATATGAAAATCAAATACGCAATCATCCTGGTTTTGGCCGTAGTCGCCATCGGAGCTGGAATTGGCCTGAATATGTTTTTTAAGCCTCATGCCGATGTGAATAAACTGGAAGCTGAGTTTAAATTGGAAGCCACCAAGTTACTGGACGAATTTCAGAAGGAGGAAAATGCCTCCACAACCAAATACAGCGAAAAAGTGCTTGAAATAAACGGCAAACTGGTTGCCAAAAATAAGCTTCCAAATGGCACTGACCTGTTGATATTAGAAGACGAGATGGCGGGAATCAGTTGTCAGCTCGACAGCACCTGGTCTGCAGCCAATCAATCCGTCATTCAAGCGCTTGTAACTGGCAATCCGGTTACTGTCAAAGGCGTCTGCAAGGGATATTTGATGGAAATTAAAGTGAGTCCGGCAGTTGTTATCAGCAAATAGAATGTTGCGTGGACATCTGAACGGCAACCGTTGAATCAACTTCCATACTTACCGACAAACATTCCAAATACGCAGTTAAAGGATACAACTCTTCGTCATACCACAAAGAAGCGAAGTACAATCCGATGGGTGAGGCAACAATCCCGCCGGATTTATTTTTTTTAGCCAACCAGTTCATACCCAAAGTACATTCTTTCTGAAAGCCATTTGGGGTCAAAGCAGTAACCGAAAGTGCAGTTTCTTCAATACTTCCCGAAATATCTTTAGCTCCACCCCAGCTTCCATCCTGATTTTGCGCTGAAACCAGATAACGGCATCCACGATCAATCATCAATTTCAAAATCACTTCATACTCACTTCCCAATTGAGTATTCAAGGTTTCATTCAGGTATGCAGTCACGCGGGCTGTACCATAAACCGGATTCGTATGATCTGAAGTTTGTTGGTTTCCAAACCATAACGGCAGCCAAAAGCCTGATTTATCCTGATGTTTTTCCAGATAAATGATCGATTGGACAAACGATTTTTTGATCGTTGCAAGCTGTTTCTGATTGAGCGAATCTCCATAAACATGAGCAGTTTTAGCCAGTGCAAGAATCGCATGTCCGGTTAGGTCAGAACAACTTTGATCGAACGGCAACTTGCCCCATCCACGAGAAAATGTTGGGAATCCACCATCATTATTCTGCAATTGACGTAGCCAGCCTACACCAGACAAAACAGATTCACGAACGACCTCCAGATTTCCCTGATTCAATGCAATCAAAGCCAGAATCGTTCCGGGCGTATCGTCACCATCAGGCACTGAGCCAGAATGCGACGTCCAGCCCCAGCCTCCAGGTTGTGTGCCATTAAACTGATGAATTTCTCTATTCTGAATCTCCAGCAAATGATTAGTAGTTTGCTGCTTTTCTGTCGGAGTCAACACTTTATCCAGATTACTCCGGAGCGATTTTACAGCAAGTGTGGTTACCCAGGTCGAAAGGTCAATATCAATCGGCCAGCTGCCATCTTCGCGTTGAGTACGTTTCAGAAAATTCATTCCATCGCGAACCACTTCCAGATCGCGGTAGCCAGATTCAATCAGGCACAAACAGACGAATGCCGTCAACGGAATAGCTTCCAGATAACCGCCGCTTTCGGGCTGAATTTTCCTCAACAAAGTCAGCGATTTCTTCACTGAAGCTTCCCGGATCATTCGCATTAATGGATTTTTTCGCAGTTTATGTCTGAAAATGGCAATCCCAACAGCAATCAACGCCGGAATAGCATAACTCACCACACTCAGGTTTAACATGCTATAAAATGAGCGGGGTAACAACGAAAGCTCGAAAGGCAATTGCGGAATAGAATCAAACGCTTCTTTTCCGGGAACATCGCATAGCGCGCACATGGTCAGGATTGGAACAGAGAAGGTCCGATCCGTTTTATAAAAATTAAGTATAGCCGGAATAAGTTGTTCCGAATTAACATCAATGTTTTGCGATCGCAGGTAATCTCCAATTTTCAGGGGCAACGAACTGCCCATATCATCCTTACTGGAGGCTTTCACCGCCGAATAACACAGCAAACTGGTACTCACATTACTCACGCTCTCAGGCGAATCGCCAAAACCGCCATCAGCATTAACATTAGCTTCTAGCCAATTTAGTCCTGATAAAATTTCAGAAGCATTTCCAGAAGCATCGTAAAAATGCAAAGCTGTAATGGCCACCGCCACGCCCAACGCGCTCGAAGAAAGTCGTCCTTCCCAATAACCAGAAGCGTTGCGTTTTTGAAGCAAAAGAGTGGAAAGATCGTTGAATTGGGTTTGAGAGCGATTGTTCATACTGACTACAGTTAGAGAATGCAAGATAGTAAAGATGGATGATTTTTGCTGTAAATACATGTCCGTTCACTAAAGTGAACGGCAAAGGCTGTATGTTTGTAAAGCGCACAAGCCTCCTAGTTTTTGTAAATTAGTTTTTGCAAAACATTAATTAAAAAAGGAAGCTTATGCAGACCGAAAGTAAAACAATTAGTTTTAAGGGG
>Ga0079306_1001460_pt1 | contig 15607 bp, 11 predicted proteins | sample Methanotroph_Enr_FD_79181 | JGI IMG/M metagenome (GOLD analysis project Ga0079306, IMG submission 79181) | Enriched soil microbial communities from Old Woman Creek wetland in Ohio, USA - Methanotroph_Enrichment_5 | ecosystem: Environmental > Terrestrial > Soil > Wetlands | place: USA: Ohio...
AACTTGCGCACAGCCAGAATCTGCCCCACCTTCACGCCCTGGAAGCGGCGCCGCTGCTCCGACAGCGCGGTCAGCAACGCAGGCGGCTCGCCAACCCCGGTGGGGACGATGATGAAGTCACCGTTTTTGACCAGATCGATGGCATCTTGCGCGGTGCCACGTTTTTTTTGGTACTGGGCCTGAACTGACATGGTGCGTTATCTTCCCTGTGGGTTGGTATGGCGATGTGCAGCTTGCACCTGGCGATGGTAGTCCTGGCACGGTGAGCGGCCCGGGGCCCGCCTGCAGATGGCAGTCAAGCTGGCGCCTTCAAGCAATTTAGCCTTGCAGCCCCCGTCAATACTGGGCCATTGGCTACTCTTTTTATAGTACATCAAGATTGGCGGCGCAGCCGGCATCAGTGCCTGCAGACCTGAATCCACAAGCGCCCCTCAAACGTTTCCCCCGGCGCCAGCAGCACCGGCCTGGTCACGCAGACCGGCTCCACACACACAAAGCGCCGCCAGTCGCCAGCCGGCAAATCGGTGAGGGCGCTGGCGCCGGCCTCGCCGGGGTTCCAGACCATCCATTGGTCAAAGCCGCTGGCGCTCAGCCGCAGTGAATAGCCGCCTGTCTCCAGCGTCACCGGCGGGCAAGCCTCATACAGCCGTTCAAAAGGCTGCGCGGTCCAACACAGGTCGCCGGGCGGCTGGCTTCGCAGATCAGTGTCATAACGGTCTTGCACCCCCAGCCCGGCCAGGCCTGCGGCGCTGCTGGTCAGCACATCCTGCACCGCAAAATAAGGATGCAGACCACCGGTCCAGTTGAACGACTGGTCACCGGTGTTGCTGACCCGCAGTACAAACACCAGTTCATCAAGCTTGGACTTGACCAGCAAACTCAGCCTGGCGGCGTGCGGCCAGTTGGCGTCATCCTGCGGCTTCATGTCCAGTTCATAGCGCAGCTGGTGCGCCCCCGGTGCGGCTGTGTCCTGCAGCAAACGCCAGTGCGCCGTGCGCACCAGACCATGTTTGGGTAAAACTCCTTTGTCGGCAAACTGCGGAAACAGCACCGGCACGCCACCGCGCGCTGGCGCGGCGGCTGAACCGGGGCGGCGCACGCTCACCGACAAGGGGTTCAGATAAAAAACGGGCGCTGCGTTGTCAAGCCAGGCCTGCAACACCTGTGCGCCCAAGTCCTGGTGCAGCAGCCGGGGCGCTGTTTCAACCGCGTCAACCATTTTGCCGCCCCGCCGCCGTGACAACCTGTGCCAGGCATGCATCGCACAACAACTGGGCGCGCGCGGGGGTCTCTGCCTCGGCGTAGCAGCGCAATTCAGGTGCGTTGCCGGAGGGGCGCAAATGCACAATATCGCCGGACTCGAACGTCACGCGCAGGCCATCGGTCTGGTCTGTCTGCATGACAGCACCAGCTTGCGGCGCCAGGGTGAGTGCCAACGCAGCCGGCGCCGCCAACAATTGCTGGATCAGTCGCTGGCTCTTGTGCGTGGCGAAGTCTTGCAGGCGGTCGCTGGCGGTGTAGCGCGCCGGCAAATCCTGTGTCAGCGCCGACAACTTGCAAGCCCGTTCGCGCGCCATGCACAGCAGTGCCAGCATGGGCAGCACCGCATCCCGCGTCGGCAGCGCGCTCAGGTGGCGGCCTTTTTGCACCACATCGCTGCCGAGCAAAAAGCCCCCATTGGCCTCGTAGCCGACGACCAGGGCATCGCCTTGCGCCAGCGCCGCTTCCATGCCGGCAATCACGTAGGGCGAGCCAATGCGGGTGCGTGCCACTGCTCTGAATGCGCCACATTTTTCGGCCGCCGTGTTGCTGCTCACGGGCGTCACCACCACCTGGGCCTGCAGGTACTGGGCGCACAAGATTCCCACCACGTCACCGCGCAGCCACACGCCGTTTTCGTCGCCAATCAGCGGCCGATCCGCATCGCCGTCGGTTGACAGCAGGGCGTCAAAACTGTGTTCGCCTGCCCACTGCCGGGCCTGGGCCACGTCTTGCGGGCGCACCGCTTCCGTGTCGATGGGCACGAACGTATCGGTACGACCCAAGGCCAGCACCTGGGCACCGAGCCCTTCCAAAATGCGGCGCAACACATCGCGTCCCACGCTGGAATGCTCGTACACCGCCACCCGCAGGCCGGCCAGCGCACCGGGCTCAAAAAAGTCGAGATAACGCCGCAGATAGGCCTCACTGGCCAGCGGGTCGGCCAGGGGCAGTGCCACCGGGGTCACGGCATCGGGCAGGCTCACCAGCGCATTCAGCATGGCCTGTTCGTCGGCCTTGGAAATCTCACCTTCGGCACGGTAGAACTTGATGCCGTTGCGGTCAAACGGAATGTGGCTGCCCGTCACCACAATGGCCGGCGCCCCCAGCTGCGCGGCGTAAAAAGCCAGGGCAGGGGTGGGTAGCGCACCGGCGTAGACCAGTTGACGGCCGCAGTCCCGAATGGCCGCCGCGCACGCCGCGGCAATGCGCGGGCTGCTCGGGCGCAGGTCATGTCCCACAAGCACCTGGTCTGCCGCACCGGCCACGCTCTGCAAAAAGGCCGTGGCATAGGTGTAGCAAAGGGCGTCCGACATGTCGGCCACCAGGCCGCGGGCGCCGCTGGTGCCAAAAAGAACCCCGGAGCGGGTCATGATTTCTTCAAAACGACTCATCTTCATTGACATTTCCTTATGTGACTCTGCACCGGCACCGTCAAAGCCATGCCGGGCGGATGCTCAATTTGGCAGCGGCTCAAAAACGGGGGCGAACATCGGCACGAGCAGCTTGTTGCCGAACTCGCTCAGGTGGTTGTCGTCGTAGTACAAGGGTCGCCCGTCTTTGGTGCCATGACAGCGACCGTCCCAACACAGGTAGGGCAGGGGGTCGAGGATTTTCACCCCGCATTGGTCGCGCGCGGCGTCCTGTGCGGCCCAGACAAAATCGTGGCGCTGGTGGTAAGCCGCCAGAGAGATGGACACTTCTTCACGTTGACCCCGAACCACCATGGCGCGCGCGGTGTGGGGCACATTGACGCCCATTTCAGGAAACGGCCGCACCAGATAAACGGGACGCGCTCGGGCCAGCTGGCAGGCGGTGTCGGTCAATCGCTGGGCGAACTCCGCCAGAAAAGCCGGGCTGGCGACATCCGATGGCTGCGTGAAATACACCAGCGGCGTGTTGAGATCCTTGCTCCCGGCTTCGTTATGCCCCAAGGCGTACAGACTGGTCCGGTTGACGATCACCAAAGGCACGTCTTTGGGCACATCGACCAATTTATCCTTGGCCCAGTCGAGAAAACGGCCACATTGGGAGTCGGCGGCGAGCGTGCGGTGCGGTGCGGGCAACACGCCGAATAGCGTTGGACAACCGGTGTAAGACCATTCCATCACACCATCACCTGGCTGCGGCGCGGCCGCGGCCAGGGCGGACACGACCGCGTCGGCATGGCTGTCACCCAACAAAATGGCGCGCAGTCGGTCGCCACCAAACATGCACGATGGCGACGCAATGCCGCTGGCGGGATGGCAGTTCTTGTGACGCGGGTTTCGGTTCAGCGCCTCCTGGCTGACGAGTTCGATGTTGGGTGAGAACCGTCCGGGTATGCCTTGTTTCCATTGCGCCAGCGCGCCCGGCGCCGCGACCACGACGGCGCCGCAAACCAAAGCGGCTGCGCCCCAGCCGCGGCGCAGCTTGACCAGCTGCTGGCGGGCCGGCGTCTCGACCCATTGATAGGACAGCTGCCCCAGCAGCAGCGTCAGCAGCAGTCCGCCCGCCATCGCCAGCGGCTCGTCCTGCCACTGTGCATAGACGGTCGCCACCACGATCGGCCAGTGCCACAAATACAGCGAATACGAGCGCGTGCCCAACCATTGGGCCACGCGGTGGCCGGTCCAAAAGGTGTTGGATCGCGCGGCCAGCAGCACCAGCACCGCGCCCAGCACGGGCACCAGCGCACGCCAGCCCGGCCAGGCGGACGAGGCGTCGAAGCCGACGATGGCCCCCATCACCAGGCCAAACCCGGCTAACTCCAATGCCATGCGCTGGCGGGCCGTCAATACCAGGCGGTGTGCCAGCAGGTAGACCAGACCCCCGGCCAGCATTTCCCAGGCGCGGGTGGGCAGCAGGTAAAAGGCTGAGGTGGGCATGCGCGGCGTCAACACAATGGACCAGGCCAGCGACCCGAGCAGCCCGGTCACCATGACAGCCGTGAGGGCCTGGCGGCTGGGGCGCAACTTCCACACGCCCAGCAGAACCAGGGGCAGCAGCATGTAAAACTGCCACTCCACCGCCAAGGACCAGGTGTGCAGCAGCCATTTTTCGTGCGACGCGGCGTCGAAGTAACCGGCCTCGCGCTGGAACGTGATGTTGGAGAGAAAAGTGAGCGCGGCCAGCGCATGTTTGCCCAGCATCTTGTAGTCCAGCGGCAGCAGCAGCCACCAGCCGAGCGTCAACAGCACGAGGCACAGCACCAGCAGCGCCGGCAGAATGCGGCGCGCCCGGGCCATGTAAAACGACCAGATGGAAAACCCGCCTTCGCGCGCCAGGCCGCCCACCACGATGCCGGTCATCAGAAAGCCGGAGATCACGAAAAACACGTCCACCCCGACAAAACCACCGCCAATGCCCGGGACACCAAAGTGGTAGAGGATGACGGCGACAACGGCCCAGGCGCGCAGGCCGTTGATGTCGTTGCGGAACCCGGAGGGCGTCTTGGCGTGTTGGGTCATGTGAATGTCAGCGCCCGATCGCCAGATACTCGAAGCCCAGGCCGCGCACCAGCTTGGGGTCGTACATATTGCGGCCATCGAAAATCACCGGCGTTTTGAGCTTGGCTTTGAGGGTGTCGAAGTCGGGACTGCGAAACTCTTTCCACTCGGTCACGATCACCAGCGCATCGGCGTTGTGCAGCGCGGCGGTCTGGTTCTGGGCGTAACTCAGGCCTTTCAGATCCGGAAAGCAGTGTTGGGCCTCCGGCATGGCCTCGGGGTCGAAGGCGGTGACCGTGGCGCCAGCGGCCAGCAGGTCCTTGATGACCTCGCGGCTGGTGGCCTCGCGCATGTCGTCGGTGTTGGCCTTGAAGGCCAGGCCCCACAGCGCAAAGTGCTTGCCGGCCAGGTCGTCCCCAAAACGCGCCTTGATCTTGGTGCCCAGCACATGCTTTTGCGCGTCGTTGGCGGCTTCCACGGCGGTGAGCACCTGCAATTCCATGCCGGCGTCCATCGCGGCGGTCTTGATCAGCGCCTTCACGTCCTTGGGGAAACACGAGCCGCCATAGCCGGCACCCGAATACAAAAAGTCGTAGCCGATGCGCGGGTCGCTGCCAATGCCCTTGCGCACGCTCTCGATGTCGGCGCCCAGCTTTTCGGCCAGGTTGGCCAGCTCGTTCATGAAGCTGATGCGCGTGGCCAGCATGGCGTTGGCGGCGTATTTGGTCAGCTCGGCGCTGCGGATGTCCATCACGATCAGGCGGTCGTGCTTGCGCTGGAACGGCGCGTACAGCGCCCGCATGTACAGCACGGCCTGCTCGTCGTCACAGCCCACAATAATGCGGTCGGGTCGCATGAAGTCCTCCACCGCCGCGCCTTCTTTCAGGAACTCGGGGTTGGAGACCACGCTGTACGGCGTGGACACGCCGCGTTTTTTAAGCTCCTCGGCCACGGCCGCCTTGACGATGTCGGCCGTGCCGACCGGCACCGTGCTTTTGTCCACGATCACCTTGTAGTCGGTCATGTACTTGCCGATGTTGCGCGCCGCCGCGGTGACGTATTTCATGTCGGCCGAGCCGTCCTCGCCGGGCGGCGTGCCCACGGCAATGAACATGATGGTGCCAAAGTGCGCGGCGCGCTCCAGGTCGGTGCTGAAGTGCAGGCGCCCGGCGGCCACGTTGCGGCGCACCATCTCTTGCAGGCCGGGCTCAAAGATCGGAATCCCGCCCTCTTCCAGCGTCTTGATCTTGGCCGGGTCCACGTCCAGACACAAGACATCGTTGCCGACCTCGGCCAAGCAGGTGCCCGACACCAGGCCCACATAACCGGTACCAATAACGGTAATTTTCATGAAGATTTACTCCCTTAAGACAAGAATTTATAAGAAATAGGCCGCTAGCCCCCGGCCAATAGGCGTATGTAGCTACTTTTTTAATAGCAATATGCGCGCATGATGGGATCACCCGGCGGGCTTAAGCGACATCAATGCAGTCTTTCAGGCGGTCCGTGAACGCGGGCTGCGCGTATTCGCTGATGCCGTCGCCTGACTTGAGCTGGCTCCGGCTGCCCAGAATGGTGGCAATGTCATGCGCTTCATCCGCAACAAAGACGCCGGGCTTCTGGCCCAGCCATTTGGCGGTGGCGAGTTGGTGCTCGTTGCGGTGCTCACCCAGCGAGGCTTTGCGCGGCAGGACCAGAATCGGTTTCTGGTACTTGAGTGCGGTCAGGATCGAGCCCATGCCGGCGTGCGAGATGATCAGGTCGGCCGTGCGGATCAAGTCATTCGCTTTGTCAGGCGGCACAAAATCTGCAAAAGTACAGTTTTTGGGTTTGTATTGACCAGGACCGATCTGTGCAAAAACGGTTTCGCCGGGGTGCTTGCCAGCCCATGAATCGACAGCTTCAATTAGCCGGTCAAAGGCGAGCTGCGTGCCTACGGTGACGAAAATCATAAGACGGCTCCCCAAAATTGCGGACCATCCGGTTTGGCCAGATGTTCCCACTGCGTCAGCCAGACGTGGGCAACGCGACCCGCTTGCTTGCCCGAGTTGGAGAGCTCTTCAGAGTTGGCGATGCTGTCGACCCAGATCGTCCTGGCGCCGAAAAGGCGCGACAGGACAACCGCAGCAAAACCGGGGGCAGCGCCGGTCGTGATCACAATGTCGGGCCTGATGCGCAGCAGGTGCATGAACACTTCCGAAAACATGCGCAGCAATCCCAATTTGTTCCAGATATTGGCATCGGTGACGGTGACCAGCGGCGCATCCACGTCCTTCGCATAAGCCGCGTTGGTGGTCATGAAGGTGACGTCATGGTGTGAATAGGCCGGGCGCAGGCGCAGCAGCTGCACCCAGTGCCCGCCACCCGAGGCCACTGCCAAAACCTTTTTTTGTTTCAATGTAGTCATCTGTCGTTCGTTGTTAAAAGTAATCATTGGGTCGGTGAGAGCGAGCTCGATAGCCAGCCGCCCTGGCCGGCTTCCAGCTCGATGTAAATCGCCGTTCTTTGCCGCACCGGGGCCAGCGCGGGCGACTCGCCGCGCCATATCCTGAACGGACGGGAGCCTGAAACAGTGAACATGAATTGCTGCTGCCCACACTGCATCGTCAAGGTTTTCAGCGCGGAATCTGTGTGGATCAAGGACCAGCCTGTGATGTGGGGCGACAAGTTGGCTGGCGCGACGGCGTCGGGCGGACTGTCCAGCACAGGCGTTGGCAGGGTGCAGTCGCTATGGTAGAGAACACCGGTCGATTTGGGTGTGGGCGCGGGGGCGGTGGTCTTGAAGGTGACGGCATCCGTGAAGCGTCGATTGCCGTCCACCGAGAGCGCACGGGTGACGGTGACGTCTTTGCCATAGCTCTCGAATTCGGCAGACACCCCGTTGCCCTCTGTGCGCGTTCGACTCACCGGCTTGAACCAGTTGCTGCCGCCTTTGCCGTCCACCAGCGGCACGCTATAGGACGCGGCAAGCTTGTAAAACGCGCGGTGCAGTTCCGACCCATACGCGGGTGAAACGGAATTCCGCAGTACCCAGGTGTCGCCGAATTTCAGCTCGACAGACAAAGCGTCCTGATGGGCGTGAAAGCGCTCGCCTTGTCCTGCGCGCAGCAAGGCCACCCAGCCGTCCGACTTGAGATAAAGGGATTTCAGTCCGGCGACCCAGGTCGATGAGTTTGCGGACGCATCGAAAACCGGGTACTTGAGCGGGGTGGGCGTATCAGTGACGGGGTCGAGCAATTCGTTCCACCCCGGTGATTTTTGGGCTTCGACGATGCCCACATCGGTTGGCACGACGCGCCTGGCGCGTTTCGCCAGCGCCAGATCCGGAATCTGGACCTGTCGATTCATGTCGTTGATGATGGGGCCATCGCCGCCACCGAAGGCAACCCGGGACGGCGCCAGCATCAGGCTTTGCAGATAGGCCCCGACTTCCTTGAACCGGCCGGCCTCGCCCCTGAGCGATGCTGAGATCAGCAAATCAGTCAGGGCGCTTGCCACATACGACTGGTATTGCGGCGACAGCTCGAACCAGAAGCCATCCTGGCTGACCCCGGTCTTCAACAAATTGAGCAATCCGAATTGGCCCACGGTGGCCGATTTCAGCATGACCGGGTCGGCGCACTCCATGGCCATGATCGACGCGCCCACGCCGTACCAGACGGCCACGTTATGCACCTCGCGCTGTTGACCCAGCATGGCCCGGCCCATGGGAAGAAGCAGATTCCTGCACCAGCCATCAACCCGGCCCGCCGGTACGCGGCCCCGCAACAGCCGCGCGGTGTCCGCCAGCGAGGCAGCCACGGTGCTTTCATCCAGCGGCTGCAAGAAAAGCTTGCCCGAAGGTGCGGACGTGCCGGTGGCAGGCAAGGAATAGATCGACTGGTACAAATCGAGCTGCGTAGCAGCCCAATCGGCAAATTCCACCATGCCGGTGAGGCGGTACAAGCGCGCCGCAGTGAGCATCATGGCGATGTTGTGCTGGCGCTGCATAAAAATGCAGGCCTTGAACGTTCGGCTGACCTCGGTTCCGAATTGCTGACAGTCCATGCCAGGGGTCCACCCCAAAAAGGCACCGGTCCGTGGGTCCACCAGGTCGTGCGCCCAACCTGCAATCCAGCGCGGGTTATCGCGGGGAACGGCCATCCAGCTGCGCAAAGCATTGGCTTCCTGCTGGACCCAGGCATCCCAAGGGGGCTGGGCGGCCAACTGAGCGGCCGTCTCAAAACGTTCAAGCGCAACCCGGCTTGTATTTTCCACCAGCTCCGAGGCGGACCCCGGGGCTGAAAATGAAAATGCCAGACCACAAACGATCAGGACGTATTGCCAGCGAGTAAAAGGTTTCATTGAGAAGTCGATCCCGGTGTTGAAAGATGCTGCCTAAACCATTGCAAACAAACTGCAGCGGAGTAATAACCATGACGGTGTGCTCTTGACGCCATTTGAGTAGTTGACCGGGTGTCTTATATAGGAGGTAAGGGATGTGACTTACCTCCAACGCCGGCAGAAAAATGCGAACCTCTGTTGGCCTCGCAATATGAAATTTCCCATAGAAACCTGCATCGACAAATTCACGTACCGGCTATTGCGGCTTTGAATCCAGGTTACTGCAGGCAGTTTTAATATTTAAGCACATGATTCTCCTTGTATATAAGAAAATGTGTAACCAAAATCTCATCAATTACTGCAAGATGAGACCCGCCGCTTCAGGCAAAAAATGAGTGCGCGCCTTGTTGCGCTCGTTCATGTCAATGGAGCTAAAATTATCAATGGCCGTGAGTACAAGGTTGGCAAAATCCTGCGGATCTTCAGCCTGCCGAAAACATTTTTTTACCTGATCGGGTAATCCACCCAGACCGATGGGGGTGGCAACAAGCTGGCAGGGTGTAAATAGCATCTCAACAGACTTCACATTCACGCCACTGCCGGCAAATACCGGATTAACCAAGACCCTGGCATTGCGCAGGACTGGGACAATATCAGGCGGGTTGGCCAAAACGTCAACGCCGGCCAATTTGGCCAGATCCAGTAATTCCTGAACCGGCTTGCTGCCGGCAATAAAGATTCTTGCCCTTGGGGATTTAAATCGTATCGCGGGGACAACTTCCTTTAAAAACCAGACCAGACCATCGACGTTATTTGGCATGAATAGATTGCCCAGATAACCAACATCGTATTCTGGAGAATAATCATGACCGCCGGAAAGCCGCAAGGCCAATTTAATATCGACAACCGGCGGCAGCCAGTGGCCGTGTTGAAATCCCTTCTGCTGCCAAAAAACAAGATCCTCGAAGGAAATGTCATAGAACCTGCTGGCCAAACCAATCGCCTTATATTCCAATGACTCCATGCCGCGGGAGTTGAAAAACCATTTGATCCTGTCGCGCGCCTTCCTGGCCAGCAGAAACTGTTTCCTCAAATAGACATGCTCAATGTTATGGCTGCGATAAAAGAGATTGATACCCAGGAGCCGCACCAGCTTCTCAGCCAGCAAATAGCCGTAAACAGAGTCGAGAAAAATAATATCAGGCGCAAAAGTCTTGACTTTGAGCAGCACCGACTGGAAGCGTGCGTCGGTCAGGGAACGATGACTGACTGAGCGCGGCAGAAATAAGGATCCGCGCAGCTGCCGAAGTTGATGGAGGACTCCATCGTGAAAGGGAAGAAGAATAAGTTCGTCAACCACGGCGCGCACGGTGTCGATTGACGTCGCGTCGTCGGCCACTTGAGGATCGGCCCAGGCAACAAGGCAAACTCTGGCCCCCAGCTCCTTCAGTGCACAAATACGTCGCCACACATCCACCTTGCCACCGTGGGTCGGTGGATAGGGGAATTCATTTGCGATGATGACAATGCTATTCAATGGGAATCCCGGTTGCGGCCAGCGTGTTGAGTGCCGACAACTGTTTGACGCCGGCCCAGGACTCATTGACCGCGCTTGTCAACTGAGTCAAGTTGTCAACCAGGAATGAAAGAGCCAGAAATATATCGTCCTCCAAGCTCGTTGACTTGGGGTCAAGCATCAATTCGTCGGGCAATTTGAAATAACTGAACAAACCTTCGAATTTCCCCTGGTAAGTCAATACGCCAACCGGTTTCTTCATGCCCAGTGTGGCGATGCAAAGATGCATTCGTGCCGAAAAAACGGCATCCATATTCCCGGCTATGAATTTCAGCTCAGTTGCACTGTAGGGATAGCGGTCCAGATAAACTCTGTCGCCAGCGCCTTTCTTCAGATTGGTGTGGATGCTCTCCAGCAATCCCAGGTCAGCCTCATTTGAACCCCTGAAATCATGGGAAATCAGCAGCACTGAAATGGGATGTTCGCCCATGGCATGAAGCAAGGCGCGAGAGCAGTCCTGGATAAACTTGTTTTTGACGGCCGGATCAGACATGTCAAACAGCATGGGATGGACATTGAATCCAACTATTTTCAAGTTGTCCGTTCGCCTCGCATCAATCCAGTGCAGCAAATTATCCATTTGAGGAATAGCTTTTGATTCATGCAGCTGAAATGCGGCATCGGCAGCACATCGTGCCTGTCTGCCAGTCGCTGTTTCAAAACGGGCATGCGAAACCGGGTCACGCAATAATATATTCACTCTGGAAGATATATTCTTGATGACACTGATGATTTTCGGGCCGGGCTTCGAATTAAATGAAAAACCCAATATGGTTGAGTTTTTCCCGAGCCTGGCCACTGCATCCGCAACGACCCATAGTCTGGATGAGTTCAGGAGAGAGTAATGACCATCCATGGTGTCGGCGCCGACAATCATGACGGAATCAAAATCAGAACAGACTTCCAGTATTTTTTTCAGTGACCATGTCGGGTTGGCCCATTTTGGAATCACGCCAATGTCGTATTCCAGCAAAACAGGATGCTCGAAGTCTGCATAAGTCAGCAGGCTGATAATTGCATTCGGGTTCTTCGCACGGATGGATTGAATCATGGCAACCATCATGGCTTCGTCACCCCGGGAGCCAATGACTGTTTTTTGATCACAGGGGATGATCAGGAATCTCTCCATGGAACTCGATGGTAGGGTTGGCTTGACTCCAATCCCATCAACAACCTGTTTCCATTCTCTCATCAGCAATGGAAGGCGAATATATTCGCGCAGTCTGGATTTCAAGGGAAGTTTTTGCATATCAAGCGACCTTAAACTTGTTTTTGAATAGCGACAATAAATAGTGAAAGTCTTTATTGAACAGGATAAAGAGGGTGGCGAAATAGATGACACAAGACGCCGCAATGGTGAGCGCGAGAGCCGCGGTTTTGGGGATGGTCTCAAAGTGACTGACGATCAAATAACATCCCAGCCACATGAGTGCAGACGCCGCCATGAATGGAAATATTGTCTTCGCTATCATCCGCGGTTTCAGTTTTAGTCTGGACAATCCAAAATAAAAACTGATGGGGGCTGCCAATAATTGACCTATGACGAAGGCAATTATCAGAATGTTCAATCCGGAGGTGGAAAAAATGAACAGGGAAATAAAGGCGAATAGTATTTTGAAAAAGACGGTTATCAACGTGAGATTGCTCTTGCCCAGTGCATTCAGGCAAGACCCGTTGTAAAACTGGAGAACTTGAACCGCTCCCAGCAAGGAGAGGGCACTGAAGACATGGGAGCTTTCTGCCCATTTGCTGCCGAACAGTATTGGAATAATGAGGCTTGCCGTTGCGGACAGAAAAATAAAGACAGGAAAGGCAATGGCACTCGAAATCTTCAATGCGTGAACGTAGGCCTCACCCAATTTGTCGATCTGTGATGAAAGCCTTGAAAATCCGGATAAGGCAACATCCAGGACGACAGAGCTCAACATTTGCATTAATATCAGATACAGTCGCGCGCCAACCGAATAGAAGCCCAGACTTACCGCGCCCAAGGCGTAGCCAATAAAAACATCAATTGATTTTTGGGAAATGAAGTCCAGCAACTTGGTTAGAAATACATTGATACTGAAGCCAAGTAATTTGAACGCCGGTTTTATGTTGAGGCTGAACGTCGGGCTCCATACAGGGTAGCGCCAGACATAGGCCGCGTTAATTGTGCACAATATCAAAAATTGAATGACCAGGCTATAGTTTCCAAACCCATAAAATGCGAAAGTACAACCGAAGATACCGCTTATTAGCGAGGCTACCAGGCTACGAATGGCGAGCATTTTGTATTTGAACTCGCGCCGATAAAGTGCTTGCTGGCATAGCGCGGTTGAATTGATCAGTATGGAAAGCGAACCAATCCGAATTATGGGTACCAAATCCGGCATTTTCATCTGCTGTGCCAGAGAGGGCGCGGAAAAATAGACCACAAGGAAGACAACAAACGAAAAGCCGATGTTCAGCCAGAACACGGCATTGATCAATTCATTGTTCAGTTCATTGGTTTGAATCAGGGCGTCACTCAAGCCCTGGTCCACAAAGAGTTCAAAAAACAGGAATATGACAGTTGCGGCCGCAAACAGACCGAATTCATACGGTGTCAGCAGGCGGGAAAGTACCAGAAAAACAGCCAATGAGGACAGCCGGCTGCCCCAGCTCCGCACGGCTGACCACAGCAGTCCTGAAGATACCTTTGAGCTCAAATTATTTGGCATTTTGAGTACTCGGCGAGCCGGTGGCATCCGGTTGCAGCAGCGATGCCATTTGACAATCGAAATTGGCCCGGGAAAAGTAAGTCACGTAGTCGGGAAGGAGTGCGCGTGCCCGTTGCAGCACGTCGTCGTTTTGAAGCCATTCAATCACCGCGGTCGCATAAGTCTCGGCGTCGCTGCCGATGCGGATCGCGGAGGGTGAGACGCGGGGAAACCCAATGGCCCCCACCTCGGTGGTGATGCAAGGCAGACTGTGTGCAAAATAGTCCAGCATTTTTATTTTCAGCCCGCTGCCGGCCAGGACCGGGTTAATGGCAAAGCGGGTGTCACGCGCAATGGCCGCAATGCTGTCAACACGTCCATGAAGCACGACGTTCGGGTGAGCTTGCAGGCCTTCGCAGATCGACCCCGCAACATCCAGTGCCGCATCGGGAACGATGGTCAGGACCTGGGGCCAGACTTCCTTCAGAAACCACTGCAGACCCTGCACATTGTGGTGTGCGCGACTGCCCAGGTAGAGCACACGCATGCCGGGATTCTTTGAGTGCGCGCCGGTCACAACGACGTCCAGCGGCGACATCAGCGTTGAAATGACCACAGCCGGCGCCAGCGACCGCAGTTGCGCGGCATCCTCGTCACTGATGGCAATGACGCGGTCAAAGTGACTCAATACTGCAGCTTCATCTTGCGCGTTCACCCACGGTCTAACGGGAATGTCCTGGGCGGCGATGGACTGGCAACGCTGGTGAAAAACATCGTGAGCGATCAAGGCCAGCATGGGCGATGACCGCAGGAATGGAATGAAGCCAGCCCTGAATAGGGTGTCCACGAAAACCCAGTCGGGTGCCATCGAATCAACCAGGCTGGCGATGGATGCGGACTCCGCTGGATCAAGTCGGCGGCCGATGACCGCCGCTTTCGGCATCGCCTGGCGCTTGCGCGATGGCCTGAGTGACACCATGTTCTGCAGCCAGGTACGCAGTGCGGTGGGTAGACTTGCATGAACAGCGCGCACCATGGCGGCGCGCGTCGAAGGAATCCGCAAGCTTCCCAGCGCCAATGCGTGCAGGTAGTGGAAGACAACCTGGTCCGAGCCCAATTGATGGGCCGGCTTGAAAACCAGGCCGGGCAGGCGTGGTCCGGTGATACAGAGATGAACTTGCATTCCGGCCGCCAGAAAATAGTCCAGAAAGGCGCGGTTGTAGGTTGAATAACCGTTGTGACCCTGACACGGTAGCTCTTCAACAACCAAGAGAATTTTCCTGTTATTTTTTTTCTGATTATTCATTTGGTTGGACATGCTCACGGTCAATCACGGAGAGCCGGAACTGCAGCAGATTCGTTGACTGGATGGGTAAATAATTGTCGTCAGACATCATGAAAATCTCGCATGAGCCATCGGGCGAGTCGATGACGGAAACACCTTCCATGTTGTCAACGTGACTGGTCCATGAGTCAGTCGCCAACAGGGTCAGGCCCTTCAGGGTGCTTCCCGCCTTGATGCGGTTTGATTGAATCAATTTCAAACGCATTTCAAAAAAGCCAAGCCAATTTAGTTTTCGTTCCAGAACAAAAAGCCCGCACTGCTTTGAAAATGTGGCATCCGAAACGTCGAATCCTGGTGTGGGTTCATACCGCAGCGCCTGCAGATCAGCGCTGTCCGGTGTTGCTGGCAGTAGCCAGGCGGGGATGAACCCGGTGCCTGAATCCGGATTGCGTTCAGCAATCGCCAGCAACTGCGGGGCTTGGCCGTCCAGCTCCCTATAAGCCAGCGCCTCTATGCCGCGGCCTGTGGGCAATTTCTTCAAGGCCGCGCGCCGCTTGAACGGTTGAGCAGGGGCCGCGAGAGAGCCTGGCACATTGGGGGCAAAGAAAACCGTTGAGCCATAGCTTTCGTCAGCCAGGTAAGCGCCGTTTGGTCCGAACGCCATCGCCTCGATGTCACCATGCCCGATGGATCGTAAGGAGCGTCCCCCAATGGCTTGCACCGGTGCCATCACGGCCTGTTCCAGCGCCACCAGTTGGCCATCCCGCCAAACCGGTGTGGCACGCAGCCAATGTCCGGTGTCGGTGATGGCCAGCAGAACGGCACGGTCTTTGGAGAGGTGCAGCGCAGACAGTCCGCCGAATGCCTCAAACCTGGTTTTCAGCGTGATTCCATGCTCGAAACGAAAATGCGGTGCAAGTTCGGCATTCTTGAACGAGGCGAACCGGTCAAGTGTGTCGATGGGGATGGATTCGATCGTCAGGCTGACTGCGCCAATCAAATCGGTGTGCGGCTTGCCGGCGGACAGAGCAATCCACAAGGCAAAGGCTGCCGC
>Ga0079306_1001462_pt1 | contig 15583 bp, 9 predicted proteins | sample Methanotroph_Enr_FD_79181 | JGI IMG/M metagenome (GOLD analysis project Ga0079306, IMG submission 79181) | Enriched soil microbial communities from Old Woman Creek wetland in Ohio, USA - Methanotroph_Enrichment_5 | ecosystem: Environmental > Terrestrial > Soil > Wetlands | place: USA: Ohio...
AGCGGCAAGTTCAAGGTGGTCTTCGATGACCAGCCGTACAACTGGTATGAGCAGACGGTCTATCCCAACGTGACCGTCGTGAACGACGACTACTCCGGCGGCACCTCCGTGGCGCCCGGCGCCAGCAATCTGGCTGCGACGATGAAGATGCTCTCGCAGTCGTTCGTCGGCAAGGTCGTGGACTCCAAGAGTGGCGCCGGCATCCCTGACATCACGGTGACCGCGTATCAGAACGTGGGGGGCACGTGGGTCGACTCCGGCTTCTCGACGACGACCGACGCCAGCGGCAACTATCAGGTGCGCGGACTGGCCGCCGGCACCTACAGGCTCAAGTACGAGGACTACAACGGCCAGTACTCCGACACCTTCCCGACCACCAACCAGACGGCGCCGAACCTGTCGCTGCCTAACCAGGTCATGGTGCACACCGTGAACGTCGAGCGGATCGCCCCGACATCGGGCAACTTCTGGACGCAGCCGGTCAACGTGGCGAAGCGTCAGTATCTGGACCCTGTGACCCTGGTTCCCAACTACGAGGACGTCAAAGATGTCGTCATCGCCTCAGGTGACACGCGCGCACAGGCCGACCCGCTGGCTGCAGCAGGTTTGTGCTGGGCGTATCAGGTGACCGATGACACATCGTTCAACGCGTTCATGAACGCGCCCCTGCTGCTGGTCTCCTCGGCGAGGACCACCGACAGCTCGGTACTCAAGCTCGTGAGCGACATCTCCAACAGCAACGGCGGACTTCCGGTCACGGTGCACATCGTGGGCGGAACGGGATCCGTTCCCGACGCGCGCTTCAACGAGATCAAGGCGTACGTCGTGGCCCACGCCGCGAACGGGGCGAAGGCCCCGGTCAAGGACCGTATCGCATCCACGGGTGACCGCTTCACGCTTGCTCGCGACATCGCCGCTCGCATGAAGCTGCGTACCACGCAGGCTCCGATCCTCCAGCTGCCGGGCTTCGTTCTGGTCGCCAACGGCGCCGACCCGGCCAAGTTCTTCGACCCGCTGGCCCTCTCTCCGATCGCTGCCTCCATGGGCGCGCCGATCCTGCTTGTCTCGGCCAACGCGGTGCCGGCTGCGACGTACTCGGCTATCTCCACGGTGAAGCCGACGAAGATCTACGTGGGCGGCGGCTCGGGGACCGTCTCGAACAACGTTCTCACACTGCTGAAGCCCAAGGCCAAGTACGGTTCCACACGAGTCTCGGGAGCTGACCGGTACCTCAACGCCATTGCGATCGCCAACTACGCGATCACGAAGGGCTGGCTCTACGACGACGGTAGCGTCGGCGTGGCGTCGACGATCACGGACGCGCAGTTGGGTGGCGTGCTGGCTGGCAACGAGGCGGCACCGCTGCTGGTGAACGCGCCCACGTCGCTCAACACCAACACCAGCAAGTGGCTCTCAAGCAAGAAGAACGTCCTGAACCGCGTGTACGTGGTGGGTTCGACCAGTTCGATCAGTTCGTCGACGTACAACGCCATCAAGGCGGCTGTCGCGAACTAGCACGCGAGACCGACGAGGTAACGATGGGCCGACGGAGCGATCCGCCGGCCCATTCTCGTTTAGGGGCGCGCTACAATGTTCACGCGCAGCGCCACGTTGCGCGGATGGGTTACAACGGGTTGAAGACGCCGTATTGAACGCCTTGAAGGGGACAGCGTGAATCTCAAGAAGTCGATGCTGATCAGTGTTTCTCTTGCGATCGCGGTCCTCGCCGGGGCTACCGTGGCCTCGGCCGTGTGGCCGGTGGACGTTCCCCGGGTGGCGGTGCCCACGCAGCGGGTCGCCGGCGCCAACCGCTTCTCGACCGCGGTCGCCATCGCGAACAAGACCTATCCCGGGTGGGCGGGCGTCTCGCACGTCATCGTCGCATCCGGTGACGACCGGGCAGCCGCCGACGCCCTCGCGGCATCCAGCCTATGCTGGGCCTACGACGCTCCGATCCTTCTGACCGCCAAGGCCACGACCCCCGCCGAGACGCGCGCCGCACTCGCCGCGATCGTCTCGGCGAATACGACGGTCGCGGTCACGGTCGTTGGCGGTCCGGGTTCTGTGCCCGCCGAGCGGATCGCGGACCTCAAGCGCATCGTGGGCACCGCCGGCTCAGTCGAGCAGCCGTGGCGTGTCGGTGATCGCTACGCGGTTGCGCGCGGTATCGCAGTCCGCGCCAGCAAGGTCGCGTCAGCGACCGCTCGCACCGTGCCCGATGCCGTGTTCGTAGCTCCCGCGGAGCGCGCTTCGACGTTCTGGGACGTGCTTGCGGTGTCTGCGATCTCGCGGCATACCGGAATCCCGATTCTCCTGACCGCAAGCAAGACGGTCCCGCTTTCGACCACGTATGCGCTGCGGGCGATGCCCACGGCGAAGCGCATCATCGTTGGCGGCACCGGTTCGGTCTCCTCGGCCGTGTACGCAGCGGTCGGCGGTGACGCGCGTTGGAGCGGCGCTGACCGCTTCGGCACGGCGACCTCGGTCGCGACGCATGCGGCGGCTGAAGGCTGGGCCGATCCGAGCACCTTCGCCGTCGCCGTCGCTATGCCTGATGCGCTCACTGGTGCCGGGCTCATCGGCAGGAACGGCGGCGTGTTGCTGCTCTCGGGCAGAGAGCGGATCAACCGGACCACCTGGAAGCTGCTGACCAACACCACGACACCTCCTGTCAGCGGCACGCTGCTCGGCGGCACGGGGAGCGCGACACCGTATCTGCTCAACGAGCTCAACGGCGCACCCGCGCTTCCGGCTCTCGGCGCGAACACGCCGGCGCCGTGGTCTGGCGCTTCCGCACGCGTGGCGGGATCGGTGGGCGGGAACACCACGACCATCACGCTGATCGTCAACGGTGTCACGCGCAACACGAAGTCCATCCAGCCCTGGGGGACGTTCGATTTCGGCACCGTGGTGGTGCCGACGACCGGCGCGAAGGTCAGCGTCGTCGCGGGCGACCCGGACGGCAAGACGACCACCCTCACGCGCGCGGTCAAGCGCCTGAAGTTCCCGTACGCCACGTGCATCGTCATCGACAAGAGTGAGTTCAAGCTCTACTGGGTGAAGAACAACGTGCTCGTGAAGGTCTATCCCATCGCCATCGGCCGAGAAGGCATGGAGACGCCGCTCGCCACGTGGAAGATCCTCGCGAAGTACAAGACGGACCCGTCGAGTGTGTACGGGCCGCGCAAGATGCGCATGTTCCGGCGTGTGGGCAACAGCTACGTGTTCACCGCGTACGCGATTCACGGCACCAACGAAGAGTGGGTCATCGGCACGAAGGCAAGCCACGGCTGTATCCGCATGTACAACCGCGACGTGCTTGAACTGTTCCCGCAGGTGCCGCTCGGGACGATGGTCGTGACCCGACAGTAGCTCTCGGGGGCTGGTCGGGTGCCCATTTGCCCGGTGGTATCATCGTTGCTGGTTAGAGGGGTGTTCACGCCCTACCGAACCCGTCGGGAGACGTACTCATGCATCGCACTCATTCCCTACACAGAACCGTATTCACGCGCGCTCGCACCGTCGCAGCCGTCCTGTCGCTTGCGGTGGTCGTCGCCTCACTGTGCGCCGCACCCGCGTTTGCCGACACGGCGTTCAAGTTCACGGGAGCCGGCTACGGGCACGGCATCGGGCTGTCGCAGTACGGCGCGAAGGGCTTCGCCGAGCACGGGTGGCTCGGCGAGAAGATTGCGACCTACTACTTCCCTGGCACCAAGATCGGGACGGTCGCGGACCCCACCATCACCGTGAACATCGATCCCGGCAAGACGACGAGCAACGCGGGCTACACACGCACGTCGTGGCAGCTGCGCGCCGGGGATCGTTCGAGCCCGCTGATCGTCAACGGATACTCGATTCCCTACACCGGCACCGGCATCTGCACCTTTACGGGTGTCACCGTGGGCGGCAAGCCGATGGTGCAGCTCACCAAGCCTGACGGAACCAAATTGGGGCCGTGGGCCGACGTGACGGTCAAGCCGAGCGGGGCGACCCCCTTGATCGAGGTCGTCAGCGGTTCCGGCATCTACAACTGGGCGAGCGTGCGCTACCGCGGAACCATGAAGTTCAAGGCGAACACGTCGAACAAGCTCGGTCTCCTCAACGTGCTGCCGATGCAGGACTATCTCAAGGGCGTCGTTCCGCGCGAGAGCCCTGCGGGCTGGCATATCGAGGCGCTCAAGGCACAGGCGATCGTGGCACGTAGCTACGCGTACGCGACGACCAAACCCGAGCTCTTCTGCACAACCTGGGATCAGGCGTACTCCGGTCACAGCCGCTACGTGAGCGGTGGCTGGACGACGCTCGAGCATGCGGCTTCGGTGGACCAGACCAAGGGCGAATACGTCATGTACGGCGCGAAGGTCGTGCAGACGTTTTTCTCGTCGTCCTCGGGCGGACATACTGCGACGCTGACCGACGTCTGGGAGGGCGGCAGTACCGCGCCGTACTACCAGGGCGTTCCGGATCTGTACTGCGCGGGTCCGTGGGACCCGTGGACCAGCTTCCAGGGCGTGACGTATCCCCGCACGATCTCGGGCCTGTCGCTGGCCTCCAAGCTCGCTGCGAAGGTCACGCATCCCACCGGTGCCGGTACCACGGTTTCGGTACGCTCGCTCAGCCTCGACATCGCGGACTCCGGTTTCGTCAGGTCGGTCGACATCACCTGGTCGAACGGATCGGTCACCAAGGATGTCGATGGTGACACTGTGCGCAGCGCGCTGACGCTGCCTTCCACCAAGTTCTTCGTGAGCGGTCCGTTCACGCGGATATCTCAGCCGGACCGCTACTCCACGGCATCGGCGATCTCCAAGAGCTGCTTCCCTGCAGCCGGTAGCGCCGCGGTCGTCGTGCTCGTAAATGGCGCCGACGCCAAGTTCGCCGACGCGCTCACGTCATCAGCATTGGGCGGGACCGCTGGTGGCCCCGTGCTCCTCACCGCCGCCACGACGCTTCCCGAGACGACACGCGCCGAACTGGCGCGACTCAAGCCCGCGAAGGTGTACGTGGTGGGCGGTCCCGCGAGTGTGTCGGACGCGGTTGCGACAAAAGCTCGCCTGGCGGCTGGCGCCGGCACGATCGTACGCCTCGGCGGACCGGATCGCTATGCGGTTGCCTCGGCGGTAGCGCTGGAGATCGGACGCCTGTCGCCGACCACGGCGACGAGCGCGATGGTCGCGTCGGGGGAGAAGTGGCCCGACTCCGCGATCGGTGCGGTGGCGGCCGCTATGTCGAAGCGTCCGCTGCTGCTGGTCAGCAGCACCGCTGTGCCACCCGCGACCGCGACCGCGATCAAGTCGCTGAAGGTCACGCAGACCGCAGTGTTTGGCGGAGAGGCGTCGTTGCCGCCTGCGGTGGTCTCGGCGGTGTGCAAGCTGACAGGGGAGACGGCGCCCGCGAAGCGCTTTGGCGTCGGCGGCAGCCGCTACGACGAGGCCGCTGCGGCCGCCTCGTGGTGCGTGTCGTCGTTCGGCGCGTCGCTCGGCACGGTGTACGTTGCCAGCGGTGAGGTGTTCCCCGACAGCGTGACCGGCGGTGTTCTCGCCGCGCGCAACAAGCATCCACTGGTGCTGACCACGGGTGCGGCACCGGCGCAGGCCACGTTCGACTGGCTCAACAACAACCGGGCAGCGATCGGCGGGATCGTCGTACTGGGCGGTCCGGGTTCCGTGTCGGACAACACGGCAAGCGCGCTCGGCGGTGCGGCGAACTAGCGGTTCGTCTCTCCGGAGGCGGTGCCGGCGGCATCCTCGAGCATGCCCTCGAAGCGCGCCAGGTTCACCGAGCGGTTCGCGCGCTCCTCGACGATTGCGCGGTTCCGTTCGAGGTGTGCCTCGGTTGCCGCGCGTCGCACCCCCTCGATGAGGCCAGCGGCGACCGCTGCAGGTTCCGCGTCCACGAACGTCCCCATCGGCGGCTCGACCCACTCGTGGAGCGTGGGGATGTCTGCGAGCACGGGGTACGCGCCGGCGGCCATCGCTTCGAGGAGCGAGAGCGGCGTTCCGTCGGATTGCGCCATTGATGCCCACACGGCAGCCCGTCCCACGGCCTTTGCGATGCTCCGAAGCGGTTGCCTTCCGAGGAATGTAACGCTCGATGTGAGGTTGAGGTTCTTGACCATTTCCTGCAAACGCTGCAGCTCAGGGCCCTCGTCATATATCTCAAGTCGGACTTGAGGGTATGCCGCTAGGACGGTGGGGAGCGCTTCGATGAGCAGGTGCACCCGGTACAGCGGTTTGAGCGCCCGAACTGACACGATGAGGTTCTGGTCTCGCACGATACCGGGCTGGAACAGCAGCGGATCGATTCCGTACTGGAACGTCGTGATGTGTTCGCGTGGGGCGCCGAGCGCGACGAGCTCCTCGGTCATGTGCGCTGATACTGAATGGATCGCCGTCGCCTTCTTGAGCGCTTCCGGCAGGCGACGCGCGAACTCTCCGGGCTGCTCGGCGCGTCGGTAGAGATCGGAGCCGTGGAAGGAGAGCACGACCGGCGCGATCGCCGCCTCAACAGTGTCGAGGGCGTCTCCCATCACCATCTGGCAGTTGATCACGTCGTAGCGACCGATAGTGAGCGCGGCGAGAAGACGACGCCGGCGCAGGTTCGCGATGAGCGAGAGTGGCAGTCGGAACCGATGGCCCCAGAACGGACGCACGTCGATCGTGCGGACGTCTGTGTCGAGATAGCGGGGGGAGTTGGTGAGCACCGTGACGTCGTGACCGGCCCGCCTGAGGTACTCGACGTAGACCCGAACGTGCGAGCCCACCGATGCAGTGACGATCGCGATGCGCATGTCAGCCCCGTCCTCGGGTCAGACGCTTCAGGCCACGACCGGCGAGTTCGCCGACGAAACGGCGCTCTTCGACGCGAACGCCGCCGAATGCGATCAGCAACCCGGTGTACAGCACGATGCCGACGATCACCTGCGCGATGAGTACGTACAGGGTCGCGGGCAGGTACACGGACATGGCTGCCACTACCGCGAACATCCCCATCGACGCAGCGGCGATCCTGCCGAGATCCGCCCAGGGGATGATCCATGCCATGTAGCGCCGAGACTGGAACCAGGTCATCGCGAGTAGGAGGGCGTAGCTGGCCGGAGTGGCGATCGCTGCGGCCATGTAGCCGTATATCGGGACGAAGATGAGGTTGAGCGCGGTCTGGAACGCGGCGGCGACGAGCACGTTCATCATGATGAGCTTGGTCTTCTTGTGGATGCCGAGACCCGCCCCCGCGATCTGGGCGAAGGAGCCGAGCATCGAACCGGCCGCCACCAGCGCGAGCGCCGGGTACGCCTCTCGGTAGTCCGGTCCGGTGAACACGTCGAGGAACACCAACGACGCCGCAGCCATGCCGGCGAGGAGCGGCAGTGTCAGGATGGCGAAGTAGCGGGTGAACTGCTTCTGGACCTTCTCGGCGAGGTTCTGGCCGTGCTTCTCATACGCTTCGATGAGGGAGGGCATCATCGTAAGGAGGAGTGGCATCGTCACCAGGCCCATGATCTTGTCGCCGAGGCTGTAGGTGACCGAGTACACGCCCACCTCGCCCGCGCCGCGGAACGCCTGAATGATGAAGCGGTCGAGCACGACGAGCGTCCATCCTGCGATCGAACTGGGGACCAGCGGCAGTCCGTAGTCGAGGAACTCGCGCAGCAGGTCTCGGTCGGTGGCGCGCGGCGAGAGTGTACCTTCCTGTCCGATCGCGCGAAGAATCGAGGGCAGGAAGACGAGATTGCCGATGGCTGCCGCGGCCAGGATGCCGAGCGCCCCCCATTTCGCGAACCACACGAAGCCGATCGAGAGCGCCGTGACGAGCAGCGTGGAGCCGACAGTGAGGCGGGCGAACACGGAGGCGCGGTTTGCCGCGCGTAGAACCTGCAGCATGGCTGTCGCGTAGAAGCTGATGATGAAGTACGCGATGCCGGCGGGCACGAGACGCATGACGACCGGATCGGCGAGGTCCTTGGCGAAGAACGCCGCAACGCTCATGACGGCGGCAGTGGCCGTAAGGGACGCGATGCCGGTCCAGACGATGGTGGAGGTGTAGCCGTCGAGGTTCTCGGCCTTGCGGGCGGGCCAGTAGAAGCGGATCGACGAAGACTGGAGCCAGCCGATCGCTACCGCAGCCATGAGCGAAGCGATGGAGCTGACGAGGTAGAACGCGCCGTAGTCAGCCTTGTCGATCGCTCTCGTGAACAGCGGCGTGGTGACGAGCGACGTCAGTGCCGGTATGAAGCGGACCGGCAGATAGCGCGCGGCATCCGAGCCCGCCGCTTTGAGCGCGCGCTCGAGGAGGTTTGGCTCGGCGGGCGGCTGGGTGGTGGCTTCGGTTTCGGGCTCGGCAGCCTGGGCGCCGGGCTCGGTGGTGCGCGAGGCGGATGCCTCGGCGGTCAACTGGTCGAACTCGGCCGCATCGGCCTCGGTGACCAGTTCGACGGGATTGAACGGCTCGTGCTCTGAGAATTGGCCCTCAGGAGGCTCGACAGACGACATGGTTCTCCGTGGTCGGGTTCGGGTGCGGTGACAAGCGTAGCGCGATGGTGCGCGTGTGGCACGAGGGCGTTCTTCGACCGTGAACTTAGAGCGAGTCGTAGAGCTCGATGAGCTTCGCCTGCTCGCGCTCCCAATTGTAGGTCGCGGCCGCTGCACGCGCTCTGGTGCGCATTTCGGGCAAGCGCGGCAACGCCTCGGTCACTGCGCGTGCGATGTCGCGGGGATCGGCTACGTTGCACAGGACGCCGGCGCCGGTCTCGCGCGTGACCGCTGCGATGGTGGGCAGGTCGCTCGCGATTACGGGGGTCCCGGCGGCAAGTGAATCGAACAGCTTGTTGGGCGCCGCCATGCGGTAGCTCTCGGAGATCGGTTCGATGAGGACCGCCGAGAGCTTGCTTGCGGCAAGGCGCGGCACGAGCTCCTCGGCGGGTACGCGACCGGTGAAGCGGACGCGGTCGCCGTACGGGGCGGCGGCCTCGCGTGCCAGGGCTTCGTAGTCCGCCTGCGGGAACGGGCCGACGAGGTCGACTGTCACGTCGTCCGGGAGGTATTCGAGCGCGTGCAGCAGTGGGATGACGCCCCGGCCATGCTGGAAGACCGAGACGTACGTGATGGTGGTGGCAGGGTTCGCGTCGCGCTTCGCCCACGCGGCCTCGAGCTCGCCCGCATCGTAGGCGCGGGGCACGTTGCGGATGGTGACTCGTTGGCCCCGGTAGCGGTACTTCTCGGCGATGAGGGCGACGAGCTCGTCCGAGACGGAGATGAGCGCGGCGGACCTGCGGGTGAGCGGCCCCTCGATCGCCACGAGCGCCCGGCGCTTGGCGTGCATCTTGTCGGCGGCGTGCGCGCTCCACAACTCGTGGGAGTCGTAGATGACAGGCGCACGTCGGCCGGTCGCGGGACGGGCGCCCGCGAGGCGCGCGGCAACCATGACGGGGAAGAGCGAGTCGACGTCGTGCGCGTGGTAGATGTCGGCGTGCTGGTCGCGCAGCGGCTTGATGAGGCCCCAGAACGGGATGCGGCTGGGACTCTTGGGCAGGCGGATGATGTGCACGCCGGCGGCGGTCTCCTCGGCGGGGAGGCCTTCGGACTCATCAGCGAGGACGGTGATCCGGTAGCCGGCGGCGGCAAGCGCCTCGGCCTCGCGGCGAACGCGCAGGTCGATGGTGTAGCCGTTGTTCACACGCATGCACACGGACGTGCTGGCGCGGGAGTGGGAGGAGCGAGCTGGCACCTGACGCCTTTCAGGTCGGTAACCGTGCGAGTGTAACGCACGGCGGTACGTGGGCCTCAGTATATAATCGAGCCATGAAATCTCCCGGAAAGCACCTTCTGGTCCTCGCGTACGAGTTCCCTCCGACCGCAGGTCCGGGTGTCCAGCGCATCACCGCGCTCACCAAGTACCTTCGGCGTCTCGGCTGGCGCGTGTCTGTCGTCTGCGCCGAGCCGACCGACAACGCCCCGATCGACGAGTCCATGCTCGCCGATACGGACGGCGTGCGTGTGATCGCGCTCCCGGGGCGCCACGTCGCCTCCGCGATCGCTCGACTGCTTGCGCCGCTGAAGCGCGACCGGTCGACGCCCGCGACCCCGGCTGCGGCCGGCTCTGCGGCCGGCTCGTCGCCCGCTGCCTCGCCCGCGTCGCCTGGCCGACGTCCGCTCTCGGGCCGCATCTCCCGATGGATCGCCGTTCCCGACGATGCCATCTTCTGGCGCCGCGCTGCCGTACGCGCCGCACGCTCACTGCACGCCGAGGACCCCGTCGACGTCATCCTCGCGTCCGGCCCGCCATACTCGGCGATGCTCGCGGGGCGCGACGTCGCGCTTGCCGAGAGCGTGCCGCTCGTGCTCGACCTGCGCGACCCCTGGCGCGACAACGCCGCCCTGCACTGGCCCACCAGGTGGCATCGCCGCCGCTCCGAGCGACTCGAGGCGCGAGCGATGGCGGCGGCATCGGCGCTGCTCGCGGTATCCGAGCCCATCGCCGAGGAGGCCCGCTCGCTGGGTGCCGCGCGCGTCTCGGTGCTGCCCAACGGGTTCGACCCGGAGCGCGTGCCTGCGTGGGCGCCGCACGCCGACGCGCTTCTCACCCTCGCGTTCATGGGCCGCTTCAGCCGCGCGCTGACCGACCCCGAGCCGCTGTTCGCCGGGCTCGCGCTCGCCGCCGAGCGCAGCGAGACCGCCGCGCAGATCCGCGTCGTCGTCGCCGGTCCCGAGTACCCGTGGGTCGCCGAGATGATCGCCCGCTATGGCCTCGCCGACCGGGTGAGCGTGCGCGGCTACCTGCCCAACGCCGAGGCCCTCGCGCTGGTCGCCTCGGCAGACGTGGGCGTCATCGTCCTCGCCGACGTGCCGGGCACCAAGGCCATCTACTCCAGCAAGCTCTTCGACTACCTCGGCATCGGCATTCCGGTGCTGCTCGTCGGACCGTCCGACTGCGTGGCCGCCGACGTCCTGCGCGAGGCTGGCGCCGGTACCGTGAGCTCGCCCGATCCCGAGGCCGTCTGCGCGGCCCTCATCGAGCTCGCCGAGGCGAAGGCCGCCGGCACGCCCGTCGCCGTTCCTCGGCGTGAGGTCGTTGCCCGGTTCGATCGCAGCGCTCAGGCCGAGCAACTCTCCCAGATCCTCGACAGCGCTGCTGAGGCACGCCGATGAACATCGACGTGTTCGAGGGCAGATGGGGGAGCGCGGCGTGGGTGCTGATCGTGCTCGCCGCCGGCGTGCTCGCCGGAGCGGCTGCTGTGCAGGGCATGCTCGCCGCAGGCGCGCTGGTCGCGATCGTCCTCGGCGCGGCGTTCGCCATGGCGGTGCTGCGGCGGCTCGAGGTCGGCGTCATTGTGCTGCTGTTCACGCTCCCGCTCGACCGCTTCGGTCGTGTGCCGGGGCTTGCGGGTGTGACGCTGTACCAGCTCGTGCTGCTGGTCTCGTTGGGGGCATGGGCTGTCTGGCTGATGGCCGGGTGCACCACCCTGCGATTCTCCTGGGCAGACGTCGGCCTTGGCTCGGTCATCCTTGCCGCGCTGTGGTCGCTTCCGCACTCGCTCGATCAGGGCGGAACGGTCGTTGCGATCGTGCGGCTCCTGTTCACATGGGGGTTTGTGCTCCTGATCTCGAACGTGATCGATTCCGAGCTCTGGTTGCGACGTGCGGTCTCGGCGTTCCTGCTGACCGGTGTCGGGGCGGGGCTGCTCGCCATCTCGCAGCAGTGGCTCGGCGTCCGCGTCGGGGCGATCAAGGACTACCTCGCCTTGGGCGGCTCGGTGTCGTTCTCGCGAGCGGGAGCCTTCTTCGCTGACCCCAACCAGCTGGGGACGTTCATGTCGATCGCGCTCGTCATGGCTGTCGCACAGCTCGTGCATGAGACTCGCAAAGGTCGCGCACTCGTCTTGGTAGGCGTGATCGGCGTGACCGGACTGGCACTGGTCGCCTCACTCTCGCGCACCGCGTGGGTCGGCGCGCTCCTCGGCCTGCTCATCGTGGTGCTGACGGCGCCGCGCGAGCGCCGGCGCGCGGTCGTTCTCGGCGCCGCGGGTATCGGTGTGGCGCTGGCGTTGTTCGGCTCGCCGTTCCTGGTCGCGCGCCTGCTTTCCGCCGGCGATGTGAGCGGCGATAAGTCGGTCGCGACGCGCTACTACATGACGCAGTCGACGCTGGCGATGATCCGCGACAACCCCGTGTGGGGAACCGGACTCGATGCATATCCTCTCGCGTATCCTGCATATCGGCTCCCGGGCTCCTCGGCGACGATCGTCGAGCTGCACCAGTTGCCGCTCGCGTTCCCGGTCGAGATGGGGCTCGCGGGAATGCTCGCCGAGCTGGTGCTGTTCGGATCGATGATGGCGTTGTACGTCCGGCGTCGCCCGAACGGCTGGACGGTGTGGGAGAGCGCGACGTTCGCCGCGTTGCTGTGCGTATTGATTCAGACCCTGTTCCAGTACTATCTGTACTTCGAGTACCTGTGGCTCGTGCTCGCGTTCGGCGTCGTCGCAACGCGCCTCGCACGAACCTCGGAGGAGGAGACCTCGTGACATCGCAATCCGCTGCCCCGCTCGATCTCACCGGCGCCCTGAAGCGCCAGTGGTGGATCGTCGTCCTGACCGCGCTCGTCGCACTCGGCGTCGCGTTCGCGTCGCTGAACTCCGTCAAGCCGAGCTACACGGCGACCGGCGTCCTGCACGTGGGGCCGGCTGCGCTGTCGCACGCGCTCAACGCGCCCACGCCCGACGACATGGTCCGCGCGTCCTCGGCCGAGATTCGCGCGGCGATCGTGGCTGGCGGCGAGTTCACGGCCGCACAGGCCGCGCGCGTCCGCTTCGCTGCCACGGGTGCTCCGCAGACCCGGATCACCATGACCGCCGAGGCTGACGACGCCGCGACCGCCGAGGGTCTCGTCAACGCCGCCGCAAAGGCGGCACTCGGCTACACGGCGGACGCCACCGCCGTTGAGGTCGCCCGGCAGACCGCCCAGGTGGAGGCCGCCAAGGCGGCGCTGAGCCCCCGTCACGGCGGCCCTAACACCGGCCTGACGCCGTACGAGCGCTGGTCGCTCGAGAGTGCGCTCATCGACGCTACGAGCGGGCTCGAGACGGTCAAGAACGTCTACACGTTCGACAAGAAGGTCTCGGTCGCCACGACCTCTCGGCTCGAGGGCATGAAGACGACGCTGCTCGCGGCGCTCCTGCTCGGCGGGTTTGTGGGAGTGGTCATCGGCGGAGTGCGTGAGTACCTGTGGCGACGTCGCAACAGCTCGGTCGCCTCGGCATGATGCAGGCGCCGGACTCAGGGCGAATCGGCGGCGTCTGCTTCGCCAAGCTGTTCCCCAACCCGGCGGAACCGTTTCGCGGACTCTTCGTAGCCGACCAGGTCCGCGCGACGCGAACTGACGTCGACTGGTCTGTCATCGCGCCTGTGCCGTGGGTGCCCGAGTGGGTCGCCGACGCACTGCACAAGCCGTTCGCGAAGGGCGAGGACGACTTCGAGGGCATCCGCGTTGCCCGTACTCGTCATGCGGTCCTGCCGCGACGCTTGCTGTACTCAACCGTCGCCGATTCCATGGCGGTCTCCTCCGCGCGCGCATTCAAACGCGCCGTGGCCGAGGTCGATGCGGAGTTCGTGCACGGACACGAGTTGTATCCGGCCGGCGCTGCCGCACGCCGCCTGGCCGCGCGGGTCGGACTGCCGTACGTGGTCACGATGCACGGCTCGGACCTCTACCTGAACCTCGACACGCCCTCGTGGCGCCGGGAGATCACCCGCACCGCTGCCGACGCGGCCGCGGTGATCTGCGTGGGCCGCAGGCTCGCGCTCGATGCGATCAGCGAGATCGGCCTCGATCCGGCTCGCACCGTGATCATCGGCAACACCTACGACACAGAGCTGTTCGGCCCGTCGGTACGGCCCGCTCACGACGGGCCGGTACGGCTCCTGAGCGTGGGACGACTCTCTCCCGAGAAAGGCCATGACGTCCTGCTCCGCGCGTTCTCGCAGCTGGTCGGTCGTGGCGTGGACGCGGAGCTCACCCTTGTCGGAGGCGGCGCGTGCGAATCGCAGCTACGCGAGCTTTCGATGGCGCTCGGCGTCACGGATCGCGTGCGCTTCGCGGGCGTGGTGATCGGCACTGAGCTGGCGGCGGAGTACGCGCGCGCCGACCTGTTCGTTCTGCCCTCCCTGTCGGAAGGCTTCGGCGTCGCGGTGGTCGAAGCGATGGCGACCGGCCTGCCGGTCGTCGCGACCAGGTCCGGCGGTCCGGACGACATCGTGGACGACGCGAGCGGTCTGCTGGTCGCCCCCGGTGACGTCGCCGAACTCGCCTCAGCGCTCGAGCGCGCGATCACGCACCGCGGCGAGTTCGACTCCGCTGCGATCGCCGCATCCGCTGCCGCGCGCTATTCGCCCGCGGCCGTGGGGGCCGCACTGGTTCGCGTCTATCGCGACGTGCTCGCCGGAGGCCCCCTCACCGGTTCACTCGCCGAGGAGATCGCCTGATGAGCCGACGCGTCGTCATGATCGAGGGAGCGCGCGTCGACACCGACCCGCGCGTAGCGCGCGAGGCCGAGGCGCTGTCGGCCGCAGGCTACGAGGTCATCGTGCTTGCGTGGGATCGTACCGGCACCGACCCGGCTACCGAGCAGCGGGACGGCTGGAGCGTCATGAGCTTCGGGCCGGTTGCCGCGCACGGCGGGGGAATCAAGTCGGTTCCCGGCTACCGCCAGTTCTGGCGTCAGGCCGCCGAGAAGGCGATCGAGCTCGACCCCGCCGTGATCCACTGCCACGATCTCGACACCGTACCCGCGGGCCTCTCGGCGTTGAAGGGGCTGGGAGACCGGCCGCGGCTGGTGCTCGATTTCTGGGAGCTGTACCGCGAGAGCCGCGCGCTACCGCAGTCGGGCCTCACCGGCGTCGTCGCGCGAGCCGCCGCACGTTGGCTCGAGCGGCGTGCGATTCCGCGTTCCGATCTGCTGATCACCGTCGTGGAGGGTCAGGTCGCGTATAACCGCTCGCTCGGAGCGAAGAACGTCGTCGTCGTGGAGAACGCCCCCGATCTCGATGCCTACACGCCGGTCACCCGCTCCGCCGAGGAGTTCGTGATCTGTTTCATCGGCCAGAAGCGGTATCTGCCGGGACTCATCTCGCTGATGAGGGCCATCCAGCCCCATCCCGAGCTCCACGCGCTGCTCGTCGGGGGAGGGCCGGCCGCCGAGGCGGTCGCCGAGGCCGCCACGCACTACGAGCGCGTCGAGGTCGCGGGCAGGGTCGACAAGTCCGACATACCCGCGCTCTACGCGCGCAGCGACGCTGTGTTCGCCTGCTACGACACCCGTCTGCTCAACTGGCGCACGGCGTTTCCGGTCAAGGTCCAGGAGGGCATGGCGTGCGGACTGCCCGTCGTGGTCTCCAAGGGCACATGGATCGCCGAGTATGTCACCGAGCATGGTCTCGGGGTCGTCGTCGATGACACCGATCCGGCCGACGTTGAGTGCGCGCTTGCCGCTTTGGCTGCTGATCGAGACGCGGCACGGGAGATGGGCCGCAGGGGGCGCAAGCTCGTCGAAGAAGGACTCAACTGGGAGGCCGCAGCCGCGCGCCTCGTAGAC
>Ga0079306_1001463_pt1 | contig 15575 bp, 14 predicted proteins | sample Methanotroph_Enr_FD_79181 | JGI IMG/M metagenome (GOLD analysis project Ga0079306, IMG submission 79181) | Enriched soil microbial communities from Old Woman Creek wetland in Ohio, USA - Methanotroph_Enrichment_5 | ecosystem: Environmental > Terrestrial > Soil > Wetlands | place: USA: Ohio...
AAAATATCTGGCGGGCAAGACGGTCATGATGGGCTGCCCGAAATTCGATGACGCGGAAAGCTATGTCCAGCGCTTCACCGAGATCATCAGCACCTGCAATATCAAGAGCCTGACCATCCTCATCATGGAGGTCCCCTGCTGTTCGGCGATGAACGTCATCATCCGCAAGGCGCTTGACCGGGCCGGCAAGAATGTCCCGGTCGAACAGATCACCATCTCTACCAGAGGTGAAGAACTGGCCAGAAAGACCTGGTAATCGCCAACTTCTGATACATCCAGGTCCTGAACCAGAGACTCATTTGGGGTTCGTAGGGGCGAAAAATTTTTCGCCCTTACCACCTCAGCACCACTCCCGTCCTCGATTCCGACACCCCCACGCCCAGCGCCTGGAGCAACTGGAAAAATGGCCGGCCGAAACAGAACAACTCCTTGCTCAGTTTCAACTGATAATCGGCAATGATCCTGGTCCGGAACCGAAGATCGTCGCGCACCCGTTTTTCCAGCTCCTTTTTTTTCAGGTCGGACAACTGACCGATATTCGCCCGGATCTCCTGTAAATCATCGCAGGGGCAAATCCGCTCATGCTCCCTTATGACCGGGATGAGCGGGTCGTTCGGATCGAGGATGTCGAACCGGCTCAGGGTGTCCTTTTCGACAATGGCCAGGATATCTTCGGTGTCCCAGCATTTCAGCAGCCGGCAGGCATGGGGCCGGTGGTCATAGATGGTGCACCCGTCGTTCTCGTCATAATAGCAGCAATTCCATTGCCGCCCGGCGCCGATGATCTTGACCAGTTCGACACTCACCGCCTGGAGGCCTGTGACCGGATTGTGCGCCAGTTCTCCTTTCCGAATGGTTATCAAGGCGCTCATAGGGATCTTGCCGTTTCTGATCAACTGCAGATCTTGAGTATGTATGGCGGGGCCGCCCTTCTTGCAGCAATTTCCACATTTCCTGCATGTGGTCTGTGTGGTTGTCATTCCATTTCCTGATTGACGGTACGGCCGAACTCGATACGACACTCAAACAAGTGCCAATAACTTCCGAACAGCCTGCACCCCTGATGTGGTGTTTTACTAAGCGATACCTTCTCTCTCTACCGCGCATTATAGCATAACGGGCGGGCAAAAAAGGAGCGACAATAACATTGATGCGGATCTTTTCACATCATTTCGGCAGCAGCCGGCAAAGCTAAACTTCTATTGAGAAAACAGCCCGCTTCCGGTATTCTGGAATGCTCGCACAATTTTGGATAATTCAGTAACTTTCAATAGATGAAAACGCATATAACCTTCTACCGTTCAAATCTCTGTCCGCGCTGTTATGTCGCCGGCAGACACCTCAGAGAACTTGCCGCAGCCGATCCATCAATTGAGATCGAGGAAATAGACATCATGTTCGCTCCGCGCCGCACATGGCAGGCCGGAATCAGAATGATTCCGGCCATAAGAATCGACAATCGGATTCTGAGCGGTGTATTCCTAAGCAAAAATACCATCGCCGGCTTTATTGCCGAAAACAGGCCATGAATTCTCGTGTCCTGTTTCTTCTTTCCGGTGTGGCCGAGCCTTTGCGAAACATGGCCATGCCGGGCCGCCTGTGGAAACCTCCGGCTTGGATTTCCCTTGCATTTGATCTTTGCCTTCCGCTAGAATTATTCAGAATTAAAACGTTTTTCCACAATATCGAGCGGAAAAACACGGTTGCTCATCTTTTCCCGATAAGAGGCCTATGAAGTATCTATTCATCATTCTTGCAATCGTCAGTCTCGCTACGGTGTTTTCGCTTTTTTCCTTCCTGCCCGACAAGACTCCCTCAAAAGATGAGATTGCCATCTCCATCAACGGCCGCGACATCGCCAGGGATACGGTTGCCCTGGAAGGCACCAAAAGGGGGTATCATGCCCAGGAACAATCTGAGCTGTATGATACGTTGATAACCCGCGAACTGCTCATCCAGGAAGCCGAAAAACAGGCGATCAACAAAGAAGAAAGCTTTCGAAAATCGTTACAGGAGTTCTACGAAAATTCGCTGATCAAAATCCTTCTCGACCGGAAAAACGAACAACTCCACTCAACGGTCACCGAGAACGAGATCGGCGGCTACCTCGCCCTGTCCGGGAAAATCGTCACCTTCACCCGGCTGGACGCCATTCCCCAATCTCAGGAACAGGCGAGCAGCGCCAAGGGGTTGACCAACACCGCTCTGTTCAACGATCTCGCGACCCCCATCAGAATGCTGCTCTCTTCTTTGCAGCCCGGTCAATTTGGCATCCAATTCGATACCGGTTCCGAAAAATATGCCATCCGGCTTGACGACATCCAACCATCACCTAACCCTGCAGAACCGCAAATCAATCGGCAGCGTCTCGCAGGGATGTTCGAGGATTACAAGAGAGAGCAGCAGATGAATCAATGGCTGGCGGATTTGCAGCAAAACGCCACCATCACCATCCACAACGGCAAAGAGTAATTATGGCACAGCACTACAAGAGAAGAAATTTTTTTATTAAGAAGGACTTCCAGGGCAAGCTTATCCTCGGCTATTTCCTTTTTGCTGCCGGTGGCTGCCTCCTGTTCATTTTCCTCTTCAGTCTGTTCTCCGCCGACACTTTGTCAATTACGTACGCCAACCATGATCTCCAGCTGGGACAGACTCCAATCATCCTGTTCAAAAAAATCCTGACAGCTCACTGGATTTTTTTGGTCATTGGCAGTATAGTACTGGTCATTACGGCAATGTTCCTCACACACCGCATCGCTGGCCCTCTCTTCCGGTTCGAGAAGACTCTCGACGACATGCTGCAGAGAAGACTGGACGATACAATCTTCCTGCGCAGCAAGGATGAAGGCAAGGAACTTGCCATCAAAATCAACGCCTTCAACAAAGATCTTTCCCTGACGCTGAAAAATATCCAGGCCAATTCCGAAGCGATTTCCGAGCTGCTCGAACAGGCCAGGACCAAGACCAGCAGCCTTTCTCCGGAGTTGCAGGACGATCTCCATAGCCTGTATTGGAGTCTGGATGAAAAGAACAAGAAGATCAAAGCAATCTATTCATCGTATACCCTGCACGATGTTTAAGATACTGGTCTCCACCGCAATATACTGCCTGCTCCTCTCCCCTTTGCCTCTTTCTGCGAAGGAAGCAAAGAGCAGGTACATTACGTTGGTTTACTCCAGCCAGCAGCAGCTCGACGACTTCAACGACAACGTCGATCTGGGTAGAAAACTGGGGCAGTTTGCCAGAAAAAAAAATGTGGTGACAGTCGAGGACGAGGTCCTCACCAAACTGGACACAGTTATGGAGAAGGCCGAGACCGTTCTCGATATGTTTCCGAACAACCTCAGCATTAAGATAGTCTTGCTCGATTCCATCAGCGAAGTGGCCCAGGTCTACAAACAGAAATACGGCAAAAACGTCGACCATATCGCCTACTATTCCCTGTCGGAAGACACCATCTATGTTTCCGTCGACGACGCCCGCCTCCATGTTCTGGCCCATGAAATGGGTCATGCCATCGTCGACCACTATTTCGATGTCCGGCCGCCATACAATATCCACGAACTGATGGCCCAGTTCACGGAGAAGCATATTACCGACTAACGACACGCAGGAAGCGTGCTCTCCCCGTCATTCAGCGTCCGCAAATCGTCTTGGATCGGCGCTTAACAGCAAGCCCCGCACCAACGGAAAAGCAGAAATTCGAACTGGATTGGGCCCCAGATGTTTTTTGCACATTTGCGCGGATGTTGTAAAATACATGTAAGATTTGTAATACAACTATTGGAGACAATCATGTTATCAGTACGATTACCAGACGATATAGATCAAAGACTCAGTCATTTGGCCAAAGTCACAAACAGGCCCAAAAGTTATTATGTCCGTGAAGCGATTGAAAGATCGTTGGAGGATATTGAGGATGCATATCTTGCGGAATCGGCGTATGAAAGCTTCCTGAAGAAAGGCGAGAAAGCGGTATCCCTCGACGAGTTGGAGGAAAGTCTTGGCTTGGATGATTGAGTTTACGCCGGATGCTGCAAAACAGTTAGAAAAAATCGGCAAAGAGAACGCGAAGAAGATACGAACATTTTTAAGAGAACGAGCGCTGCAGGACCCCAGACAGCAAGGAAAAATGCTGAAGGGTTCGCAGAGAGAATTCTGGCGGTATCGAGTTGGCGATTACAGAATCCTTGCCCATATCGAAGAGCACAGGTTCGTGGTTTTGGTCGTCAAGCTGGGACATCGAAAAGAGATCGACAGATGATCTGCTTCTATTGGCCTAGAAGAGCGGCCCCACGCCTTGCTGGCCGCTCTTAAAAAGGACTTTTCGTGAAACTTTCCGAACAAGCCAAAAAAGAACTACTTGTTTTCGCCAAAACCGACGAGTTCAACTACCTGGAAAAACAAATTTTTGCAGAAAATCCCGGGACGCTCCAGGCAACAAATCAATTTACCGACTTTATCCAGTTCCTTCACAAAATGGCCGACCATCCCACAAGAACCCCCAAACCGATGAAGGGCGATTTCAAACTGTAAAAAGAATCGACAGAGTCTCACCCCCTCCTTCCATTTGTCAACTTGGAAGCCGAACCTATCTCCTCGAAATCCATTTCGTTACGGCCCGTTCGTTATACCCCTCAAGGGGGCACTGAAAGAGTGCCGTCTCGGCAAATGATGTGTTACTTTATTTTCGTACAATGGCTCACTGGAACTGGGTCGTCAGCTTCTCCATCTTGCTTCTGACCGAGGTATTGCCAGGTTCCAGGAGAAGCACCTGTTGATATTCCTCCAGCGCCCGATAGGTGATGGCTTCCTTGGCGTAATGGTCGCCCAGCCACTCATGAAATCGCGGATAGTCCGGGATCTTTTCTAGCCCCTGACGCACGACCGCAAGGGCCTTTTCCTCGTCTTTCTGTTTACGGTAAAAACTGTAGAGTTGCGAGAACCAATCAGGCTTGAAGGTCGTTTCGCGATCGAGATGATCCAGGGCATGTTCCCGGAAGTAGACGGCATCGTCGATACTACCCAGTTTCTCCAGATACGATCCGATTTGCAGCCAGATGTCAACCGATTGCGGCAGGACGGCAGTCAGCTCTTCCCTGCTGAAGGAAAATCCCTGCAGGAGAGGAAGGATGATTTTGACCAGTTTTTCATTCTGCTCAAGTCCTTTGCGCACAGCCGCAATTGCCTTATCCCGTTGGCCTGTTTCAAGCAGCCATTCGACTCTGGTCAGAAGCAGGTCGTCTTTGTGCAGGGTCGTTTCGGCGCCTCTTTCAACCAGTTGTACGGCCAGGTCTTGTCGCTCCTTTGGCAGCATCATGCCGATTTGCTGAAGGTATGCCCCATTGAGCGGATCTTTCCGGCCGGCCTGCAGGTAATAGTCGAGAGCTTTTTCAGGCTGCTGCAGAAACCGCTGCACATCCCCCTGCAGAGAAGGATAGATCGGCTCGAACGGATCGAGCTGCGATGCGTCCTGCAGGGCGGAAGATACCCGAGCCAGCACTTTTTCCGGCAATTGGCGATTAAGGTAGATGTCGCTCACCTGGGCGTATTTCCATCTGGCCAGCATCTCGCCGCCCTGCCCGATAATCACAGCACAGAGCAGGATTCCCCCGCTGAAGAGGAAGAATTCTCTCGAAAGCCAGGTGCTGCGTTTCAGCAGAGTCGAGTCCATCTGATAATAGAATCTCGTGCTCCCGGCCGAGACCAGCACCCCGCAGAGAAAGAAAAAATAGAGCCCATCGGCGCCGTTGTGCATATTGAAATCGCTGATGCTGTGGATCAGCATGGCGACGATGCCGCTCAGCGCCCCTATGCTCACTAGTCTGGCATATCGATCCCGCCGGCGGCCGATCATCTTCCAGCCGGCGCGGATGACGGCAAACACAAACCAGGCGGCCAGGGCGAAACCAATAATGCCCCCATCGGTGAATAGTTCGAGATAATCGTTATGGGCATGATCGAAGATCTCTCGTCCTACGAAGGTCTTATATTGCGGGAAAACGGCGATAAAGGTGCCGAAACCGCTGCCGGTGAGCCAGAAGTCTTTGATCAGCGGCAGCACGTCCTGCCAAATCCGAAATCTATCGATGTATATTTCCCCAGAACTGTTGACAATCTGCTCGAACCTCCGGAAGATCGGGTCCCAGCCGAACCAGGTTACCGAGATAATCAGCGAACCGATTACGCCGATAAAAAACAAACTGGAATACCGGGTACTTTTCCAGGCCATCACGGAAAAGAAGAAGAGCAGTGCAGAAGTCACGGCGATGATCCCGCCCCGGCTGAGGCTGATGAAAGCCGAACATACCAGGATGAGCACACCGAAGCCGAGCACCAGATAGAGATTGCCGCCACTCAGCGTAAAAAATGAGACGATACGCTGCCGCAGGGATTCTTCGGCATTCAAGGAGGGTCGATAGAACAAAGCGAGAGCAAGAACTAGAGGAGCCACCATCCCGATATAGCCGCAGTACTGCGAGCGATTGATCCATGGGCCAACCGGCGCGGCATTGGATACCACGGACCGGAACCAGAAAATCTTGTCGGGTGAAGAATATTTCTGCAGGATGGCAAGCACGGCAATACCGATAGCCAGCCAGCAACAGATCGATATCGTCTTTTTCAGCCGATCACCGTTGCTCAGCAGTTGAATGGTCAGGATGTAGAAAAAGCCATAGGAGGCAATCCGCAGAAACTCGAAAACCGTTTCCTTCCGATAGACGGTAAGGGGAATCCAGCCATTGGTATTCGACAGCTCATTGACCGACCGATATGCCTGATAGGCCTCGGGAGAAAAAAACTTGACGATGGCGGGAGGCATCGGCACCAGCTGCAGAGCCATAAAACCCACCAGCAGAACTAGGGGAAGGAGTCCAGGTGTCTCCAGGAGCTTTTCCGGCGATTTGCGCAGTTGAAGGCAGTAGAAAAAAACCGTCGAGACAATCAGCAGTTGAACGGTCGTAATCGACCAGTCTTCCGCCGTACCAAAGGCAAGAGGCGCGAAGACGAGGGTGCCGACGAACAGAAGGAAGGGAATGTTTTTCATTGCGAAAACCAATCCACTCCGTTCCAAAAGCCTGCGTTACACCTCACCGTCTTTGGCATAGTAGGTTGTATATCCATAGTAATACGAACCGGAAGTGTGGCTTTTCTTCTGGCCGTTCAAGACGCAACCAAGGAGCGGACACTGGACATCCCGCAATTTCTTCAACCCGCTCTGCAGCATTTCATAGGTGGTCTTGCCGGCCCGGACCACGACTATAGTGCCGTCAACTACCCGGGTCAGGGCGAGGCTGTCGGTGACACTCTGGATCGGCGGCGAATCGATGAGCACAAAATCAAAGTTTTCCACCATTTTCTCGACAAAGGATTTCAGCTTGCGTGAACTCAGCAACTCCGCAGGGTTTGGTGGAATAGACCCTGATGGCACGACAAAAAGATCTTCTCCGGGGATTTTGTAGATAATATTTTCCTGGGTGTTGCCGGTCAGGAAGTTGCTGAGCCCCTTGTCATTCTGCATGGCAAAGATCGAATGAACGCGGGGCCGGCGCAGGTCGCAGTCGATAATCAAAACCTTTTTATTGCCCTGACTAAGAACTCTGGCCACGTTGATCGTAGTCGATGTCTTCCCTTCCTGAGGCCCCATGCTGGTTATCAAAATCGAACGGGGAGGATGTTCGGCCGCCGAGAGCAAGAGTCCGGTACGAATCAGGCGATAACTTTCCGCCAGCGGTGAGAGGGGCTTTTGGATGATAAAAGACTCGATGCTGGTGCCCTTCTCTTTCACCAACTCGACCGAGCCAAGAACCGTCAGGCCGTACCGCGTCTCCAAATCTTTTTCCGATTTCACGGTGTTATCCAAATACTCGATCAGGAAGGCACAACCGATACCGCCCATCAGTCCGAGGATAAGACCTAGCATCAGGTTCCGCTTTTTGTTCGGTTTTGACGGGGAGTCCGGCAAAAAGGCGTTTCTGATCACCCAGACATTCACGCTCTGCGACTGTTCGGTAACGCCTTCCTTTTTAATATTGGCAGTCAGAGCCTCATAGACGACTCGGTTGGAATCAACATCCCGTTTCATAATGGAAAACTGAATGAACTTTTCGTTCAGATTGAGCAGTTCATTCTTGCTCGAATCGAGCATTTGCTGAAGACTTTCCTCCTGCGATTTTGCTAATTCATAAGAGTTTTTGGTGGTGGCGATCACCCGGTTGACCTCAGATTGTTGCTGACTGATCAATTGACTCAATTCATCGTTGGCCTTGATCATCACCGGATGTTTCTCTCCATACTTCTTTGACAGTTCGGCAATATTCTGACGGGCCTTGAAGATCGTCTCCCGCAGGCTCTTCAGCACCCCGTTTTCCGCAAAGACCGGAATATTCTCCAGGAGATGGATATTCGATCCGGCCGCGGCGATCTGCTTGGAGAGATCTTCCAACGCCTTACGGTCGGTCTGGGCCTTCGACAGTTGCGAACTGAAATCGCTCATTTTCTGCGGAGCGATCGTCAGTTTATTCTCAACCGTCACCAGATCGTTTTCCCGCATGTACCGCTGCATGGCTTTTTCGGAATCTTCAAGTTTTTTCCGCTCTTCCTCGGCTTTTGCGGTCATCCATTGCAGGGCATATCTGCTGGTAGTGAGCTTCATATCGAGAATCTCATCGACATAGGCCTTGGTCACCGCATCCGCCACCAGCTTGGCGATAGCCGGCGATTCATGCGAGGAGGTGATTTTGACGATCTTGGAATCCTTACTGGGCACCACGGCAAGACTGCCCTTAATCATCATGGCTATAATGTCTTCGTCCGTCAACGACTCTGAAGGGATGAGGGCAGCGTCGTTCGTAACATCACCGTCCGGCGCCGGGCTCTTCATCATGCCCGTCAATTTCCCGAGAAAGTCCTTAATGCCCGTCTTGATTCCGGTTTTGAGAGAAGCAAGGAAAGATGACGATTCCTCCGCGTCTTTTATGAAATACTTCCGATACGTCGTTGCCAGTTTCTGGCTGTCTACGACACGACGTGCCACTTTCAGACTGGTAATGATGGCCGATTGAGTAGCGAGAAATTCGGGATCGTAAGAGGAGTAATAGGTATTTTCCAGGCCGGATGCACCCCGATTCCGTTCGATCAAAACCTCTGCGGAAGAGGTATAGATGGGAACCTTTGAGAAGGTGGTAATAATCGTCAGCAAGAAAACGATCGTCAGGATACTGAGGACTATGAATTTTCTTTTCTGGATGATGAAGAAGTATTCACGGAGATTGACCTCCTGCTCCACCTCTTCTTCCACAAGCCGTTCCTGTACCGGATAATTCTTCATTGTTGACTATTGATTGTTCTGCCAATGTGCTTGCAAATTGATGCTTCCTTGAAGGATACACTTCGTGCATCACCCTTGGTGCACCAAGCCCACCCTACAAAAAACGGGTCATTTCTGAATGCCATATGGAATGAGTGCAAGAATAAAAGACTGGATCAGAAGAAACTCTCCGGAACGACAATGACGTCGTTGTTCTTGACCGGGGTATCGAGGCTGACATTTTCAAAGACGTTCTTTTTGTCCCCCTCCATCCTGACAATGTCGATGCCGGATTTCGAGGCCTTGCCGGTAAAGCCCTTGGCAAGGGTAACGAGCTTCAGGATGGTCGCCCCTTCTCCGCAGGGATACGTCCCGGGCGTATCAACCTCACCGGTGACATAGCACTTGCCCGCCTCCGAGACATAGACCGTGTCTTCGTCGTTGATCATGGCGTTTTGCGTGAGATCCCCGCCCTCCACGAGAGATGCGAGGTTGATGACGATGACACTCTCCTTATCCTTTCCGGCTCTCTTTATGGTGGCGGTATCGCCGGCATCCTTGTCTAACCCGCCGGCCTTGGAAATCAACTCGAGGAAGGTAGTCTGACCATTTAACTCGATGAGCCCGGGCTTGTTGACTTTGCCGAGCACGACGACCTTTTTGCTGCGAAACTCGTCGACAAATACATTCACCTGGGGGTTGACGATATAGCCGTTGGCGAGAAGTTCGGCGATTTTTTCCGTAATTGCGGAAACAGAAAGTTTATCGACATTCACCGTCCCCAGGAGCGGCATCACGATGGTGCCGTTATTGGCGACCCGTACCTTGGTCTTCAGATCGTCGTTATCATACACTGTGATGCTCAGGACATCACCAGGACCGACCAGATAGTCTTGCGATGCCGAAACCTTTCCCGCCAGAATCAGCAGAACGGCACAACAGATAAATACGAGCTTCCAATACCACGGCTTCACAACAAAAATATACTTATCAAACAAAAGAATCACCAAAAATCAAAAAGATGAGCCTCTCCGTTTGTTATATTGCAAATTTCACGTTTGCAAAAACGGTATTCGTTTCATAATCGAAAAGGTCATCGGTGGAATCACGTTTTTCAAACTGATAAGAGATCTCTCCCATTAACCATTCGCGAAAGAGGTATTGCGCGGCAGGTTGTACGGAAAAAGTCGTATCATCCCTGTTTTGTTCAACCAGCTGCGTATATTCGGCATCCTCAAGACTGAACGCCATAGTGCCGATAATTTTTTCGGAAAACTTCTGTTTATACCCGAGCGTTGCTCCCAGCACTGTCTTATCCGAGGCCACCACGCTGTCCGTCTCCTCGTTAGTCCGATAGAGGTCGAGAGACATGCCGGTCTTCTCGGTAAAGTCGTAGGAGGCCTGAACGTCGACCGCCAGACCGTCGTAATCGCTTCTTCCGGTTGCCGCGGCATCATCATTTTCATATTCCTTGTTCTGCCAGCCGGCTTTGGCCATCAGCGAGACTTTATCGGTAGTATCCCACTTGATACCGCCGTACACAAAGTCCTGCGTGTTGTCGTTCTCAGTCGCGGTGTCGTACTGGACATCGACATACTTTCCTTCGAGAAAAAACGATGTTTTTTCACTATAGATGTAATAGCCGTAAAGATCAAAGACATTATCGGCACGATCCTGGAAGGTGTTGACATTGTCTTTATAATCGAGCCAGAAATTCGAGTATTCGAATTTGGCACGCAACTTTTCGGTCATTCGATAGTCGGCCGCCGCCAGAACGACATTGGAGTCGAACTGGTCTTCCGAAACCCCTATAACCGACCCGGCATCGTATTTGTCCTGGTCACGGGTAAACCTGTCTACGAGTTGCAGAGACAGCCCACCCCTCATGTTGTAACGGAACAGACCCTCCATCAGGCCATTGATCGTATTGAGATCCGAATCCTCAGAATAATATTCGAAATCCAACCCACCCAGTCCGTATGCCTGGTAACGGTCCGTTCCCTCATAATCTTTCAATTGCAGCGCCATACCGCCGGGTGAGGTATTATTGGGGGCCATGGAAACGGGAATCTCCTTCTTTCGCGGTAAGGAGAACCAGAGAGCCGGAGAAACCGTAGTGATAAAAGTGGAGGTTTCGTCCGTATCAAGGTTATAGAGGTTGTCGGTGTATTCTTCCTGAACCATCAAATTGGCATGAAGATAACCTCCCTGTCCGCCGAAAAGACTATCTTCACCGGTTGGCCGGGCATCTTCCGGCAGCAGGGAAACCTGGCCCTCAGTGCTCTGGCCCATCGGCACATCCTGGGTAGGCGGGACATCGTTGGGGGTTTGTTTGTTGCCGACACCGACAATTTTCAAGCTATTGATCTGCATCGCTTGAACGTTTCCCACCAGGTTCAAGCCGCAAAGAATTGCCACTCCCGTGCATAAAGTCTTCGCTGAATAAAATTTCATTTTCCCCTCAGTCATTGAATACTTCTTTTGAAATTGCACCCGTCGACAAGTCACCTTCCGGAAGGAAGGAATATGCTTTGAACATAAAAAACGAGGTCAATCCGATGAATTTCAGATCGACCTCGTAATACGCAGCTTCGCTAAACTAATATTTGATACAACGATCAAAAATGTCCTTTCGTATCACCCAACGATTCTGATGAATTGCGCTCAGACATCAAGGATGCGAAGGGCTGGCATACCAACCGTGGCGAACGCGTCTTGGGGTGGTAAAACTCGGTCCCCTGTCACCCGGAGTATATGCCTGGCTGTCGGCGACCTGATCGGCACACTCTGCCACACTCTTCTTGTAACCTGCAGCAAGTATGGTTTCGGAGATATCATACTTTTCAGCAGCATCTCGGATATCCTGTCCGTTTGCTCCGGCACAGTACAGAGCTTTGATAAGATTCTGCGGATTAAGCCCTTCCAGATCAAGTCCATTTTCTACAATAAGATCAGGGGTCTTCCCATCCTTTAAGGCATTTTCAACAGCTTTATCGATACCTTCCGACACATAGGTGTCGCGAAAATCAACCAGCCATTCAGCGCAGGCAATTGAAGCACTGAATAATAACAAAAAACATGCAATCACTATTTTTTTCATCCGGACCTCCGAAGCAGACTCTCTATTCCAATCAAATATTTTGAATGTATGACAAAATAATTATACTATTCTGATCACAAATGCAATGTTTATACCATCCCAAAATTAAACCTAAGTATTAGTAAATACATGGAGGCTGCCTCTGATCCTTCCGAAGACACATTAATATTTTCGGAATTACGGAGCAGATTTTCCGGATATCAGGAAAATTACTCAATCTGTTCACTTTTCCAAACATATCTCCCTACACCTCTTTCTTGTATTGCACCAGGAACTTGAACACCACCTCTTTCTGTTGTCCGTCAAACTCGAGAAACCTGAAACCGTGAAAGTATTTCTTCCCTTCTTCGGTGAACCAAAGGTGTTCCGCGGGCAGTTCGACGGTAAGGGATTCGTTATTCATCGGGAAGGTTATCCTTGCCACCACTCTATCCAGAAGACAATCCAGTTGCGGCAGACAGGCCATAAAGCCGCCATTCGAAATATTCAAAACATCGCCACTGAAATTAATATTCCGCTCGGTCTCGCGACACACCAGCGCAAGTTGCACGTCATAGCGGGACGATCGCCTGAAGACGGAGAGAAAATCCATTCTGCCGCCCAGCAAGCGGTGCAGCCAGTGCATGCAAGCGTTTTTTTCCGAATTTTTCTTTTTGATTCTGAGGCTCAGCCTCATCGTGTGGATGATGCAGAGAGACGCGCCGATGTAGATGGTCAGATATAGCAGGAACGCCCCGAAGAGGTAGACATCTCGCAGTTGGTACAACGGCCCGAGCAGACTGATGCCACTCAACAGGATGGAAATGCCGATGATCGCCTTGACTGCCGTCACCCGGCCTATCCCATACCGCATAAGGATATGATGCAGATGGTACCTGTCTGCCTTGAAAGGGCTCTGACCGCGTAGGATTCTCTTGCCCATAACCGTCAGGGTGTCGGTTATGGGAACGGCCAAAATCAGCAGCGGACACACCGGACTGACCTTGGCCGCGCTGCCCTGTGTTAACGCCAACGCCATGAAGGCCAGGGAAAATCCCAGACACAGACTACCGGCATCACCCATAAACATGGAAGATGGATACCAGTTAAAACGAAGAAAGCCGAGAACCGCCCCGGCCAGAGCCAGATTGAGCAGCAGGAGCGTCTCATTGCCTGCCATCGAGGCGTGGATGGCAAAGGCCAAAAAAGCGACAAAAGAAATCCCCCCGGCCAAACCGTCGAGACCGTCCATGAGATTTATGGCATTTATGACGCCGACGACGCAAAAAATGGTCAGTGCCCAAATGACCCAGGAGATATTGGGCACGGTGATCTCGCCAAAGCCGACAAGGTCGCCGAAGGTAACCAAATAAACCTTACTGAAATACATCAACAGCGCTGTCGCAACGATCTGGGCGATAAATTTTTGTCGATGCCCCAATTCTTTGAAGTCATCAAGAAAGCCTATAAGCAGCAGGAGAGAAAGCCCGAGGAAATATCCTCTCATTCCGGCCAGAGACACGAGAATCAGCGAGCTGAAGGTCGCCGCGATAACTATCCCGATCCCGCCCACCAGGGGCCTGGGGATCTTATGAACCTTTCTCTTCTCGGCCGGTTTGTCGAGCAGGCCGATGGCTTTGGCGATTCGGGCCAGCTTGGGCAGGACAAATAGTGAGGCAAATAGTGCCGTCAAAAAAACGAAAATAATTCTCAATTCGTGGGTTAGCACTTTTATTTCCAGAAAAAATCAGCTTGTTACCTGACCATTCATTTACATGCCGAATAATTAACTCATCCTACGCCTGACGCGCCAACGATTGTAATATATAAGTCCTTAATGTGCCACGAAAAAATAATTATCTTCAAATCCGACCCCCCTCCTCGCCTCAAGCCTTACAAACCACTGGGCTAATTTTCTCAAAGAGAGATATATTCCTGGCACACGTATCCCAGCATTACGACTTTTAGTCGAATCGCCTGAGGGCCCCCCCTTGGCGAGGACAGCAAAGTGCGTTAGAATCAAGCCCGGTTGCCCATCGTTTTTTCACCTTGAGTCCTTTCTTCTTTATCATTCATGCCCTCACCTCCGTCGATTGCCACCAGAATCAAGAACGCCCTGCGAATCGACCGGGCCTTCCTCCTGGTCTGGAAGGCAAGCCGCAACTGGACCATCCTGTCGATCTTCCTCACCCTGATCCAGGGCGTCATCCCACTCCTCACCCTTTATATCCTGAAACTTCTGGTAGACACCATCGCCCATGCCGTCCAGTCTGGCGACGCCCCCGAAAGCTTCGGGCGGGCGGTGTATCTCATCGTCGCCGCAACTCTCATTGCCGTGTTCCAGGCGGCCGTCCGACAGATCGGCGGGTATGTGGCGGAGGCGCAGAGCGCCGTGGTCACCGATTATGTGTCCACCAGGATTCACGAGAAATCCATAGATCTCGATCTCGCCTACTACGAGAACCCCAAATATTATGACACACTGCACCGCGCCCAGCGGGAAGGGCCATACCGGCCGACCAAAATTGTCAATGGCCTAACGCAAACCCTGCAGAACGGGGTTTCCCTTGTCACCATGGTTGGGCTTCTCTTCATGTTCCATTGGGGGGTCGGCATCCTGCTCTTTGTCTCGACTCTCCCCGGCCTCTTCGTTCAGGTCATCCATGCCCGCAAAAGATTCGAATGGCAGAAAGAACGAACGCCGCTGGAACGGCGGGCCTCCTACCTCGGCAATATCTTGACCGCCGAGCATTTTGCCAAGGAAATCAGACTACTTGACTTGGGGGCCTTCTTCAGCACTTCATATGACACGTTGCGGTCGTTACTCCGCAACGAAAAACCCCCCCTCCGCCGGAAGCGGGCCCCTTCCGAATTTTTCGCCCAGGCCTTTGCCGCCGCCGTTCCCATGGCCTGCCTGCTTCTTATCCCCTTCCGGGCGAATCCCGGGGCCATAACCGTCGGCGACATGGTTATGTATTACCAGGCCTTCCAGCGGGGAATCGGCTATCTCAAGGATCTGCTGACAAACATCGCCTCTCTGTACGAGGACAACATGTTTGTCGCCTATTTTTTCGAGTTTCTTGATATCGACAACGACATCAAAGATCCGCCAACTCCCATGGTTGTCCCATCCACCTTCACCAAAGGCATTTCCCTCGAACATGTCTCCTTTCGCTATCCGGG
>Ga0079306_1001464_pt1 | contig 15574 bp, 12 predicted proteins | sample Methanotroph_Enr_FD_79181 | JGI IMG/M metagenome (GOLD analysis project Ga0079306, IMG submission 79181) | Enriched soil microbial communities from Old Woman Creek wetland in Ohio, USA - Methanotroph_Enrichment_5 | ecosystem: Environmental > Terrestrial > Soil > Wetlands | place: USA: Ohio...
AGGGTACTGAGATACCAGCCTGGCGCCATTTTTCTGTGAAAGGATCGAACATGAACACCGAAAAACAAGAAGTCTACCTGAAGGAATGGCAGAGTCATGAAGAGTACGCCGAGCGCATGCTACCCATCATTGGCCACCTCTACCGCGACAACAACATCGTCACCACCGTGTACGGTCGTTCGTTGGTCAACAGCCCGACCATCGAGGTACTGAAGGCGCACCGCTTCGCCCGTCTTATCCTCGACAGCGAGCTTACCGTGCTGGAGACCTTCCCAATCATCGAGGCCCTCGCCAAGCTCGACCTGGCGCCGGCCCGCATCGATATCGGCAGGCTGACCGTGCGTTTCCAGGCGCAGGCGGGCAAGCTCGGCGTTGACGAGTTCGTGCGCCAGGAACTGGCCTCCGTCAACACCGGACGTACCCCGCTATTGAGCGAACCGCAGGACATCGTGCTCTACGGTTTCGGCCGTATCGGCCGTCTGCTCGCCCGCATACTGATCGAAAAATCGGGCAGCGGCGAGAAGCTCAGGCTGCGCGCCGCCGTGGTGCGCAAGGGTGGTGCCGACGACCTGATCAAGCGTGCGAGCCTTTTGCGTCGCGACTCGGTGCACGGGCCGTTCAATGGCATCATCACCATTGACGAGGAAGAGAACGCGATCATCGCCAACGGCAACATGATCCGTATCATCTACGCCGATGCCCCGGAAAGCGTCGATTACACCCAGTACGGCATCCGCAACGCCATCGTCCTCGACAACACCGGCAAGTGGCGCGACCGCGAAGGGCTGGGGCGCCACCTGGCGGCGCCGGGCGTGTCGCAGGTGCTTTTGACCGCGCCGGGCAAGGGGGACATCCCCAACGTGGTAGCCGGGGTAAACAACGAACTCATCGTCTCCAGCGAGAAGATCTTCTCCGCCGCCAGCTGCACCACCAACGCCATCGTGCCGGTGCTGAAGGTGATCAACGACCGTTTCGGGATCGTGAGCGGGCATGTCGAGACCTGCCACTCGTACACCAACGACCAGAACCTGATCGACAACTACCACAAGGCCGACCGTCGCGGGCGGAGCGCCCCGCTCAACATGGTGATCACCGAGACCGGTGCAGCCAAGGCCGTGGCCAAGGTGCTGCCGGATCTGGCCGGCAAGCTGACCGGCAACGCCATCCGGGTGCCGACACCCAACGTGTCCCTGGCCATCCTCAACCTGGAACTGGGGCAGGCAACCAGCGTAGCCGAGCTGAACACGCACCTGCGTGCAATGTCGCTGGAGTCCCCGCTGCAGAACCAGATTGACTTCACCAACTCCCCCGACGTGGTCTCCAGCGACTTCGTGGGCTCGCGGCACGCCGGTGTGGTAGATTCGCTCGCCACCATCGTGCAGAAGAACCGTTGCGTGGTGTACGTCTGGTACGACAACGAGTTCGGCTACAGCTGCCAGGTTGTGCGCATGGTGCAGCGCATGGCCGGCCTGGAACTCCCCTCGCTGCCCGCGTAGCAGGCCAGCGCCTGATCAGTCCGATCAGTCCGACCGCTCAGGTCCGCCGGAGCTGCTGCGGTTGATCACACAAAACTAGCAGGATACAAGAGGGGCACCGGCAGTTGAGGTGCCCTTCCCCTTTGCTGGCGCTGGCTGCCCCAGCACAAAAAAATGGCAATGTGTAGTAACATTGGGAGCTGGAGTTGACCCCCACCGCCAAGGAACCTGCGCGCATGAACGAGCCCACGCACGAAAAAAGGAAGCTGAGCGTTGCCGGAAGGTTCCTGGCGCGCTGCGCGGTGGTCTTGGCTTGTCTCGTTGCCCTCCTGGTCCTCGCGGTTGTCGCCTACCTCGTCTCGCCGCTCCCCGCCCGGCAGATGTCGCAATTGGGCAGCTCATTCCTGCATCAGAACCTCACCGTCGACCGCCTGCAAACCACCGGCGGCACCATCTATCTGCGCGGCGTCCGGCTGGACAACCCACCGGGGTTTCCCAAGGGGGCCCTGGCTTCCGCCGAGTCCGTGGCCATCGCACCAAACTGGGGCGACCTGCTTTTCGGCAGGCAGAACTTTCGCATGATCCACCTGGACGGTATCGCGGTCGCGCTTGAGAAGAACAGCCAGGGTGTCTGGAACTACGCGCAGTTGCAGAAGATCCTGGCGGCCAGAAAACCTTCTCCTGCCGAGACCCGCATCGGTGACCTCAAGATCGGCAAGGGATCGATCCTGGTAAACGGCCAGGGCCTTCAGGGAATCTCCCTCCAGGTTTTCAATCTGGCCACCAAAGGCTCGCGCGCTTCCGACGTCGATCTCGCCTTCGAGGACGGGGCACGCAACAGATACGCCCTGAAAGGAACGGCTCGCGCCGGAGCCGAGCCGACTGTCGATCTGACCCTCGCCGCTCCGAACCTCGCCCTCGACCGCTTGGCTTCCTACCTGAAGCTTAAGGACGCGGATCTGCTACGGGGCGGCACCGGAACTCTGCAACTCGCCGCTCGCCTGCACCAGAAGGAGCTGAGCGCCACCGGCAACTTTCTCTTCGGGAACATGCGGTACGCTACGGCAGGAAAGAGCTATCCGCTGGCGGGGAAATTGGATTTTGCCGCCGATTACAACCTGCAAAGCGATGCGGCGCGCCTGAAGAGCTGCCAGCTGGCGATCAACGACGTAGTGCAGGTGCACGCGGCCGGCTCGGCGCAGGATTTGAAAAGGCAACCAACTTACGCGCTGGACCTGAACTTCAGCGAAATCGACCTGGCTAGACTCAGTGCCTTGCTCCCTGAGCGGACCAGGCGCGGCATGGTCGCTGGCGGCCGGGTCGCCGGAAACGCGCTGCACCTGGCAGGGAAAGGGCACGAGTTGACCGGCGCCACGGGGACCCTGCAACTGCGTGAGGGCAGGCTGGTCCGTGACGGGCGTCTGCTGGTTGAAGGGCTCTCCGGGAATATCGAGGTCTCGCGGGTAAGCGCGGGAGTGCTGGCCCAAGGGCGGCTGGCGGTTGTTGGCCGGCAGGGTGGCAGGGCGCTGGTGGAGTCTCTGGACCTTCCCTTCAAACTCGACCTTTCCCGTCAGATGAAGCCGGTCCGCGCTGAAATTCCCGCGCTCTCCGCAAGGATCATGGGGGTGTCCCTGTCGGGACGGGCCGGTTTCCAGGCGGCGCAAGCAAACCCGCTGTCCGCTTCCCTCAAGGTCCCCTCCACCAAGCTGGCAGCCCTGCAGTCGATACTTAAGCGCTATGGGATTACCTCAAGCTCCGGGACAGCCGCACTCTCAGTCGAAGCCACGGGACGCGATGCCCAACAGTTGGCGGCAACGGTTCGCGTACAACTGGACGACTTTCGTGGCCAGCGCGGTAAAAACGCTCTCGCCGCGCAGATGGCTGTCGTGAACGCCAAGGTGCGCAGGGCTGGTGGGCATCTTGACGTTCAGGGGGATGCACGGCTAAAGGGCGCAGCCTTCGACGGCCAGCGTGGCGACGCAGGTTTCTCCTACCGGATCACGGACCGCATGGCCTACCTGGACCACGCCGAGCTGGACGCAGCCGGCACCCTCATTTCCATAGCCCATCTGAGTGCTCCCCTGCCGACTGGCAAGGGCCCTGCCCAGGCCGACGGTACGCCGCTGTCGCTCGACTTCGACGGGGTGGCGCTGAAGGGACGCGACCTGCAGGTCAACTCGGTTTCCGGCCGGGTGCGGGCCACGCTCATGACGGATGCCACCGAGAAGTGGCTGGATGGCGCGGCGGAACTTGCCTCCGGCGGTGTCGCCTGGCAGGGTACGACCCTTTCCGCGCCCTCGCTGAAAATCACCTTCGCCAAGGCGGATTCCAAGGCCGAACTGGGCGGAAAACTCCTCGGCGGGACCCTGGCCGGCACGGTTGCCGGCAACCCTTTTGCGTTCAAGGCCGGCACCGGTTTCGACCTGCGGCTCGCGGGCGCGCAACTGGCCGAGGTGGCACCTTTGCTCCCCAAAGGTACCGCGACCGTCCCGTCGGATGGCCTGGTCGATCTGCATCTGGCAGGCAGCTATGCCCGGCCCGGTGGTCTGTCCTGCCGCCTCGAATCCAAGGGGACACGCGTCGCCCTGTCCGGTGCGGGCGGCAAGACCCTCCTCACCGGCGCCAGCTTCAACCTGGCGGGCGAACTGGCGGGGGAAAAACTGACCGTCAGCGAGGTGGTATTTTCCCTCGGCCCCGGGGTGTCGCTGCGGCTCAAGGGGCAGGTTGCCCGCCCGTTCTCGCAGGAGCGTACCGGCAGGGTCAGCTTCGCGCTTGCCGAGATCCGGGCCAACAGCCTGATCGACCCGCTCATCAACCTGCTGCCGCGGGTGCTCCAGGAGGCAACCATCGACGGCACGTTGGCGGCGGACGGCAGGCTCGACCTGGTGCAGGGCGGCAAGCTGGTGGAAGGGGGAGTCACCCTCAAAGGCGGGCGCTTCGAGCTGGCCCAGCAGAAACTGCTGGTCTCCGGCATCAACGGGAAATTCCCCTTTTCCCTCGACCTCTCCGGCAAGACCGCCGCCAGGCCAACGACCACCATGGCCTTCAGCAAGGAAAACTTCCCACGTCTTTTGGAACAGTTGCGCAAGCAAGGCGGCGGGCAGGAGGTGATCAAGATCGACAAGATCGCCTTCGGTCCGGTCGAACTGGGAACACTGACCATGCAGACCAGCGCGGCAAAGGGGATGACCGAGATCTCCTCGTTCAGAAGCTCGCTCTACGAAGGTGCGCTTTTGGGCAGAGGGTTCGTTACGCTGCAGAAGGGGGTGAACTACCGAGGCGACCTCCTGATCAACGGCCTCAGCCTGAAGCAGCTCTGCAGCATATTCCCCGGCATCCAGGGCTACATCTCGGGGCGGGTCGACGGCCTCTTCAGCGTCAGCGGCGGGGCTCGCGGTCTGGCCGGGCTCTCCGGCTTTACCGAGCTCTGGGCGCGGGAAGGCGCCGGAGAGAAGATGCTGGTCAGCAAGGAGTTTCTGCAGCGCCTGGCGAAACAGAAACTGGGCGGCTTCTTCTTCAGGTCGGACCGCAGCTACGATGAAGCGGAGATCAAGGCCCTCATGGCGCAGGGATACCTCACCTTCGAGAGTCTGAAGATCGTGCACACGAACTTCTTCGGCGTGAAGGACCTGAACGTCACCATTGCGCCGACCCAGAACCGGATCGCGCTTGACCATCTGCTCGAATCCATCAAGCAGGCCGCCACCCGGGGCAAGGCTGCGACCGGGGCGCCAGCGCCTGAAACGGCGCCCGACGCAACAGCCCCCACCCAGGAATTCAAGTGGGGCGAGTAACGGGCGGGATAGACAGGGCTTCCCAAGTGGGGCAACTGTGCTATATTGTTTGCGTCGTACGTCGGTGCTTGTCGGGGGGGGCGCGCCCGCCGTTTTTCAGCTGTAAAAGCCGTTTCAACAGTGCCTATCCAGGGCTGACGAGATACCATCTGTACGGGGCTGGCTCTGGCTACGCCCTTCAAAAAATAAATCGACCCGGAGGTATCCATGAAGAGACGACTTATGAAATGGCTGCTGGTATCGGCCTGTTCCCTTTTGGCGGCGTGCGCGGTAATCACGGTCAACGTGTATTTCCCCGAGAAGGCCGCCAAGGAGGCGTACAAGTCGCTGGACGAGATGCTCCTGAAAAACGGCGAAAAAGCGCCCACAGGGGAGCAGGCTCCGCCCTCCCAGCCCTCGGCCCAGCCGGAGAAACCGCAGAGCCGGCTCTTCGACGAGCTGCCGTCGTTCTCGCTGGTTCCCTCGGCCTATGCGGCCGATGTCGATGCGGACGCGCTGGCCATCGAGCTTTCCAGCATGCCGGAGGTGCTCAAGGCCTACGACGACATGAACCGCCGGCTGCCTAGGCTCAACTCGCTCTTTGCCAACGGGGCGGTGGGGCTCACCAACCAGGGCCTGATCTCGGTCCGGGACAAGGCCAAGCTTGGCCCCCAAGACGACGGCCTGGTGTCGGCTGAGAATCAGAGCCGCAAGACGGTGGTGATGAGCATGGCCAAGGCGATTATGAAGCTCAACAAGCAGAAGGAAAGCAAGGCGGCGCTGGACCAGATGCTCGGCAAGGCGGCTGCTACCTATGCGGACACCAAACGCGAGGCGGCTCAACCGGGATGGTGGGTGCAACTCCAGAACGGCCGCTGGGTCCAGAAGTAAGAGTGACTGCCGCAGGGTCCAAGCCCGACAGTGGGTAAAATGGCAGCTGAAAGTAAAAAAAGGCCACATCGCGATGACGTGGCCTTTTTCCATGTGCACCCTACTGTGCAAAACCTGAACGCTGTAGGAACTTTGCAATATCTTTATTCTCAGCACGTTGCGAGAAATGACACCGGTTGCTGTTCAGCGGCTGCACTTTTCTCCGAAAAATGAGAGATGCGATTTTCTGGTGTAAATGCCCGTTTCATAATGGGTGTTGCACGTATCTCGGTGTTGGCACTCCCCTTGTAACAGTAAAAGCATCAGGCAGGAGAAGAGCCGGAAAGGGTACCGACCGGAGAGACACGAGGTAACTCATGGAACAGGACACGTTGGTCTTGATGGGGCGGTACAAGGCACATCGGCTCTGCGAGACCAAATCCGAACACGCCACATCAGTGGAGTCGAGACTCCCGGCGGAAAAGCAGCTCTGGGAACTACACGACAGAAACATCAACATAGCAGTCTGGACCAAAGCAAACGAGGCATAACAGAAACAAGCAACACCCCACTTTGCGCCGAGTCGGAGTTCTCCTTCTTCCCTCGGCGCCTTTTTTTTGCCAGCAGCACTGGCTAGCGTAACCGGCACCACTCTCTCCCGTCTCAGCTTCCCTGTGGTATAAGGTCGCTCCCAAAGAAGTAGCCGTCTGCAATGCACCGCTGGTCGCCAGCTGTAATGTGGAGCGGATTCCCGGCACGAACTAAAATTGGCACCATTGTTGTATGTAATAGAATAACTGGTACAGTGGAGGTAGTTCGGACAGAGCGAGCAACATGCTTCTGACTGGGCGATTCCCTGCTCCGGTTGATAAAGAAACAAGCAGGGTCTCCATTTGCGCCCGCGACGGCCTCCTTTTCGTCAGGGCGCCTTTTTTTGTCTGCTGTCCGCCACCTCCCACAGTCAATAGTTCGTTCAAAGTTTTGACCGCGCGTCAAAGTCCCCCCACAAATCCGGCTTCAACGTATCCGAATTGCTCCCCGAACTGGCGCACCGTCTCCACCGTCGCCGATCAGGAAATCATGTATTTGAGATCGGAAGCGTAGGTTGGATAACCCCAGAGGACTTTTTTCAGATCGGAGTTGGTGAGTCCGAGCTTGAGGGCCAGGGCAAAGACGTTGATCGTCTCGCCCGCGCTGTGCCCCAACAGGTGCGCACCCAGGATCTTTCCGGTTGCTTCCTGGACCAGGACCTTGTAGTAGGCGTGCTGCTGTCCGATACGACGTGAGGAAGGCCAGTTGTCCATGGCGCCGCGGTTGGTTCGGAATCTCTCGCCTGCCAGCACGGCCTGCTCCTCGGTGAGGCCCACCCCTGCCAGCGGCGGCTGTGTGAAGACGACGCTTGGTATGCCGTCGTAATCGGGCTGGACCCGGTTGCCGTGTACGATGTTCTGCGCGGCCACCTCGGCCTGCATGTCGGCGACGGTGGAAAGCTGGAAGGGCGAGGCGCAGGCGTCTCCGATGGCATAGACGCGCGGGTTACTGACGCTTTGCAGGAATTCGTTCACGGTGACGCCCCGCGGGCCGCTTGCCACATCGGCGACGGCAAGGTCGAGTGCTTCCAGGTCGGGCACCCGCCCGCTGCCGTTTACGATCAGATCGGCGCGGAAACTCTCGCTGCAGCCGGCGGCCCCATAGGCGAGCAGCGACCCCCCGGTGCGCTCGAAGGAGCAGGCGTTGATCCCGGTGACGATGGTGATGCCGAGCGCGTGCGCAGATGCCGCGAGCCGGGCGACCACTTCCGCATCGAAACGCTTCAGGATGCGCTCCCCGCGGTGCAGGACGGTGACCGCAGCCCCGGCGGCACGCGCGACGTGGGCGAATTCAAGCGAGATATAGCCGCCGCCGATGAAAAGGATGCGCCGCGGCAGCGCCTCGAGTTCGAGGAAATCGTCGCTGCTGACCACCAGTTCTGCCCCGGGAAAGTTGAGCGGGGCGGGCCGGGCTCCGGTTGCGATCACGACGAATCCTGCGCGCACCGTGTCGTCACTGCCGATGGCCACCTCGTCGGCAGATAGAAAGCGGGCCGTACCGTAAAAAAGCTCGATGCCCGCCTTCTTGAGTGCCTTTTCGGTGCGCTCCGGCACCGCGTCGGTGAAGGCCGACTTGGAGCGCATCAGGGCCGGCCAGTCGGGCTTCGCGGATGGGTGGATCCCGATCAGGGACATCTGCTGCGAGAGCTGGACCACCTCTGCCACCTCGACCAGGTACTTCTTGGGCTGGCAGCCGCGCATGGCGCAGGTGCCGCCGTAGGGGCGGTTGTCGACCATGGCGACCTGGAGCCCAGCCTGGCTTACGGCGAGCGCCAGGGTGTAGCCGGCGGTACCCGATCCGATCACCAAAACGTCGAAGCTGTAATGCATGACATCCTCCGCGGGTGGAGGGGGGCTGCCCTCAGGCCAACAGCAATCGGGAGAGCGAGGCCCGGGCCTGCGACCCACCCAGGTCCGGGATCAGGTGCAGTTCCAGCACGGTCACCCCGGCGAGGTTCAGTTGGTATTCTTCACGCTCGTTGGTGGTGCCCGGCGGGGTGAAGTTGTACTGCTGCCGCACGATCTCGCGGTAGCTGCGACCCTGGTCCGGCGACCAGCGCAGCACGAACTCCTGGGTGCGCGGCACCTGTTGCTCCAAAAACTCCAGGTAGATCTGCCGCAGCCGGATCGGCTCGTCGAAGATGACCCGGATCATCTGGGGACCCGGCTGGGCCGCCAGCCACCCCGGTCCGGTTCCGGAGCGTAGGGCCGACTCGATGGGGAACTCCGGATCCTCCGATGAAAGCTCCACGCGGGCCAGGTGCTCAAGGTCGAGCCAGCGTGACTGCAGGGTTTTGTCCTCGTGAGACGGATCGGGGATGATGGTTTTGCGCATGTGGCACCTCTGTTGGGGCCGAAGCCGTGGATGTATTACTGTGATGCTGTGAAGGAATGCAGGGGCCGAGGAACAGCAGAGCGAATTCTCCTCGACCACTCAACGACCGGACTAACGACCGACTGACTACTCGACTACTCAACTACTCGACGACTCAAGGCCCCCTACATCACGCCGCGCTCGGAGAAGCTGAAAAAGGTGCCGTCGCCGATGATGATGTGGTCCAGGACCTTGATGCCCATCAGCTCGCCCGCCTCGCACAGGCGTCGGGTGATGTCCAGGTCCTCCTGGCTTGGGGATGGGTCGCCGGTCGGGTGGTTGTGCAACAGGATGAGCGCGGCTGCCGACTCGCGTACCGCCACGTTGAAGACCTCGCGCGGATGCACGATGCTTTGGTTCAGCGAGCCCTCGGAGATCTGCACGCGCTTCATGATCCGGTTCTTGCCGTCCAGAAGCAGCGCCATGAAGTATTCCTTGCGGCGGTCGCGGAATTCGTAGTTGAGGTGTTCGAAGACTTGCAAGGGAGAGGTGAAACGGGTGAGGCTTTCCAGCGGACGGGCCTGGAAGCGGTTGGAGAGTTCCAGCGCGGCCTTGATGCAGGTCGCCTTGGCGGGGCCCACGCCCCTGACGCGCTGCAACTCGACGCAGGAGGCGTCGGCCAGCTTGCGCAGCGCGCCGAATTCGGTGAGGAGTTCGCGCCCCAGGTCGAGCGCGCTGCGGCTCGTGGCGGCATCCCCGCTGCCGATGATGAGCGCGAGCAGTTCCGCCTCGCTCAGCGCGCCGGCCCCCAGTTGCAGCATCTTCTCGCGCGGGCGCTCGCCCTCCGGCCAGCTCTTGATCCCACTTGCCATGGCCCCCTCCCTGATCTGCCTCCTTGACAAAGGCTAAGGATACCTCAGGATCGGGGCATTGCCAGCGGGGGATCAACCGATGAGATAAACGAGGGCGCCGGCGCCGCAGCCGGCAACCAGGCGGTACCAGACGAAGGGGTACAGCGAGTCGCGCTGCACCAGCTTGAGCAGGAAGGCCACGCTCAAAAAGCCGAAGACGGCCGAGGTGGAGATGCCGATGGCCAGGGGAACCACCTCGTTGGGAGGGATCCCGGCCTTCACCAGGTGTCCCACCTTCAAAAGTGCGGCGCCCGCCACGATGGGGAGCGAGATGAGGAACGAGAAGCGGGCGGCGGATTCCCGGTGGAAGCCGAGCAAAAGAGCCGCGGTGATGGTGATGCCGGAGCGGGACACCCCGGGGAGCAGCGCGAGGCACTGGGCCAGACCTATCAGCACGGCGCACTTGAGGTTGATCCGGTCCATGCGCCACCTTTTGGCACCGGTGGTGTCGGCGAACGCCAAAAGCAGGCCGAACAGGACGAGAAACAGCGCGATGAGGGCCGGGCTCTTCCGGAACATCTCCTCGATTGGTGCTTCCAGCGTCTTCCCCACCACGGCGGCGGGAATGGTGGCGGCCAGGATGTAGTAGGGAAGCCGCTGAGCCGGCGTGTTGAGCCCGTTGCGGAAGGCGGAGAAGAAGTTGCCGAGCAGCTCCAGGATGTCGCGCCAAAAGTAGAGCGCCAGCGCCAGGAAGGTCCCGACGTGGAGCGCCACGTCGAAGGTGATCCCCGATTCAGGCCAGTTCAGGAACTTGGGGATCAGGATCAGGTGCGCGGAGCTGCTGATGGGTAGGACCTCGGTAAGGCCCTGCACCGTCCCAAGGACTGCGGCGTGCAAAGGGTTCATGCGGGACTCCTGTTTGGTGCCAAAATACCGCCACGATAAGCGAAATGACACGATAAATCAAGAATGAATGGTCCATGTATTCATTAAGCAGCGATTAATTACATATTTCGTGCTGTGAACTTTGTTACGGTTGTGCTATATCTTCACAGTTTTGAAACACATGGTCCATGAGGCCGTCACCTTGGAGGGCATAAAATGTTCGGTTTGATCCCCAAAGATGAACAATACTTCATCATGTTCAGGGAAATGTCGCACAACATCGTTGCAGGGGCCGAGCTCCTGAAGGACATGCTGGACAACTTCAGCGACCCCGCCTTGAGTCAGCGGAAGATAAAGGATATTGAGCACAAGGGCGACACGATCACCCATGACATCATAAAGAAGCTGAACAAGAGCTTCATCACCCCCTTCGACCGGGAGGACATCTACGCGCTCTCCTCGGCCCTGGACGACATCCTCGACCTGATCGACGCCTGCGCCGCGCGCATCGTGATGTACAACGTCGAGAAGCCGACCCCGGAGTCCAAGGAACTGGGCTTCCTGATCCTCAAGTCCTGCCAGACCATCGACAAGACCGTCGCGCTCCTGGGCGGCAAGCTGGAGCCGATCAGCGCCTACTGCATCGAGGTGAACGCCCTGGAAAACGAGGCGGACCGCGTCAGCCGCGAGGCGATCAGCCGGCTCTTCGACGAGGAGAAGGACCCGATCCAGCTCATCAAGTGGAAAGAGATCTACGAGACGCTGGAAACCGCCACCGACAAGTGCGAAGACGCCGCTAACATCCTCGAAAGCGTGGTGGTAAAAAATGCCTGAACCGACGCTCGTGATCCTGGTCGCCGTGATCGCCGCGGCGCTCGCGTTCGACTACATCAACGGTTTTCACGACACGGCCAACGCCATCGCCACCTGCGTCTCGACCCGCGCCCTTACCGTCCGGAGCGCCATCATCATGGCGGCCGGCCTGAACTTCCTGGGCGCCATGATCTCGACGAAGGTTGCGGCAACCATCGGCAAGGGGATCGTCGACGCCAATAACATCACCCAGATGGTGGTACTCGCGGGGGTCCTGGGGGCCATCGTATGGAACCTGGTCACCTGGTACTACGGGCTCCCCTCGTCCTCCTCGCATGCCATCATCGGCGGCCTGGCGGGTTCCGTGGTGGCGCACGCGGGCACCGGCGCCCTGCACTGGACGGGTCTCAAGAAGATCATCACCGTGCTCCTGGTTTCCCCGATTGTGGGGGCCTGCTTCGGCTTCATCTTCATGGTCATCATGATGTGGACCTTCAGGAACAAGGCGCCCTACGCGCTCAACAAGGCCTTCCGCAAGCTGCAGATCCTGTCTGCCGCGGTGATGGCTTTCTCCCACGGCACCGCCGACGCCCAGAAGTCGATGGGGGTCATCACCATGGCGCTGGTCTCCTTTGGGACCCTCCGCACCTTCGAGGTGCCGACCTGGGTGAAGATCGCCTGCGCCATTGCCATGGCGCTCGGTACCGCGGCGGGCGGCTGGAGGATCATCAAAACGGTGGGGCACGACTTCGTGAAGCTGCAGCCGGTGCACGGCTTCTGCGTGGAGACCGCCTCGGCGGGTGTCATCCTGGGCGCGTCGGCCATGGGCCTTCCCACCAGTACCACCCACGTGATCACCTCGGCGATCCTCGGCGTCGGGCTCTCCAAGCGGATGTCCGCGGTCAACTGGACGGTGGCCTACCGCATCGTCTGCGCCTGGGTGATAACGATCCCAGCCTCGGCCGGTGTCGGGTTCCTGAGCTACACGGTGCTCTCCCCTTTCCTGGGCCGCTGATAACGGCAGGTTGAGGGCGAGAAAAGAAAAGCGCCGGCTGCGGGGGAATCCGCTGCCGGCGCTGTCGTTTGCGTTATAGAAAAAGCCGCTATTCCAGCTCTTCCCCCACCTCTTCCATCTCTTCGGCCAGTTCGGCCTGGGCCGCGTCGCGGGCACGAAACTTCACCACCAGGTAGTAGCAGACGAAGTAGCCGACGACCGCGGCAAAGAAGCCGAGCACCGAGGTCCCAAGGATGAGCGACTTGGCGTACTTCGCCAGGTTGTGCCACTCGAGCCCGCCGGTAAGCGGCAGTTCGTTCACCGGGCGGCCGCGCAGGAACCTGCCGAGCTTGTAGCTCAGGCCGAGGATGGGGACGATGGTGATCGGGGTGTTGATCCAGGCGCCGGTGACGCAGGTGAGTTTGTTGAGGCGGAAGATGAAGGCGGCCGCGATGGCCAGTGGGGTATGCAGTCCGAAGAATGGGGTGAAGCTGATGAAAACGCCGACTGCGAAGCCGGCGGCGATGTGACCGGGGTGGCTGTCGAGGGATAGTATCCTATAGATTCTTTTTTTCCAGAGCTTCTTGTTGAACAAACGGTCACCTCGGTGTGAGGGCTCAGTCTAAAGTCCCACCGGTACTTTGTCAATTGATTTAAGCCAGTTCAGCATCAAGGATTTGCCAGGAGTTTTCAAACGTGCTAGTATCCATTCCTTTAAAAATCTATCATGATCGGTACTCGGAAAGATGCGTAAAGGACTGCTCAAGAAAGTAAAACGGATCGTAGTGAAGATCGGCTCCGGTGTCCTGACCGGAGCGGGCTGCGGCATTGACCCCGCCTTCCTGGAGGGGCTGGCCCGGGAGATCGCGGGGCTGAGGCAGCGCGGACTCGAGGTGGTCGTGGTCTCCTCCGGTGCGGTGGCTGCCGGCCTCTCGGCGCTCGGGCTGCCGCACCGCCCAAAGACGCTCCCGCAGAAGCAGGCGGCAGCGGCGGTCGGGCAGTCGCGGCTCATGCGCGCCTACGAAGAGGCCTTCTCCGGCTACGACCTCACGGTGGCGCAGATCCTTTTGACCCGCGACGACCTGGTCAATCGGCGCCGCTTCCAGAACGCGCGCGGCACGCTGGACACGCTGCTGTCCTGCGGCATCGTCCCGGTCATCAACGAAAACGACACCGTCGTGGTGGACGAACTCAAGTTCGGCGACAACGACAACCTCTCCGCCCTGGTGACCAACCTGGTGGAGGCGCAGCTGCTCCTCATCATGACCGACATCGACGGGCTCTACACGGCCGACCCGCGCACCGATCCCGGCGCCACCCTGATCAGCCAGGTGCGCGCCGTCACCCGCGACATGGAGCGCGGCGCCGGTGGCAGCGGGACCAGCGTGGGCACCGGCGGCATGGCGACCAAGCTCGCCGCGGCCAAGAAGGCGATGAAATCCGGCGTGGCGGCGGTGGTCTTTGCCGGCAAGGTGCCGGGGAACCTGACCCGTGTGATGGACGGCGAAATGGTGGGTACCCTGTTCCTGCCGGCCGGCGAGAGCCTGAACCGGCGCAAGCACTGGATCGCCTACACGCTGCGGCCCGCCGGGAACCTCCAGGTCGACGCCGGCGCGCGCGAGGTGCTGGCCAAGCACGGCAAGAGCCTGCTCCCTTCGGGGATCGCCAAGGTGGAAGGGCGCTTCGCCCGCGGCGCCTGCGTCAGGATCCTCGATCCGGAGGGGACCGAGTTCGCCCGCGGCATCGTCGACTATTCGAGTCAGGAGATAGAGAAGATCAGCCGCCACAAAAGCGGAGAGATCGAGCAGATTCTGGGATTCCGCTACGGCGACGACGTGATACACAGGGATAATCTGGTATTGTTATAGCCTCGTGCAATCTGGTACTGTTAAAGCTGGTTGCCTGGGAGACACAGCCGCTGCAAGTCCCCGTTGCACAGACGAATCTGAACCCTGCTGAGACTGCACTGCATTACTACGGACCCAGCACCACGGAAGGAGATCCACCCATGACCGTTGCCGAACAGATCCGCAGCATCGCCTATGAGGCCCGGCAGGCGTCCTTTGCCATGGCCAGACTTTCCAGCGCCGCCAAGAACGAGCTCCTGATGGACATGGCGATGTCGCTTATCAACAATACCGGGCACATCGTCGAGGAGAACCGCAAGGACCTGGTGGCCGGGGAGAAGGCCGGCCTTGCTGCCGCGATGCTGGACCGTCTCATGCTGGATGCCGCACGCGTGAAAGGGATGGCCGACGCGATCCGCGAGGTGGCCGCGCTCTCCGACCCGGTGGGCGAGGTGACCGGCATGTGGAAGCGCCCCAACAACCTGATGGTCGGCAAGATGCGCATTCCGCTCGGCGTGATCGGCATCATCTACGAGTCGCGTCCCAACGTGACTTCCGATGCCGCGGCGCTCTGCCTGAAAAGCGGCAACGCGGTGGTGTTGCGCGGCGGGTCGGAAGCGATCAACTCGAACCGCGCCATCGCCAAGATCCTGCAGGACGAGCTCGCCAAGAAGGGGATTCGGGCCGCGGCGCTCTCGCTCATCCCGTTCACCGAGCGCGAAGGCGTCACCGAGATGCTCAAGCAGGAGGAGTTCATCGACGTCATCATCCCGCGCGGCGGCGAGGGGCTGATCCGTTTCGTGGTCGAGCACTCGAAGATCCCGGTCATCAAGCACTACAAGGGGGTCTGCCACATCTTCGTGGACGCCAGCGCCGACTTCGAGATGGCGCGCGAGATCATCATCAACGCCAAGGTGCAGCGCCCCGGCGTCTGCAATGCTCTGGAGACGCTCCTCATCCACCGAGACATCGCCGAGACCTTCGTCCCCTTCATCCAGGAGGCGCTCGCCGGGAAGAACGTTGAGATGCGCGGCGACGTGACCTACCGGCAGTTCGCGCCCGAAGCCGCGCCGGCGACCGAAGAGGACTGGCACGCCGAGTATCTGGATCTGATCCTGGCGGCCGCCGTGGTGGACGGCATGGACGGGGCCATCGAGCACAT
>Ga0079306_1001466_pt1 | contig 15555 bp, 13 predicted proteins | sample Methanotroph_Enr_FD_79181 | JGI IMG/M metagenome (GOLD analysis project Ga0079306, IMG submission 79181) | Enriched soil microbial communities from Old Woman Creek wetland in Ohio, USA - Methanotroph_Enrichment_5 | ecosystem: Environmental > Terrestrial > Soil > Wetlands | place: USA: Ohio...
GCATTCGCTCCGACGTCAATAGTGATTGATTGACTAAATGAAGAACTCGTTCCTTGTGAAATAACTTTCGCACTCACGATCTTGTATCCGCCCGTGCCGGCGAGATTCAAAACGGACTTCAGTTGCTTAATCTGAGACTCGATGTTCTTACGGTCGATCAACGTGCTACGAAGTTGCGAGTTCTGCGTCTCCAGGCTCTTGAGTTCGGCCCGTGTTCTTCCTAAGTGGGCGATGTCGGAGAAGAAGGAACCGACAGGACTAAATGCGGAACTTGCTGCTCGTTGAAAAGGTCCCAGCACGCTCTGTGTTCCATGGCGAAGACCGGTAACTAGCGAAACACCCCTCAAATCAAGCGTTATCAAGAAAAGGGAGGTGACTATCAAAGTCACAAGCAACAGGCGACTTCGATTGTCCCCGCCGTATCGCATTTAAGGTGCGCCTATCGACGAGGTTCGGAGATCAAGACTTTCTCTAAAGCCTCAAATTCTTCGATACATTTTCCAGTGCCCTCGACAACAGCGTCGAGTGGGCGATCGGCGATATGAATGGGCATCCCGGTTTCACGACGAAGTCGCTCATCAAGTCCGCGCAAAAGTGCTCCACCTCCAGTGAGGACGATTCCGCGATCCATGAGATCGCTCGCCAGCTCCGGCGGAGTCTTGTCCAACGTGCTCTTCACAGCATTGACGATCGCATTGACGGGCTCCTCGATTGCCTTTCGGATCTCGGCAGCGGTGACGACGATTGTCTTTGGGAGGCCAGTTGCAAGATCGCGACCGCGAATTTCTGCATCGGGCTCGCCCTGAATTGGATAAGCAGAGCCAATGGCCATCTTGATTTCTTCTGCAGTGCGCTCTCCCAGAAGGAGGGAAAATTCGCGCTTTACCCAGTTAATAATGGCCTGATCCAGCTCGTCTCCACCCACGCGGATCGAGAGAGCAGTGACGATTCCGCCAAGAGAGATGACTGCGACTTCGGTTGTGCCACCGCCGATGTCAACAACCATATTGCCGGTCGGCTCGTGAATCGGAAGTCCTGCCCCGATCGCTGCCGCCATCGGCTCTTCAATGATGTACACCTTTCGAGCACCGGCTGCATATCCGGCATCTTTTACCGCACGTTGTTCGACGCCAGTGATTCCTGAAGGCACACAAACAACAATGCGCGGCTTTGCCAGATAGCGACGGCGATGCACCTTCTGGATGAAGTAGCGCAACATGCGCTCGGTCGTATCGAAGTCAGCAATAACACCATCCTTGAGAGGGCGGATGGCAACTATGTTTCCAGGCGTACGGCCGATCATCTTCTTGGCCTCGTGACCTACCGCAAGAATGGCACCGGTATCCTGATTGACCGCTACAACGCTTGGCTCATTGAGGACAATGCCACGCCCGCGTACATAAACGAGGGTATTTGCCGTACCCAGGTCGATGGCCATATCGCGGCCGATGAATGACATTCTGTTGCTCATATATTCCTCTCAATTGAAAAACCTTTAAAGAAAATGTCTATCTCGCGGTTAGCCGATTCAACCGAGTCGGAACCGTGCACGATGTTCTGAACGACCTTGGTGCCTTGATCACGGGCGAGATCGCCGCGGATTGTTCCCGGAGCGGCAACGGTTGGATCGGTTGCGCCAGCGAGGGAACGGAATCCTTCGATCACACGGTTGCCCTCGGCGATGAGTGCAACTATCGGTCCCGATAACATGAACTCGACGAGCGGTTCGTAAAACGGTTTGCCTGCGTGTTCAGCGTAATGTTGTTCGAGGATTGAACGATCAGCCTGCAACATCTTCATTGCAACGATCGAATATCCTTTTGTCTCAATTCGAGAGATAACCTCTCCAACTAGCCCGCGCGCAACGCCGTCTGGCTTGATTAATACCAAGGTTCTCTCTGTGCTCACCCCCAGAGTGTAATCGGTCTATTGACCCTTGGTCTGCCTCAGGAGGGCCGCTCGGGCGGCCTCACCCTTTCTCCCCACAACTATGGCCGCGATCCAGAGCCCCGCGAAGAGGGTGCCCAAGAAAAACAGCGGGGTGGTTACGAATCCGTATCCGATCAGTGCGAGTTGAAGCACGGAACCGAGGATCCAGCCGACTCGGGTACGTAAAGTCGCGGCGGCCACTACGAGAAGTGCCGCTATTACGCCGCCCCAAATTAAGGCCATCGCGCTGTGATTTTTCGAGGCGAGTAGCACAGCGAATCCCATCACCATGATTTCCATTGCGACAACGGAAGAAGCAAGGACTTTCATCTGCGTTTCATCTCAGTTGGCGGAGAGTCGCTTGAGAATTGCCCGTGACTGTCCGACGGTGACAACTGAACCAGTGATTACGACTCCCACGGAATCATCTGTGAGGGGTCTGCGTGCATCGCCGATTGCGCGCTTGATCGCCTCTTCAAGATTTTCAACAACCATTACACGATCAGGTCCGAAGATGCGATTGGCAATTCTCTCGACATCTCGTGCCGGCATCGCACGCGTTGATTCACTTGCAGTCACGATTACCGAATTGAGAACAGGCTCCAATTCCTTGAGTATCCCTTCAACATCCTTATCGGCAAACGCTGCGACAACACCGATGATCTCGTCGAAGGTGAATTCTGATTCCAATGTTTCCGCCAGGGCTTTTGCGCCATGCGGATTATGTGCCGCGTCTAAAATCACCGTGGGATCATGAAATACCGTCTCGCAGCGACCAGGCGAAGTAACAGCCGCAAAACCCGCCTGTACAGACTCTGGGTCGAGTTCTTGTCCGCCAAAGAAGGCTTCAACAGCGGCTAGAGCGGTTGCGGCGTTCGCACCTTGGTGCTTTCCGTGCAAGGGCAAGAAGATGTCTTCATATCTTCCGCTCAAGCCTTGAATAGTGATGAGTTGCCCTCCAACTGCGACGCTTCTCTTCTCGAGCGAATATTCAATTCCTTCACGTGCGACCTCAGCCCCGACTTCTGCGACACGGCGCATGAGTTCAACCGCCGCCTCCGGCTCCTGCCTTGCGAGAACTACTGATGAGCCTTCCTTGATGATCCCGCCTTTTGTCTTGGCGATCTCAGTGAGCGTATTTCCGAGATAGGCAGTGTGGTCGAAACCAATGGGGGTGATCACTGAGACCGCCGCCTCAACAACGTTGGTCGCATCCCACTCCCCTCCCATGCCTACTTCAATGACTCCTATATCCACCGGCCACTCCGAGAAGGCGACAAAAGCCAGAGCTGTCATGGCTTCAAAAAACGAAATAGGGGTGTCAAATTTCTTGTCCATCAAATCAAGATAAGGAGCAATGTCGTTGTAGGCGAATATGAAGAACTTCGGGTCTATCGGTTCGCCGTTGATGGCGATCCGCTCGAGCAGACTCTCAAGATGAGGGCTTGTGAAGCGACCGGTGCGAAGTCCTGTGGCGCTCATCAGCGAATCGATCATTCTGGCCGTAGTTGTCTTGCCGTTGGTCCCTGCGATGTGGATGGTCGGATAAGCCAATTGCGGCGAGCCCAGCATGTCGACGAGGGCAGATATACGTTCGAGAGATGGGGCGATGCGAGTTTCAGGCCAACGTGCCTCGAGCGCGACTTCAATAGCATGAAGGCGTGCTTGGTCCTCTGCGGTTGTCATGAAGCAGGCAACTGCTCGAGTTGAGAACTGATTCGCTCGATATCTGAATCCGTCTTCGCAAGCCGTGCTTTGATTTCAACGACGACATTTTCGGGCGCCTTTGCCATGAAACCATCGTTTGATAGTTTCACAATTGCTGTCTCCCGATCCTTCTTTGCGGCAGCGAGATCCTTGGACAAACGCGCCCGTTCGGCTGCAACATCCACGCTCTGGCTCAAATCCAATTCAATCTTGAACTTGCCGATCTCAAGTGTCTTGCTAGGGGTGAAGAGACCTTCCTCGGGATGGTCGATCCGAAGAACAAAGCGCATCGCACTTTCGTAGCGTGCGAATTCTTCGGGTGCGTGAAATTGGCCGGGGATCCTTTGGCTTGGCTTGATGCCCTGATCATTTCTGAATCGACGAACTTCGGTGATGATTTCCTGGACTTGAAGAATCAGCTTTTCCCCCGCGGAATCGTCGTGCGAAGGATTCACCTTCGGCCATTCCGCGATGACCACGGACTCTCTTCCGGTGAGATTTGTCCAAAGTTCCTCGGTGATGAAAGGCATGATCGGATGCATTAATCGAAGCAATTGATCAAGCACATGGCCAAGGACTCGCTTTGAATCGTGGGCAGTGCCCGACACAAATGCTTCCTTGGAAAGTTCGAGATACCAGTCGCAGAGATCATCCCAAGCAAAGTGATAAATAAGTTCGCACGCTCGCCCAAACTCGTAGGACTCGAGTAAGGAATCTACTTCGCCTATGGTCGAATTCAATCTGCTTAAAATCCAGCGGTCGATCGCATTGAGCGATTCATATGCAGGCAATTCCCCTGAAACCGTCGCACCGTTCATCATTGCAAAGCGCGTCGCGTTCCAAAGTTTGGTGGCAAAGTTACGAGAACCTCCAATCCATTCTTCTGCTAGAGCCTGGTCGGCGCCTGGGTTAGCTCCTCTCGCCAAGGTGAAGCGGACAGCGTCTGTTCCATACATATCCATGAATTCCAAAGGATCAATGCTGTTGCCGCGGCTCTTGCTCATCTTCTTGCCGAATTTGTCTCGAACCAAACCGTGTAACAGGATTGTGTGAAACGGTGGAATTCCATCCATAGCAAAAAGCCCGAACATCATCATTCGGGCGACCCAGAAAAAGAGAATGTCATATGCGGTAACAAGGACACTCGTCGGGTAGAACTTCTTCAAATCTTCTGTCTTCTCGGGCCATCCCAACGTGGAGAAGGGCCAGAGTGCAGATGAGAACCACGTGTCTAGGACGTCTGGGTCTTGGGTGTACCCCTCCGGCGCCTTCTCATCTGGTCCTGTAACGACAACCTCTCCGTTCGGCCCATACCAAACGGGGATGCGATGGCCCCACCACAGTTGGCGAGAGATGCACCAGTCGTGCATGTTGTCGACCCATTCAAAATAACGAGGTTCGAGCGAGGTAGGTTCGATCTTGACCTTGCCCTCACGGACGGCATCACCTGCAGCCTTTGCGAGGGGAGCAACCTTCACGAACCACTGCTTGGACAGAAGAGGTTCGACGGTTGTGTCGCATCGCTGGCAGTGTCCGACCGCATGCACATAAGGACGCTTCTCTGCAACTATCCGACCTTGTTTGCGAAGCGCTTCAACAACCTCTTTTCTTGCCTCGAAGCGATCAAGACCATCGAATTCTGTGCCCGTACTAGTCACTACGGCTTCGGGACTGAGAATGACGAAGTTCGGCAGAGAATGACGTTGACCAATTTCAAAATCGTTGGGATCGTGAGCTGGCGTTACCTTAACTGCGCCGGTTCCAAACTCTGGATCAACATGCTCGTCTGCCACGATAGGTATTTGGCGATTCACAAGAGGAAGTGTGATCATCTTGCCAATCAAATGGGTATAGCGCGCATCATCTGGGTGAACAGCGACTGCAGCATCACCAAGCATCGTTTCGACTCGAGTTGTAGCGACGACGATCGAATCTTCGCCTTCTCCGTAACATATGGAGACTAATTCGCCTTCGTCTTCGCTATGGTCAACTTCGATGTCCGAGATCGCCGTCAAACATCGTGGGCACCAGTTAATGATCCGTTCGGCGCGATAGATCAGATCGGCGTCATAAAGGCGTTTGAAAATTGTGAGAACAGCGCGTGATAGTCCCTCATCCATGGTGAAACGCTCGCGAGACCAGTCGACACCGTCGCCGAGCCGGCGCATCTGCCCAAGGATTGCTCCGCCCGACTCGCTCTTCCACTCCCAAACTTTTTTTACGAACTCTTCTCGTCCCAGGTCGTGGCGTGACAGGTCTTGTGTCGCCAACTGCTTCTCAACGACATTCTGAGTTGCAATCCCCGCATGATCCATCCCCGGCAACCAGAGGGCAGCAAAGCCCTTCATTCGCTTCATGCGAATCAAGATGTCCTGCAGTGTGTGATCAAGGGCGTGGCCGATATGCAAAATGCCCGTTACGTTCGGCGGAGGGATGACAATGGTGAAGGGCGGCTTGTCGGACTTGGCATCAGGGGTGAAGTAACCAGCGGCTACCCACTTTTCGTATAGTGGGGCCTCGACCTCCGCGCTTGAGAAATTTGGAGGTAATTCACGCTGACTCATGGAGGAGAGTCTAGATTATGCGCTCTTCTCCTCTGGACCTTTTTGTCCTCGGACGATCCTCTTTGGGATATCGCCAGTTCGAGCCACAAAAGTCGGTGGAGCCCCATCGGCTATGCACTCCTTGGTAACAATCACCTTCGCGACGTCGGTCCGGCTTGGCACGTCGTACATGACGGATAGAAGGACCGATTCCATGATGGCCCGGAGTCCACGCGCGCCAGTGCCTCTAAGGAGAGCAAGTTCTGCGATGGCATCAAGGGATTCAGTGGTGAATTCGAGTTCCACGTCGTCCAAATCGAAAAGGCGAACATATTGCTTTACAAGGGCATTCTTCGGCTCGGTAAGAATCTGCATCAGGGCGGTCTTATCAAGTTTCTCGACGCTGGTCACGATAGGAAGGCGTCCGATGAACTCGGGGATCATGCCAAACTTCAATAGGTCCTCTGGCATGACATCAGCGAAGACATCTTGCCTATCTCGATCTGCCTCAGTCTGCAGAACAGCATTGAAGCCGACGCCAGCAGAACCCTTCCGACCCTCGATGATCTTCTCAAGGCCCGCAAAAGCGCCGCCAACGATGAAGAGTACGTTAGTGGTGTCAATTTGTATGAATTCTTGATGAGGGTGCTTGCGGCCACCTTGTGGCGGTACTGAGGCCACAGTTCCTTCAAGAATCTTCAAGAGTGCTTGTTGGACACCCTCGCCCGATACATCCCGGGTAATCGACGGGTTCTCTGACTTTCTGGCAACTTTGTCGATCTCATCGATGTAGATGATTCCGGTCTCTGCCTTCTTCACGTCGTAGTCAGCAGCTTGGATAAGTTTGAGCAGGATGTTTTCGACATCTTCGCCGACGTATCCAGCTTCGGTTAGAGCTGTTGCATCTGCAATCGCGAAAGGAACGTTGAGCATTCGAGCCAAAGTCTGCGCAAGCAAAGTCTTGCCGCAACCTGTCGGACCCAGAAGCAAGATGTTGCTCTTCGACAACTCAACTGCATCCTCGCGTTTCGTGTCACCACTTTGAACACGCTTGTAATGGTTGTACACCGCGACAGAGAGCGACTTCTTTGCGCGGTCCTGACCGATTACATACTGATCAAGAAATTCATAGATTTCGGTTGGCTTTGGCAATTCTTGAAGGCCAAGTGAATTCGCCTCGGTAAGTTCCTCAACGATGATCTCGTTGCAAAGGTCGATGCATTCATCACAGATGTACACGCCTGGGCCAGCGATAAGTTTCTTCACTTGCTTCTGAGTCTTTCCGCAGAAAGAGCACTTCAGCAGATCACTCGTCTCACCGATGCGGGTCATGACACTCCTTTACGCCCTTGTACAGGGAAGTTGGGCACGAGCCAAGGTTAGATTCAACAGATCGAGAATGGAGGGGTAATTAGGCCTACGACTGTTCGCCCTGAGAAGAATTCCGCGTGGAAGAAGGGGATCGCAAGTCTTTGACGCCTGGGACGAGTAGAACGAGCGCGCACACCACCAAGTGAAAGATGACGGAGGAGATGAGGAACTGACGTTCTCCAAAAACCTTTGTGATCGGGCCAACCAGCGCCATACCCAGAGGCATGAGTCCGACAGAGCCCATGTAATCAACGCTGAACACTCGCCCCTGCAACTCTTGAGGTATCTCCCGCTGAATTGCCGATGCCCAATAGGCTTCCCACGGGCCGATCGAAATTCCGGCAATCAAGTAGCCGATGATGATGATCCATTTTGACGCAGGGAAGGCAAGGACGAGAGGGGCAACTGCAAAGAACCCCCAGATCACCACTGCGACCAAACCTGGATGCTTGGCACGAACCCTCATCGCGATAAGGGCAGAGATGGACCCCCCAATGCTGAACATCGCCGCTGCCGTTGCAAAGACGGTGTTGGTGTGAAATTCCCTCCGTGTAATTACAGGCAACAAAACATTCTCGCTGGCAAGAACAACCATAAGCTGCAAAGTCGACATCGCAATGCACGCTGCAACCCAGGGCGTATGCCAGACAGTCTTCAAACCTTCGTGAAGGTCAGTGACGAATGATGGTTTGATTTCTACAACGTCGCGTGGTTTCTCAACGATCTGCATGAGCAGGAAAGTTCCTGCAACAAAAAATGCTGCCGTGATCGCGAACGTCATTCGGCCGCCAATAATCGCAACTGAGAAACCGCCGACACCCGGACCTACTACTTGGGCGATGCGAACTCCGATACTGCGAAGTACGTTACCCGCTGGTAATTTCTCAGGTGGCAGAACACTAGGCAAGATCGCACCCGAGGCAGGGAAGCCAAACGCCTCCCCTGCACCCATCGCAAATACAAGAACCGCTAATCCCCACGCCGGCACATTCGGAGTTGCAACAAAAATCAATCCGATCATCAAGATTGCCCGATAAATATCGGCACCGATCATGACGAATTTACGCGGAAGACGATCCGCCCACACTCCACCAACCGGCGCAAGGATCACGGATGATAAAACTCGCGACGCAAGTATCAGACCAAGAGTCGTCGTCGTTCCACCTGCATCAAGAACTGTGACAGCGAGTGCAATTGGAAATGCAGAAGCACCAATTGTTACGAGTAGATTGGAAATCCAGAGATTTCGATAGTCCTTGTAAGTGAATAAGTTTCCAGGCGCAAGCAGTGCCATAGATACTTACTCCTGACGTTGCTAAGTGGAAGCCCTTAGTGTGTCGGTTTGGCCTTACGGCTGGCAAGTACCTGATCGATCAAACCATATTCAACTGCCTCTTGAGCCGTCAGAATTTTGTCTCGCTCAATATCTTGTGCGATCTGTTCTGGTGACCGAGTTGAGTGCCGCGAAATTAGCTCTTCAAGAAGTACACGCATGCGCATCACTTCGCGCGCTTGGATTTCGATATCCGATGCCTGTCCTCCACCTTCGCTAGAAGGTTGGTGAATAAGGATTCGCGAATGCTCAAGTGCCATGCGCTTGCCCTTCGCGCCCCCCGCAAGGAGGACAGCGGCAGCCGAGGCTGCCTGACCCAGACAGATGGTCATTACGTCTGGTCGGACAAATTGCATGGTGTCATAGATGGCAGTGAGCGCGGTGAAGGAACCCCCGGGCGAGTTAATGTAGATCATGATGTCGCGATCAGGATCCATCGATTCGAGCGTAAGAAGTTGTGCCATGACGTCGTTTGCGACGGTGTCGTCAATTGCCTGGCCAAGGAAAATAATGCGCTCTTCGAAAAGCTTGGTGTACGGATCAAGGCGCTTGTAGCCGTAACTGGTGCGTTCCTCGATTGTTGGGAGGACGTAGCGATTGGTGATCTCATTCACCCGATCGAATTCCATTCTCATGCTGTTCCTCCTCGACCTGATACCTGAACCGCTGAGCGAACGACGTGATCTACGAAGCCGTATTCCTTCGCCTCATCAGCGGTGAACCATCGGTCGCGATCGGAATCCGTGGTGATCGTCTCAAGTGACTGTCCGGTGTGGAACGCGATCAACTCGGCCATCTTCTTCTTCGTGAAGCCGATTTGCTCGGCCTGGATCTTGATGTCGGTTGCCGTTCCGCCAATTCCACTGGAAGGCTGGTGCATCATGATGCGAGCGTGAGGAGTTGCGTAACGCTTGCCGGCCGCACCCGCACAGAGCAGAAACTGTCCCATGGATGCCGCAAGGCCCATACCAACTGTTGCAACGTCATTGTTCACATATTGCATGGTGTCGTAGATGGCCATACCCGCCGTGACTGATCCTCCGGGGGAATTGATGTAGAGATAAATGTCCTTCTCTGGATCTTCGGCAGCAAGAAGAAGAATCTGCGCGCAGATCGCGTTGGCCATCGAATCTTCGACCACGGAGCCGAGGAAGATGATGCGCTCTTTCAGCAAACGGTTATAGACCTGATCATCGAGTCCACCTGAACCGCCTTGCGGTGCACGAGAAATAATCTCGGCCGCTGGCAGGTGAGTGTTAATTAAATCCACGAAACATCCTCCTCAATAAAACTTCCTGTATTGACCCTAACAACCCCAACGGCCAAATGCTTCCCGTTTAAGCCTTTCGAGCGTGGATGTTCGCTTATAGCGGAGAGTTATTCCTCTTCTTGAGGGGTCGCGGTCGGCTGTGGTCGAAGCGCTTCCAGATCGACGGCATTTCCGGATGCATCGGTCACTGTGACTCGACTCAGAACTCCCGCGAGCGCTTTGGCGCGTCCAACTTCAGCCACAAGTTGGCTGATCTGGCCGGCCTTGGAAAGTTCCTGGGCAAACTGCTCGGGAGCCATTCCATAACGCGAAGAGGTGCGGACCAAGTACTCGGTCAATTCGATTTCTGTAACTTCAACTTCCTCTGCCTTGACGACTGCATCAAGCAAGAAGTCAGATTTGAGTGAGGTCCGAACCTGCTCTTCTACCTCGGCACGGTGCACGGCGTCTTCCATGCGTCCTTCACCCTGAAGGTGCTCATCAACCTCGGCGGTGACGAATTCTTCGGGCACTGGAATTTCAATTTCAGCAAGAAGCTTCTCGACGAGGCGATCGCGTGCCTGTGCGCCTTGTTCCATCTTCTTGACTCGGCCCAGACGTTCGCGAAAATCTGCGCGAAGTTCTTCCAAAGTATCGAACTCGCTTGCAAGAGCGGCAAATGCATCATCTAGAGGGGGAAGCTCGCGTTCCTTGACTGCCTGGACCGTGACTTCGACATCACCCTTCTGACCCTCTTCCATTCCTACGAGTTGGGTCTCGAAGGCCTTGACGTCGCCGGCTTTCAATCCGATAAGGGCCTCATCCAAACCATCAATCATTCGATTGGAGCCGACTTCGTATGACATTCCCGTGGCGGTGCCACCTTCGACGTCTTCGCCATTAATACGTGCAACCAAGTCGATGGTGACAAAGTCGCCGGTGGCTGCCGGACGATCAACTGTGTTGAGCGTGCCAAATCGGACACGAAGCGCCTCAACTTGCTCGTCAATATCGGCCTCGGTGACCTCGGAGTCATCGACGTTAACTGTGATCTTTGAGAAATCTGGCAACGTGACCTCTGGGCGCACATTTACTTCGACGGTAAAGGTGAGCTTCTCTTTGTCTACGAATTCCTTGATGTCTACCTCGGGGCGGCCAAGAACTAGGACCTGGTGCTCGCGGGCGGCTTGTGAGTAGAAGTCAGGCAGAGCAAGGTTGATTGCCTCATCCAGCACGGTGCCACGGCCCACGCGCTGATCGATCATCGCTGGCGGAACTTTGCCCTTGCGGAATCCTGGGACGTTGATCTGCGATGCGATCTTCTTGTATGCCTCACTGAGGTGGCCCGACATTTCGTCGAAAGCCACATCAACTGTGAGCCTTACACGGGTTGGAGAAAGCGTCTCGACCGTGCTCTTCACGTGGAACTCCTTGCTTTGGCGTGGATTTGCTGAACTACTTACTGGTCGGGGCGGGGAGATTCGAACTCCCGGTCTCCTGCTCCCAAAGCAGGCGCGCTAGCCACTACGCTACGCCCCGCGGCGCAATTGGAGAGTCTAGAGTAGAAATTACCCTCCGCTTACCGTTCCCAGTATTGTTAGCCCCTGTTGTGGAGCCCACGCTCCAAACACACCTTTGCGGGTGTAGCTCAATGGTAGAGCCCCAGCCTTCCAAGCTGGCCATGCCGGTTCGATCCCGGTCACCCGCTCCACATTTTTCAAAAAATGACCAGTCTTCCATCAAAATATGGACCACATTCTGGGTGCATTTGGTCCCTCTCCCAGTAACCTTTCAGGCACAACATCCTTGGAAGGTTAACCTTTATGAAGCTTTCTACGCGCAGATCAAGAGTCCTTATTCCCTTGATGGCCCTCTCGTTGGCCGCAGTTATGTCGCCAGCCCTCGCAGATTCCTCCGATGGCCAAAAAAGCGGCGTCATCTACAACAGCGTGATCAATCCGCTGCCAGGAAATCTGCCAAGCGTGGGATTTGAATCGACAGCCTTCAATGAATTCGGCAATGCCGTGAACTTCTCGTCAGGAAGCAGCCACGACCTCACAAAAGTCGTCGTAACAATGAGCAGTTGGGGCTGTGCGTCCGGAAGTTGGTATCAGCACACCTGCACAACTCCAGAGGATGCAACCTTTGCCCAGGCCATCACTCTCAATATCTACAACCCAAGCACCGATGGGGTGAACCCGGGTGCAAAGATCGCATCCTTCACAAACACTTTTAACATTAAGTACCGACCTTCTGCCAGTGCACAGTGCGTCGGAAACGATCTTGGCAAGTGGTATGACAAAGAATCCAAAATCTGTTTCAACGGACTTGCCCAGAACATCACTTTCAATGTGAAGAACGTCAAGGTAGGCAGCGGTGCAATCTTTGGAATCACGTACAACACCACGCACTATGGCTACGCGCCGGTCGGACAGAGCGCGGCATGTTTCTCGACAAGCGCCGGATGCGGTTACGACTCACTTAATGTTGCGCTTACAGAAGACCCGACTAACGTCAGCGCGGGCACAAGCGTCGTTCCTGGAAAACTCTGGCTCGCATCCAATGCCGGCGGACAATATGCCGATGGCGGAACGGCCGGGGTGGGAACATTCCGCATCGATTCGCCGAACGTCGCACCATGGTGGGGTGTCAACGACCCATACAGTTCAGCGCCTTGGTATGTGCCCTCGATTAAGGTCTTTGCTAATCAGACTGGCGACCGTGGATCGAGTGAGAAGCCATCAACAAATAGAGCCGATCACAACACATCAGATGGAAAGCACGGGATCAAGAAAGACTAACTTTTCGCTTCGTGGTCTGCCAGTATCCACGCAGCAAAACTTGCCGTAAGGGCACTTATCATTGCGATGCCGAAAACAATGAGCACGCCTGCCACCAGACGTCCCTCCGTCGTAATCGGATAAACGTCGCCGTAGCCAATCGTTGTTACCGTGACTAGCGCCCACCAAATTGCGTCGCTCGGCGTAGTGATGTGGCTGCCCGGAGCGAATCGCTCAATCTCAAGAACTGCCGCACCCATGATGAGAATCATCAACACGGTGGTCACCCCGATCAGAATCGGAATGGACTTGATGTAGGCCTTCTTGCTCCTGAAACTCGCCTTGCTTGTAAAAAGTAGTGCTCTGAGTCCTCTTAAGGGCCTGAAAAATGGAACTACCACAAGGAATAATTCAACGAAGTGTGTGGTGAAGAACCTTCGCCGATTTGAAGCCAGATAGAACTGGATCAAGTAGTCAAGAACGAACAGAGCCCAAATCACATAGTTACTCCAGCGAAATACTTCTACGACCGAATGGGCCATTGGATAGAAGTAGATCGGGACGACGTAGGTGAAGGTGTAGAGAAGGCTCAAAATCAACGTTGGCGACGCCATACGCTCTCGCCATTTGGCTGCCCTCATGTGCGGAAATACTGCCATGAGGCTTGAGCGTTGCTCAGAAGGCGCGAGTTGTTCTTTAATCCCTCATCCGAAGGTCTCTGCTGGGGTCGCTCGGGCAGCAGCACCCGTCGTCCATCTTCACGCGTCCAGTAATCGCGCCATAGGCAAGTACAACTATGAACGCCAAAGCGCTCGCGCCAATCAAGTAAACGACCACGTGGACCCTCCCTAGATGAGGACTAGCACTCACCTTGAAGAGTGCCTGTCCTTGAGATCACATTACGCTCATGACTCAGAAACAGCCAATGTCAATAGACTTTTGAGGAACTGCCAGAGCGTGGCATTCGAAAGAGTCGAACGGAGAGTTTGAAATGGCTCATGATTCAGGGAGTTCGGTAACAGGATCAGGCCCACGTATTGATTATGCGCAGCGACCGATGCTCGTTTTCTGGGAGACAACACGTGCATGCCTTCTGGCTTGCAAACATTGCCGAGCAAGCGCCACCGCGCAGGCCCTACCCGGCGAATTAAGCACAGCCGAGGGAAAAGAATTCATTGACCAGGTTGCAGGCTTCGGCCGCCCCTACCCCATCTTGGTGATGACCGGCGGCGACTGCCTACTCCGACCCGACATTTTTGAGTTGGTCGACTACGCAACAAGTCTTGGCATTCCTGTAGCCCTTTCACCATCCGTAACTCCAATGCTGACACCGGAGATGATCCAGAAGATCGTCGACAGTGGTGTCAAGGCAGTCTCGATAAGTCTTGATGGTTCGCTGGCGGATACACACGAAGGCGTGCGTGGAATTCCAGGTCACTTCGCAAAGACCGTCGAAGCTATCCGCGCTCTCAGCGCCGCAGGCCTTACGGTGCAAATCAACACGACCGTCATGCGAGCCAATGTTGACGAGTTAGCCGAGATCGCGCAGATAGTTAAGGACGCCGGGGCGCACATCTGGGAGGTCTTCTTCCTCGTGCAGGTTGGACGAGGAGAAGTCACCGAAGCGGTCTCCGCTGATGAACACGAGGACATCTGCAATTTCCTCTATGACGCTTCCCAATATGGATTCATCGTGCGCACAGTGGAGGCGCCGTTCTTCCGCCGAATCGTGAACCGCCGAATCGCAGGGGACTCTGCGCCAGTTACAGAACTGTACAAGGGACTCTCTTCGCAACTCGTTGCACTGATGGGACCGCCAACAAATCGTTTGCGTGCGCACACAACGGCCACGCGAGACGGAAAAGGTATCGTCTTCATCGCCTACGACGGCGAGGTATACCCTGCGGGTTTCTTGCCCCATGGCTTGGGCAACGTACGCACAAAGCCGATCGCAGCTATCTATCAAGAAAACCCATTGCTCGTTCAGATTCGCTCGTCCAACTTCTCTGGCCGATGCGGGTATTGCGAGTATGCCGACCTCTGCGGTGGATCCCGCGCTCGGGCATATGCGGCAACCGGCGACGCCCTTGGCGAGGATCCTGCTTGCGCCTACATTCCAGAAGGTGCCCCGATGGCGTTGGTTGGCGACTGATACTAGTTATTAACGATCTGTTCCGTCTCAATATCGAGATCGCGTAGAACGTCGATTGCGGCCTTCGAACCAGAACGAAGGCACGCTGCGATTCCGAGGCCGTCGTAAGAAGATCCGGCTAGACGAATTCCCTTGAAGAAGGCAAGATCCTCTCGGATCTCCGATACTAATTCGACGTGACCGATCTCCATCTGAGGCATCGCGTTAGGCCAACGTTTCACATATGACTCGATAGGACCTTCTTTGATGCCCGTTGCATCAACCAAATCCGCGTGCAACTTCGCCACCAATTCCGAATCAGTTAAGTTGTCGATCGCATTCTCATTCGCGCGACCGCAAGAGAGTCGAATCAGAACAACGTCGGAATCGGCCATGTGCGCCCACTTCCTACTCACAAAAGTCGCGGCCTTGAGAAGACGCTTCTTACTCGATGGCACGAGAAGCCCATTTCCTTTGAAGGCCTTAAGACCTTCGATGGCAGCCTTTGGATA
>Ga0079306_1001467_pt1 | contig 15554 bp, 13 predicted proteins | sample Methanotroph_Enr_FD_79181 | JGI IMG/M metagenome (GOLD analysis project Ga0079306, IMG submission 79181) | Enriched soil microbial communities from Old Woman Creek wetland in Ohio, USA - Methanotroph_Enrichment_5 | ecosystem: Environmental > Terrestrial > Soil > Wetlands | place: USA: Ohio...
ACTGGCAAGTACCGTCGTAAATCCGAGGCGTCTTGCTTCTTTTTCCCGGCGTTCTTCCTGTCCTACATGCCGCACTTCTCCAAGCAAACCAACTTCACCAAATAGTGCGGTTTTTGTATCAAGTGCGATGTTTTTATATGAGCTGATTATCGCGGCAGCAACCGCCAGATCACATGCGCGTTCTGTAATTTTTAGTCCTCCGCTCACGTTCACAAATACATCCGATGTGCCGAGCGGTAACCCGCACCGTTTCTGTAAAATTGCAATCAAAAGTTGCAGTCGGTTGTAATCAAAACCATTGGCAACTCTTCGAGGGATAGGGATTTGACTTGGTACTACGAGTGCTTGAATTTCAACCAAAAGTGGCCGTGTTCCTTCAAGGATGACGGTCACCACAGACCCAGGTACATTCTTTACTCGATCTTGCAAGAATAGCTCGGAGGGATTAGATATCTCCTTTAGTCCATTTTCCTTCATTTCGAAAATTCCGACCTCTTCTACTGCACCAAACCGATTTTTCAAAGTCCGCAAGATTCTTGCATCCTGATACCGTTCACCCTCAAGATAGAGAACCGTATCAACCATATGTTCGAGAACTTTTGGTCCCGCAATCTCTCCTTCTTTCGTCACGTGACCAATGATAAGGATGGGAACACCTTTTGATTTTGCAAAATTCACGAGCTCTTCGGCACAGTACCTGATCTGTCCTACAGATCCCGCCATTCCTTCAAGCTCATTTGAGGCTATTGTCTGGATAGAATCGATAATAATAAGAGGAAAATTTGCGTTTTTAGAAAGAGCCTCTGTAATGCCCTCCAAGACCGTTTCTGCGAGGACCATGATATTTTCCCCATCAATTCCCATTCGTTTTGCACGCAGTTTTATCTGTTCACTCGATTCTTCACCCGAAACATACAAACCACCAATTGGTGACAGAACATGCAAAAGCAGTGTCGACTTCCCCACTCCGGGGTCTCCTGCAAGAAGTGTGACCGATCCGGGAACAATGCCCCCACCCATCACGCGGTCAAATTCAGGAATGCCGCTTTTCAAACGATTTTTCTCAATATGTTTTACAGCGGATAATTTTTGGGGAGCAGTGAGACTAATGACTTTTTTATGAAATGCGCCTGAAGATGTACTTTCGCTTTCCTTCACGGTTTCAACCAGTGAGTTCCATGAATCACAGTTTGGACATTTCCCATACCACTGCGGAAACTCAGCACTGCATTGTTGGCAAATGAATGATGTTCTACTTTTCATATGATACATCCATCATAAATCCTGAGCGAAGTCGAAGGACAAATGAGGAACGCTGCTTCATAGTAAGAAGCATTGTATCACAATGGAAATAACGTCAATTCCGAGCGTTACCGATACCCGATTGGCTTTTCGGTCAATGTCATAGACAAACTGATTTTTCGTTTGTCTGGCTGGATATCTTCGATGTTCACCGTAATTGCGTCGCCCACTTTCGGTTCTTCCCCTGGGGAAATCTTGGAAATATGGATGAGTCCATCAATACCTGGTGACAAATTCACAAAGACGCCATATGGAGATACGCGAGAGACCGTCCCTTTGACTTGTGTATCTTTTTCGAACATATCAAGGACATGTTCCCATGGATCTGGCAATAATTGTTTCAGTGACAAGGTCATTTTTCCTGATTTTTCATCAATGCCGATGACTTTTACCTTCACGGTATCATTGGCTTTGATGTATTGTCCTGGATCTTCAACTTTTTCCCAAGCAATTTCAGAAATGTGGATGAGCCCTTCAATATCATGCTTTTCTCCATCTTTTTCCACAGAGAATTTGGCAAATGCACCGAATGGCACAACGCCCGTCACTTTAGCCTCGACTGTATCGCCGACTTTGATGAGTTCAAGAAGTTCTTTCTGTTTGGAAAGATTTGCCTCTTCCGTCATGGCGCGTTGGGAGAAGATCAAACGGTTTGATGCCTGATCAACTTCCATGACTTTGACAGCCATGCGTCGACCCACCATTTTATCAAGAGTTTTACTTGTTGCACTATCAAATTGTGACTGTGGGATGTATCCACGAAGTCCACCACAATCTACGAGCATTCCACCACGAACAAGCTCTTTCAGGAGCACTTCAATGGCTTCTCCACTCTTCTGCTTGTCAGTGAGTCCGTTCCATTGCTTTTCGAAAATGCTTTTTCGAAGTGACAATACGGATTGTCCACGATCATTTTCTGCGACGATGACAAGCGCTGTCACGGTATCGCCCGGTTTCAAGGCTAAAATCGTATCCCGGTAGCTTTCGAGTTCGCGGTCGATGACCACGCCTTCAGTTTTACCGCCGATTTCAATCGTAACTTCTTTTGGAGTGACACGAGTCACAGTTCCTTCGACCACATCGCCTTTTCTGAGGCCTTTGAGAGAATAGCCTGTCTGAGACAAGAGCTCTTCCATCGTGGTTGCTGTGATCTTCTTCGGGGGTTGAGGTGTTTTTACTTCCTCTTGTTTCGTTGTCGCAATTTCCTCCGCGACTTTTGGAGTTTGTTTATCGAACTTTTTCTTTGGTGCCATTAATTATTATTTCCGCCTTTCTATTGGAATAGGGGTATTATACAGGAAATGAGGCTATTTGCCAACTCGAAGCAGAACTTTCTCAGTTGCATATATTATAGGATATAGCTATAATGCTTTTCACGTTGCCAACGGGCAGCATTTTCGCAGGTGACCACATAAATAAAGCGTGTGGTAACACCATATTTTACATACCCAAGCCAAATAGGAGGCAAAAATGGGAGATGTTCGAACGACGGCGTTTAATCCAGATGTAAAAATGGATTTTGACCTCATCGAGTATCGGCGAGTACTGATTCAATTACTTATCGATGTCATGTTGTTAAAACCGACAGCGACTGGTAATGATGTACTCATTGTTCGAAAACCAGTTAGAGAAGTGGCTGATTCTGCCTACGCAGTTGTCATTAGCATCGAGTGGAGTAAAGAAAATCCAGACTTCACTGAAACTTCTCGTAACATGAATTTGAACATACTGAAACCGATGGTCAAAAGATTTACTGATGATCACATCATTCCAAAATTTTTCCCTGAACTGGTTGGGGTATCCAATGGCTGCAACATTTGGTTGAGACGGTTTGATTCTGCCGCCTTTATTATGTGCTAAAAGCCATTCATGAACGAATCCAACACCCACAATTTACCTGTTCATTCCGATTCATCGGGAGATCGTTTTTCGATCAAGGTAAGGGTGTTAGTTTTTATTCGCCAATATGCGCGGCCTTCTCCCACACGGAAGTAAAATAATCCCGAAGCACTGATGCAATCCCTTCATTATAGATAACCATACTCGTCCGTTCTGCGGTGTTTTTCGGATTATTTGCCGTTAACACACCAATTTTTCTGTCAAAAATCTGCAGGTGGAATCCCCCTCCCTGCATATGCCTCACTTCCATCCCCATCCGAATCCAGCTTTGCAAAAGCTGTTGATTCTCTTTTGTATACTGATGGGATATAAAAAACATCTTCACTCCCCGCTCCAGCGCGTCGCGATTAGTCAGTTTAATTTCATCAGACACCGGTTCCCCCAGCGAAATAATGCATATTTCCTGTTTTGCCTGTTTAGCAAGCTTTATGTATGTTTCAAACATCTGATTCTTTCCTGTCTGAATATCGACATTTGTCTGTGTCGGATGATCCTGACGGGAAAATTGCTGCAAAGAACGGGTCTTCATCTCTTCCAATTGCTGCTGCTTCCGATTGATGTAGGAAGAAACAGCAATATCAGCAGGAATTGCCTGAAACGTGGTTGGGTGGGTATCAAGAGACACAACAAATCCTTTTTTCTCCAACCTGTCCATCACCCGATACACAGCATTTGCGTATATGTCCATCTGACTAGCGAGATCCCCTGCTTTCAGCGAACCTTGGCTGAGACAGAGTGTATAACAACGAGCTTCATCCCGAGATAACCCAAGTGTAATCAAGGTTTGAACTGATTCTTCGTCTATTTTAGCTTCATGCTGCGGTTTCATTCTCTATATTTTAACATCGAGACGTTAATTTAACAACTTGTTTGTTACTATAACTCTCCAAAGATATATGAACACATGGGTGAAACTGCTCAATCGGGAATTTTCTCTGGCCTTTCAGGCTGAAGTCCCTTATGTCAATCGTACACTCGTACCAAAAAGTATCGGTGTTTCCATTGATAACTATTGGTGTGAGAATGTCACATTTGGTGTTTATTATAAAACCCGTGAATTAAAAACCCTTGCAGAAGAAATACAAAAAACAATCATTTCTGATCCTACATTTCCACAACACAACATTTCTGACTGCCATACATTTGGAAATATACTCCTCGCCTGTTCAAGAGTTGGTACACCCAACAAACTCGCCTCAGATACAAATTTCCAACTGCTCAAGAAATTACAGACATTTAGAAATGCATATCTGCAATTTCTGCCGTATCTCGTGTATCCGCATGCAATCGAACGGTATTTTATGGAAATCATCAAGACAGCGCTAAAAAATCACTTACATAGTTCTCATCATGAACAGGACTTTAATCGTATATATGAGATCCTCACTACCCCGACAATTCACGAAATAGATGAACAAATCGATCTTCTGACAATCGCCAAACACGTAAGAAAAGACGGATGGAGCCCAAAAAATGAAAAATTACTAACGAGTGTTACCAACAAATATACCTGGCAGCCCTTATTTTCTCTTACCGCAAAACCATTATCAAACGAATACTTTAAAAATGCTATTCAGGCGTATGTTGACGGCAAAACAAATATACAGGATGAGCTCCACTCTATTAAACACGGTCAAATCCAAAGAAAAAATGATTTATCTACAACACTCAAGCAAATAAACGCACCAAAAACACTCAAAAGTTATGTTGAACTGCTTCAAGGGTATATGTATCTTCGAACCTACCGAAAAAATATTATTGCAAAAGCGCATTATCTCCATTTACCACTCCTTATAGAAATTGGAGAAAGAATGGGAATAGGAAAGGATATTATGGTACTAAGCTACGAAGAGATACTAAGTTATTTACAAACTGGTGAGGCAATAGCGCGAACTATCATAGATAAACGGAGAGAAGCGTGGGCAATACTGTCGATTAACGGTACACTATCGATCATTTCAGGAAAATCTGCTGTATTGAAGGTGGCAAAAAGATATCACATCGAGGATGTTCAAAAAATAAGCGCCGAAAAAATAGTTCATGGACAATCCGCTTGTTTAGGGAAAGTTATAGGAAAAGTTAGGATAATAAAAAATATTAGTGAATTTGATACGGTACACCAAGACGATATTCTCGTCACTCCGATGACCACACCGGATTTTGTCTCATTACTGCAAAAAGTATCTGCCATTGTCACCGACGAAGGCGGTGTTACCTGCCATGCCGCTATTATCTCCCGTGAATATCATATTCCTTGTATCGTAGGGACGGGTAACGCCACGAAAATATTTGCCAATGGAGATCTCATTGAAGTGGATGCCGATCTCGGCACAGCAAAAATTATAAAATAGTTTACGGATTTACTTGGTTATATACACTCTCAACGAGGGATTTAGCGAGGCTGATTGCTTTTTGATGGTCTTTGTTTGAAGATTCAGGGAATGTGACGGCGTCCCAATACAAAATTTCCTGCGGGATTCGGAAGGCTCGGCTTACATCGCGGATGAGGCTAAAACTTGGTTCTTTACGGTTATGTTCAATCGCGGAAAGATACGTAGATGTAATATGCACACGTTTGGCCAGCTCTACCTGCGTAAGCTTCATTTTTTCTCGATATTTTTTGATAGTAATTCCCCAATTGATCATAATCCCCTCCAAAATAAACTAATGGCTGCTTTGACGATCGGATCTGGTTTGACGATCATCAATATGATACGCAATATGTTTGCAATCAGTTGAATAGATAAGCCGATTTTTGCACTTTGCTCTTTTTTCTCGAGCGCTAACTCAAGCGTTGCCGCGTATACTAGTACACTTTTCAGCTGTGCAGGTGTCAGTTGATTCGTCTCTTTGGCATTTGTAAGCACAGCAAGTAAACCGATGACAACATCGGCAGGAACGGATATTTCCTGAAAATTCGTACTTTGCATATGTTCCTTTTCGTGGCATGGAGACAAGTATACAACAACTTGCACTCACAGTGCAAGTATATGCGAAGAATCTTTAAAAATAACCACAAAAAATCCCCCTACGCACAAGGCTTCGGGGGACACGAACCGCTCCACGGCGAACAACCCAAACACAAAAGTATGAATTTCTTAAACAAATAGGGTAAAATACCCATTATGGGTGAACGACTTATAGCATTAGAGGCGATAGCAACAGTTGGTTGCTATTACTTCGATACGTGTCCAATCAAGAATGATTGTGGTCGTATTAATCTGGATGCAGACGCTGGACAAATTCCAGTTAACCAAAACGCAACAGATCTTACTCAAGCACATGCTGACTTACGTCAATTACACAAAAATTGGAGCAATATAAAAGAACCAGTATGTACACGACCCGATAATATTCTAGGCGGTGAACCAATCGAAGTTATTAGATCAAGCGTATATTTTGTTCACAGAGTGACAGAATCAGAATTATAAAATAATTCTATATTATTTTCCCACGAAAAAACCGCTCCACAGTTCCCAAGCAATAATTTTGCTATTTCAAAATATGCACAATACCTTCATTTGCATCGACCTGAACAATATCGCCGTCTTTTAACACCTGCGTTGCGTTTCCTGTACCAATCACACAGGGGATATTCATTTCCCGAGCAACGATTGCTGCGTGACAGGTTACTCCCCCTTCATCTGTCACGATAGCACTTGCACGGCGCATCGCGATCACATAATCCGGTGTCGTCATCGAAGTAACAAGTACGTCTCCTTGCTGTATTTTTCCAACTTCTTCTTTCGAAAAAATAACTTTCACATGCCCACATGCTTTTCCCAAACATGCTGAACTTCCATGAAGAACAGGTACGGCTCTACCATTTTCTAGCCCCATTAGTTTTTCAAACTGTTTTACCCAATGCTTTCCAGCATAGAGTCTGTTTTTACCGTCAATAAGCGCCATGACATATCCTTCTTTCCGTTTTGAAAGAACATATTTAGACGGAAGTTTATTCTTTTTTAAAAAAGTACATATCTCCGAAGGAAGGAAAAGATAGAGTTCTTCCTCAGACACTCCAGCGCGCCGTCCGATTTCAAGGATATATGGTTTTGTGTAAAAAAATGCCTGTCGTATTGTTTTTAACCGTTCCGTGCGAAGCCAAATATACATCTGAAGGACATAAACTTTTTGTTTTTCCTCTCGTGACAAAAAAAGTGATCGTAAACATTGATCAGCTTTCTTTGTAATACGTTTCTGATTAAAAAGATAACTCTCCAATGCCGATTTTGGCTGTTCTCGTGTTATCTGCTCATCTACTAAACGCCGTATGTCGTTTTCGCTTAATGCTTCGTATGGATAATCATCCATCGATATCCATGCCCAAGAGCGATGAAAAGCTCGAATTTTTTGTGCTTCTTGTGTCGGATTATTTAGTATATCGATAGATAATCGATATAAATCCTCTTGATAAGCTGTTTCAAATGTTTTTTTCCATGGAATAAAAAGATCTGAAACATCCTGATTATTCCCTTTGTCAGCAACGATTGCCCGTATTTCCGACTCCAATATAGACTGAAATAAATGTGGAGTAATCATAAAAGGCATCAGTTGTTGATATGCCAAAAGATACATTTTAAATTGAAGAAGTAACGCGGCGTTTGTTTTATGTAAGACTGGAATGCTTGCAATCTGTTTACAGAGAGAAAGAAGCACTCGAGATCGTTTCTTAAACTCCTGAATATGCTGCGAACCATAATGTGGATTTCTTTGAAGCAATTGATGAATATGCTTCCCAAATTGTTGCGCTTCATCACGATCTATATACACACTCGTCTTTCCATCTTGCATAAGTACTGGATAACTAAACAGTTTCTTTCCAAGCAATTTCTTCATATATACTGACGCTCCGATAGGAAGCGCGTATGAACGAAATAAACTAGATTTCCGCCCTTTTACGACAAGTAGCCATGTTTTACGTTTCATATATTTGTTATTCAGTTGGTTTATCCCAACCCTTTAGCCGAATAAGCTCCCTTACGCCTGCGCTTAAACCATTCTCTTCAATAACATGAGACACAGCATCATAAATTTTTTGCATATCTTCTTGTGCATGATCCACTTCGGGGTTTACAGTACCCTGAACCTCATTTTCCTGAGAAAAACCTGCTACTGATTCATGAGAGATCGCCATAATTTTTTAGATACCACAGTATAGCCGTGCGCTGTTCACTTGAACATTATTTTGTTATAATAGATCAGATATGAAGATTTCAAATTCAAAAGACATACAATATCTTGTTCAACTTGGACTTACCAAACAGGAAGCAAACGTATATCTCACACTTTGGAATGAAGGCGCGATGACTGCAGAACAACTGGCAGTAAAACTTTTTTGTCTTCCACAAGCAGCATCGCGATCAGCAAAAAAACTAGAAAAAAACAACCTTATTGGAACTATCCGTTCGTTTCCTCATACATACCAAGCAATTGCACCCTCTATTGCACTTCCAATGCTCGCAAAAACAAAGGCATCTCTCTTTCAAACGACAGCTGACGCGCTTGCACAAACACTTTCGCATGATATTCCAAGACTCGATACAACAATGAATTTAATTATTGGAAGTAAAGAAAGCTATATGTATGGGGCAAAGCTATTAAATGAAACCAAAAAAGAAATGCTTGTTATATCTATCGGAGAAAATTTACCGGAAGAACTGCTGCTATCAGTTAGAAAAGCTCGCGAACGCGGTGTTGTTATTCACATGATCACACAACAGTATGGGAAAGAAAACAAAGAGGTATTGGAACACTTGAAGAAAAATGGGTATGAAATACGTCATGCACCAAGTAAAGGGTTTCACTTGGCAATTTATGACGGAAAAGAATCGTTACTTATTGTTCGTAATGCAGAAAAACCAGATGAACGTGCTTCTGTGCATATAGTAAGTGCAGGTTTATCTGAAACATTACGTGATTATTTTTACAAAACATGGAAAAGTGCACTTCCTGTCTAATTTTTCCACGAAAAAACCGCTCCACAGTTCCCCAGCTTTGACTTATCTTCCCAGGACCTCGCGGACCAAGTATTGTCAGCGCTAACGCGTTTCACTTCCGAGTTCGGGATGGGATCGGGTGGTGCCACGTCGCTCAAAAAACTGGAGAACTCTAGAGCGGTTCTCGCTTCGCTATTATATCATTGAGTAATTACACATAAGGGATAATCTTGTTGCTGATCCCGGTAACGATTTTCATATTCGTTTGGGATAGAACAAATCTTCCTTTGTTCTCCACAACATTCGATCAATTAGTACGAGTAAACTAGAACACCTCACGGTGCGTACATTTCTCGCCTATCAACGTTGTCATCTACAACGGATCTTCAACGATTCTTCATCTTGGGGTGGGCTTGGTGCTTGAGATGCTTTCAGCACTTATCCCTTCCAGATCTAGCTACCCTGCGGTGCCACCTCTCAGGGTGACAACAGGCAAACCAGGGATCTGTTCCTCTCGGTCCTCTCGTACTAGAGAGAACTCCCCTCAAGAATCGAACGCTCACACAGGATAGAGACCGACAATAATGTTAACATCGTTTTTTGATGTAAAAACGACTCTGCACGCATTTCTGCTGCAGTCTGTATGTCGCCATACAGTTCGGACTATATCTTTCTGGCGAAGCCAGATCTGACATATAGTCTCTGAGGGTTTCCGCCAAAGGGCGGATCTTCCCTGCTGATTGTCTGCACGTATTCGATTGTCACGCAACTTTTTGTCGCGTACGATACGATTCTCAGAGTTTCCAGCAATTAGTCAGATTTATTCCCGCATTCATTATAATGAATAATGATTTGCGGGATCCTTTAAAATTTCTCGATATACAAAGATTCTAGAACGGTAAAGGATGGACAGCTCGTTATAGTGGCGTCTATTCCACTAAGGTCTACTGTCTCACGACGTTCTGAACCCAGCTCGCGTACCCTTTTAACCGGCGAACAGCCGGACCCTTGGGACCTTCTACAGCCCCAGGATAGGATGAGCCGACATCGAGGTGCCAAACCGCCTCGTCGATATGGACTCTCGGAAGCGATCAGCCTGTTATCCCCAGAGTAGCTTTTATCCGTTAAGCCCGAACCCTCCCACGAGGGTATCGAGGATCACTAACGCCTGCTTTCGCATCTGCTCGACATGTACGTCTCGCAGTCAAGCTGGCTTATCGCGTTTGCACGACACGTCCTGGTTTCCATTCAGGATTAGCCAACCTTTGCACGCCTCCGTTACACTTTTGGAGGCAACCTCCCCAGTTAAACTGCCCATCAGACAGTGTCCTGCTCCTAGATTTTTATGTAGGAGTAAGTAAGATTCATTCATTTTAAAGAGTGGTATTCCATTGTTCGCCCGAAGGCTCCCACCTATTCTCGACAGTTAAAATAAACTCTTCAGTGCCAAATTGCAGTAAAGCTTCATGGGGTCTTTTTGTCCATGTGTGAGTAGGCCGCATCTTCACAGCCATTTCAATTTCGCCGGGTAACAGTTTAAGACAGTCACTATGTCATTCTACCTTTCGTGCGGGTCGGAACTTGCCCGACAAGGAATTTCGCTCATAAAAATTTGTTAACTTCATGTCGCCATGAAGATCAGACTATATCTTCCCCTATTGTTTAGAGGTTGTGCGTATAGTCGTTGAGGATTTTGGATCAAACAATTTTTGACAAAATGTCTCAAATTGTTCTTGTTTTGCAGATTGTAATGGATATTTTCTGAAAAACGGGATGATTTTAGTTTTCAAATCTTCCTGTTTTCGTACACAATATCGTAAAAGGTTATGATGATGGTTATCATGTCTGCGATTTATGTAAATCGCTCCGCAACCAAAATGTGTTTTGATTGCTTCCATAGCTCGTTTACTTGTTTCTCCTTGTGTGACCACAAACTCATAAAGAGTTTGAAACCCACTTGAACAAGTTGAATTTTTAAACGTACTAACGGAAAAACATCCTTCTCCATCAACAAATCCTACAATCCACCACGGATCCAATCTTTCCTGCTGATTGTCTGCGGTTGATGCATTATCACTATGTGTCATATAACACATAGTAGCACAACATTCTCAGAGTTTCCAGCATTTAGCACAATTTTTCTTTTATCCCGTTTTCCTTTTGCACGGGGAATAAAAGAGAGGTTTGTCTACCTCACTATAGCAACGAAAATTTACCATAGAACAGTTATAGTTACTGCTGCCGTTCACCGGAGCTTAAAAAGCCAGCTAAAAAAACTTTCGTTTTTGTTTACCGACCATTTTTAACTTACCGGCACTGGGCAGGTGTCAGCCCCTATACGTTGCGTTTCCGCTTCGCAGAGACCTGTGTTTTAGTTAAACAGTTGCATAGTGTCGTTTACTGTGACCTAGATTGCTCTAGGTAAGGTATCTCCAATAAGTTACACCTAGTTTTTGTTGCCGAGTTCCTTAAACTGCTGTCGCCCGCTTGCCTTGGTATACTCTACCAGCGCACCAGTGTTGGTTATTAGTACGGATACAATGTATTTCACAACGAAACTTTTCTCGAATAAGAAACGATTGATGTTGTCATCGGATTGCTCCTCAAACTCCCCCACATCTTCAGTTAAACATGAAAACGGATTTACCAGTTCTCACTACTTTAATGCTTAGATCCCGCGAGTGCGAGACATCAACAAATCCCTCATTGTCATTCCTTTGTGTCTTAATCAATACACTATAGTAACGGAATATAAACCGTTTATACATCGACCTACGCCATCAAAATAATGGCCTCGGCTTAGATCCGACTTACCCGAAGTCGACGAACGTTGCTTCGGAAACCTTGCGCATTCGGCATGGAAGATTCTCACTTCCAAACGCTACTCATACCGGCATTCTCACTTCTGTCCGCTCCAGTCAGCCTTACAGCCTAACCTTCACCGCAGAACAGAACGCTCCCCTACCACGTATCCAATAAAGGATACATCTTAATCTTCGGTGGTGTGCTTGAGCCTCGTTCATTTTCGGCGCTACGAATTTCATCCAGTGCGCTGTTACGCGTTCTTTAAAAGGTGGCTGCTTCTGAGCCAACTTCCTGGGTGTCTTAAATTCATAACTTCCTTAACCACTGAGCACACACTTAGAGACCTTAGATGTAAGTCCGGGCTGTTGCCCTCTTGACACACGCGCTTAGCCGTGCATGTCTGACTAGTTACGTTATCACGGAAAGTATTCGGAGTTTGATTGATGCAAGTTCCTTGCGAAACACGTATCATTCAGTGCTCTACCCCTTCCGGGAATTAGTAACCGCTATACCTAAATATATTTCGGGGAGAACCAGCTATCTCCAGGTTCGATAGGCATATTACCCCTAACCACAAGTCATCTCACAGATTTGCAGCTCTGACGAGTTCGGGCCTCTTGTTGGCTTTCGTCAACATTCACCCTGCTCATGGTTAGCTCACCTGGTTTCGGGTCTGTCCAGTAAGACATATTCGGTCAATTAGACCTCGCTTTCACTACGCCTCCTCAAGAGTTACTTGATTAAGCAAAGCCGTACTGGGCAACTCGCCGGTTCATTCTTCAATAGGCACGACGTTATCCAAATCTTGCGATTGCAGGACTTCGTCTGTTTGTTAGTTGATAATTTCAGGTACTATTTCATTCCCCTTCCGGGGTGCTTTTCACCTTTCCCTCATGGTACTTGTTCACTATCGGTGCATTCATGTATTTAGTCTTGGATCGTGGTTGACCCAGATTCCCACAGACCCTTCGTGGTCCATGGTACTTAGGAACTTTATAGGAGAATTGGTAATTTCACATACACGACTTTCACGTTCTATGGTTTCCTATTCCACGGCATTCTGTTATCACCAATTGCATTCCATATTAAAAGCCCTACAACCCCACAACTTGCGCTGTGGTTTAGACTGCTCCGCTTTCGCTCGCCGCTACTGACGGAATCTCGTACTTGATTTCTATTCCTCAGGCTACTGAGATGTTTCAGTTCGCCCGGTATCCTACATACGACTATCCCAACCTTTCGGTTATCTTCATCGCACATTGACTAGTTCTTCACTAGACGGGTTTCCCCATTCGGAAACCGCCGGATCAAAGGATTATAACTCCTCCCCGACGAATATCGCTGTTATATACGTCCTTCCTCGGCATGAATACCCAGGGCATCCATTATCAACTTTATTGCGTTGCAGAGAACAAAGGAGCTAAATAAAATTTAGCGCGCTTTGTTCTATTATTTTCGACAAATTAATAAAAATTATATCGCCCAACGAAATGTCATCGTAACAGGTAATCAACATTAAGATTATCCCTTACGATGTAACTACTCATTTATTTCATTCAAAAAAACCATGTATCTTTCTTGTCCTATTTATAAAGAAAGATACTATTGATATTGTAAAAGGGCTACAGTCGCGTTTGACGCGACGACGCGCTCTTGTCGCGAAAGAAAAGATCAGGCAAGTAATCTCTTGTTCCGCGAAACGAACTTTTTATTGTGGACCCGACCGGATTCGAACCGGTGACCTCATCATTGCAAATGATGCGCTCTACCAGCTAAGCTACGGGCCCGAAACCCGAGAGTTCGTCGTCCAACTTAAAAAAATGTGCGAGGGGCATTAAAAAACCCCGCTTGTGCGGGGTTATACAAGATTCACAAGAGGATGCCTACTGCACCCACGACAATATCCCAGTGGTCTTTCGATTATATGGTGAATTGTTTCTCATGAATAATTTTTTACTCATTTCTCTTGGAAACGAACGAGAAATCAATAAAAAAGTATACCCGAACACGAGCAAATGTATATTCTACGCAAGTTTACCAGTCCTGTCAACAAGGAAAGAACGGGCAAAACGCACTATTTCCGATTTCTACTACTCTCCTCACTTCATTGCATCTAAAATCCGACCAATCGCAACCACAAACGCTGCAGTGCGTAAATCTGTTTTGATCTTTTTGGACGTCACCCAGATATCCGTTGCCGCCTTTTCCATTTTAGCCTTAAGTTTTGCGTTGACTGCTTTTTTTGTCCAGTGCGCACCCTTAAGGTTTTGTTCCCATTCAAACGCAGAAACTGAGACTCCGCCGGAATTAGCCAAAATATCTGGAATCACAACAATTCCCTTCTTATATAATATGGCGTCAGCCTCAGATGCAATTGGCCCGTTTGCCATTTCCAAAATCACACGTGCCTTAATTTTGGCAGCATTCACCTTGGTAATCACGCTTTCCAGTGCAGATGGCACTAAGATATCAACGGGTAACTCCAAAAGTGCCGCATTGGAAATTGTTTTGCCTGAACCTGCAAGTGATCCTGTTTTCTTCTTGGCTGCAAGCACCGCCTCAGGATGTAATCCTTCCTTATTATATATACCGCCTTTACTGTCTGAGACTGCTACAACAGTAAAACCCTGTTCATACAGGAATTTTGCGATGTTATAACCGACATTCCCAAATCCTTGAACAGCCGCTGTCAACTTTCCAGACAACTTCATTTTTAAAAGCATTGCCTGTAACACATAGAGTCCTCCAAGTCCCGTTGCCTCTTCTCTCCCCTCACTTCCTCCGTCACTAATGAGTTTTCCGGTAAATGTTGAGCTGAGTTTCATTGCTTCTTTTTTTGTCAGTTTTTTTGGCTGCAATTTGATATACTCATCCACCATCCATCCCATGATTTGTCCCGTGGTATTCACATCAGGTGCCGGCACGTCTTTTGTAGGCCCTATATTGTCAGCAATTGCTCTGGCATACCCACGTGATAATCGTTCCAATTCCTTTGATGACAATGTTTTTGGGTCCACGATCACGCCGCCTTTTCCTCCACCAAGGGCAAGATCAGCAACAGCACATTTCATCGCCATCCAAAACGATAATGCTTTTACTTCATCGAGAGATACTTGTGGATGAAACCGAATGCCGCCTTTGTACGGTCCGCGCGCATTATTAAACTGTACGCGGTACCCTTGAAATAATTTCATTCGCCCAGTATCCATTTTTACAGGAATCGTTACATTCAAAATTCGTTGTGGGGATTTCAACAATTCTAGTTTATCTTGTATGGTCACATCTTTCTTTCCGACAAACTGTGCAGCGATACTCAACTGCTTCATTGCATTCTCAAATGGATTAATATCAGACATAACGATTCCTTTCATTAAAAATGGAAGTAGTACTGGTTAAAATTGTTCCGTTTTAACCTGTCCTTCCGGGACATGTTGGGCAAGAAGATACGTTTGTACGTCGCTAATCATTTGTTTATTTCCGCAAAGATAATAATCAGCGTCATCCAATACTGTATCACTTTTTATAGCATCTGTGACGTGGCCAATTTTTCCTTGCCACGTCATATCAGGCTTTGATAATACGAGGGTGTACTGAAAAGTGGGATACTTC
>Ga0079306_1001468_pt1 | contig 15548 bp, 10 predicted proteins | sample Methanotroph_Enr_FD_79181 | JGI IMG/M metagenome (GOLD analysis project Ga0079306, IMG submission 79181) | Enriched soil microbial communities from Old Woman Creek wetland in Ohio, USA - Methanotroph_Enrichment_5 | ecosystem: Environmental > Terrestrial > Soil > Wetlands | place: USA: Ohio...
ATCTCGTCCTGTCGGGCTCTGCGGACCTCGCCGGGAATTCCAACTTCACCATCACGAATCTCGGGGGCCAGATGCTCTCGGACTACACCTGGGACCTCTATCAGAACGGCGTTTTCCTCACCAACGGCCCCTTCAGGCTGACGGCCGCGGGGACCTCCGGTGCGACCACGCAGCTCTCGATCAATGGGCTGTACGGGAACATCACCGTCGACATCAAGGATGGGACGACGGCGAGCGCGGTCCAGATCGCCAGCTCCACCGTCTTCGTGGAGTTCCACCCCGGCGTGACGATCAAGCAGGCCACGGGGCAGGCCGATCCCACGAGTTCGAGCCCCATCCTGTTCGACGTCGTCTTCGACGGCCCCGTCACCGGCTTCACGTCCAGCGACGTCGCGATCACGGGCATGGCGGGAACGCCTGGCGTGACCGTGACCGGCAGCGGAGCCAACTACCAGGTCGCGGTGACCGGCATGGCCCCGGGTGAGACCGTCACCGCCACCATCCCCGCCAATGTCGCGGTGAGCACGACGAGCGGATTCGGCAACCTGGCCTCCCGTGCCGGGTACGACAACCACGTCACGTTCAACTAGGACGAAGATTGCCAGCAGCTGGACCTGATGCCGGGGCCCTCCCGGCCGGGTCGGGATCGCCCAGTCCAGGGAAGGAACCGCCACCAGGGCGCTGGAAAGGGGGCGATCCGCCTCCGGCAAGGAGTTCTTCCTGCTGACGGCGCCGGGCATACTGGCAACGGGAGGAACCCCATGCACTACCGGAAGCCCTGCGGCAGCGTCCTGGAGGCCATCGGCAACACGCCCCTGGTCCGGCTCCGCCGCGTCGTCGCGGATCTTCCGGCGGAGGTCTTCGCCAAGCTCGAATTCATGAACCCCATGGGCAGCAGCAAGGACCGCATCGCCCGGTACATGATCGAGGCCGCCGAGCGGGATGGACGGCTGAAGCCCGGCGGCACCCTCATCGAGAACTCCTCGGGCAACACCGCCATGGGCCTGGCCCTCCTGGCCATCCAGAAGGGCTACAAATTGAAGGCCGTGGTGCGGGACACGATCTCGAAGGAGAAGCTGAACCAGCTGCTGGCCCTGGGGGTGGACGTGGTGAAGGCGGACACGAGCCTGCCACCGGAGCACCCCGACAGCTACAACCACCTGGCGGTCAAGCTGGCCCGGGAGACCCCCGGCTGCTACTTCCCCGACCAGCATGGCAACCGCGAGAACAACGCCGCCCACTACCATGGCACCGGCCCCGAAGTCTGGGAGCAGATGGAGGGCCGCATCGACGTCTTCGTGGCCGGGGCGGGCACCGGCGGCACCATCGGCGGCACGGGGCGCTTCCTGAAGGAGAAGGATCCGACCATCCGTGTCGTGGCCGTGGATCCGGTGGGATCCGTCTTCTCCCCCCACTTCCATGGCGAGAAGGATCCCAAAGCCGGGCCCTACAAGGTCGAGGGCCTGGGCGACGAGTTCCTCATCCCCACCATGGAGTTCGACGTAGTGGACGACATGCTGCAGGTGACGGACCGGCAGGCCTTCCATCACGCCCGGCGCCTGGTGCGGGAGGAGGGCATCCTGGGCGGCGGCTCCAGCGGCGCGGCTCTCTGGGCGGTGCGCGAGGTGGCCCGGCGGCTGCCGCCCCGGGACCAGCCGTACCGCATCGCCACCGTCTTCCCCGACGGCGCGGGCCGCTACCTCAGCAGCATCTTCAACGACGATTGGCTCGCCGCCCAGGGCCTCCTCGAACCGGTCGCCGGGGACTGACCATGTTCCAGGGCACCTACGTCGAGGCCATCCGCCAGGCGCTCCACGATGCGATGGAGGCCGACTCCCGCGTGTGCTGCCTGGGCGAGGACATCGGCGCCTACGGCGGCGCCTTCCGTGCCACGGAGGGCCTGCTGGACCGCTTCGGTGCGGACCGGGTGCTCGACACGCCCATCTCGGAGCAGGCCATCGCGGGCTCGGCCATCGGCCTGGCGCTCATGGGCCAGCGGGCGGTGGCGGAATTCCAGTTCATGGATTTCGCCCTGCTGGCCTCGGACCTCATGGTGAACTTCGCCGCCAAGGCCCACTGGCGATGGGGCGCCTCGGTGCCCGTGGTGTTCCGGGGTCCGGCGGGCGGCGGCAACGGCGGCGGGCCCTTCCACAGCCAGAACCCCGAGGGCCACTTCCTGGGCAGCCCGGGCCTGAAGGTGGTGGCGCCGGGAACCGTCCGCGACGCCTACGCCCTGCTGCGGGCCGCCATCGACGATCCTGATCCCGTGCTGTTCCTGGAGCACAAGCACCTCTACCGGCGCCTCAAGGACCAGTGGGACGAGGCGCCCGCCGCCCGCCTCGGCGAGGCCACCCTGCGCAAGGACGGGAGCGCCGCGGCCATCCTCACCTACGGGGCCGCCCAGCATGCGGCCCTGGAGGCCGTGGCGGATCTCGACGTGGCCGTGCTGGACCTCCGCACCCTCTGGCCCCTGGACGACGCCGCCGTCGAGGCCCTGGCGAAGCGCACCCACCGCGTGCTGGTGCTCACGGAGGCCAGCCGCACCTACGGCCCGGGCGCCGAGCTGGCGGCCCGCATCCAGGAGGCCTGCTTCCCCTGGCTGGATGCGCCGGTGATGCGCCTGGGCGCGGCGGACACGCCCACCCCCGCCAGCCCGCCCCTGGAAGCCGCCTTCCTGCCCGGTCCCACCGCCATCCGCGCCGACATGGAGCGGCTGCTGGCATGGTGAAGCTCCACGCGGGGCGGGCTCTCCTCCTGGCGGCGCTGGGCGCCCTCGGCCTCGCCGCCCAGACCCTCACCCTCACCTTCGACGACGGCCCGAACCGGGTGCAGACCCCCCTGCTCTCGCCGGATGCCCGGAACGCCGCGATCCTGAAGGCCCTCGCGGACGCGAAGGTCCAGGCCATCGTCTTCGCCAACGGCATCGATGGCGGCGACACGCTGGAGGGCCGGGCGGCCCTGGCCGCCTGGGGCCGGGCCGGGCACCGGGTGGGCAACCACACCTACTCGCACCTGCGCCTCACGGACCTCGCGGCCTTCGAGGCGGACTTCCAGCGCTGCGACGCCCTGATCCGGGGGATCCCGGGCTATGCGAAGCTGTTCCGCTTCCCCTACCTGAAGGAGGGCGCCACCCTCGAAGCCCGGGACGGCATGCGGAAGGCCCTGGCCGAGGCCGGCTACCGCGACGCCCAGGTGACCATCCCCACCTTCGACTGGCTCATCGACGAGCATCTGCGGACCCGCCTCAAGGCTGATCCCCACGCGGATCTGGAACCCTACCGCACCTACTACGTGGAGGACGTGCTGCACCAGGCGGACCGCGCCCGGGCGCTGGCCCTGAGGCTGACGGGCCGCGAGGTGGCGCACGCCATGCTGCTGCACCACTGCCTGCTGAACGCCCTTTTCCTGGGCGACCTCATCCGCGCCCTGCGGGCCAATGGCTGGACCCTCGTGGGGCCCCTGGAGGCCTATGCGGATCCCATCTACCAGCAGGCGCCCCGGACCCTGGACACGGGCACCAGCCTCCTGAGGACCCTCGCCGCGGAACGGGGCCTCCTGCCCGGCCGGGCCGAGGGCCTGGAGGAGGCCTACGCCCGCGAGAAGGTGCGCCTGCGGGAGGCGGGCCTGTGATCCTCCCCGCCACCCCGCCCGCCCTCGTGCAAGCTGCCTCCCAGGATTCACTCCTGGTCCAGGGGCAGAAGGCCCTCCATGCGGGCCGTCCCCTGGAGGCCCGGCGGTTCCTGGAGGCCTGGCTGGCCGCCCATCCGGATGACGCCGACGCCCGCGTGGCCGCGGGCTTCGCGGACCTGCGGCTGGACCGCGTGCGCGAGGCCGAGGCCCAGTTCCGCCGCGCCCTGGACCGGGCGCCCGGGTACGCCGATGCGGCCTATGGCCTGGGCCTCTGCCTCCTCCGCGAAGGGCGCAACCGGGAGGGACGGACGGCCCTCGAAGCGGCCCTGGCGACCGATCCCGCCCGCGCCGACCTGCAGGAGGCCGTGGCCCGGGCCCGGCTCCTGGCGCCCGATCCGCCCCCCCCGATGGCGCCCCTGGCGAGGCCCCGCAGCCTGCAGATGCCCGCCCGCATCGAGGGCCGACGCTTCGAGGTGGCCGACAGGAAGGGAGGCTGGCGGCCCTTCTTCATCAAGGGCATCAACCTGGGCGCGGCGCTGCCCGGCCGGCATCCCAGCGAGTTCCCCGGCAAGGCCACCTATGCGGCGTGGATCAGCGAGATGGCCGAGCTGGGCGTGAACGCGATCCGGGTCTACACCATCCACCCACCGGCCTTCTACGAGGCCCTGGCCGAACACAACGCGAAGGCCGCAAAACCCATCTGGCTCATCCACGGCGTCTGGACCGAGCCGCCACCGGACGACGACTTCCGCGAAGAGGGCTGGTGGTCCCGCTGGCGGCTGGAGATGCGCCAGGTGGTGGACCTGATCCACGGCCGCGCGGACATCCCCCCTGAGCCCGGCCATGCCTCCGGCGCGTACCGCGCCGACGTGTCGGCGTGGACCCTGGCCATCATCCTGGGCCGGGAGTGGGAGCCCGCCGGCGTGGAGGCCTACGACGCCCGCCATCCCGGGCTCTCCGACTACCGGGGCCGGTTCCTGTCGGTGAAGCAGGGGAATGCCACCGAGGTGTTCATGACCCTCGCCATGGACTACTTCCTGGACTACGAGTTCGACACGTACCACGCCCAGCGGCCCCTGGCCTACACCAACTGGCCCACGCTGGATCCCCTCACCCACCCCACCGAGTCCACCAAGGACGAGGAGCTGGCCTGGGACCGGAAGCTCGGCGTGACGCCCGGCGAGCGGCAGATCCGGGAGTACGACAACGACGCCGTGGGCCTGGACATGGAGAAGGTGGAGACCCTGCCCGAGTGCCGGGCGGGGATCTTCGCCAGCTACCACGCCTACCCCTACTACCCCGACTTCATGAACCTCGATCCTGGCTACGCCAAGGGCGGGGACAACTACGCGGCCTACCTCCGCGACCTGGTGGCCCACCACCGCAGGCATCCTGTGGTGATCTCCGAGTTCGGCGTGCCCAGCTCGCGGCTGGTGGCCCACTGGCAGCCGCAGGGGATGACCCACGGGGGGCAGTCGGAGCGCGAACAGGGCGAGCAGGATGCCCGGATGTTCCGGGACATCCACGACAGCGGCTGCGCGGGAGGCATGCTCTTCGCGTGGATCGACGAGTGGTTCAAGAAGAACTGGCTGGTCATCGACGACGAGGTGCCCCTGGAGCGGAAGCCCCTCTGGTACAACGTGGAGGACGCGGAGGAGAACTACGGCCTCATCGCCTACCACCCGGGCGCGGCAGGGCCGGCCATCCGCATCGACGGGAAGGCGGGGGACTGGGCCCAGGTGCCCGACTACCTCGCGGGTCCCGACCTGCGGCTGAAGGTCCTGGCGGACGAGGGCTGGCTCAACCTGGGCCTCTTCTTCAAGGGCCCCCTGCCCGACTGGGGGAGGGAGGGCCTCGCAGTGGGCCTCGATACCCACGGCGCCGCCCTCGGCGACCACCGCCTGCCCTGGGGCCTGGGCCTGCGCTCCCAGGCGGGGCTGGAATTCGTGGTGCGCTTCCAGGGCGACCAGACGGCCCTGTACGCCGACGCGCCCTACGACCTCTTCACCCACCGCCTGGACCGCCCCATCCGCAGCGTGGACAACGACGCAGGCCGCTTCGTCATGCCCATGACCGAGAGCAACCGGCCCCGCATCGGCCGCGACGGCACCCGCTTCCCCGGCCACCGGCAGGCGATCGGCTGGCTCCGCCGGGGGACGCAGGATCGCTCGGATCCCGCCTTCGATTCCCGGGCCGAGTGGCGGGAGGGCCCGGCCGGGGACGGCTGGAGCTTCCTCGAAGCCCGCATCCCCTGGGGGCTCCTGAACGTCACCGACCCCAGCTCCCGGCGCGTCATCCGGGATGCCATCCCCCCGGGCGACGAGGTGGGCACCGTGGTGACGGAGGGCTTCCGCCTCTGCCTGGTGCGATTCCGGACGGAGGGACCCGGGCCGCTCCAGCCCGCCGGTTCCCTGCCCGTGGCCAGGGATGGGGTCCTGCCCCTGCCGCCCCTGTTCACCTGGCCCACCTGGGAGCAGCCCACCTTCCATCGCGTCCGCAAGCAGTCCTTCGACCTGGTCAAGGCCTGCCTCCGCGGCCTCCCCGACTGAGGTTCCCCATGCTCCCGCTGCCCGCGCCCCCCGCGATCCAGGCCCCCGAGCCCCTGGGCGTGCTGCTCGACCGGGCCCGGAGGGCCCGGGAGGCGGGCCGCCTGGGGGAGGCGATCCAGGCCTACGACGCCATGCTGGCCCAGGTGCCGGACCACGAGACGGCCCTCCTGGAGCGGGCGGAGACCCTGGGCTGGGCCGGCCGCTACGCCGAGGCGGAGGCCGGCTACGAGGCCTTCCGGAAGGCCTTCCCCGCACGGGCCTACACCACCGACCTGGCTTTGGCGCGGCTGGCGGCCTGGCAGGACCACACGGCCGAGGCGCTGACGCTCCTCGATCCCTGGGTGAAGCAGGAGCGGCGCCAGGCCCTCCTGGACTCGGCCACGTACTTGAGCTGGAGCGGCCGGCTGCCGGAGAGCCTGGCCCGCGTGCGCCGCTGGCTGCTGGCCCACCCCGAGGACCGCGAGGCGATCCTCCTGGAGGCCAGGGTGCTCGCCTGGGCGGGCCGGAACGCAGAAGCCCGCGAGGCCTACGGCCGGCTCCTGAAGCAGGCGCCCGGCGACCGGGAGGCCCTGGCGGGCCTGGCCCGGCTGGCGATGTGGGAGGGCGACGCGGCCGGCGCGCGGCGGATCCTGGACCGCATGCCCGCCGGGGCCCTGGCCCACCCCGAATCCCAGCTGCTGCTGGCCCAGGTGGAGGCCGCCGAGGGACGCACCCGGTCGGCGCGGCAGCGGGCCGACACCCTGGCGCAGGGCGGACCGGCCCAGCGGGATGCCGGGGAACTGCGGGACGACCTGGCCCGAGCCAAGGGCCCCTGGGTGGAACTGTCGGCGGATCGCACCGACACCAGCGAGGGCCTGCGCACCGAGAACCCCGGCCTCCGCGCCCGGGTGCCCCTGGGGGACGGGGCCCTGGATCTGGGCCTGGCCTCCCGCCGGAGCGCGTTCCGGGGCGACCTCCGCCGGCCCTCGGAGGCGAGCCTGGGGGTCTCCTACCCCCTGGGGGCGCGGGTGAACGTCTCCGGCGCCCTCCGCCGGATCTCTGACAGCGGGGGCGATCCCGCCTGGGGCTATGCCCTCGGCCTGGGCCTCGCGCCCCTGCCAGGCCTGGACCTGAGCCTCTCCCGGGAGCGCAGCATGGCGCTCTTCACACCCCAGGCCGCAGCCCTGCGCACGGCCTTCGTCGCCACGGACCTGGGGGCCACCTGGCGCTTCGGCCAGGGGCGCCACGCCCTCAGCGGGGCCCTGGGGCAGGCGGACGTGACCTCCAGCGGGACCGGCCTGGCCTCCACCCGCCACAGCCACATGGCCTCGTACGAGTACCGGTTCCCGGTCACGGCCCTGGACCTGCGCGGGGGCCTGATGATCCGCGGCTTCGGCTACGACCGCACCCTCCCCCTGGGCTTCTTCAACCCGGAGCGGTACCGCTGGGGCGGCCTCTTCGGCAGCGCCGCCTGGAAACGGGGGCGGACCTTCGAGCTGGGCCTGGGCGCCCAGGCGGGGAATCAGACGGTGAACGGCGGCGCGGGGCAGTTCACCTGGTCCTACCGGCTGGGCGCGAGATGGAGCCCCCGCGCCTGGCCCGCCGACCTCTCGGCCTGGTGGACCCAGAGCGTGGCTGGCCTGCCGGTCACCACCCCAGTGGACCCCAGCGCCTACCGGGAGCACACCCTGGGCGTCTCCCTCCGGATTCGTGGGAATCATTGGATTTGGTAGAATTCTTGCTAGACTTTTTCCCATGACGCGCAGCTGGCCTGACCACACACGGGTGCTGGTGGTGGAGGATGACTTCCCCACCGCCCGGCTCATCCAGGCCCGGCTGGAGATGGAGGGCCTGGAAGTCCTCCCCGCCGCCAACGGGGTGGAGGCCCTGGACCTGCTCCAGCGCGAGGCGGTGGACCTCATCACCACGGACCTGATGATGCCCGCCATGAACGGCTTCCGCCTGGTGCAGGAGGTGCGCGACCTCCCGCCGCCCAAGGGACGCATCCCGATCCTGCTCGTCTCCAGCAACCAGAACGAACAGGACATGGTGCGCTGCCTCGCCGCCGGGGCCGACGACTACATGACCAAGCCCATCTCCGCGCAGGTGCTCGTGGAGCGGCTGTGGCGGCTCTTCGAGCGGTCCCGCCGCGGGGGGTGACCATCCGCCTCCTGGACCTGCCCGAGGGCCTGCTGCTTCAGATCCTGTTCTGGGCCACCCTCGCCCTCATCGGCCTGGTGAGCGCCCTCGTCCTCTTCGGGGCCCTGCTGCAGGCCCGGCGGGACCGGCAGAACCGCCACCGCATCGCCTGCTACCGGGACTGGGAGGCGCGCCTCGCGGCGCACCTGTTCGGCGAGGAGACCGGGCGGAAACCCTTCGGCGAGGTGCCCCGCCGCGACCGCTGGCTCTTCCGCCGGTTCCTGGCCCGCTACCAGGCCACCCTGGCTGGGCGAGAAGCCCTGCTCCTCCGCGAACTCTACCTGGGCCTGGGCGTCCACACCTCCCTCCCGCGGCGCCTGCGGAGCGGCCAGCCGAGGACCCGGGCCCGGGCCGCCCAGGAGATCGGCGCCTTCCGCCTCTCGGGCTACCTCGGCCTGCTGCCGCCCCTGCTCCATGATCCGGTGCCCTTCGTGGCGCACACCGCGGCCCAGGCCCTCACCCGGAGCCGGGACCTCGCCTTCGCCCGCCCCGTGATGGACTGGGCCACCCACGAGGACCAGTACCAGCGCGAGCGGCTGCTGCGCGTGCTGGAGGGCTTCGGCCCGGAGCTGCTGCCCTGGCTGGAGGCGCACCTGCCCCCCCCGGGGACGGATCCCGGGCCCTGGGTGCTCTTCGCGCTGCTGGCCGGCTCCCAGCGCCACCGGGAGAGCCAGCCCCGGCTCCTGGAGCTGCTCGGCATTCCGAACCTCGACCTGCAGGTCTCCGCCCTCAAGGCCCTGGCGGCCCTGGCGGATCCCACCCTCTACGACCAGGTGCGTCCCCTGGCCCTCCATGCGGCCTGGGAGATCCGGGCCCAGGCGGCGCGGGCGCTGGGCGTGCTGGGCGGCCCCGGGGCCGTCCCCGACCTCATCCAGCTCACGGCAGACCGTGTCTTCGAGGTGCGGCGCAACGCCGCCCAGGGCCTCGCGGACCTGGGCCATGCGGGCGCCGCGGCCCTCGCCTGGCTGGCGGAGGATCCCGGCGCCGATCCCTTCGCCCGCGACATGGCGCGGGAGCGGCTGGAGTGGGCCGACGAGCGGGGGCACCAGTGAGCCTCCTCCACCTCCTCGCGGCGCCGCTGGAATGGGGCTTCCTGCTCTACTTCCTCCTCCTGCAGCTCACGCAGCTCTCCCTCATCCTCCGGGCCTTCCTCTCCATCCGCCGGTACCAGGATGAAGTGGAGACGGATCGCCTGGACACGGCCTTCGAGACCAGCCACTTCAAGCCCATGACCCTCATCTGCCCCGTCCACGACGAGGAGACGGGCGTCGTGGCGAGCGTGAACAGCCTGATCAGCCTCCGCTACCCCGAGTTCCAGGTGGTGGTGGTGAACGACGGCAGCACCGATGCCACGCTGGCGCGGCTCATCGCGGCCTTCCGCCTCCGGCCCAGCCACCGGGTCCTGCGCCAGCTCCTGCCCACGCAGGAGGTCCGCGGCATCTACGAGAGCGTCTACGTGCCCAACCTGCTGGTGGTCGACAAGGCCAACGGCGGCAAGGCCGACGCCCTCAACTGCGGCCTCAACCTGGCCCGCTACCCCCTCGTCTGCTGCATGGACGGCGACAGCCTCCTGGAGAACGACTCCCTGCTGCGCATCGCCCGCCCCTTCATGGACCGGCCCGGCCTGGTGGCCTCCGGCGGCGTCATCCGCCCCCTGAACGGCTGCCGGGTCACCGCCATGGGCATCCGCGGCATCCACCTGCCCGATTCCTGGCTGGCCCGCTTCCAGATCGTGGAATACCTCCGGGCCTTCCTCTTCGGCCGCGTGGGCCTGGCGTCCCTGGATTCGGTATTCATCGTGAGCGGCGCCTTCGGCGCCTTCCGCAAGGACCTCGTGGTGAAGGCCGGGGGCTTCGACACCGCAACCGTGGGGGAGGATTTCGAACTGGTGGTGCGCCTCCACCGCCGCATGCGCGACTGGGGCCAGCCCTACCACATCACGCTGGTGCCGGATCCCATCTGCTGGACCGAGGTGCCCGAGGATCTCAAGACCCTGGGGCGCCAGCGGAACCGGTGGCAGCGCGGACTGTGGGAGGCCCTCTGGACGCATCGCAGGATGTGGTTCAACCCCGCCTACGGCCGGGTGGGGCTCTTCTCCATGCCCTACTTCCTGCTCTTCGAGGCCCTGGCCCCCGTCATCGAGGCCGGCGGCTACCTCGTCTTCGCGGGGTCCGTGTGGCGGCACTCCCTCAGCACCCCCTTCGCCGTCCTCTTCCTCTATGTGGCCCTGCTGCTGGGCGTGCTCAACTCGGTGGTGTCCGTCCTGCTGCAGGAGATCAGCGGGCACCGCTACCAGGGCCTGAAGGCCTTCAGCCTCCTCCTCCTCACCGCCGTGGCGGAGAACTTCGGCTACCGGCAGCTCACGCTCTGGTGGCGGCTGAGAGGCACCTTCGACTGGCTCCGCGGCAAGGGGGGCTGGGGCCGCATGCGGCGGCGGGGCTTCGGCTCGGCCGCGCCCCCGGCTTGACGCCCGCACCCGGGCAGGCGCATCCTTGACGCTCGATCTTTGGCAGTCCAAGAGCGCTATCCAGAAAGGTGGAGGGAAAAGGCCCTGTGAAACCTTGGCAACCTGCGAATGCAAGGTGCCAATTCCTGCCCCCGGCGCGTCCGGGGGAAAGATACCGACCCGGTTCGGACTGACCCAAGGCCCCTGGATGACGATCGGCGGATTGCCCCCAGGCGAGCCCATGTCCCCTCTTTCCTTCCAGCAGGCCCTCGCGGCCGGTTCCTGCATCCTCTTCGACGGGAGCACGCCCTCGGCCCTGTACGACCGCGGCGTCTTCATCAACCGCAGCTTCGACGAGGCCAACCTCCAGTCGCCGGACCTGGTGCGGGCCATCCACGGCGAGTTCCTCGCCGCCGGGGCCCAGGTGCTCACCGCCAACACCTGGGGGGCCAACCGGCTCAAGCTCGCCGCCTACGGGCTGGAGGGGAAGCTCGCGGACATCAACCGGGCCGGCGTGGAGCTGGCCCGCGCGGCCCTGGCCCAGCAGGGCACGACGGCCTGGGTGGCGGGCTGCCTGGGCCCGCTGGGGGTCCGCATCGAGCCCTGGGGCCCCACCTCCTTCGACGAGGCCCGGGCGGTCTTCCGCGAACAGGCGGAGCTCCTGGCCCAGGCCGGCGTGGACCTCTTCGTGCTCGAATCCTTCGAGGACCTGAACGAGATCCACCAGGCCCTCCTCGCCGTGAAGGAGGCGGCCGACCTGCCGGTGGTGGCCATGATGAGCACGGACGAGGAGGGCCGCGCCCTCTACGGCACCGAGCCCGAGTGGTTCATCCGCAAGCTCGACGAGTGGGGGGCCGATCTCGTGGGCACCAACGGCGGCAACGGCCCCGCCCCCCTGCTGCGCCTGCTGGAGCGGTTCCGCACCGCCACCGCCAAGCCCATCGTCCTGCAGCCCAACCCCGGCCTGCCGCGGATGGTGGACGGGCGCCTGCTCTACATGGCCAGCCCCGAGTACCTGGGCGAATTCGCCCGGAAGGCCCTGGCCGCCGGGGCCCGCGCCGTGGGCGGCTGCAGCGGGACCACGCCCGCCCACATCCGCGCCATGCGGGGCGCCTTCCGCCAGGCCCATGCCTTCATCCAGCCCGCCGCGGGCCCCGTCCCGGTGACCGGGGAGCAGCCCCAGCCGGAGGTCCCCTTCGCCTTCCGCAGCCGCTTCAGCACGAAGCTGGCCCAGGGCGAGTTCACCCACACCGTGGAGCTGGTGCCCCCCAAGGGCATGGAGTACGACAAGCTCCTCGCCAAGACCCGCCAGTGCCGGGCCCTGGGCGTGGACGCCATCAACGTGCCCGACGGCCCCCGGGCCATGGCCCGCATGTCCGCCCTGGCCACGGCGCTCATCATCGAGCAGCACGTGGGCCTGGAGACCCTCCTCCACTACGCCTGCCGGGACCGGAACCTGCTGGGCATGCAGAGCGACCTCCTCGGCGCCGCCGGCCTGGGCCTGCGCAACCTCCTGGCCGTCACCGGCGATCCGCCGAAGCTGGGCCCCTACCCCCAGGCCACCGCCGTCTTCGACGTGGACGCCATCGGCCTCGTGAACATGCTCAAGCGCCTGAACACGGGCCTGGATCTCGGCGGAGCCGGCATCGGCGCCCCCACCCGCTTCAGCATCGGCGTGGGCGCCAATCCCGTGGCGCCCGACCTCGAGCGCGAGCGGCACCGCTTCCGCCTCAAGGTGGAAGCCGGCGCCCAGTGGGCCATCACCCAGCCCGTCTTCGACGCGGAGAGCCTGTTCCGCTTCCTGGACTTCGCCCAGTCCCTGGAGGGTGGCGGCATCCCCATCCTCGCCGGCATCTGGCCCCTCAAGAGCCTCCGCAACGCCGAGTTCATGGCCAACGAGGTGCCCGGCGTGGTGCTGCCGAAGGCCCTGCTGGCCCGCATGGCCAGCCGCACCACCGCCGAAGACCAGGTCAAGGAGGGCCTCGACATTGCCCGGGAGATCATCGAGGCCATCCGCCCCCGCATCCAGGGCCTCCAGCTCTCCGCCCCCTTCGGCCAGGTCGAGCTGGTGGCGCCCCTGCTGCCCCGAGGGAGGCCTGAATGAACCACCAAGGAAGCTCCATCACGAAGACAGGAAGACCACGAAGGCAAACGAGATTCTTCTCGGCTTTCTTCGCGGTCTTGGTGGTCTTCGTGGTGAATCTGCTCTTCCCTGCTTCGGGGGTTGCATGCCGGTGAAGGTCCACTTCCTCCTGGAGGATCTGCTGGTGGAGGCGCCGGCGGGGACGCCGCTGCAGCGCATCGCGGATGCCGCGGGAGCTGACATCACCTTCGGCTGCCGCACGGGGAGCTGTGGCACCTGCCGCGTGCGGGTCACGGAGGGCCTCGGCCACTGCGGGGTGCCGGGACCCGAGGAACGGGACTTCCTGGAGGGCCTCGACGCCCCGCCGGACCAGCGCCTGGCCTGCCAGGTGGTGGTGCAGGGCGACGTGGCCATCGAGTATCTGGGGCTCTGAGATGACGACCCTCGCCACCCTCCTCCGCGACAAGGTCCTCCTGCTGGACGGCGGCATGGGCACCCAGATCTTCGCCCGGAAGCCCACGGTGGAGGACTACGGCGGCGCGGCGCTGGAGGGCTGCGTGGACCTGCTCACGGAGCGCCGGCCCCAGTGGATCCGCGACATCCACGAGAGCTACTTCCAGGCCGGGGCCGATGCGGTGGAGACGAACACCTTCGGCGCGAACCCCCTGGTGCTCGGAGAGTTCGGCCTGGCGGACAAGGCCCGCGCCCTGAACGTGCAGGCCGCCACGCTGGCGAAGGAGGTGGCCCGCAGCTTCGACCGCCCCCGCTTCGTCCTCGGCTCGGTGGGCCCCGGCACCAAGCTCATCACCCTGGGCCACGTGGCCTACGCCGACCTGCTGGCCTCCTACCGCGTGCAGATGGACGGCCTCCTGGAGGGCGGCGTGGACGCGATCCTCATCGAGACCTGCCAGGACCTGGGCCAGATCAAGGTGGCCGTGCGCGCCGCGAAGGAGGCCATGGCCGCCGCGAAGCGCCGGGTGCCGCTCTGGGTGCAGGCCACGGTGGAGACCACGGGCACCCTGCTGGTGGGCTCCGAGATCGGCGCGGTGCTGGCCAGCCTCGAACCCCTGGGCCTCGATGTGCTGGGCCTCAACTGCGCCACGGGCCCCGACGAGATGCACGCCCACCTGCAGACCCTGGCGGAGGCGAGCCCCTTCGCCCTCTCCTGCCTGCCCAACGCGGGCCTGCCCCTGAACGTGGACGGCCAGGTGGCCTACCCCCTGGGCCCGGAGGCCTTCGCGGGGAAGGTGCTGCATGCGGCGTCGGAGTTCGGCCTGGCCATCGTGGGCGGCTGCTGCGGCACCACACCGGACCACATCCGCGCCCTGGCCCACGGCATCGAGCGCCTGGCCCCGCCCCGGCGCGCGCCGAAGCTGGAGCGCAGCGCCGCCAGCCTCTACCAGGCCGTGACCCTGCGCCAGGAGCCCGCCCCCCTCATCGTGGGCGAGCGCACCAATGCGAACGGCTCGAAGAAGTTCCGCGACCTCCTGGCGGCCGAGGACTGGGACGGCCTGGTGGGCATCGCCCGGGAGCAGCAGCGGGAGGGCGCCCACCTGCTGGACCTCTGCGTGGCCTACGTGGGCCGCGACGAGGTGCGGGACATGGACGCGCTCCTCAGCCGCCTCGTCACCCAGGTCACGCCGCCCCTCATGATCGACAGCACCGAGGTGCCGGTGCTCGAGCGCGCCCTCCAGCTCGCCCCCGGCAAGTGCGTGGTGAACTCCATCAACTTCGAGGACGGCGAGGGCAAGGCCCGCCGCATCCTGGAGCTCTGCCGCACCTACGGCGCCGCCGTCGTGGCCCTCACCATCGACGAGCACGGCATGGCCAGGACCCGGGGCGAGAAGCTGGCCGTGGCCCGGCGGCTCCACGCCCTGGCCGTGGGGGACTACGGCCTGGATCCCGGCGACCTCATCCTGGATCCTCTCACCTTCACCCTGGGCAGCGGCGACGAGGCCTTCCGCGGCTCGGCCGTGGAGACCCTGGAGGCCATCCGGCTCATCAAGGCGGAGCTGCCGGGCGTGCGCACCCTCCTCGGCGTGAGCAACGTTAGCTTCGGCCTGAATCCCGCCGCCCGCCACGTGCTGAACGCCCTCATGCTCTACCACGCGGTGCAGCACGGCCTGGACCTGGCCATCTTCAACTCTTCGAAGGTCATCCCGGTCGCGAGCATCGACCCCGAGGACCGGCGCATCGTCGAGGACCTGATTTTCGACCGGCGCCGTGAAGGCTACGACCCCCTCAAGGCCCTCCTGGCCCGCTTCAGCGACCGCAAGGCCGCCGGGGCCCAGGACCGCCGCGCCGACCTGCCCGTGCTGGAGCGCCTCCACCGCGACATCCTCGATGGCGAGAAGCAGGCCATCCTCGCGGACGTGGACGAGGCCCTGCGGGACCACGATCCCCTGAGGCTCATCAACGAGGTGCTGCTGGGCGCCATGAAGGTGGTGGGCGAGCGCTTCGGCGCCGGCGAGATGCAGCTGCCCTTCGTGCTGGAGAGCGCCGAGGCCATGAAGGCCGCCATCCGCCGCATCGAGCCCCACCTGCCGAAGGAGGCGGACTACCAGAAGGGCCGCATCCTCCTGGCCACGGTGAAGGGCGATGTCCACGACATCGGCAAGAACCTGGTGGACATCATCCTCAGCAACAACGGCTTCGAGGTGCG
>Ga0079306_1001469_pt1 | contig 15546 bp, 9 predicted proteins | sample Methanotroph_Enr_FD_79181 | JGI IMG/M metagenome (GOLD analysis project Ga0079306, IMG submission 79181) | Enriched soil microbial communities from Old Woman Creek wetland in Ohio, USA - Methanotroph_Enrichment_5 | ecosystem: Environmental > Terrestrial > Soil > Wetlands | place: USA: Ohio...
AAAAAGAAGGCCATAGACCGGAGGTATAATCCAACGTGCCTCTGCAGGGAAAACATAACAATAGACCGAATCCCAAAAAATAGAACTAGCTATTACTCCAAAAAGAGTACAAAAGAATAGTCCAATAAAAACGACCAGTCTCCATTTCATCTTATAAAAATCAGAAAATTTTATTAGTCTGTGCAGTATGGCAATAAATATTACATCTGTTAAAGCAAACAGTAGTGCACCTTCCCAGAGGATTTCAGTTGTCACTTTAATCTCAGCCGTGACGTTCAATTTATAGCTTTTTGGGGATAGTTATAATGATACTGAACAATGCATCCAACAAAAGGGCTAATCTTATCATCGATCTGCAAAATTCACCCTTAAAGTATTCACTTTTATCAGTGAAATAATTCTTTTGCCTTTATATTTTCCTTTTCCAGGATAACGGCCTCAAACAACGGTTTTGTTTTATAATCAATCATGGTAGCCATAAGGTTAGTCGGAAACATTTCGACTGTATTGTTATAACTGGTGACTGAGGTGTTGTATGCCAGACGGGCTGAGGCAATCTGGTCTTCCAATTCTTTCCATGTTCCCTGGAGTTGTATGTAACTCTGGCTGGCTTTCAGGTCAGGATAGTTTTCGGCTGCAACCATAATATTTCCAAGCTTTTGCGTAAGCTGATTCTCATAACCCATGCGTTCTGTATCGCTGATACCACCTGTCATGGCTTTGGCGCGCAACTCAGTCACATCAGTAAGCAGTCCTTTTTCGTAACCCATATATTGTTTTACTGTTTCCACAAGGTTCGGGATCAGGTCGAATCTCTTTTTTAGAAGCACATCTATGAATCCGAATGATCTTAGGACATCATTCTTACGTGCAATTAATGTGTTGTACATCCACATTAAAACTGCAACGATACCGAGAATTACAATTAAGGGTAACATAGTGATAGTATCAGTTAAAGGTGAACAGAAAATGGTTAATGGCCAGATAAGAATAAATTCTACATCAAATTTAGTGACAATTTTCGCCACAGCTGCACGAAAGCTGATTTTTTCTTGCTTTCTCAAGACTCTCGCGGCCTTCACTGAAAGCATACCATGCAATGCCAAGGGAGCCGGCAATATCAATATAGCTAATTTTGAAAATCTGATATAACAAGCTTGAAGCCAATAGGATAAAACTCAGGTAAAGACATGTTTTTGTGCAGTGGGCGTCCGCGATTATCGCCTCCGAATTAAGTGCTTTGCCGGTTTTCAGCTTGTATTGCATCAGGAAATACATAGTAAGGATCGAAACAGAAGAAATTATAATTCCGGCAAAAGTAGTCTGGGGTTTAGATTGGTTAACCAGGTTCAGTATGCTGCCGGCTACCAGCCCAACGGCAAGCAAGATAAATGCAAAACCTGTAATACGAAGTGCCAGACGTTCGAATTTATCAAAATTTTTAATCTCTGCGCGTTGCATGCGCGAAACCATGTGCAGAATGCCGATTCCCGAAATCACTTCTACGAAACTGTCAACACCAAATCCCAATAAAACAAGTGTATCATCGGTACTTCCGAAATAAACGGAAACGAGTCCTTCAACAATATTATAGACGATCGTAATAATACTCAGCCATAGAGCGGTATTGAGCCATTTTGTGGTATTCATATTTCAGGATTAAAGCAGTTTATTGTAGATGGAGTAGTTTTCGGAATCGAAACAACAAAACAACAACTTTGAAAGGGATTTGTTTGTAATTAAAAAAGACCGGACTTCCCGGATGGCAATTTCTGCTGCAAGTTCTTTCGGGAATCCATATATCCCGGTACTTATATTCGGGAAAGCAATGGAAGTGCAACTATTATCAACTGCCAGCGATAGACTTTTACGATAACAGCTTGCTAATAAATCACTTTCGTTGTTATTACCTCCATGCCACATCGGGCCAACGGTATGGATGACATAACGCGCTTTGAGGTTATATCCTTTTGTGATTTTCGCATTACCGGTTTGGCATCCTCCAAGTTTAATGCATTCATCCAGTAACATCGGCCCTGCTTCCCGGTGTATGGCTCCATCCACCCCGCCACCACCAAGTAGACTGCTGTTGGCTGCGTTTACGATAACGTCCACATCACATTGCGTGATATCCGATTGTATGACTTCAATAACCGGCATAACAATTATTAAGTTTTTTTTAGTTTCGTGGCAAAAAGTCGTGCAGTTTAATTTTTTATCACTTCAATTATTTACCCTTTATCAATATATCAGGTAAATACAGTGGAAACATAAGATGTTCCGCCTTACATCACTTTACCCGCCGGCCACCGGATAGTAAAGGATAGTATGAGTAAGACTTTTTTAGTTTTACACCTGGCAGGGACAGCAATTTCATCATTGATTTAAATACATTAGCAAATTTCCTTTACGCAGAGGTCCTATTTTCACTGAGTTCACAAACCGAAAGTGAAAAAGCGCCGGGAAGCATTGAAATTATCCCGAAATAATCCAGTTTTGTCATGATAACGTCTTAAGGAATAGTCACATACTTATAATGTATTCCAAACCCTTAGAACTAAGTTATCTAATTTAATTGGGTATGCAAATCCATGCGATTTAGCAACAGCAATGCACTTAGTACTCAGCATATTTTAATGCCAGAGGTTTGATAATCCTTTGCTTGGTAACTTACAAAAAAAAGGAACCGAAGTTCCTTTTAATATGAGGCATACTGAATTATTTACGTGGATTTATTACAACATCTTTGGCTTCTTCGGCTGTGATATAGCCACCATTGTTTCCAAAATTATTCAGGACATAGTTTATAACATTTACAGCGCTGTCAAGGCTTCCAACCTGTTGAGGCATCATACCTTTCCATTTTTCACCATTTACGGTAATTTCACCGTTCGAACCGTTCAAAGCCTGTGCGACAGCACGTTTCTTGTCCGAAAGCAGGTAATCGGATCCTGCCAAAGGAGGAAATGCCGGTTTCAAACCTTTCCCGTCAACCTGGTGACAAACTTTGCATTTGGTATCAAAGATAGCTTTACCCATTGCCATTTGTTCCGCACTTGGAACTCCAGGCTGAGCAGCTGGTTGTTCTTTTACCGCAGTACTATCGGCAGCGGTCTTGTCGCCGGTTTTTCCGCCACCACATGAAGTAATCATAGCAAGCCCGAAAAAGCCTGCCATTGCCATAAAAATAAAAGTTCTGGTTTTCATAGTGTGTTATTTATTTGTTTGTAAAGTTATTGATTAATATTTAAAATTGTTCTCCTGATTCAAGGTTTTTTATTTGTCCGGGTACCCGCTTGTACCGGTTTTCTGTGTCATAATCTTTCATAAGTGCTCTTCAACTCGACTTAATAAGCGGCATCAAAGCATTTTCATACATTTTATAGAGCTACAATTGATAAAAACAATTGCCTGCATCGAAAGTTTGATCTAAAATAAGGTATATCTTCAGATCATTTGTCAATCTTGCGAAACATCAGTATTTAAGATAATGCATGCACCTCATAAGATTGTTTTATAAGGCTCCGAAATCCAATACCTTAATAAATTTCCATGGTCACAGATATGCAAACGGAGTCACAGTCCAAATTCATTTTAATAGCCAGACTTCGGATAAATTTCTGCTATATTACTTTTATGGCCAAATACTTACAAATGGTTCCCGAACATAATATAAAAAAAACCTACTGAGGGAAGCTTTCTGAACATTCTATTGTTATCAGGTTCCAATATTCGCCCTGTTTGAGAATCATATTTCGTAATTTTATTCGAACTTCCTGTTTGAATTTTTTTTTTTAGAGTGAGTGCAAATCTTACATTTTACGGGTATCTGGTAGTTTGAGTTTGTAATAAGCTGCGGCTAAACCATCTATTTGTCCGGTATCATAAAGTTTAAATCCAAACTTTGTAAGCACCCTGATAGATGCCGGGTTTTCAGGATCAACAATACCAATGAGTTCCCCGGCTATTTTATTTTCCCTGGCTAGAGCAATCATTCTTTCAACCATTTCGGAAGCATAGCCTTGGCCCCAATGCTCAGGCACCAACATATAGCCAACCTCAGCCTTATTATTATCCAGCTCAACAAGTTTAACAACACCAATAAATGTTTCATCCAGTTTGTTCCTAACAATGAAAAATCCGGCTTCCACGTTTGTATTATTGGTATCAACAGCTTTCTGAAATCTCTGCTCAGCCTCATCTTTAGTAAGCGCTTTGCCGGTAATATATTTCATAACAGCATCATTCATAACCAGGCGTGCATACAACTGTAAATCAGCAGGTGATAGCCTTGTATAATTCAATTTGCCGGAAGTAAGATTCATAATACTTTTGGTTATTAGTTGCTGGTTTGGGTTTACCGGAGTATGTCGATAATCGATAGTCGGGATACAGGAATGTCTTTGAAGTAGTCAATAATAAATTGCAAATTAAATTAAGGTCTACAAAATACTCACCTTCACCTGTATATCCGTATTCCTTCCTTTATCATCGCTGCATGATATTTTTATTAAACCTGCATCTGGAGTAAAAAAGAGTTTCTGACCGAGTGAAGCTTCTTTAAAAAATTTATCATTAATATACCAGTACACTTTGTTTACATCAGATGTGGCGGTATAGGCAAGTTGTAACTGCTGTTTGGCAGCGGAATACAGAATATATTCCTTGCCATCGGTAAGCGAGGTAATTAACGGACTGTCATTATGATAAACCCTGTTGCACAATGGATTATGAGGCGGAATTTTACGGTAAGGGATCTGTTCATTTTCGTAAAAGGCAATCAGTCCGGGACTCAGGTTTGGATAAAATTCCGTGCGATAACCTGCCTGAGGGAGGCACGAACGGCAATACGACATACTTCCGGGCTCATCTACGAAAACAGGAATAAGGTGGTCGCATTTGCGGTTTGGTGAAACTGCAGGAATAAAATCGTCCATTACCAGGTTGGTGCATTTTTCGCCCGGTGGCAGTCCCGACTCACTGCAAACTAGCCGGAAATCAAGGCCGGCAGGACGTTTAAACCAGGCTGGTTTCTGATTAAAAGTGAGGAAATTGAAAATTTTGAAGAGAATAGGTGTGGCAAAATCGGCACCTGATAGCTCCGGAATTCCGGATCCGTCGAAGTTCCCGACCCATACGCCAACCGTATAATCAGGATTGTAGCCAAAACTCCATGCATCACGGCGGCCATAGGAAGTGCCTGTTTTCCATGCTATGTGTGGCAGGTTCACTGTATTTTCGAAATTATTGGGCAGATCAGGCCTTTTGAGGCCGGTAAGTATTTCATGAATCATCCATACTGACTCCGGGCTGAACAGAGTATCCGTTTCCGCAATTATATCACCTTTTGCAAAGTGCAGAGGATATTTTATTCCTTCGGTCGCAAGGCATGAATACAGGTTAGTAAGTTCAGTGAGCGTTACACCGCAGCCACCGAGTATAACTGAAAGCCCGAGTGTCCTTTTACGCTCACCAATCCATTTAAGCCCGCCACGGCTAAGTTTTTCATTAAAAAGGTCCACTCCTACCCTGTTGGCCAGGTCAACAGCAGGAATATTGAGCGAAAGTGCCAGGGCCTGGGAAGCCGGTAACCGGCCACGAAAGGTTTCATCGTAGTTTAGCGGACGGTAGCCGTTGAAATTTTGTGGGATATCCTGTAAGATAGTCTTAGGTGTGATGAGTCCGCGATCCATGGCTAAGGCATAAAGGAATGGTTTCAGGGCACTTCCCGGTGAACGCAGCGAAGAAGCTCCGTCAACCTGTCCCTGGAACTGATCTTCTTTAAATCCTGCCGAACCAACATAAGCAACAATGGCATGTGTATGATTATCAATCAGCAAAACGGCAGCATTTCCCACACCCATTCCCCGGTAACTATTTACTTCGCTGCTTACCATATTCTCGATATAATCCTGTAAACGGGGATTAATAAAAGAAGTAATCACCGGATTGTCGGGATACATACCTGTAAGCATTCGTGCCAGGTGAGGAATTTGCTTCGGGGCATCGTAACGCCTGGCAGTGAGTGGCTCAGAAAGTGCATCATCCAGGGATTTTTGATCAAAAAGTCCATAAAAACCGAGTTTCTTCAGCCAGAGGTTCCTTTCTTTAACTATCCTCCCGTTATGGGTTCCCAGGCGAAGATGATTGGGATCGTTCGGAATAATAGCCAGAGTTACGATCTGCGCCAGGCTAAGTGCTTGTGGCTCCTGTCCGAAATACAGGAACGATGCAGCTTTAACTCCCTGGATATTTCCCCCGTAAGGCAGGAGGTTAATATAAAGTTCAAGGATTTCATTTTTTGAATGATGCAACTCAAGTTGAAATGCTCTGAAAAATTCGACCAGTTTATTTACAAAAGTACGTTTACGCGGCTCAAGCATACGGATCACCTGCATGGTAATGGTTGAAGCTCCAGAAACACGTTTCCCAGTTGTGATATTTTGCCAGAGTGCCCTGATGATGGCAACAGGATTCACACCGGGGTGAAACCTGAACCATCGGTCCTCCTTGTAAACCAGAGTATTGATCAGCAGAGGATTTACTTCTTTGATTTCAGCTTTCATCCGCCATTGCTGATCGGAGGATAAGGAAGCATTCAGCAACTTGTTATCCTCTGATAGGATCAGATGCGAGTAGCGGATATGGGCATCCACAGGAAAAATGAAGTCAACAACAAGAAACCCGGCACTGCATACAACAATAGCCATGACTCCCCGCTTCACAAAACGGGGAAAGCTGGTAAACCTATGATACAAATGTTTTAAAAAACCAAAATTGAGATCTTTGATACCAGACATAGTGATAGCAGAAGTCTTTTAAACAACACTGATTAATCCCGTTCCTGATCCGGTAATACGACCGATAACAACCGCATTTTCAATACCTTGATTTGTTAATTCTGCCATAACCAGTTCAGCATATTTTCCCGGAATGGAAACAAGTAATCCGCCGGAAGTCTGGGCATCGCAAAACATCAGTTTCTCCGTTTCAGAAAGTAATGTTTTCCAACTGATCCATTCCCTGTAAAATTGCAGGTTGTTGTGTGTTCCGCCCGGAACTGCACCAGCCAGCGCCAGTTCCTTCACCTGGCTCATAAAGGGTAATGCACTGAAAACTATCTCAGCATCAACCTGGCTGCTGCGTGTCATTTCACTGAGATGCCCGGCCAGTCCAAAACCGGTGATATCGGTACACGCATTTACCTGGAATTTTGAAAAAGCAAATGCGGCTTTCCGGTTAAGCTGCTTCATCCATTTGCAGGCTTCAGCGGCGACATTTTCATCAGCCAGTCCGCTTTTTACAGCGGTCGAAATAATTCCTGTCCCCAGTGGCTTGGTGAGGATCAGCATATCGCCCGGCTGGGCACCGGTATTTTTCCATGCCTGTTGAGGGTGAACCAGGCCGGTAACGCACATCCCGAACTTAGGTTCCGTATCGTCGATGCTATGGCCGCCGATTATACTGATACCTGCCTCGGTAGCTTTATCTGCCGCGCCAAGAAGGATTTGTTCAAGCACTTCGAGGGGTAGCCTCTGTACCGGAAACGCAACTATGTTAAGCGCAAACAAAGGCTCTGCTCCCATGGCATAAATATCACTCAACGCATTTGCAGCAGCTATTGCTCCAAAATCATACGGATCATCAACAATGGGTGTGAAGAAATCCAGTGTTTGAACTACAGCCTGTTCCTGGTTGATGAGATACACAGCCGCATCATCGCCTGAAGCATTGCCGACCAGTACATTCGGATCAGTTGCCGGCGGGAGATTCTTCAGGATTTTTTCAAGGTCGGCAGGCTGTATTTTACATGCACATCCCATACCATGAGTGAATTGGGTGAGTTTGATTTTTTCGCCTGAAATAGATTGCTTTTCAACAATATCCGGATTTACAATCGTATTATACGCTCCTACAATCATTTTGGCCGCCGATTTCATTTCCTCTGGAGTGGAATGTTTGCCGGTCGAAAGGCGGATGGTTCCCATGGCAAACTCGGTAGTGACGCCCATTGCCAGCAATACATGTGAACTTATAACACCGGCCGGATGACATGCTGCACCTGCTGAGGCAGCCAGGTCAGGTAAGGTTGAGAGTAATGTGTCAGCCGGAATTCCCCTGAATGACACACTTAACGTATTTGGTAAACTCAATTCGGTATCTGTATGAATATGAATACCGGGAATAAAAGAAAGCAATTCGTCACGAAGCAGATCCCGCATGACTCTCAAATGGTTACTGTTTTTTACCAGGTCGCGCCGGGCAATTTCAGCAGCTTTTCCAAAACCAACAATTTCGAGCAGGTTTTCGGTTCCGGCCCGCTGGTTATGTTCCTGCCCTGCACCATGAATCAGGTTATCGAGTATGACGCCTTTCCGAATAAAAAGAGCTCCGATTCCTTTGGGAGCGTATAATTTATGGCCGGCAAGAGTAAGTAAATCCACGCCAAGTGTATTTACATCAACCGGGATTTTCCCGGCCGATTGGGCAGCATCGGTATGGAAAAGAATTCCATGCCTGTGTGCGACAGCAGTCAATTCAGCTATGGGCTGAATGGTACCTATCTCATTATTTGAGTGCATCACCGAGATCAGGATGGTTCGTGCCGTAATCAATTCTTCTAGTTTTTCAATTTCAACCAACCCTTTATGATCCACTGGCAGGTATGAAACCTCGAAACCCTGTTTCTGAAGCCAGTTACAGACCTCAAGTATGGCCGGGTGCTCGATGGTGGATACAATAAAGTGGTTTCCGACATTTTTTAAGGCAAATGCAACTCCTTTCAACGCATGATTGTCCGATTCGGAACCTCCGCTTGTAAAAACAACTTCCTCCGGCGAAGCACCGATCAAGGCAGCTACCTGTGACCGGGCAAGTTCGACAGCTTTACGGGAATCAACACCATACTTATACCTGCTCGATGGATTGCCAAAATAAGTGTTCAGGTATGGGCGCATGGCTGATTCAACCTCAGGATCAATGGGAGTTGTAGCGTTATAATCGAGGTAAATTAATTCTTTCATTTAGTAATTATTGCTGGTTTCAGTGGTCAATTCCTTGTCATTCCTTTGTCATTCAATCGTCAATCGAGTCATTCTAACTTTTTAAACATTTCAAACTCTTCAAACCATTAATAATAACAATTTATCTATTTGCGTAATTCCCATTAGCCATAGCAAAATTCAGAATTATCTTTGCATGTTCCGCTACACTGCCTGATGACAAAGGTATTCTTACCATTTTTCTTACCGGTCTTCGTGTAAGCGAATTATCATAAAGCTTGTCATAATAAGCTAATGTAATGTCGGCAACCTTTTCAAAATCATCATTTTGTAATGCAACCAATACTTCATGTGCCTGGAAAGAACCCATATATTGTCCTAAATGTTCAAGTACAGCCTGGAGCACAGGTTTTTCGAAACAGGCATATTCGTCAACAAGCCTTTTGATCCGGTAGTCTTTTGGGAGTTCAATAAAAAACAAAGTTCCGTTAAGCATAGCGGCATGAAAACTATCAGGCAGGGTAACGGTCCCGATATTCATGCTTTCATGTTCAAGCCAGAGTGGTTTTAATGGCTCAAGTTTGGACCAGAGTGTATAAAGATTATTCTCAAATTGCTCTGTTGTGGGTTGAGCATTCTGTCCAAGATGCCCGAAATTAGAGCCTTTGTGACTTGCCAGAGCTTCAAGATCTATGGTCTGATGGCCCAGTATACCGATTTCCTTAAGAATTCCTGTTTTTCCTGAACCGGTATAACCTCCTATCAGAAAAACGGGCCTTCCTGATGAAAATTGTTTTCTGATATAACCCCGGTAGGCTTTGTATCCGCCTTCGAGAACAAGAACCTGGTATCCGGCTTCTGCAAAAAAAGCTGCGATTTTGGCTGAACGCATACCTCCGCGCCAGCAATGTAAAAGCATTTGTTTAGCGGGTGCTACCTCTTGGATTGCATTCAGGTAATAGTCTGTTTTTTCACCGGCAATTGTCTTACCCAATTCAATAGCAGGTTCCTTTCCTATTTTTACATAGGTAGTTCCAACCCTGGCCCGCTCATCATTATCGAACAAAGGAATATTATGAGCCCCGGGAATATGCCCCTGAAGATATTCGCCAGGTGAGCGCACATCAATAACCGGGAGGCGCATCGCCAGAAGAAGGAATTGTTCGGGGGTAAGGGTTTCGGAGTGCAATGGAATGTTGGATTTGGGAGTTGGAATTTCGGATGTCGGAATTAGGATGTCGGATTTAGGATCTGGAATTTGGAACTTGTGACCTGGAACTTTGAATTCAACTTTAGGTTAACCTTGCTGCTTACAACTCCTTCACTGTAATCATCTCATCCAAATATACCAGTAATTTCCGGATGCCGGGATAGCCCATTTGCTGAAGGATTTCTCCATAATTGTTTAACTGAATTTCATGCCCGGGTTTCGGGAGTCCGGTTTTAAATTCAATAATAACTGTTTCATTCTCATTGAAAATAATACGATCGGGACGAAAAACTTCTCCATTTGGCATTAGGATTCCTGCTTCAGGCTTTGTCGCAACATTTTCGATAAAATATTTTTTTAGTAAGTCATGGTTTACAGTTGCCTGGACTCTTTGTAGAAGTATGGCTGTTTCTTCATAAGTAAGAAGGTTGGTTGTAGATTGTAAAGCGACAATATCCGAAACATCTTCCTTTGTTTTGATGGCAGCAAGCGTATCATGAATCAGCGTTCCCCAGGCTTGTTTGTTTTTGGACTGATCGGTACTCCAGTAAACCGGCGCGCGACGGGCAATTTTTATCCTGCCCTGCCATGGAGTCGAAATCATTCCGGATAGCATGCTGCTGGCTTCGGGCAGAGAATTTTGGATCTTCTCCTGATGTTCATCCATGCCACGTGAAAACATAGTTCCCGTTTGAGTCCACTCATCGCTTGTTGTTTCGATGTATAGAGTCAACAAATTTGGCAAATTACTGGCATCTCCTTTTCCGGGTTCGCGCGTAATCACATACAATCGCTCAACTGGCCGGGTAAACGCAACATATATCAGGTTGATCATATCCAGCAGCGAACTGTTTCTTTCCTTTTCGTATTGGGCCGAATAGCCGGTTTCCTCCATATCCTTGCCGGTTTGCAGCAATGCAACAGGAAGCCCGGGAACAACATCTCCGGCAAGATCAACCCATAACTGATCAAATGTAGTTTTGAGTTTTTCGGTTGCCATGGGCCAGATTACAACCGGGAATTCCAATCCTTTGGCCTTGTGAATGGTCATTATACGAATGGCATCTATCCCTTCGGGTACAACAACTGATAGCTTTCCTTTCTTCTCTTCCCAGGCTTCGAGCAGGTCGGCAAGGTGTGTACCTTGCCGGGCTGATACCTTATTCACAAAATCGAGGAAAAACTGAAGATATAGGTCATATTTCCCGTCATTTAGTGCAAAAATCCGGATTATCTCTTCGCAAAGATCGTACAAGGGCAATCCACGTAAATATTTGATATTAAATACAATATCCCCATTTGTTAATAGCTTTTCAAGCGAAAACCATTCCCCTTTCTGAACCGGAAAATTCTGTATCAATGAAGTATTTAATTTTTCTTTACGTATAAGATCGTTCAAAATACCTGCAATAGCCACCAGGTTTTGCGGATTACTGATATGCTCCAAAACAGTAATTACAAAGTTCACTTCCGGCGATGCAGCCAAAAGAAGGGCTTCCGCTGAAACTACACTAATACCATTTGACATCAGGTAACGGGCAATGATACTGCCTTCCCGGTTCGATCGGGTAAGAATGGCAATATCAGCTTTTGCAAAACCTTTATCATTCAACTGTTTAACCAGTTCAAAAACTCTATTGATATTGAGTTCATCAAATTCAGTTCTTGAATGGTAAGGCAGAAATTCAACTGAAACAAAACCGCCGTTTTTGCCCTGGGAAATTTCCTGTGCATGATCTGTATATATAGATTGGAATCCTTCACTCAGCTGTTTCGATAGAAATCCAAAAAAGTCATTATTGAATTTTATAATTTCCGGCAGCGACCGGAAATTGCTTTTCAGGACATTGGGATTATAATTTGTACCCAAAGCCTGTTCAGTATCGCCAAATACTTCTTTTTCGTAATTTCCGGGTAAGGCAGGCAACATCATAAACTGTTCAACATTCCCGTTGCGGAATCGATATATAGCTTGTTTCCCATCACCTACAACGAGGTTATAACGCCCATACGCCAGGGAATCGCCAACCAAGGGTAAAAGGTTTTTCCATTGCAACTCCGATGTATCCTGGAATTCGTCGATCAGGTAATTGAAATATTTCTCGCCGATACGTTCATAAATAAAGGGGACAGGTTCTTTCAGAATGATATCGGTGATCCGTTTGTTGAATTCCGAAATATGAATTACCCTTTTCTCGCGGCGGATGGTTTCAATTTCAAGTTCCATGGCACTGAGCACACCCATCTGGAAAATATTTCTCTCTATCATGCCAAGCAAAACATACCTCGAAGACCCTTTTCCCATTAAATTATCGCATTGATGAAAAATGGAGGTAAGCTGGTCTTTGACCGAGTTTATTGCCGAAATCTGATCAGCATCCGCTTTCGCAGCAACCCACTTATTTTCATTAATGGTGGCAAGCACATAACTGTTAGGACTTTCGATTATGCCACTGGCGAGTTTGAAAAAAAAACCGCCAATACCGCTTGTCCCCCTTGAAAACGAAGCATTATCAATACCCTTGCCAGCTATAAGTTTTTTAGCGGTTTGTGCCAGGGTTGTAATGCTGTCTTCGTAACTTTTCCTTATAACCCTGATTTCAGTAGCAATTTCATTTAACCGCACCGGGGGAATTTCATGTAATTTACTGATAAAATGCTGGCTGCCTTCCGAAAAAAGGAATCCTGCCGTTTTCTTGATATCGGATTCAATCTGCCAGCTTTTTTCATCATCGGCTTTGGCTTCGGTAAAATCGACCAGGATATTCGTGAGATCTTTGTCAATACCGGCTTTGCTGATCAATTGTTGAACTGCCTCGTCGAGCATCAGGTCGCGGTCCATTTCGATCTCGAAATCAACCGGTAAATGCAGGTCGTGGGCGAAAGTGCGTATGATGCGCGACACAAAGCTGTCGATGGTACGCACCGAAAAATCGTCGTATTCATGCAAGATCCTGGTAAGGACCGACTGCGCCCTTTTTGTGATATCATCAACAGAGTAGCCAGTTGCCGTCGAAAGATCGGGAAGCATATACCGCACAACTGCACCATCGGTATATTTTACAGGATCAGCAAGTTGTACCAGGCCCTGTACGATGCGCTGTTTCATCTCGTTGGCCGCCTTATTGGTAAATGTAATGGCCAGAATATGCCTGAAATAGGCTGGCGATTGCAGGGCTAATGCAATGTATTCGCGCACCAGGGTGTAAGTTTTTCCTGATCCCGCTGAAGATTTATAAACTGAAAAATTCCGGTTTGTGTTCACCCTGCTAAGGTAGGCAATTTGTCGAATGGAGTTATTTTAATTCCATTCTGTATGTTCCATTCTCACTAACAATAAATGAAATGAGCGATTGATTATTTTTTCAAAGTTTTTTTGTTAACCGCAGGTTTGATTTTTTTTGTTCGTTTAAAAAGTTCATTCAAATTATTGAATTCCTTCCTGAAAACAACACCAGCACCCTGTGTATAGGACGAATACCCAGAGTATAGAACATCACCGGCAGTATTGGTCCGGTTATAGGCTTTAAACCTGAACCTGCCATCTTCCGTTATTTTAACCTCAACCAACACATCACCGATTAATTGTGTAGTCTGGCTGGCATCATTATAAGTGTTCATTCCCACAGCTCCGTCAATGGTAACCCTGTTATCAAATAATTGAGTGGACAAAGCCAGTTCGAGTTCCCGTGGCGAGAGCTGATCCCCTGGACGGTAGTTGACACCAATATCAAAATCTTTTGAAATCTGCGAAAGCATGCGGCTTAACTGCGCACTGAGGATTTCATATGACGAAATTCCTAATGTAGCACCGGATGTTGTGAGCCCTGACGATGAACTGAACGTATTCAAAACCAGGAGCGAAATCATCTGCTGGTTCATCTCCAGGGCGTTGGTAGTATCGATAATGCTAAAAATCGTGCGCCTCATTTCGTCGGTTGCATCAGGCAAGGTCAAACCGAATTTGATATCAGGATTGTACAAATTTCCCGATAAATTAATGATACAATTAACATTAATTCGGGTTCCCTTGTAATCTGCCTGTATACCGGGCAGGCTCGACAGCGAAGTTTTCACCTTATAGATAGCCTGGAGTTTTATATCCGCATCGTATGGACTTCCATTAAATGTAATAGAACCGCCTTTCTGGATCTGAAAATTCTTCTTCAGGATATTCTGGAAATTAAACATAAAAGTTCCGTTATCCATTATATAATTACCGTACATTGAATAGTCGCCGCGCGTGTCAATTCCCATATTTACCAGCCCATCGCCATGCACGTCAATGGTGCCCATCTGGTAAGGCAGAATGATACCAATATCAGCATTCCGGGTAACATCGAGACCAAGTTGAAGCGAAAGCACCGATGGCTCGGTAGGTAAATTGTTTTTATTATTTTTATCAACCTCTCCATGATACCGGTAATGAATAAAGCTGTTCTCGGAAATATTGCGTGAGAAGCTGATTGGAATAACCACGTCCGTTCCTTTCTCCGATCTGACATTGGCCCTCATCACCAGGTTGTCAACCGGGCCTTTCAGCGTCATTGTTCCGGTTGCCTTTGCCCTCCCATAGTATGTTTCTTCAGGGTTGTAAGGTGTATTGAGCGCTGAAAGGTTATCAGCCTTCAGATTAATATCAAGTGCCCAATCCGAAAAAGCCTTATGGCTGATGATTCCGGATACAACGCCTTTGCCAAATGTAGAATCTGTGAGTTCAATGTCCTTGAACCACATTTGATCTTTATCAAAATTAAAGTCGCCGGTAAAAGAATAGGAAGTCCTGAGATAATCAACCAATAATTCCGTACGCATCAGTTTAACTTTCCCTTTGAGTATAGGATCCGAAAAGTCACCTGTAAGTGTCATTGCACCCGTAGTGTATCCCCTCATGCGGGAAAAAACTCCTGATAGAAAAGGCTCTATAGTTCTGATTTTCAGGTTATCAACATCGATTTTCAAATCAAAGTTGTCGTGCTGTTTTTCAGGATAGATATTTCCCAGGACCTTTATAGGGTAATGCGTGCCTGCATTACCAACATAAACAATCTGCATATCAACCGCAAGAATCTTTTTTTCATTATCCCAATAACTCTTAATAGCTGCATCGCCAAGGCTTTCGTGGTTAAAACCAAACTTTGCAATGGTAATATCAGCCGAAACACGAGGTATAGAATACAATTCAGAAAAACTGATTTTACCGTTCACATACCCATCCAGATCAATTCCTAACGGCTCGATAAGCATTTCAACATTTCTGATATTAAAATCCTTGACATCAAGCACCATTTGACTGAGCGGGTCAGTTGAAACGGTGCCGTTAAAAATGACATG
>Ga0079306_1001470_pt1 | contig 15537 bp, 10 predicted proteins | sample Methanotroph_Enr_FD_79181 | JGI IMG/M metagenome (GOLD analysis project Ga0079306, IMG submission 79181) | Enriched soil microbial communities from Old Woman Creek wetland in Ohio, USA - Methanotroph_Enrichment_5 | ecosystem: Environmental > Terrestrial > Soil > Wetlands | place: USA: Ohio...
AACGCGAAGCATTTTAATCCACTGAATATTTCCGGATCACCGATTCAGAAAGTACGCCGAAATTCTAAAAACTATTAAAAATCATTTCCGCGAATGCGCTATTCTCGACTTGCTGGTAACGGAGGAAGCTACACGCAGGGGCGGACTGCGGGCGGTTTCCTGTCAAGCCGAAATGTAGCTTGGGCGGAAAGATGCCCACCGAAAACCACCGCTGCCGCACTTGACGGGTAGCTGAAGTTGTGTGTAGTTTTTTATTTTTCATTTAATAAATTACTTGCATTTCTAAATCCAATAAAAAGTTTATCATATATTGTTTCGCATGCTGTCAAGTAGTTGCCGGCTATTTCGTTTGAGTCTATACCGATGGACTTTAAAGCTTTATTAAGTTTTTGAGCTGACTTACTTCCTTCTTGATGTGAGTCTAGTTGTCTTAAAATATTTAGTGCTTCCAAAAGCTTCATTAATTCCATTTCTTCATATTCATTCACTAGTCGTGAGTTTATTTCACTGGAATCATTCTTTAAATCCAAACCAGTTTCATTTGAGATTCTTATATAATTGAGAATGAGATTTAACAGTTTGATGCTTCTAAATTCCTCAGAAGGAGACTTTTTGAAAATGTCGAGGTCAATTTCTAGAATATTTTTAAGAATGTTTCGCAATTCTTTCTCTACCAGATTTTCTACAAGAAATAAATGCAATTTCTTTTGTCGAACAAGGAATGCTTGTTTGGATAATGTATGCTCAAGATGATGCGTGATTGGATTTATACTTGCATTATTATACCATGCGTAATAATTCAAGTCTTTTCTATTAATTTTTATTAAATCCTGGCTTGAGAGATTTAATCCAAAATTGTTATTTAAAATAGTTGATAGTAGTTCACCAAAACGAAGATAACTGAATACCAATTTTTTTGACCTTTCTGCGATATTTTCTCGGCTTTCATCAATCTTGGTTTTATCCACCTGATATTTGTTCCAATAGGATATAACTTCGTTAGGTGTTCCTTCATATAATTTAAAAAGTTCGATTTCAATGTGATTTCTTCCAATTCGATTACATCTTGTGACAGACCATTGATTCTTGTAGCTCACGCCACCAGTTTCAGGGCAGACGCTATAATTCTCATCTTGTTCATATTTTCCAAGGACTTCATCTGAAACATAAACATAGTCCCAATGTTTTGCATTTAATCGGGTAATTTTATCTTTATACCCTGACCAGTAATGAGCTTTTTCTTTTCTATCCCATTTGCTAAAAGGAATGTTATTTCCAAGCTTTATTTGCCTAAAACCCGTTACCTCAGTGAAAATCTTATTTTCGGAAATTTCATTGATTCGAAAATGGTTAAATTTTGTAGTTTTTTCGAAAAACCTATTCTGCCCTAGTAGCCCTTCGAGTTCGGCATTTAGTGGTAATATCCTTGTTTCACAATAAACTTGGATCAGTGTCTTCTTTTTTAGCATCAAATAATCCTGTAAATAATCTTTACGGATTTTGACAAAACTTTTTGAATAAATTAGGGAATCATAAACAGATTTGGGAATGGACTGCACAACATCCATCTGCGGTTTACTTAAATCATCCCAATTTATATTAGTTTCTGTCAATCTTGGAGTTAAACCATAAGTCAATAAAAAGTATGGGTCAATCTGGAAGGTGATATTATTCGCAGATTCCCAAGATAAAACAAGAGGTTTTACCTCGTCGAGTCCTTCTACTCCTGTAACAAAAACAGTTGATTTTCCTTCATACTTATAATTTTCATCATATATCGGGCCTACTGAGCTATCCGTTGTTTGATTTACTTCATCAGGTTTTATAAGTTCTATCAGTTCAGGGTCAATCAGTAACGTTTGATAATCTCTTGTTGAATTTATTCCAGATTGCAATTTGTGTGTAGTTAACTCACTAACATAAATGTATTCTCTTTCTATTGGAGAAAAATTTTTTACGTCGGCAAATATGTCGGGGAACCAAGTATCCATTTAATTATCTATTCTCAGTTTTTGTTCAGTTTTTAAATTACACACAACGGTCACTTGCAAGTTGTCGTTGCGGATTTCGAAGAGTGTCAGCGTCCGCAGGACGAAGACGGTCAAGAAAGGAGCAGAGACAACGCACACCACTGCACCCGCAATGCAATTTGCAATTTGTTGTGTGTAGTTTTTATTTATTATGTTTTTTAAAATCTGTCATATTTTTCATAGAGCTTCTAATTGTGTTATGCGACCATTCTTGAAAAGTAACAGCTCGTCTTAAGAATAGAATTGCTATTATTCCAGTTGCGGCAAGTAATACTTTTCTTTGGTCAGACCATTGATTATACTGCATACTTCTAATGAGAAGAATAATTTCAAAAAGGACCAGAGAAAAAAACATTCCATAACACATTCCTCTCAAGGCAAACCACTTTTGTAAACTTGTGAAATTATTTGGACTAAAGTGGCGTATTTGAGTTATTTCATCTTCCAATTTATTAAAGCTGGTTTCATCTTTCATTCGTTTACTCCATATTTTTTTGCTCAAAAATTTAAAAACTTCGTATGCCACATATTGACATTTAAAGCCAAGAATATAACAAACTACAAGAAAAATGATAGATTTAGATATACTCATGTTATTTGCCTGTTCGATTACAAATGCGACCACATTATTTTGATTCTCTACTGTAAGTGATATGCCCAATAGAACGAAGAATCCAGGTATGATATAAGTGAAAATCTCAAAAAATCCTAGTTTTATATTTTCCATCTAATTCTATTATTGATTTTGTTTATTTAAAATGATTGTTGAATTTCAGTTTGTTATTTTGCTATTATCATTTTCTTACTCATTTCTTTAATCTAACATTTGCAAATAAGTCTGTTTCTTTATTTTACATAGACATTTATTAGAACGATTCAAAATTACACACAACGTAGGAAGCTACACGCAGGGGCGGATTGCGGGCTATTTCCTGTCAAGCCGAAAAGCCGACCGGGCGGAAAGATGCCCACCGAAAACCACTGCTGCCGCACTTGCCGGGTAGCTGATGTTAGGTGCTGGCCTTCATTTCCTCCATTAGTTTACATATCAAATATAGAGTATTTTGTCACGTTAAAATCTTGTCTACGCATTTTATTTTTAAGTCAAGGCACAACTGCTGTTTGGGGTTTTAATTTTTTGAGGGAGGGGATTTTAAAACCTTTCAAGCTGCTGAAATGTATCCTTGCGGGAGGGAAAAAAGGCAAGCTCTTTTGCAATTTTTGCCCGGTGGGGGGCTTTTGCGTGAATTGCAAATGTGCTTGCCTTTGTGCGTGTGCTTGCTATGATCTTCGCATACCTTGTTTCATATTATCCGGCGGTTGTCGCAAATGTGTCAAGCTGAATTACAACTTTACGGATGCTCGTTACAACTTTGCGGATGCTTGTCGCATCTTTACGGATGCTCGTTACAACTTTACGGACGGTAGTTACAACTTTACCACTGGTAGTTACAACTTTACGGATGCTCGTTACAACTATGCCGGAGGTTGTCACCTAAAAAAGGTAGCTTACTTTACAAAACTACTTATTGCTTGTAAATTTTAGTCCGCTAATTGTTTTGTATTGGGGACTTGTCGCACCGAAAACAGACTTAACATACGTTTTAACGTCTACAGAAGTGTCAACAACGCCTGTGCCTGCTTTATAAAGTACGTCGTTTCTGGCAATGCGGGCATTTGTCAAAGGCGCTGCCGCAAGTGTAACAGCACTGTTCTTTATGCTTAAATCGCCGTAAATAGCAATCAAGGCATCAATACCTAAATCCGGTTCATTTGGATCGTATTCGCCAACTGAAGTAAGGAGTTTAATCAGTTTATCGAAGTTGTCTAAACGGCTATCGAAGCTCATCTGGGAGGATGAAATTTCAGTTACTTCATTTCCGGCCTCGGCTGCAACTTTCTTTTCCTCTTCGGTCATTTTTGGGGTTGCTCTGCGACCCTGCAACTTGCGGATTAAAGTCATTGCGCTTTCATCGACCTGTGCGGTGGTGTCGGAAGCTTTCAAGGCATTGCTAACCCGTGTTATCAACTTGCTTAATGGAGCAAAAGCGACATCTCTTGCACTTACAGCGTTTTTATACGCAGGTTCGGCAGAATTAACCGCTGCAATTGCTGTTTTGGCCGCAGTCAATTGGGTGTTTAATGCCGGAAGTTTCAGACTTGCTTTTGAAGGATTGTAAGGAGTTCCTAAAGCGGTAACGTTAGCAATTAGTTTTTCGTAGTTGGCCACATTCTTTGCATGGCCGGTTTCAGAGGTGGATGACATGAAATTAAATTTAAGGGTTAATGTGATTTTTATGATTAACCTAAATTTACAAAATCATTATGAAACATCAAGCTGTTTTTACCAAAAATATTTTTCAACATGCTATTAACCTTGTATATAGAATCTATTCTGATCCATTAAATATATTTATTTCGTTTCTGTGCGTTGGTTCTTACCTTTTAAAGTTTTCATATAATCCAGATAAATATCCGTCGGTAGCACCAAGTAGTAAATAATCAATAAATGCTCTATATAAAATTGCTCCGGGCTGTCCTTTGACTAAAAATGAACCTTTCCAACGCCTTAAATTGGTTTTAAAATCAACAATATTATTTGCATGAATTAATTCATTATCTGGATCATTAACATACTCTTTATATGTGGATTCCCATACTGGAAATATGTTTTCTTTAAAGTAATCTTTATATCTCGTTTTTAAGTTCATTATCCAATCCCAACTTACTATATAGATTTGATCAGTTGGATCAGCTGTAATTATTTCTATTTCCCATGTATTATCCGGAAAGTCTACTGAATTTGGCTCAGTTATAAATTTAAAATTTACTTTGATGTTTAAATTCTTCAAAAATGGATAATAAACTTTGGCATGTCTTCTTGTATTTCCATTCAGCAAGATATTCTTATCATGCTTCACTCCTGGTCCATTACAATCCTTACCAATTGGAATCAGATTTTTATGATTTACTGATGCAACAGGAAACTTTGATCTATCTAACCAGTGATCTAACGGTAATCTTGCTTGACCTTTAAGATTTAAATAACTTTCAATCCCACAAAAAGGACATACTTGAATTTTATTTATCTGAAGAAATCGGTTAATACTTTTTTTAACTGATGTATCGACATAATCTTCAAATTTAGAGTACTCTAATGAATTTTTATACAAATGTGAAAAAAGTGCTTTAATTGATTCCCTAATTGATTCTGGAAGATGTTCTATTGTATATATCTGAAGGCCTATAGGATCATTCTCACATAATTCTTTGACTTTATTTGTGTTTACAAAGCAATCCAAAACGATCTTTCTATCTGCATATGCTATTAAAGCTTTATAATCATCATAAACAGCCCTGAACTTCAACTGCAAATCTGTTCGTTCAAATACTTCTAAAGACCATTGGGGAAAAAGATGATTTCCAAAGGTTGCAGATCCATCAATTTTTTTGAAAAAAGTTTTGGGGATATTATGAATTATTGCCAGTCTAGAACTATAGTTTGTTATCTGGGTTATCATCGTCGAAATTCTTTAGTTCATAGATTTTTTTAAACAAAAATTGTTTTTGACTCGATTCTCCAAACGTATCAATAGCACCTTGTAATTCTTCTAGGTCGCCTCTTTTTATGATATCACTCAGTTCGTTTGACGATTTACTTGATACAATATTGGTATCAAAAAGATTTTTCATTATATAATTTACATCCGAGCCATAAGTACGAATACCCTTATCAGAGGCTTTCGTTGCGGTAGACTCATTTGTAACAGGATCTTTACGGAAAAAGATTACATTGTTTGGCAAACAGTCTGCAATTATGAAAGGAGAATGTGATGTAAGAAGAATCTCCTTCAATAAATTACTTCCTCCTCCGGCTATTATACTTTCATCCAGAATGTCGATGAACTTGGCTCGCCAATTTGGATTGTAATGAGTTTCTGGTTCATCAAGGAGTAATAAGCTACTCTTGTCTTTAAGCATTAAGCAAATGCCCATTGTATGTAAGAACTGATGTTCGCCATCTGAAAAATTGCGTAGCAATAATTCAATCGGTTCTTTCTCCCCGACATCTTTTAAAATAAGATAGTCAAGAAAATGAAAAACATTTTGTGCTGGGCTTCCAGTTGGCAACTTTCCATCTGTATAGTAGCCTTTCGAACTATAAACATCTTCTTTTATTTGGTCGCTTACAATCCGTGCATTTAACTCGTATAGAACTTGAAATAATCGGAACAGCTCAAAGGAATTTTTGAAATTAGCTCTAAAAACAGACTTTAATGTATCATCAACATAAAAATCGAGCCACAAAACTTCAGAATCAACAAACCAAGATGAAGCACAATTTTTAAGAATATCTATCTGCGTATTTAATTGCTGTAAAATAGGAAGCCAGTTTTTTCTTTCTTTGTCAAGATAAAGCTTTTGTAGGTTTAAGTTCATTCTAAAACTTCGCAAACCCTTTATTTGCAATTCCCTTTCGAGTGGCCTTAGAGTATCTTCGTTTTCAAAAAGTAGAATGGACAATAAAACGGCCTGACTCATCTCACTATCAATGTAAATCAAGCTTGTTTCAGGTTCATTGTAGGCTAGGTTTTTGATAACAGCCTCTTTGTATTCATCGAAATGAACAAGTCTGTTTTTTATAAAAGGTAAACTAAGAATCTCATTTTCACCAGAGGAATACCCAACGACAATTTCAGGTAAATATATTTTTCCTGGAGCAGTTTCATTCGAGTTTTTTGAAGGGTAAAGAGCTATACCAAATATTTGACTATCTTCTTGACCATATTCTTCAACAATCATCGCCGGCTCTTTGCCAGTCGACTTAGAAATCGTGACTATTTTTGCATGCAATTTTTCGCCAATCTGATTAAAATTTATCAAGTATTTAAGTTCAAATGCATCTGGAGTACATGTATCTCTCCGAAAATGTTTTTCAAAACTCTGCGGGCGAAATTTAGCAACACATAATTCTAAATGATAGAAAATAGAGGCAAGAGCTTCAAGTACATTCGATTTACCACTCCCATTTAGCCCAGCAAAGCAAAAAGGCTGAAATTTTGACATTTCATCCAACCCTTCATTGGTAAGGCTATGAAATTCGATTTTAAAACCTGTATTAAGGCTTCTGAATTTTTCACCTATTTCTAAACTTATTAATTTCATTTTAATGATAATATTAGGCTTGACTCTATTTTATAATTTATTTTTATCTTTTTTACTATTTGTTCCACTTTATCACCAGCTTTCAATAGCTGAAAAACCCCATGTTTAGCTTTATCGTACAATTCTTTTTCTTTGAATTCCTGACTGTTCAATTTATCAACCAAACGCTGCAAAAAGGCTATATCACCAACTATTTTAGACAGATCATTTTCCTTTTTTTGCAAATCAATTTCATGAATTAATGCATCTAATTCGAAATCAACATTGAAATTTAGTTGACCATTGAAAACTTTTTGAAGGATTGAGTTAAATAAATTCTCAACTTCAACTTTTGATACAAGAACCTTCTTTTTCTTTGAATAAGTATTAAATACGATATCTTCGAATTTCTTTTGTTCACTGATTTCCGGCAAAGGAATTGAATGTTCCATTAGTTTTTGTTGAGAGATATTCGGCATTGAACCAGCAGCTCCAGTTCTTAGATTTTGAATTACCTTCTGATAATTATTATCATTGATTAGATAAAAAAGATATAGTCCGGAAACCTTTTCTGGGTTATACCTTAGATTAAATATTGTATCAGGTAAAAGAAGTTTTTCGTACTCTTCAAATACATATGCTGCTGAACCAACATATTCTTTGGAATTTTTTCTTGATAAAAGCAAATCACCCTTTTGTGCTGTGATTTCTTTTTTAATATTAATTCCTGTTGGCAATAACTTATTTTCAATTGGATTGAAAAATCTTCGTGAAACAGCACTTTGTTTTAATACAGCCCATTCATCATTATTTGATCGTTGATTTTCTTCACATTTTGGACTCCAACCAGCATCAATTTTTTCAATTACCAAATGAAATGGAATTAGTTTTAATTTTTTTGTATTTACTGCAGGGTCGCCAAACATATCCAAAAACGTTGCTCTCAATAATTCATCTAAGAATTGAATGGATTGCTCTCTTTTACTTACCAATGTATTTGCTTTATCGAGAACAGCAACAATTTTGTTTTGGGTTTCAAAAGGCAGTACCGGAATATCTATATTTTCAATATATTTTTTTGAAATATGCTTTAATCCTGCTCCTTTAAATCCCCTTTCGAGAATATATTTATTTCCAAATAAATAGTAATAGACAAACTTTGCGTTAAATTCCTCTGATTTAGTAATAGCTACAATGCAATCGGTAGAAGTTGAAAAGGGTTCAAGAGCGCAATGTACACTTGCACTTCCACCAGTTCCAAATATTAAAGCTTCATCATTATAAAGAGCTTTATCAATTCGTTTTGAAAGAATTGAACTAGATGTGTAAAAAGGGAAATTACCCACATCTAAACCATCACCAGCTTTTATGTTTGACTTTGGCGCAAAATCAAATAGTGTTTTGAATTTTTCAGTTCTCATCCTATCAAGCTATTTAATTCTTCCATGTCTTTCAAAATCTCTTTTTCAAGTTTCATTAATTTTGCAAGAATATCTTTTGGCGGTTGGTAGGTTTGTTCCACATATTCATATTCCTTGTAACGATTAAAACTCAGGTCTAAATCGTTTTCTTGTATCTCTTCAATTGATACAAAAAAGTAGCTCTTGCGGTCTTCAGTTTTTGTTTTGTTTCGTTTATCAAAAGATGCTTTCGTTTCAGGCAATGGGAAATCCTTTAATCTCCTTCGATTATCGTCTAAAGAATAACCATCACTTTGTAATTCGTAAAACCAAACCTTCTCGGTATGCCATATTTTACTTTTCTCTTCCACCTTGGTAAAAACCAAAATAGCAGTTTTCACGCCGGTATATGGTTTGAAAGCTCCACTTGGTAAAGAAATTACTGCTTCTAATTGATTGTCTTTTAGTAAAATCTCTCTGGTTTGCTTTTGAGCATTAGAACTGCCAAACAAAACTCCTTCGGGAATAATTACGGCCGCTTTTCCACCAACGCGAAGCATGGAGGAGATCCGATCTAAAAACAATAATTCACTTGATGGGCTGTCGATACGCAAACTTGTGTTAACATCGCCTCTGTCAATTTTGCCTGTGAATGGGGGATTTGCTAATACAATATCGTATTGACCCGCTTCATTGTATGATTTGCTTAAAGAATCCTTGTAATCTATTTTAGGGTTTTCAATTCCGTGCATCATTAGATTCATCAACCCTAGTCGTACCATTGTTACATCAATGTCAAAACCATAAAAACTTTCATCTAATACGGTTTTTACTTTCTCGTCAATAAAAGATGAATAGGTTGCTATTTCAAACCCATCTTCATCTTTCTCTAATTTTCTTTTGTCTTTTTTTCGAACTAAATCAGTCAAGATATATTGATAGGCACCAAGCAAGAAGCCAGCAGTACCACAAGCTGGGTCGGCAATTCGATGTCCTAATTGCGGTTCAACCAATTCAGCCATTAATTTAATAATATGTCTTGGCGTTCTGAACTGTCCATTTTTTCCAGCTTGTGCAATTTCGCTCAACAACATTTCATACACATCGCCTTGTATATCTTGAAATGTATGTCCACCATCACTGGCATCTTTTTCTATTTCAATAAAAATTTCTTCTATTTTATTTATGGCTTCATAAAGGAGTGTAGGTTTCTCAATAATAAAAACCGCATTGACCATATGTTTGGTAAATGGAGAAGTGTCTCCATTCAATTTTTTAATAAATGGAAAAACGTTGTAACGAACATGTTCAAGCATTTTATCTGTTGGAGTAATGCGTTTAAATTGGCTCCAACGAAGTTCTTGTTTAGAACGTGGCTCTTTGGCTTTAGCCAATGCAATTTGCATTTCTTGATTTTCAGTTGGGTTATCAGAAATATCAATTGGATATTCTGCTTCGTTTACATAGGGATTGTAATTACCGCTAAACCTTTTTGATTCATATTTTTCACCTGTGAATTTTGCATCCCCCTCCATTTTAATTTCCATATCGTCTAAACGCTTCATGAAGAGCAAATAGGTAATTTGCTCAATGGCGGTAAGCGGATTAGCAATTCCACCACTCCAAAGGGCATTCCAAAGGCCGTTTATTAATGCTTTAAGTATCGGATTATTCTGTAACATATTTTAAGCTGCTATTAATTTTTCGGTGAATACTAAAATTTCGTCAATTTCCGCTGGAGTGAAAACGCCCCTTATACCTTGCGGATGAATTAAGGTAAAAGGAGATTCAATAAGATTTCGTTTTTGCAAATCACCTTTTTCCAAAATGAAATTGCGAAGCAAATCCATAAATTGTAATTGGCGACTTGTTAAATAACTGTGTTTTGAAATAAAATCATCAAATGCTTTTGATACAGTTTCATTAAATGATTCTAAGATTTCAATTCCTAGTATGTGTTTAATGAATTGTACAAACAGGGCTTTGCGGTGATTATATACTCTTCGCAATAAGTCAATTGTAATGTGTGGATGTTCATTGTGTAATTCTTCTGCCAATTGTTCTGCTTCTGTTGCAGATATTTCTTTGCCTTCTTTTATTTTTTGCAAAAGCGGATTACTTGAAACTAATTCATTTACTTTTTGCTCCAACAATTCCCTGTATTTGGCAATGCTCAACGCTTCATGTTGCGGGCCAAACTCCACATATTCCTTTTCGCTAACTAAATCTTTAAAATTGAATTTGGCAGGACCAAGCGGAACTATGGATTCTCTGAAACGCATTAATGGAGCAATCTTTTGTATTAACTCGTCAAATTTCACTTCAGTAATGGTTGACCAGAAATAATTTGTTTGCGATTGCCTGATTAGTTCTCCTTCTTTGGCGACAATGTTTACAGACATAGGCAATTCCCCAATTTCTTCAATTATGCTGTCTTTCAGTGTTTCAAATTTTTCTTTCTCATCACATAGTTTAGCAAGTGAAACTTCAACAATATCCTTTTCAAATCTCATTGCTTTAAAGTCGGTATCAGAAACGGTTCTGAATAATGGTTTTACAACAGACCTTAAAAATTCAACTTTGTCGCTTGATAAGTGATTCCAAAAGTTTTCATCTTCAAGCCTCTGGAGTTCATGTTTTGCATCTAAAATTACTATTGAGTTTTGCGGAAGTGTCGCAACTTGATTCCTAAGTTTTTCAATTTCCTTATTTGCGATTTCATATTCATTCAATTCAATAGCTTTTTCAATCTTGTCTAAACGAACGCCAAATAAACGAACGGGCAATGGGATTTGTCCTTTTAATTCTTTTCCTCTTGGATTTATTTTGAAATATTCAAAGTTGTCCCAACAATCTAGGATTAAGAATTCGTCTTTCTCAGTACACCAAGGTTTTATTTTTTCAGCTTCCAGCAAACGAGTGCCTCTACCTATCATTTGCCAGAACTTTGTATAGCTGTAAACAGGCTTTGCAAAAACGAGGTTAACCAATTCTCTTACATCAATACCAGTGTCCAACATATCAACGCTTAAAGCAATGCGAGGCATGTCGTTGTTGGTAAATTGATCAAGTAAACCACCTTTTCCGTAAACTCTTGGGTCGTCACTTACCAGAACTTTAGCTAATTCACCTTTGTACTCTGGATAAAGAGAATCGAAAATTTCTTCCATGCGTCTTGCGTGGGCTTTGGTTGCACAAAAGAAAATGGTTTTGCCTGGCAAAACACCATTTGCATCTTTTATGCTCTCTTCCATGAATTCGCGAACTATCAAGGCGTTTGTACCCCGATTAATTACTTTCTTTTCAAGTTCAGTTCCTTCATAGTTAATTTCCTCAATCTCTTTCCCTTCAAGGATTAAGTTCTTTTGGTCTTCAAGCGCAATTGTTCTTTTACTGATTCCTTCAGCTTGAAACTTGGTTTTAATTTTCATTACCTGAAAATTGCACAAGTAAGGCGGGATGTGATTTACAGCTTCGTCATAAGAATAGGCATAAGTTGGAACGCCATCTTCTGTTTCAAAAAGTTGAAATGTATTGTGGTCAATTACATCGGTTGGTGTTGCAGTCAACCCAAGTGTAATTGTATTGAAGTAATCTAAAACTTCTTGATAGGTGTTATAAATACTTCGGTGACTTTCATCAACGACAATCAAGTCAAAGAAATGCGGACTCAATGTTTTATCTTCATTACGAATTACATTCAACATTGTCGGATATGTCGAAACGTAAATTCTCCTATCTTTTACAATTTCCTTTTCTCCTTGTTTTGGCCATCTTGGCTCATTTGGCAAATGCTCTTTAAAAGCATCAAGAGTTTGGTCACGAAGTGCAATTCTGTCAACTAAAAACAATACTCTTTCTGCCCAACCTGTTCTCATTAAAGCATCAACTAAAGCGATACAAGTACGGGTTTTACCCGTTCCTGTAGCCATAACTAAAAGGAATCTTCTTTTTCGCTTTTCAACTGCTTCTAAAACTGCTCTAATTGCAGCAATTTGATAATCTCTTCCGGCAATCTTTGTGTTTATGAATTCACCGGATAACGATTTTCTTTTTCGTCGAATGTAGGTATATCGTTCTAGGTCGTCTCTTGTTGGAAAACCATAAACCTTTTTGGGAGGATAGTTGTCCAAATCCCAAAAGAAAATGTCGTGACCGTTGGTAAAGAAACAAAAAGGAAGTTCTCCTCCAAATTGTTTTTGAATGTTGAAACAATATTGTTTTGCTTGTTCTTTCCCAATGTTTGCATCAACTGTAGATTTTTTTGCTTCAACTACAGCTAATGGTTTTCCGTCTTTGGCTAATAAAACGTAGTCACTAAATTGTCTGCCAGAATAAGGCGTTGTTGCTTCTTGAACTCTGTTTGCATCAACAATAATATCAAACTCCTCAATCACTTGTGAACGGTCACCAACATTCCAACCAGCCTGTGTCAAGCGGTTGTCGATTATTTCTTTTCGTGTCAGTTTTTCGTTTTTCAATCCAAATTTTATTAAAAGTTCAAATGTAACAATTTCGTAAGGGTGTGGGGGCAAAATTGCAGCTCTTTTGCGAGCCTTTGGTTTGAGCGTTGGCTCGTGTGGGCTTGCAAATGTGCTGCAATGTGCGGGGGCTGTTGATCGGAGCTTTCCCTAATGCGCCCAAAAGGCGCAATGCGCGTGGGGTAAAAAAAATTAAAACCCCTTGCAGAGAGGTTTCCAAAAGCACTAATCCAAGTTATATTTTTATTTTCAGTCATTGTCAAGTCAGCGAAAATGTGTCAAAAAGCGGCGTTTGGCTTGCACCTAACGTAGGAAGCTACACGCAGGGGCGGATTGCGGGCGATTTCCTGTCAAACCGAAATGCTGCTTGAGCGGAAAGATACCCACCGAAAACCACTGCTGCCGCACTTGACGGGTAGCTGATGTTACCAGCATGTGCTTTTTTTATTTTTCTATTTCAACTTCTTTTCGACTTATTGCGCTATTTGAAATCGAGTTTTTTACAATCATATTTGCATCTTTTATTTCTGGATAAAGATTTTCTCTTTCAAGTTTTAGCTTTTCGTCAATGAAATTGTGTTTTAGCTCAAACTCAGTAAATATTTCATTCCATGTTTTAACATAGAATTTTATACGACCTTCATCTTGTGAATATACTAATCCCTTTTCTCCATGTGGTTTATTCGTATTGATTTGTCCTTCAATGAATCCAGAAGTGTCAAATTTCTTACCTACTAAATAAAAACGCCAATCCATATTTGGGGCATTAAATTCAGGCTGTTTATTAATCACATGCAAATAGTCCATGACTTGCAAATACTCCTTCCTTCCTAAATTTATAATAGGGTGTTTGAGTTCAAGGACTATATTCTCAATTTTGTCAGTTAATTTGTTTTGACGACATGCAAAAATATCCATCTCCTTATTTTTATCAGGATGTTCTATTTTTCTGTCATAAATAGTACCCGATATTTCATAAACAAATCTTCGCAATCCTTCTTCAAATCTTGGTTCAGCTGCGGTAATTAAGTGATACTGTTCGCCAAAGAACCAGTAATTATTTTCAATTAATGTTTGTAAATGGTCTACCTCATTTGCCTTCAACTCTTTATTATAAACAAGTTCTTTGAGATTGTAATAGGTTCTAAACCTGTCTTCTACAAATTTAATCGTAGAAATAATTCTATCAAGTCTGGTTGATTTAAATAGGCAAGCAAATTCTTCTCTTTCTTCTGGTTCCAGATTAGTAACTTCTTCAAGTATTTTTAGAATATGCTCTCGTTCATTCGAATCTAACAATAAATCTAAAAATCTAACAAAGGTTTTTTTCTGCTCAATATTAAGATTTGTAAATACTTTTGGTTGGGCTTCATATAGTCCAATAATTGTTTCTTTAAGTTCATTTTTTCTGTAAATTTCCCAAGTGTTTTTATACTCAGGAAAAACACCATCAATTTCAAATCCCTCAATCATTATCGACGCGTATTCCCTTAAGAATGGTTTTCGCTTAGCTCTCAGAAAGTTATTAATCTCTTTCTCGAGATATTTATATTCATTTGAACTTTTAGCTTTTAAGAATAAACTAGTTTGTGTTGTATCTGGGTTTGATGAAAAATCAAAATCCTTGAAAAAATCACTTGAAATATAAACACTATGGTAAAAGTGGTCCCCTTTTCTGTTCAACGTTGTGAAGTCCTTGAATATTTCTTTATAATCACTGTCGAGATAATAGAACTTTGAATATTCCTTATTTAAAATCTCTCTCCACTGAATGAAACGAACAGAAAAATCAACAGAATTATATACTAAATCAAATTCTACTTTGTCATGAATTAGTTCTGAATAATCTAAGGATTTACCATTGATAATTATTTGAAAACTATTCGTTTTATTGAGTTCTAAGAACCAGCAAAACTCTCTTTTTAAATACGGAATAATATCTTGTTCAAGATGACTTTGGGTAATTAAAATATTATTGAACCTAACGGTAGTCCCTGTTTCTGTAATATTTGATTCAATTATTTCCGGGTCAAATGTTTTTAAATTAGCTGAACTAATTTTAATAATACCTCTCTTGTATTCTCCGTTCAAGTATACAGTATCCCACTCTGCATTTGCAGCAAAAGTGAAAAAAGTTAAACGACCAACACCATTTTTACCATGTAAAACAGAAGAGTGTTTGGGTGATTGAATTTCAATAGCTTTTTCTGAATCATAGAATTTAGCAAACTTATCATCCAGTTTGTCAAGGTTGATTCCATACCCATTGTCCCTTATTGAAATTTGATTTATGAATCCTAATTCATTTGCGTCATAATCTATTTCTATTTGTTTTGCTTTTGCATCAAAACCATTCCAAATAAATTCAGCAAAACCGTGCATGTCTTTATAGTTTTTTAAAACTTTCTTGATTCCACTTGTTGTAATTTTGGTTTCTCTATTCATTGGTTGTCTGTTTTTTTTAGCATTGCTGGTAACGTA
>Ga0079306_1001473_pt1 | contig 15531 bp, 10 predicted proteins | sample Methanotroph_Enr_FD_79181 | JGI IMG/M metagenome (GOLD analysis project Ga0079306, IMG submission 79181) | Enriched soil microbial communities from Old Woman Creek wetland in Ohio, USA - Methanotroph_Enrichment_5 | ecosystem: Environmental > Terrestrial > Soil > Wetlands | place: USA: Ohio...
CAAGTGCTACAAAAGTAATACAATTCTGATATATCCATGCCTGATGCATATTATAAAACCCAAATAAAGATTAAAAATTGTTAAGTTGAGCAGAAATCAATTTCGTTTATCCACGCCCCACATGAGTTTATTCCGAAGCGTTGAGAAGAAGCTGTGATCCTTGAGTCTGATAGTCTTGACTTTAAAGGGAGCCTTCCGAATTAGAAGAGATTCGGTAAAATATATAGGTTCTGACTTGGAGTCAATCGATGCAAGAAAATGAAGGCCACGACCTTCAACCTTTAAAGTGATGGAATGGTGATCGGGAACAACCATTGGCCTGACGGTTAAATTATGCGGAGCAATTGGGCTTATCACAAAATTCTCAGAATCTGGTGTCAGAATAGGACCACCTACACTCAATGAATAAGCCGTGGAACCTGTTGGCGTAGCAATAATTAGTCCATCAGCCCAATATGTATTCAAGAATTCGTCATTCATGTAGGTATGAATATTAATCATCGATGAAGAATCGAGCTTGGTAACAGCGATTTCGTTCAAGGCATATTTAAAAACAGATTGTTTGTTGGATACAATTTCCAGTTCAAGTACGGTGCGTTCATCAATTAAAATATCTCCTGCCAAAATATCACTCACCGCGCTATCAATCTCATCCCGCGAAATATCTGAAAGGAAACCCAATCTTCCGGAATTAATACCAACCAGCGGTATTGAACCGTTTTTAGCAACCAAAAATGATTTCAAAAATGTTCCGTCGCCACCCAAACTGAACATATAACTTATGTCATCAGGTAAATCGTTGCTATCATCAAACTGGCCAGTAACTTCAGGATAAATTCCACAGTCGATGTGTAAATATTCAAGAAATGGCCGATAAACAAAACTTTCAATCTGCTTTTCTTTCAACAGAAAGAATAGTCTCAACAATTCCTCAAAAAATTCAGGATTAACTGTCTGTCCGTATAGTGCTATCTTCATGAATGGAACTTTGAAACGAAAATTAAATATTCATAAATCGAAACAACTGATCAAGGCGATCGTCATACATTTCATTAATTACAGAATCATCCATATAAACCGCGATAATGTTATAATCGTAACGAACAAAGGTTTGAATAATTGCTGACAAATCAACCACATTTATCTTCAAAGTTACGGTCATTCGTTTCGATTCAACTTCAGGAGAAATGTAAAAGCTTAAAATCTTCGCATCGTTGCCTTCAACAATCTGAGCAATTTGCGATAGTGAATAATCAATCGAATTTAATTCAAGCACAACTACTCCTCCAGGCTCTTGAACAGCAACCAGTTCAGCAAATTTTTGAGCCAAATCAAAAACAGTTATTACACCACAATATTGATTGTACAAATCGAGCACCGGAACAGCACTTAATTTGAGAACCGAAATGGCATTAAAAACTTCGTAGATATGTTGATTTGTATGGATGTGAGGCGAAAGCAAATGATCTGAATATTCACCAACGGGCTTGTCTATAATATTAAGGTCATAAATAATTTTATCCGATATTAGTCCAACCAAACGCTTCCCATCGACCACCGGCAGATGAGAAATCCTGAAAATTTCCATCCAATTCAAAGCCTTCTGACCTTTGTCAGTCAAACGCAAAGGAGGAACAACTTCAGAAAGCAGGTTTTGTGCTATCATTTTTTTAAGTTTTCAATATGGCCTGAATCAAATCTTAATCGTAAATTGCGCTCATAAAATTCGGATATGACCAGACTAAGTGTAAATATAAACAAAATAGCAACATTACGAAATTCGCGCGGAGGAAATACCCCAAGCGTTTTAGATGCGGCCATCAACTGTCAAAAATTTGGAGCTCAAGGAATTACAGTTCACCCAAGACCTGACGAAAGGCACATTCGTCGTCAGGATGTATTTGATATTAGACCAATTATCACTACTGAATTTAACATTGAAGGCTATCCCAGTGAAGATTTTATCCAGATGGTAATCGATGTAAATGCGCATCAGGTGACCCTTGTCCCCGATTCGCACGACCAATTAACATCCGATCACGGTTGGGACACCATCAAACACATGGATTTTCTGAAAGAAGTTATCGCCCGTTTCAAAGAAGCCGGAATCCGGACTTCTATTTTTGTTGATCCTGATTTATCTGCAATAGAAGGAGCAAAAGAAACCGGCACCAACCGCATTGAATTATATACAGAGCCTTTCGCAACAATGTATCCAGTTGATCCAATCAGCGCTGTTGCCCCGTTTAAAGAAGCAGCAAATCTGGCTCACAAACTTGGATTGGGAATCAATGCCGGACACGATTTAAGCCTGAAAAATCTTCGTTTCTTCCACGATCATGTTCCTTTTCTTGACGAAGTTTCGATCGGTCACGCACTCATCGCCGATGCACTTTACATGGGTTTGAGAAGCACGATTCAGGATTACCTCTCCTGTTTGTAATAACAACTGAAATGAATCTTTTTTTCAGAGAAGAAGGCGAAGGGTTTCCGATTGTAATTGTACACGGACTCTACGGATCGTCGGATAATTGGCTGACTGTCGGCAAAAAGCTATCAACAAGCTACAAGGTTTATATGATCGATCAGCGCAATCATGGCCGTTCTCCAAATTCGGAAGAACATAGCTACGAAGCGATGAAAAACGATCTGGCCGAATTCTTCGATCAGCAAAAAATTGAGAAAGCCATTTTAATGGGACACAGCATGGGCGGAAAAACAGCAATGTGCTTTGCTGCTGATTATCCTGAACGCATTGAAAAGCTGATTGTTGTGGATATTGCTCCCAAAGATTATTTTTTACTGAACGACGAAAGTCAGTACTATTTACACAACAACATATTACGGGCAATGCTCGAACTTGATTTCGGTAAAATTGACTCACGGAAACAAGTTGAAGATTTTCTGAATGAGCGAATTGACAGCACCCAGATTGTGCAATTTCTTCTGAAAAATGTGCACCGGAATAAAGAAAATCAGTTGTACGAATGGCGGTTGAATGTAACGGTTTTGTACGATAATCTCGACGAAATTATCAAAGGCGTGAATGCGCATTGGTTCGACGACCGACTACCAATTACCAATTATCCCGTGCTGTTTATTAAAGGAGCTAATTCAAATTACATTCTTCCTGAAGATTATGCTTCAATCCGCCGTATTTATCCTGAAGCTGAAATAGTACAAATTCCGGATGCCGGACACTGGCTTCACGCCGAACAACCACAACTTTTCATGGAAGCCGTTCTCAATTTCCTAAACAAACATTGATTTGAACTGATTCGTTTTACTGAGAGTCATTGATAGTCATTTGTTTCACGTCATTCATTGTCATTAGTTCACTGTTTTCGTTACAACTTAATGACAATAAATGACTACAAATGACAATAATCCTACCGATTATACTTCTGCGTAATTTGTTTCAGAAACAACTTGTGATTTGAGCGTATCTGACTCCAGGTAAAGCGCCAATTCCAATTGCCGGCTGGTACTCCTGGCGTATTCATGCGGGCATCTGTATCAAGTCCTAAAACATCCTGCATTGGTGCAATAGCAGTATATGCAGCCGATGCCCAGGCCTGTTCCATAAAGTTCCTGACAAACTGTTTCCCGCTTCCTGAAATGTACTTATGCAGAAATTTCCTTTCCTTTTTGTCAATTGAGTTAAACCATCCCAGCGAAGTATCATTATCGTGCGTGCCGGTGTAAACCAAAAAATTAGAGGAATAATTATGCGGCAAATTCATATTCGAAGCATCAGATCCAAAGGCAAACTGCAATATTTTCATCCCAGGCAAATCAAAGTCATCTCTTAGCCTTTCGACTTCCGGAGTGATAATTCCTAAATCCTCAGCGATTACTTCCAACGTTCCTAGTTGCTCTTTTAACTTACGAAACAATTCATGTCCTTTTGCGGGCAACCATTCTCCAATAATGGCTGTTTCTTCTTTCGCCGGAATCGACCAAAAAGATTCCAATCCGCGGAAATGATCAACACGAACCTGATCGAACATCCGGAGGTTAAAATGAATTCGGGCCAGCCACCAATCGAAATCGCGCTCGGCAACCCGCTCCCAGTCGAATACGGGATTTCCCCACAACTGACCGGTTTCGCTAAAATAATCAGGCGGAACTCCTCCAACCTGCGTTGGCCGGGAATCTCCATCGAGAAGGAAAATATCCTGATTGGCCCAAACATCTACACTATCGAGCGAAACATATAGCGGAATATCACCTATTATCCTGATTCCTTTCGAATTGGCATACAACTTCAGCTTAAACCATTGCCTGAAGAAAATAAACTGCAAAAAACGATGGAAATCAATTTCGGCATGCAATTCTTTAAAAGCTTCGTGTATAACCTGTTTGTCGCGAATAACCAATTCTTTTGCCCAGGTATTCCAAACAGTTTCTCCATATTTTGTTTTCAACGAACGAAACAAAGCATAATCGTCGAGCCACCACGAATTGTGCTGCATAAACGTATGATATTCTTCTTTATAGCGGTCAAAATTCTTCTGAAACCCAGCAAAAGCTTCCTTGAATAAAACGGTCTTCCACTCTCCTACCCGCTCAAATTCAACGACTTTAGTCTTGAAGCTTTGATCGGCAATTGACTTTCTGGAAATCAGGCGATCAGAAACTAATTGCTGAATATCAATAAACATGGGGTTTCCGGCAAAAGCTGAATAACACTGATAAGGCGAATTCCCATATCCTACCGGACCAAGTGGCAAAATTTGCCAGATTTTTTGTTTGGTTTGTGCCAGAAAATCGACAAACTGGAAAGCATCTTTTCCCATACTACCAATACCATCCTCGCCCGGAAGCGAACTAATGTGCAGCAGAACGCCACTATTTCTTTCCATTATCTTGTATTAAATCCCTATAATTTTGTAAATATTTGGCAGTTTCCCGAACTATGCGCTGAACAGCTAAACCATGCTTTAAATCGGGTACAAATGCTTTCGGATCATTTCCGCCAAGAAAAATAAAATGTGCATGAATCATTGATCGCAACCAACCCGGAGGAACATGCCCCGATGGAAAACTGGTTATTGGCGAATAATTGCTGCCAACGACTTGCCGGGTCCATTCTCCGGTTTCTTCAAGGTAATACTCGAAATAATCAACCGAATGCGATGAATAGCGCAGCATCCCTTTCTCAGCATAAATTTCGAGCGAAACCAGGTCGCCGGAACCTGAACTGATGCGACTAGCGGACATCGTTCCGGCGGCAAAACTTTCAGGCTGAACCAACGACAACAAACTAAATAAATCAGAATCATCAGGAACATCGGCAAACCTTCCGGCCTGAACCGCACTTGTAATTTGTAGATTTTCGCCCAGGAATGCCATCAGCAAACTGATTCCGTGCGAACCCAAATCGGCCATGGCTCCGCCATCGGGAGCCGGAGTCAAGCGGGTTTGCCGTTTGTCGCGGTATGATTTCTGCAAATAGTCGCCATGATAATATTTCAAATCGAAATGGATCGGAGTCCCCAGTTTTCCGGAGTGCCAAAAATCCAAAGCTTCGCGAACCGATGCTGTTTGAAGGTACTGAAAACCAACCTGAATTTGCTTTCCAGAGTTAGCAGCCAGTTGAGTCATTTCCTGTTCTTCTTCCAGATTGGAACAAACGGGTTTTTCCAAATAAATACGAGTAACCGAAGGCATTTCCAGCGCCAATTTCAAATGCTCGAAATGAACTTTATTGGGTCCAAGAATCAGAACGGTATTGATTGTAGTATTGGCTTTGAATTCTTCAAGGGTTAGCGATTTCTTGAATCCGAATTTGACAGCAAACGCATCGCTGCTTTCTTTTCGGGCAGAACAAACCGCTTCCAGCTCAATTTCAGGAACTACTGAATAGAAAAATTTTAGCGAATTCAAGGCAAAGGCATGCGACCGGGCAATTCCGCCGGCACCTAAAAAGCCAATTATTATCTTTTCTGAATCCATGTTTGGTATAGTAAAAATCGAAGCTCCAAAATTAACCGATAAAACGAAATGAAGACCATTCAGAAGAATAAGATTATCATTCAAGCAAGAACAGCCGGATTGACGAATCAAACCGGCTGTTCTTTATAGTATCGATAACGATTAACAACGCTATTCAAGCTCTAAAACGACAAGTGATTTTCCCGGGATGCTTACTTCCAATTTATTGTCGGTCAACTTTTTTGCATTCTTAAATGCTGTTGGAACAATTGTTTCAGGCTTTTCAAACGTATTTACTGTATTGAATGTTGCCGCTGTCAAAATAGTTCCTGAATTGATTTTGGCAAAGCCTTTTCCTGAAAGATTAATTTCGAGTTTAATCTCTTTTGAAGGATTTAGATTGCTGATTGTGACATGAATTTTACCATTTTTATCAACTGAAGCAGAACTGCTAATTGCAGGAATCTGATCGTTACCAAGTTTGTATGGCTCGCAAATCAGGTTCGAAGGCAACAAAGTTGCATTCTGGTGAACGTTGTACATTTTGAAAACCTGATAAGTTGGTGTCAAAATCATTTTATCGCCTTTAGTCAGAATCATTGCCTGCAACACATTCACAACTTGTGCAATGTTAGCCATTTTAACACGGTCGCTGTGTTTATTCAGAATATCCAGAGTGCTTGATGCAATTAACGCATCGCGCATAGAGTTTTGCTGAAATAAGTGACCGGGATTTGTTCCGGGCTCAACATCGGTCCAGATTCCCCATTCGTCAACCAGCAAATCAACACGCTTATCTTTGTCGTACTGATCCATGATCGCCGAATGTTTGCTCACTAACTCATCCATGTATAAAGCTTTTTTCAGGCCTGAAAAATAAAGATCTTCGCCAAAGCCGGTAGCTGCCGATTTATTGTTCCAACCTTCGCCGGCAATCGTATAATAATGAAGCGACAAACCATCCATGTTGTTGCGGCCTTTTTCCATCAGTACTTTTGTCCAGTTAAAGTCACCTCCATTCGAACCACAGCCAATACGCTGAAATTTATCGCCACCATACATTTTGGCATAGTTCGAATACTGCCTCATCAGGTCAGTATAAAATTCAGGAGTCATATCACCACCACAACCCCAGCTTTCGTTACCAATTCCGATAAATTTCACATTCCATGGTTTATCGCGACCATTCTTCTTGCGAAGCTGCACCATTGGAACATCATCATCCGAAGTCATGTATTCGATCCAATCGACCATTTCGCCAACTGTACCCGAACCAACGTTTGCAGAAATGTATGGATCGCAACCCAGCATTTCGCACAAATTCAGGAATTCGTTGGTACCAAAGCTGTTATCTTCAACAGTTCCACCCCAGAATACGTTTTTGATTTTTGGGCGATCTGCCAAAGGTCCAATGCCGTTTTTCCAATGGTAAGTATCTGCAAAACAACCACCTGGCCAACGCAATACCGGTACTTTCAACGCCTGAAGGACTTCAAGCAAATCTTTACGGTAACCATTTACATTTGGAATCGGCGAGTCTTTGCCCACCCAGATACCGTCGTAAATACAACGTCCAAGGTGTTCAGCAAACTGACCATAAATATTTTTGTTGATTTGTGTTTTTCCGCCAACTGCATCAATTTCAAGCACATTGACCTGAGCCTCTAAGGTAAAAGTGGTAAGTACCACAAGACATAACAGCATTAACTTTTTCATTTCTATTTATTTTGGTTTAAGATTAAGTCTCATTAATTTATCAAAACAACAAAAAAATAATTGTCTTTCAAACACTTTAACTTTTATAACACAAAAAAATTAGAAAGTCAGATCTAAACTTGCCTTTATCCAACCGAAATCAAACTTTCAGCAAAAGCAAATTCTTCTATTGCCGTCAGCAAAAATCCATTATATGGCGCAAATTGTTCTTTTCGCTTTCGGATATACGAAAAGTGAAATGGCGAGAAGCCTTCAAAAGCAGTTACATATTTTCGGCTATAGGCTTCCGGAACCTGAGCTATGGCTTCAGTAACGAAAAGATCCATACTTCTGCGCATAAGCGATTTGAATAATTCGATGTGCTGTCCATTAAAAAACTCAAGGCTTTCCATCACCTGTTCTCCAAACCAATAGGTTTTATTCAGCTTCTCATCCAGCGAAATCCGAAATACTGATGCGGAAAATACGGTCATCAATCCGGCTGCAAAATCCTCTTCCACATCCTGAATATCGTCGAGCAACTGAAGATAGGCACCATAACCAAACAAGAAATAACGTTGCTCCTCGGTTAGTTTTCCGGCAACCAGATAACCATCGGCCAATACCGAAGCGCCACCTTTTGCCAGACAAATTTTCAGAATCTCAGCCTCCTCAATTAAGTTCTTTTGCTGAAGGAGTTTCAGGCTGTTAGTTTGGGCATCGTGAATACCCAAAAGACTTTTATACACCTCAGGAAAATCATTCCGCGAATATTCATTTTCAATCATCCCGACCAAGCGAAAAATGGCACTTTCGGTTTTATTCTGCGGTTCAAGTTTTACTCCTGAAAGCTGGTCGCGAAAGCGTTCACTGAAAACTAACTTTTCAAAGCCTGAAATAGTTGGATCGTCGATCAGATTATCAGTGTAAGGATACAACATGCTATAAGCAAAAATGGAAGGCGTAACCTGCATGGGGATTCCCATAATCAACTGCAATCCATTCATGATCCACATGTTGCGACAAGCCTGAAAAATATCATTGAAAGCTAAATCAGGATCAAAAGCCGTGGCTTGCCTGACAAACTTGCGGGTAATTTCAACCATCTCATCCGAAAACATCAATTCGAGTTGGCCGTCAGTAAAATCAAGTCCGTTGCACAAAAAGCCACGTATATTATTTATAAACAACTGCTTATCTACTTCAGAAAAAGATTTGCCACGAATTCGATCTCTTCGAAAAGCTGTGATTGCCTCAAGAAACTGATCCAGAGACTTTTCCTTACTGCGCTTATCTCCCTTCAAATAAACATTCGAAAACTCAGGCATCTGAATGGAGCACCTTTCCCAAAGCTCAGCATATTGTTCTGTATAACTTTGAATCATGTTGTCTGACTTCTTTATTGAACCTGCAAGCTCAACAATCTGCAACCAAAACCTTACGATAAAACGACTAACGCATGATTTTTACCGATAAACGACAGGTAGCCGGAGGATAACTTACTGAGTTTGTTTATCTAAGAATAGCAAGCCTAATGGAAGTCATACTTTTTGAATTTTTATGTACGAAAACCATTCACCGGAAATTAAAATTTTCTATATTTGCTGCGCTTTAAAAGAAAAGCAGAATGCCCGGATGGTGAAATTGGTAGACACGCTAGTTTCAGGGACTAGTGATCGCAAGGTTGTGCAAGTTCGAGTCTTGTTCCGGGCACCAAAGCGGATGTTTCGTCAAAATTGACAAAACATCCGCTTTTATTTTGTTCCAGAACCCGCTTCAGTTGCGGATATAGACAGTTAAAATTGCATTCTTCAGAAGTAGAGCAATGGCTCTGTCGAAGATCAGACTAACGGAAATAAAAGCTTAAAACGCCAAATGTATGGCAGAGTAATTTTTAAACTTCTCCGCAAAAATCTTATTATTTCAATCCGGCGAATTCCCAAAATTGATAAAGAATCCCTTTGGTTCCCAACAAATCATTCAATTATACTCGTCCCGATATTTCTCGAATCAGACAGCACCGCCTTTAATTGCCTGAAACAGAAGAAAGATCCAAATCCAAACCCGTACACAAGTCTATCCATCTGCTTCCATCGTAAAAACAAAGACAATTAACATCGGTGCTAAAAACAACCATTCCTGCTGCCGGATTGCTAATTGCTGTGGTTGATAAGCGTGGAACAAGAAATCCTTTGTCTGAGCTGTTAACATCTAAAATAGCTGAAGCATTAGGGCTGATCGTTCCAACACCAACATCGCCCTCTGCATCAACATAAAGGGCATCAGTCACCGAACCGTTGTCGGCATCGAGCGAATGCCCGTCGCCAAAAACAGCGAGCTTTTCCCCGGTAAGTGCAGTGGCAATACTAAATGTACCGGTAATTTCACTGGTGGCCTGATACAACATATGGTTACCCACATTATAAATTAGCGTTCCTGAACTAAGGTTGTTTACAAATGAAGACGAAGCATCGGCTATACGAACTGCCCGAATGGGTGTTACCTGTGCAAAAGCCTGCTGCAAACCCAGCAATAGTATAAAAATGAATAGTAACTTTTTCATGGGTTTATTATTCTTTATTAGTAGTGAGATAAAAAGAAAAATCAGGTTGAATCATTGCTCCTTATTTTATAGAAATATGTTTTATCATGCTTGTTTATTCTACTTGTTAATTTATATACACCGCTGGTTTAGCTTAATAAACTGTGCCGAAAAAAGCAGGTATGTACTGTAGTGTTTTTCAGTCTTTGATGCAACGTACACTCTGACCATCCCCCCGACTGTGACTAGCTGACAATTCTGCAGTTGAACTACTAAAGTGCAGCTCGTAGGTAGTATTGTCGTAGGTAGTGCTGCTCCAATACCACCCCCCCCCCTCAGTATCACTAATTTTAGCTCCGGAATCACGCCAGCCTCCTAAGGTCAGTTTTAACGGAGAAGCATAGGCCCCTGAGGAATTCCTGGCAGACCAGTTATTAATCTCAGTGTTCCACTCAGCCCAAGTAGGTACGTGATACCCACGGGGACACGGATTGTTTATTCCATTACTTCCCTGCCACAGGTTAGGGTTCGGAGTAACACGCCAGTCATATCTACCAGACGACGTGGTCAGAATATAATTACTATGCCCTGGAGTATCGCTGTAACTTAGAGTACTGGTAGTTCCGGCAGTACGCGATTGGTGTCCATCTGGTCCACGGCCCCATGAGTAAATACTACCGTAGGCTTGCCAGTCAGAGCTGTAGGTGGCAGCGCGGCTGGCCCCCAGGTTGCGATCCATCCATATTCTTCCCGTCGCACTGGTTACCTCAACTACCAGAGTACCATCGGGGGCATACAGATATGTTACCGGCCCGGCGAAGGCGGTGGCTTTTACCTCGCTACCAAGCAAAGTGCCTGTTTTTGCAACAGGGGTTACGGCAAAACCTATATATTTACCCACATCAGCATCGGTTAAGGTATAAGTACCACTTGTTGCCCCGCTGATGACAGTAGCGCCTGCACCGGCTGCACTGGTGGCACGGTACCATTTAAAGGTAGAAATACCCTGAGCATCGTAATTGGCATCGCTGTAGTCATAACTACCCCTAAGAACAGATCCAAAACTCAAACTACCGCTTTGGGTTACATTGCTGGCTACCGGTGCATCATCGGTCACCGGCCCGAAAAATGTTGCAACCTTTACCTCGCTGCCCAACAAAGTTCCGGCACTTGCAACCGGTGTAACCGAAAATCCGAAATATTGGCCAAAATCGCTGGTGCTTAAAGTATAATTACGGCTCGTTGCACCGCTGATTTCAATTGCTGAAGAACCATTGGAACTCGCAGAACGGTACCACTTATATAATGAAGCACCTTCTGCATTCCCGTCAGCATCGGAGTAAGTGTATGTTCCGGTAAGCATGCTGCCTACTTTGGCAGTTCCGCTTTGGGTTACGACAGAAGCAACAGGTGCTTCGTCAGTAACCGGCCCCGTAAAGGATGAAACTTTAACTTCGCTACCCAACGAAGTACCAGTAATTGCAACAGGGATAACGGCAAAACCGATGTATTTACCAAAATCGCTGTTGTTTAAGACATAACTAATGCCCGTTGCGCCACTTATGACAGTAGGCGATGAACCGCTGGAACTAGTTGAACGGTACCATTTAAGAATAGGAATTCCCTGAGGATCGCTATTGGCATCGGAATAAGTGTAGTTTCCGGTAAGGGTGCTGCCTACTTTGGCCGTACCGCTTTGGACTACATTGCTGGCTACTGGTGCATCGTCAGTGACCAACCCAACAAAGGTGACAGCTTTTACTTCGACGCCCGGAGAAACTCCTTCAACCGCAACAGGGGTAACGGCAAAACCGATATATTTACCAAAGTCACTGTTGCTTAGTGTATAACTGTGCCCCGTTGCGCCGCTTATGACTGTAGCCGATGAACCATTGGAACTATTTGAACGGTACCACTTAAATGTAGTAGTACCCTCAGCATCGCCATCGGCATCGTAGTAGCTGTAGCTACCAGTAAGCGTTTCGCCTACTTTGGCAGTACCACTTTGCGTAGCATTTTTGGCAACAGGTGCATTATCTGTAACCGGCCCTGAAAAAGGTAGCACCTTTACCTCGCTGCCCAGTAAAGTACCGGTACGTGCAACCGGTGTAACGCCAAAACCTACATATTTACCAAGGTCGACGTTGCTTAAAGTATAGCTCATCCCCCTTGCGCCACTTATCGCCGTTGCCGATGAACCATCGGAACCGGTAGCATAGTACCACAGGAAAGTAGAAGTCCCTTCTTCGTCGCTATTCGCATCGGAGTAGGTGTAGTTCCCAGTAAGGGTATTACCTAAGGTAGCCATACCACTTTGCGTTACATTGATCGCAACTGGAGCATTATCCAGAACTTTTCCCGAAAAAACGGAAGCTTTAAGCTCTCTGCCCGATGAACTTCCGCTACGGGCCACAGGAGTAACGGCAAATCCAATGTACTTGCCAATGTCGCTGTTGCTTAAAGTATAGCTAATGCCCGTTGCGCCGCTTATCGCGGTTGCCGAAGAACCATCGGAACTATTGGATCGGTACCACTGAAATATGCTTGAACCTTCCGGATCGTGGTCATCATCGGTATAAGTATAACTCCCCGCTAGTGTTTTGCCAACCATGGCCATACCGCTTTGGGTTACAGTACTGGCAACTGGAGGCAGGTTTAACGACGAACCAGAGCAGAGATCGACCCAGCCGCTTCCATCATAAAAACAAAGACAATCAATTTCGGGACTATAAATAACCATCCCCTTTACCGGGGTGCTAATGGCTTTGGTTGAAACACGGGGAACCAGAAATCCCTTATTTGTACTGCTAACATCAAATATTGCAGAAGCGTTCGGGCTGGTAGTTCCAACTCCAACATCGCCATCGGCATCAACATAAAGAGCGTTGGTCTGAGAGCCGTTGTTGGCATCGAGCGAATGTGCATTACCAAAAGCAACCAGTTTTCCCTCAGCAAGAGCTGCGGCAATGTTCGTTGTACCAACAATTTTATCGGTAGCCCGGTAAACTTTATGTGTAGCTACATCATAAATTAGTGTACCTACGCTAAGGTTGCTTACAAAAGGAGTAGAAACATTGGCAACACGCACTGCCTGTATTGGCGTTACCTGTGCGTAAACATGCTGCAAGCGTAGCAATAAAACTAAAATGAGTAGTATGTTTTTCATATGACAGTTATTCAACCAGATTAATAATTTCTAATGCAACGTACACTATTCCCCCACGAACGATACCAGTCGTTACTAACAGCTGTTTCGGTGGTAAAATTCAGGTATTCGCCATTTGGCTTTTGACGATAAGAAGCATTATTCTGCGTATAAGCCCAATAACCTCCCAGACTTCCCACGGACATTAAATCCTCCCACGGCTCTGATGAGCGGTAGCCTGCCATAGACAGTTTTAAAGGCGAGGCAAAAGCCCCTGCTGCATTTTTAGAGCTCCAGGTTTGCATCTCTGTATCCCACTCGCTCATTGTAGGCAGGCGGAAACCCGGGGGACACGGATTGTTAGCACCATCAACACCCTGCCATCGATATTCAGGGTTCGGGTAGGGATATAATACCCAATCCTTCGCTGTTTGAATAAAATTACCATGTCCTGGATTAATCGAGGAGGAAGGACTACTTACGGTTCCACTGTTACGTAGTTGGTGTCCGTCGGGGCCACGTCCCCATTGGTACAAGTCGCCGTAGGCTTGCGCGTCGGTACTACTGGTGGCAACCTGGCTGGCACCCAGGTTGCGGTCCATCCACACTCTTCCGGTGGCACTGGTTACTTCAACTACCTGAGTAACTCCATCGGGTGCAAGATTCGGGGCAATCGGGCCAGTAAAAGTGGCAGCTATAACTTCGCTCCCTGGAGAAGTACCACTGGAAGCCTTCGGTATAACAGCAAAACCTACATATTTGCCAACATCGCTACTGGTTAAAAAATAAGTAAATTCGGTTGCACCACTAATAAGGGTTGGTGAAGAACCATTGGAGCTATCAGATCGGTACCATTTATAAATAGAAGCGCCTTGCGTATCTCCTTCTTCATCAGAATATATATATTCCCCTCCCAGTTCATAATTTACTTTTGCTGTACCAAATTGTTTTACTTCACTGGCAACAGGTGCATGGTTGTTGGAAACCGGAACCGGCCCCATAAAAACGCTGACAATAACTTCTGTACCCGGAGAAACACCAGTACGTGCCACAGGTTGAACGGAAAAACCTATATATTTCCCCGCATCACTATTGGTTATATTATAAGTATTGAGCTCTTCACCACCAATAACGGATGGTGAGGAACCATCTGGACTATCAGAACGGTACCATTTATAATTTGAGAAATCAACTTCAGCATCTCCATCTTCATCATAGTAGTCATACAAACCTAAAAACATCGTCCCTACGTGGGGCAAACCAATCATTCTTAAATTGTTGGCAACTGGAGGGTCGTTCTCTATAACCGGCCCGAAAAAGACAGCAACCCGAACAGCACTTCCAAGAGCACCAACCGTTGCCACCGGAGTAATTTCAAAACCAATGTATTTGCCTAAATCGCTATTAGTTAAAGTATATGTTCTTCCCGTTGCTCCGCTAATAAGGATGGGAGACGAGCCATCTGAATTCTCAGAACGATACCACTTATAAATAGAAGTACCTTCGGGATCGTTATCCATATCGGTATAGGTATATTCCCCTGTAAGAGTGTAATTTATTTTTGCCCTCCCGTTTTGTGTTACATTGGTGGCAACAGGTGGAGTGTTTGCAGAAACCGGCCCTGCAAAAACAGGACTAGCTACCTGGCTACCTGTTAATGTACCGCTGGTGGCAACAGGAGTAACCGTAAATCCAACGTATTTGCCAATGTCGATGTTGCTTAAGGTATAATTCCTGTACGTTGCTCCGCTAATAGGGGTAGGCGACGAACCATCGGAATTATCAGATTGATACCATTGAAAGATAGAAGTACCTTCACTGTCGTTATTTGCATCGAAGTAGTTATAACTTCCTGTGAGGGTATAATATTCTTTTGCCGTACCACTTTGTGTTATGTTACTGGCAACCGGTGCAACGTTGAAAACAGGCCCTGCAAAGGCGCTTGTTATTGTCTCGCTACCCCGTAACGTACCGCTGTTTGCTACTGGAGTAACGGCAAAACCGATGTATTTACCAATATATGTATTGGTTAGGGTAAGGCTTTTGTTCGTTTCTCCGATAATAAGAGTTGGCGACGATCCATCGGAATTATCGGAATAGTACCACTGGAATGTAGTCGCACCTTCGGTATCGTTGTTCGCATCGGAGTAGCTGTAGCTACCTGTAATTGTTTCGCTTACGGCTACACCTCCGCTTTGTGTTACATTGCTGG
>Ga0079306_1001475_pt1 | contig 15520 bp, 16 predicted proteins | sample Methanotroph_Enr_FD_79181 | JGI IMG/M metagenome (GOLD analysis project Ga0079306, IMG submission 79181) | Enriched soil microbial communities from Old Woman Creek wetland in Ohio, USA - Methanotroph_Enrichment_5 | ecosystem: Environmental > Terrestrial > Soil > Wetlands | place: USA: Ohio...
CAGCGAGCGAGCCCACGCGCACCTCCTCGCCTGGCACGAGCGAGCACACCTCGGTCCCCATGTGATCCAGGCCGCCAGCCATTCGGGTGCCGCGCGTCGCATGGACCGAGCAGCCGTGGCGCCGTGCGAACACCTCGATGCCGCGGAGGTGGTCCGAGTGCTCGTGGGTGAGCAGGATGGTGGCGACACCATGTGGGTCGAGCCCCGCGCGCGTCATGCGCCGCGCAGTCTCGCGCGCGGAGAAGCCGCAGTCGATGAGGAGTGTGGTCGCCCCGTCGGTCACAGCCACGGAGTTGCCGCCGGAGCCGGAGCCGAGGAAGACGACGCGCAGGCGGGTCGATTCGGACATGCGGGCAGTGTACACCGCAGGAGCGACACGACAGGCGCGCCGTTCGAGCCGCGATTCGGGAATACAACTCCACGAGTTCGTTGTCGAGTCCGCGTCGCCGGGCTCGTTGCCCGTACGTACGATGCCCCCGCATCGCGCTGAGCGAGGAGTGGCTGATGGCCGTTCATCTGTATGCGCTTTCGACATGCCCCTACTGCCGCATGACAAAGAAATTCCTCGACGAGCACGAGGTGACGTACGAGGTGACTGAGGTCGATCTGCTCGAGGGTGCCGAGAAGGAAGCAGCCGTCGCCGAGGTCGTTCGCCTCTCTGGCGGCAAGTCGTTTCCGGTGCTCGACGTCGATGGCCAGGTCGTGGTTGGCTTCAACAAGGGCCGCATGACCCAGGTCCTCGGTCTGTAGGCGGGCGGCGATGGCTTCCGACATGCCCGTGCGTCGCGTCTTTCCCCTCGGAACCTCAATTGACGACCTCAAAGCCTATATGGGCCCGTTTGCCGAGCGGCTCGGCTACAAGTTCAATACTGAGACGGACTTCGTCGACGAGGTGCTTGCCAGCGAGATCGAGATCCTCGAGCGCGACGGCGACGTCTACTGCCCCTGCCGGATTCGCAGCGGCGACCCCAAAGAGGACGCGCAGATCATCTGCCCGTGCATCCCGTTCTACCGCGACGAGTTCGCGGCGATTCGCAAGTGCTGGTGCGGGTTGTTCATCCTGGATGATGTCGAGGACGGCGCCGATCTTATCGGCGTGCTCGATGAGGTGGAGCCGGGTACGCTCGTGGAGGTTCCGGTGGTCCGGCTCGAGGATCTTGCCCGCGGCGTGCCGAGGCATGTGAAGATCGGGAAACGCGACATCGCGGTCGCGCGCGTGGGCGACGAGGTCTTCGCGCTCTCGAACCTGTGCCGTCACGCCTTCGGACCGCTGTCCGAGGGATTCATGGATGGCTACACGCTCATGTGCCCGTGGCATGGATGGCGATACGACGTGCGCGATGGCAGCACGGACCATCCCAACGCCGACGTCGCGACGTATCCGGCCTCGCTGCGAGACGGCATCGTCTACGTCTCCATACCGCTTGGGCGCGCCAAGCGCTAGCGTGCGCGCGATGTCGCCCCAGCTACGGCGCGCGGCGTAGGCGCACATACTCCCGCAGGCTCATGCGCTTCTCCGAAGACAGGGCTACCATCGGCTCATGAACGCGATGATGAAACGTACATGGTCCGACATTCCCACCGCCATTGCCGATACGATCATGGCCGTCGCGCTGACCGCCCTCGGCATGTTCTCGGCCGCCTTCCGTCTCCCGCTCGAGATTCAGAGCGGCGGCTTCGGCGGGGGCTCCGTGCGGGCGCACGTTGGCAGCGTGCCCCATGCACCCGTCGAGCCCAGCTGGGCCGCACCAGCGCGCTTCGGGCTTGTCGCGGCATCGTTTCTTCCGCTCGCTCTGAGGCGACGCTACCCGCTCACCGTTCTCGCGGTGGTTGCGGTAGTGTCCGGCATCAACGATCTCGTCCCGGGACCGCCGTCGCTGGTGTTCCTCGCCCCGCTCATCGCGCTCTACACCGTCGGCACGCTGAAGGATCGTCGAACGCTGGCCATCGCGGGCTCGCTGACCGCTGTCGTTCAGCTCGCGGCGTCGTTGCCCAGCTATGGCACCTCGCTCTTTTGGGCGAACGCAATCCGCATCGTGGCATTGGTCGCAGTCGCTGCGGCACTCGGCGACGCAACCCGGAACCGTCGTGCGTACGTCGTCGAGGTCGAGCAGCGCGCAATCGAGGCCGAGCGCAATCGCGACGAGGAGGCCCGGCTGCGCGTAGAGGAAGAGCGGCTCCGCATCGCGCGCGAGCTGCACGACGTGACCGCGCACAGCCTCTCCATCATCGCCGTGCAGTCCGGTGCTGCCGCGCACGTCATCGACTCGAATCCCGCCGAGGCCCGCCGCTCGCTCGAAGCGATCCGGCACACCTCCAAAGAAGCGCTCGATGAGCTCAGAGCCATGCTCGGCGTGTTGCGTTCCGCCGATGAGACCGGCGCGCCACTCGCCCCCGTGCCGGGGCTTGCGCGCGTCATCGACCTCGCGACTCCGATGCGAGACGCGGGCATCGATGTCACGTTCCGGCTGTCCGAGCATCTCGACGACGTGCCCGCGGTCGTTGACGCGTCGGCGTACCGAATCGTCCAGGAGGCGCTGACGAACATCGTTCGCCACGCCGGCCCCTGCTCCGTTGCCGTATCGGTCCAGCGCCACGATGATGACCTCTCAATCGAGGTGGTCGACAGCGGTCGTGGCCCCTCGCTGGGGATCCTGGTGTTCGGCCACGGTCTATCCGGCATGCGAGAGCGCGTTGTCGCGCTTGGCGGCTCGTTCGAGGCAGCGCCGCGCGCGGACGGCACCGGCTTCCGAGTGGCAGCGCTGCTGCCGCTCGGCACGAGGGGAGGGCGCTCGTCATGAGCGAGTCGATTCGAGTGCTCGTTGCTGACGATCAGGCACTCGTGCGGGGCGGCTTCCGCGTGCTCGTGGACTCGGCTCCGGACTTGGAAGCCGTCGGCGAGGCGGCGGATGGCGCCGACGCGCTCAACCTCGTGCGGACACTGCACCCCGACGTGGTGCTCATGGATATCCGCATGCCCATCACGGACGGCATAGAGGCCACGCGTGCGATCGCCGCCGACCCGAAGACTGCTTCCACGCGCGTGCTCATCCTCACGACGTTCGACCTCGATGAGTACGTCTACGACGCCCTGCGTGCCGGCGCGAGCGGCTTCCTGCTCAAAGACACCGAACCCGAGGCCCTCCTCGACGCGATTCGGGTCGTGGCCTCGGGCGATGCGCTTCTTGCGCCGTCGGTGACGCGCCGGCTCATCGCCGAATTCGCGCACCGGCCGTCTCCCGCTCGGGCGAGCATCGCCCAGCTCGAGGTGCTCACGGAGCGCGAGCGCGAAGTGCTCGCACACGTGGCGCGCGGGTTGTCGAACTCGGAGATAGCCGCGGAGCTCTTCATCAGTCCGGCGACCGCCAAGACCCATGTCAGCCGCGTGATGATGAAGCTCGACGCGCGCGACCGTGCGCAGCTCGTGGCGATCGCCTACGAGAGCGGCCTGGTCACCCCCGGAACGACGGACGAATAGCGCGCTTCCGCTCGGTGTACTCGCCCGGCGAGCGTACTCCCCCCGGAGTATGCGAAGTGACTCCCCAGGCATGACGATTCATCGATGCGCTCCTCGTACGCTCGGCAGGTGAACGCATCCGTCTGCCGAGGAGGAACCATGAGTACTGTCAGGCCCACCGAGCGCCGCACGGGCGCCCCGCACTGCGGGGGTGACGCACGATGAGCGCCGACATCGCCGCTGCAGCGCCGAAGACAGCCGCTCGCAAGCGCTCCAAGCGCTGGGCGATCGCCGTCATCCTGCTGTTCGTCGTCGCCGTCGCCGCCGTTGGCGTCACGACGCTTCTCAAACCGAAGAGCTCCACGACCGCGAACGTCTCGACAGCCACGGTGACCCGCCAGACCCTCAAGGTCACGGTCTCGGGATCCGGCAGCACCGTCGTGGCCGACGCAGTCACCGTCAACCCGAAGATCAGTGGCACCGTCAAGAAGCTCTACGCGAGCCTGGGCGAGACGGTCTCGGCGGGCGACACGCTCTACACGCTCACGAGCGACACGGTCGACACGGAGCTTCTGCAGGCCAAGGCGTCGTTGCTCCAGTCCAAGCAGAGCCTCAACCAGGCCGAGACCAGCAAGCAACAGGCGGCGAACCAGCTCTACTCGGCCAAGACGCAGAAGATCCAGGCGCAGCAAGAGCTCGCCGATCTCCAGAGCCAGCCGTCGACCACCGCAGGCCTCTCCGACAAGATCGTGCTTGCGAAGCGCGCGGTCGTGAGCGCCAAGAAGAGCGTGACCAGCGCGCAGGACTCCGTCTACAACTCCGAGGTCGGCATTGAAGTCGCCGAGGCCAACTACACTTCGGCCAAGCAGAACTACAACGACGTCAGGGACAGCTCGAGCGACACGGTCGTCACGGCTGCGATCGATGGCGTCATCACCGTGCAACCGCTGTCGGTCGGCTCCGACGTTACCGCCGGCACGACGAGTTCGGGCTCGAGCGGCTCGTCGAGCGGCTCTGCGACCGGCAGCTCGACGTCAGGCTCCTCGGGCAGCTCCATCACGATCTCCGACATGGGCAGCCTTGAGGTCGAGGTGTCCGTGAGCGAGGCCGACATCACCTCGGTCGCCATTGGCCAGACCGCCTCGATCACCTTCGACGCGATCTCCGACAAGACCTATGTCGGCACGGTGAAGTCCATCTCCCCGAACGGCACGACGTCATCGGGCGTGGTGAACTACACCGTGACCCTCAAGCTCAAGACGCAGGACTCCAAGCTCAAGCCGGACATGACGGCGACGGCCGACATCGCGACTCAGGTCGCCACGAACGTACTCACCGTGCCGAGCGCCGCCGTCAAGAGCGACAACGGCTCGAAGTACGTGACTGTGATGGGCGCCAATGGCTCCACGACGCAGCAGACGGTCACGACCGGCGTGAGCGACGACACGAACGTCGAGATCAAGACGGGTTTGACCGAGGGCGCGATCATCGTCACCGGCTCGACCACGAGTTCGTCGTCGAGTAGCTCGACGTCATCGACGAAGAGCACCAGCGGCGGCGGTGTCATGGGCGGCGTCATGGGCGGCGGCGGACCGCCTTCCGGTGGTCCCGGAGGCAACTGATGAGCGCCCCGATCATTGAAGTGCGCGACATGGTGAAGACCTACGTGACCGGCGACACCTACACGATGGCCCTCAAGGGCGTGTCGCTGACGGTGGAGGAAGGCGAGTTCCTCGCAATCATGGGGCCGTCAGGTTCGGGCAAGTCGACGCTCATGAACCTCCTCGGACTGCTCGACACGCCGACGAGCGGAAGCTACGAGATCCGCGGTGTGGACGTCTCGTCGCTTGGCGAGGAGGAGTTGGCCGAGGCGCGCTCTCGCGAGATCGGCTTCGTGTTCCAGTCGTTCAACCTGTTGCCGCGCACCTCAATCATGCGCAACGTCCAGCTTCCTCTGATCTACTCGCGTACGCCCGATCGCGAGCGTTACGCGAAGGCGGTGGCGGCGATGGATGCCGCGGGCCTCGGCGAGGAGCTCTACCACAAGCTGTCGAACCAGATCTCCGGCGGCCAGATGCAGCGCGTCGCAATTGCGCGTGCGCTCATCAACAACCCGGCCCTGATACTCGCCGACGAGCCGACCGGCAACCTCGACACCGCGACGGGCGACCACATCCTCGCCACCTTCAAGCGCCTCAAAGAGGAGGGCCGCACGATCGTCCTGATCACGCACGAACCAGAGGTCGCCGAGCACGCGGACCGAACCATCCATATCCGAGACGGGCTCGTGACCGATGAAGTGGGGGTGGGGCACCGATGAGAGTCAAAGACCTCCTCGCCGAGACCTTCATGTCTCTGACCGCCAACAAGGCGCGCTCGTTCCTCACGATCCTCGGCATCGTCGTCGGCATCACGTCGGTCATCGTCATGGTCGGCTTCGGCCAGGGCACCAAGGCCTCCATCGAGTCAAACATCTCCTCGATGGGCGCCAACCTGCTCATGATTTCGCCGGGTGGCCAGATGAGCGGTCGTATCGGCGGCGCACCGGGCGGCGGCGGCAACACCAACTCCCTGACGCTCAAGGACGTCGCCGCCATCAAGAGCCAGGTCTCCAACATCAGCCGCCTCGCACAGACGACTCAAAGCTCATATCAGGTCTCGGCGGAGGCCAGTAACACGAACGTCTCCGTGACCGGCACGACCGCCGACTACCCCGGGATCCGCAACATCACGCTCCAGTCGGGCTCGTGGTTCAGCTCCGACCAAGAGGCGTCCGGCTCACGCGTCGCGATTCTCGGCCCCACCACGGCCGAGACGCTCTTCGGATCTGCGTCGGCCGCGTTGGGGCAGAAGATCCGCGTCAACGCACAGCCATTCACCGTCATCGGCGTGGCGGTCTCCAAGGGGAGCAACGGCTCTTCGAGCCAGGATGACGCGGTCTACATCCCGTTCGAGACCTTCCAGGCGCACCTCTCGCGCTCCACCGGCGTGAGCATGATCTACGTGGAATGCGCGAGCCAGAGTGTGATGACCCAGGTCGACAACGACATCACGTCGCTGCTTCTCTCGCGCCACAACATCACTGACTCGTCGAAGGCCGACTTCCGCATCATGAACCAGTCCGATATCGCGTCGACGCTGTCGACGGTGACGACGACGCTGACGGTACTTCTCGGCTCGATCGCCGGTATCTCGCTGATCGTCGGCGGCATCGGAATCATGAACATGATGCTGACAACGGTGACCGAGCGCATCCGCGAGATCGGGTTGCGAAAGGCCCTCGGCGCCACGCGGTCCGACCTGACGTCTCAGTTCCTCGCCGAGTCGGTCGCGCTCACCGTGCTCGGGGGCATCATCGGCATCGTGCTCGGGTGGCTCATCGCGTGGGCGATCACCGCATTCTCCAGCTACACCACCGAGGTCAGCACGCTCTCGGTACTCCTCGCCGTGGGCGTTTCGACCGCAATCGGCGTGGTGTTCGGCTACTACCCGGCACGCCGAGCGGCGAAGCTCGATCCCATCGAAGCACTCCGTTACCAGTAGGCACCAACGTCCGCCGCGCCGCACGGGCGCCGCGGGGATTCAGGGAGGTTACTCACATGGATGGCACACAGGGCGTAGCGCAGGGACAGGCGGCCGCACAGGGCGGCCAGTTCGCCGGCGGTCCGCCGAGCGGCATGCCCGGCGGCGGACGCGGCGGTGCGCTGATGTTCCTCGGCCCGAACGGGTCGATCATCATGATCGGCCTGCTCGTCCTCACCTACGCGGTACTCGCGTTCGCATTCTGGAAGTTCCTGAGCAAGGCAGGCCTCACACCCGCCATCGCGCTGCTCATGCTCGTGCCGGTCGTCAATCTCGGCGTGGCCGTGTGGGCCGCGTTCGCAGAGTGGCCGGCGCTCCGCGAGGTTGCCCGCCTCAAGGAGCTCGTCGCAACGTACGAGCTGCGGGCTGCCCAGCCCGCCCCCGCCACTGCGGCTGCGCCCACCCCGCCAGCGCCGCAGGAGGGCAGCGCCTCCGGTCCCCCCATCGGATGACGGGTTGCGCGACGTCCACGGACTCTTCGAAGGCGTCGCCACACAGGTTTGGCCAGGAACTTCAGGAGGGCGGCCGTCGGGCCGCCCTCCGCTACTTCCGGTTCCGCCTGGTCAGCCTCTGTGTGACGATCGAGATGAGTGCGGAGGCACCGAAGAAGGCGGACCACTGCCACGTCATGGACAGGTGCCCAGCCTCGAAAGCTGCGGCCAGCCCGGCTCCGAACGCCCAAGGGAGCACGTGGCCTCCACCGCTGACGCTCTCGGCGAGCGCACAGACGATGGCAACGATGATCCACGCCCAGAACACAGCACCCACGTGAGGTCCATCCCTTCCGCGCACGGCGAGTCGTGGTAGATCGCAGCGTAGCTGATTGGGCTCGACTGATGCGAAACAGAGCAAAGCGCATATTACGCATGTGAATCATGCGTATATAGGGATCCCCACGGTGCTACCATCGACGTATGGCCGGCTCCGCAACTAGGGAGGCACCCAATGTCCACCATCGCTTCAGCGGTCGATGTGACCATCGGATCTACCCCACTCGTCCATCTCAACAAGCTCGCCGAGGGGCTCCCGGGCACCGTGGCGGTCAAGCTCGAGTCCCGCAACCCCGGTGGCTCGGTCAAGGACCGCATCGGCATCGGCATGATCCAGGACGCCGAGGAGCGCGGTCTCATCACTCCCGGCGTCTCGACGATCATCGAACCGACCAGTGGCAATACCGGTATCGCGCTCGCGCTGCTCGGCGCTGCGCGTGGCTACAAGGTCGTGCTCACCATGCCGGAGTCCATGTCGGTCGAGCGTCGGAAGCTGCTTCGCGCCTTCGGCGCCGAACTCGTGCTCACCGACCGCACGACGGGCATGAAGGGCGCGGTCGACGCCGCCAGCGAGCTTGCAGCATCGACGCCGAACGCCTGGATCGCCGGTCAGTTCGATAACCCCGCCAACCCGCGCGCACACTACCGCACGACCGGGCCGGAGATCGAGGCGGCGGTCGGTGAACTCACGCTCGGCGCGCTTGTCGCAGGTGTGGGCACCGGTGGCACCATCTCAGGGGCCGGACGCTATCTCAAGGAGCGCTACCCGGGCGTGCTCGCGATTGCCGTCGAGCCGGCCGAATCGCCCATCATCACGCAGAGGCTCGCGGGCGAGGACCTCACCCCTGGTCCACACCTCATTCAGGGCATCGGCGCCAACTTCATCCCAAGCGTTCTCGATCTCGGGCTGCTTGACGGCGTCGAGTTGGTTACCGGCGACGAGGCGATTGCGACTGCTCGCCGGCTCGCGGCCGAAGAGGGGCTGCTCGTGGGCATCTCGAGCGGTGCGAACGTCGCTGCGGCGCTCAGGCTGGCCGCGAAGCCCGAGTTCGCGGGCAAGGTCATCGTGACCGTGGCTCCGTCTACAGGTGAGCGCTACCTGTCGACCAAGCTGTGGGAAGAGCTGGGCTAACCGTGCGAGTGCCTCAGAGTCTCGACTACGCACTGCGCGCGCTCGTGCTCCTCGCGCTGCAACCGGAGGGGGAGTACACCGCCGCCGGCGAACTTGCCGATCGTCTTGGCCTCCCGCGTCGCTTCGTCGAGCAGCAGGTCACGTCACTAAGCCGGGCCGGGATTGTGCGATGCCGCCGCGGTGCATCGGGAGGCTGCTCGCTCGCGCGTCCTGCCGAGACGGTCTCTGTGCTCGACGTCGTTCAGGCAGTCCAAGGCGAGGTGCTCGACATCCCGAGGGTGACGGGTTCCGCGGCGTCGGATCTCTGGCAGGACGTCTCCGACACGCTCTCTGCACACCTTGCGTCGGTCACACTGGCCAGCCTCGCCGAACGGCAGCGGCGAATAGACGGAGCTGCCACGTGCATGTATTGGATTTAGCCAAGCACGGAGCGGTCGGTTGTATGCCATATTCGCTCCTGCCGCTGGCGTGGGTCCGCCGCCCGCAGGACGGTACCACGGAGCCCGGCCTCGGAATCCCCGGGGCCGCTGCCGAGCTACACAATTGCGACCGTGAACAGGCGTTTTGCCGCCTACGCGCGTTGATTGAGCTCGCTTGTGTACATCGTGTGTGTGCATCGCCGACTACCGACGTGATTCACGGGCGACGTTTCGACGAAGTTGCAGCAATGTTATCGGTATCCGAAAAGTCCCCGCTGGCATTCATGAGCGTGCTCATTTTGGTTGTTGCTGCAGGAAGCGCTCTGCTACACTTCAAACGCTTTTGGGGTCGGGGGTATGTGGCTTGCGATAGCGCGTGCTCCGATCGCTAATTAGGGCAGTCGAATCACCGGGAGGAAAGGGATCAGCATGGGCAAGGGCAAGAAGTACCTGTCCCTGATCGCCGTGTTCGTTCTCGTGGCGCTTGCTGTCACGGGTTGCGGCGGTACGGGCGGCACCAAGGGGAACGTTGATGTCACGATCGGCATCGGCGCTCCGCTCACTGACGGCGCTGTTGCGCTTGGCAAGGGCATGGTCAATGGCGCGAACCTCGCCATCAAGCAGGCCAACGAGTCGCAGGAAGTCAAGGACCTCGGCATCACCATCAAGAGCGTCGAGGGCGACGACAAGGGCGACCCGACGACCGGCGGCAACGTCGCCACGCAGTTCGTCTCGAACCCGAGCCTCGTGGGCGTCATGGGCCACCTGAACTCCGGCGTTACCCGCGTTGCAGTCAAGATCTACAACCAGGCCAACGTGGTTCAGGTTTCGCCGGCCAACACCGCCGTCGACCTCACCCAGATGGGCATGACCAACTACTTCCGCGTCTGCACCGTCGACTCGGTCCAGGGCCCGACCGCTGCTGACTACGCGTTCAAGGACGCCGGTCTGAAGGTCGGCTACGTCGTTGACGACGGTACCGTCTACGGTACCGGCCTCGCAGACGAGTGGGCCAAGCAGTTCACCGCCGACGGCGGCACCGTTGCTGGTCGCGAGAAGACCGGCGACAAGGACACCGACTTCAAGGCCCTCGTCACCAAGATCAAGTCTGCCAACGTGAACATCGTCTACTACGGCGGCATCTACAACTCCGGCGCCCTGCTCTCCAAGCAGATGAAGGAGGGTGGCGTCAACGTCCCGCTCATGGGCGGCGACGGTATCTTCGATCCTGAGTACATCAAGCTCGCTGGTGCCGCCAACGCCGAGGGCGACCTCGCGACCTCCGTCGGCCTGCCGGTCGACAAGGCCCCGGGTGGCCAGAAGTTCCTCGCGGACTTCAAGGCTGCCTATCCTGGCCAGGAGCCGGCTGCGTACGACGCGTACTCGTACGACGCTGCGAACGTCATCATCAAGGCGATCGTCTCGGTCGCCAAGAGCATGGGCGCCGACAAGGTCACCTCGACTGAGGGCAAGAAGGCCATCATCGCCGCAGTCGCGAAGACCGACTTCGAAGGCGTCACTGGCAAGGTCCAGTTCGACAGCAAGGGTGACACCACCAACAAGGCCATCACCGTCTACCAGGTGAAGTCCGGTGCGTGGGCTCCCGTCAAGTTCTAAGTAACTAGACAGGCTCCAGCCTCGCAGTATGCGAGGGTTCGTGGTCCGGGCGAGCGCCTTGTGCACTTGCCCGGACCACGAGTGGGCCTGAGGGTTCTGCACACATCGCACTATTCGGCTCGAGCTCTTTCGACCTTCGGGAGCTTCACTTGTTCACAATGTCGTACCTGCTAGAGCAGGTAATCAATGGCATCACCCTGGGCGGGCTCTATGCCCTGATCGCCCTCGGCTACACGATGGTCTACGGCATTCTGCTCATGATCAACTTCGCGCACAGCGAGTTGTTCATGGCTGGCGGCTACGTGGGACTCGCTGTGCTTAAGCTTCTCTCGGACCCTGCCGTTGCCAAGGCTCCAGGCCTCGCATTCCTGACGCCCGCGCAGACCTTCTTCAACTCGGGCACGTTGGGCTACGTCTTGCTCATCGTTCTCACGTTCGTGATCTCCGCGATCGTGGTGGGGCTTATGGGCATGTTCATCGAGCGGTGGGCATACCGGCCGCTTCGACACGCGCCCAGGCTTGCGCCTCTGATTTCGGCCATCGGCGTTTCGATCTTCATGCAGAACGCCGTGCTGCTGTGGGTCAGCAGTAAGCAGCTCGCCTACTCTCGTGCGGATGGCACGTCGTTCGTGCCCGCCAGGACGGCGTTTTCGATCGGCTCGGTGAACGTGTCGTCGATGCAGGTGTTCATCATCGTGGTGACCGTTCTCCTGCTCGTGTTCCTCGATACCTTCATTTCGAAGACGCGCATCGGCAAGGCCATGCGCGCGACTTCGCAGGACCGCGAGGCTGCGGGACTGATGGGCGTGGATATCAACAGCGTCATCGCCTTGGCCTTCTTCATCGGGCCGGCGCTGGGTGCTGTAGCTGGCGTCTTCAACGGCATGTTCTATGGCTCCGTGAAGTTCAACATGGGCTTCATCCCGGGCATCAAGTCGTTCACCGCCGCCGTCATCGGCGGCATCGGCAACATGCGAGGCGCGATGCTCGGCGGGTTCCTTCTGGGAATCATCGAGTCTCTGGCGAGCGGCTTCATCTCCAACGCGTACAGAGACGTCATCGCCTTCATCGTGCTCATTCTCGTGCTCATCTTCCGACCGGGCGGTCTGCTCGGCGAGTCCGTCGCGGAGAAGGTGTAGCCATGACAAACGTTGAAACCACACCGACCGTGAGGGTCAAGCGCGCGAAGATGTCGCCCATGAAGATGGCGCTGTGGATCGCGCTGGGGCTGGTCATGATCATCGTGCCGGTGATGCTCCAGGCGAACCCGGCGCTCGGATTCCTCGTGCGCATCCTCGTCGTCGTCGGCATTTGGGTCCTGCTCGCCCTCGGCCTGAACATCGTCGTCGGCTACGCCGGACTGCTCGACTTGGGATACATCGCCTTCTACGCAATGGGAGGCTATGCAGGCATCATCCTCGGCGAGATGGTATCCGGACGCTTCGGCGGCGGTACCTACTGGCTGATGATCATCCCGGCTGCGCTGGCTGGCGCCCTCACGGGCCTGGCTCTTGGCTTCCCGGTTCTGAAGCTGAGGGGTGACTACCTCGCGATCGTCACGCTCGGCTTCGGAGAGATCGTCCGAATCTGTCTGAACAACAACCTGCTCGGCCTGTCCAACGGCGCAAGTGGTCTGCCGAAGGGCAACGAAACGCTCGTCAAGCCGTGGCCGGCTGATTGGCTCGCCGACAACGTACGCTTCGGCACCTTCTTCTTCGGGCCGAACCTGTACTGGTACTTCGTCGTGCTGCTGCTGATCATCGTCGCGATTGTCGTGATTCGTCGGCTGGACAACTCGCGTCTCGGGCGCGCGTGGGTAGCCATGCGCGAGAACGAGGTTGCGGCCGCAGCGTGCGGCATCAACATCCGCACCCAGAAGCTGTGGGCATTCGCCCTCGGCGCGATGTCGGGCGGTATCGCGGGCGTCACGTTCGCATACGTGCAGCAGTTCATCTCGCCGGAGTCGTTCACGTTCATGGAGTCGGTGTTCGTCGTCTGCATCGTCGTACTCGGCGGCATGGGCTCGATTCCGGGCGTCATCGTTGGCGCACTGCTCATCAAGGGAGTGCCGGACCTTATCCAGGGCCTCATGGTCGCAGGAGTCATCCAGCTCTCCGGTGACGCGACCTCGATGATCACGGGCTACCGGTTCCTCGTGTTCGGCCTGCTCATGGTCATCATGATGGCCGTGCGACCACAAGGCATGATTCCGAGCAAACGCCGCGCACTCGAACTCCATCCGGACGACGAGCGCCAGCTTGCCGAGGAAGACATGCAGCTGTGGGACACCGAGCACCGTGACATCTCCCCCGACGACGTCTGATCGGAGTTGCGACCTTGAGCGTCATCCAAGCTGATAACGTAACCATGATGTTCGGGGGCCTTCGTGCCGTCTCGAACGTCAACCTGCACATCGACCAGGGCGAGATCGTCGCGCTCATCGGCCCGAACGGGGCCGGCAAGACGACCTTCTTCAACCTCATGACGGGCATCTACAAGTCCACCGAGGGCTCGGTGCTGTTTGACGGCGCGGAGCTCGGCGGGCGCAAGCCCCACGAGGTGTGCAAGATGGGCATCGCCCGAACCTTCCAGAACATCCGTCTGTTCGCCGACATGACGACGCTGGAGAACGTCATGGTCGGGCGGCACAGCCGTTCGACCGCGGGTCCTCTCGGCGCTGTGCTGCGCACTCCGGCTTTCAAGCGCGAGGAGCAGCACACGATCGACGAATCGCTCAAGTACCTGCGCTTCGTCGATCTGGCCCACAAGGCCAACGAGCTCGCGAAGAACCTGCCCTACGGCGAGCAGCGCCTTCTCGAGATTGCTCGCGCGCTGGCGACCGAGCCCAAGCTCATCCTGCTCGACGAGCCTGCGGCCGGCATGAACCCGCAGGAGAGCCACGAGCTCACGGAGCTGATCGGGCGCATCCGCGACACGGGCGTCACCGTGCTGCTCATCGAGCACGACATGAAGGTCGTCATGGACATCGCTGACCGGATCTACGTGCTCGACTTCGGCGAGCTGATCGCCGAGGGCAAGCCCGCTGAGATCCAGAAGAACCCGAAGGTAATCGAAGCGTATCTGGGCAAGGGCGCAGAAGCGATGATGGCTGAGGCGGCAGGTGGCGCGAATGGCTGAGAACGTACTCAAGATAGATCAGATTCACACTTTCTACGGTCAGATCGAGGCCCTCAAGGGCATCAGCGCGACCGTCGACAAGGGCGAGATCGTCACGCTCATCGGCGCGAATGGCGCCGGCAAGTCGACGACGCTGCGTACCGTCTCGGGCCTTCTGAACCCCAAGATCGGTTCGATCGTGTTCCAGGGTGAGACCATCTCGGGTATGGCGGTTCATCATGTGACCGCCAAAGGCATCATCCATGTTCCTGAGGGCCGTCGTATCTTCGCGCGCATGTCTGTCGAGGAGAACCTCGAGATGGGCGCTTTCCTGCGCACGAATGACGTGGCGGGCGTCAAGGAGTCGATGGACTGGGTCTACGACACCTTCCCGCGCCTCAAGGAGCGTCGCAACCAGAAGGGCGGGACGCTTTCCGGTGGCGAGCAGCAGATGCTGGCAATGGGTCGCGGCATGATGGCCCAACCGAAGCTCTTGATGCTTGATGAGCCGTCGATGGGTCTGGCCCCGGTCGTCGTCGAGACGATCTTTGAGACCATCGCCAAGCTCAACCAGGAGGGCATCACGATCCTGCTGGTCGAGCAGAACGCCGCTATGGCGCTGCAGATCGCGCATCGCGGCTATGTACTCGAGACGGGTTCGGTCGTGCTCGAGGGTCCGGGTAGGGAACTGCTGCACAACGAGCAGGTTCGCAAGACCTACCTCGGCGAGTCGTAGCGCTCAGCACGTGTGAAGCAACGCAGGCGGCCGTCTCGGGAATCCGGGGCGGCCGTCTTCTTGTTCCAGGCGGGAGTAGCTACCGCTGCGGAATCGATTGCGCGAGGGCTTCTCGCGCACGCGAGGAAGCGTCACGCGCGCGATTCGCCGCGACGCCGTCGTGCGCGACGAGGCCGCCATCGCGCACTCGCCATACGCCACCCGACATGACGGCACGTGCGGTTGCCCGCCCGGCATGCTCTACGACAGCATCCTCCGCTGAGTCCGTCGTGCCGGTCGCGAAGACCGCGATGTCAGCCTGCATGCGCGCCGAGAGGGCTCCGAACCGGTCGGCGACGCCGATGGCCTGCGCCCCGCCGGCCGTGGCCATGTGAAGCAGGGTGTTCGCTGCCAGTTCCGGCTCAGCATCGCGAATCACTCGGACCTCGGCCATGAGATCGAGGTCGTGATTGCTCGCCGAGGAGTCAGTGCCGACGCCGACCGCGATGCCTGCCGCAAGCAACGGCCCGACGAGCGGGGGCGGATTGTCGAGGTAGCGGTTGGACCGGGGGCAGGTCACGACGCCGCGCGCTTCGGTCGCAAGCAGCTCGATGTCGCCCGTCTCGAGCCGGCAGCAGTGAATCGCCGTGGCGCCCGCGAGCGCGCCGATGCGGGCGAGGTAGGCGACGGTGCTCGAGCGAGGCACCTCGA
>Ga0079306_1001480_pt1 | contig 15488 bp, 13 predicted proteins | sample Methanotroph_Enr_FD_79181 | JGI IMG/M metagenome (GOLD analysis project Ga0079306, IMG submission 79181) | Enriched soil microbial communities from Old Woman Creek wetland in Ohio, USA - Methanotroph_Enrichment_5 | ecosystem: Environmental > Terrestrial > Soil > Wetlands | place: USA: Ohio...
GTTCTGCTCCTGGTTGGCAGCCCCAAGGCTGATTCAAGCAATGACGCCCTGTGGGCGTATGTATGTTCGGCAAGGACCCGCCTCAGCGCGGCTGTTCCGATTTTTTCGGCCTGCTCGCATGTGAGTTCCGCTAGATACTTTGTTACATCCTGGCCATTTCGGGCAGCAAGAATTTCCCTGCCGGGTTCGAAAAAGTAATCCAGTCCTGCCCATTGGTCTGAAATTATACACGCGGCCGCTCCGGCAGCTTCGAAGACCCGCGTAGCGGGCGAATAACCATACGAGGCCATGCTTTCCCTGCTTATATTGAGCACGGCAAACGATGAACTGTTAAGGGAATTGTGATCTTTTGTATACACATGGCCGAGGTATTTTACATTCGCGGGCATGTCTTTATCATGCCAGCCATTGCCGCCCAGCATAAAACTATGCTCCTTGAGCGAACGAGCGGCCTTGAATAAGAATTCATCAACCCTGGCTTCCCTGTCCGGCAGGCGGTTACCTAAAAAAGAGCATCTGCAAACAAACTGCGGCTGGTGTGCAACCGGGTAGTGCGTTGACGGATCAAGAGCGTTATAGATCGGCGTACACTGTTTTGCCCCCAGTGCCATGTAGGCATTTGTCACGGGTTCTCCGCCTCCGTATGTCAGGATCATGTCATACTTTCCTATCAGCTGGCGGAAATAATCATCTGTATCAGCCCGCACCCTCTCAAGCGTCGCCGGCGCATCAACATCCCAGAATATCACCAATGAATCGGGCCTTCGATAAGCGAGTACTGCTTTTTCAAGGAGTTCGTCAAAAATTCCCACCCCGCTGGTCTTGACTATGATATCGGCATTTCGCGCCTGCTCAAGGCATTGATAAAGTTCATCAGTATTCTGCGAAGAATAGACCACAACCCTGGCCCATGATGGGTCTTCAATATCTCTGTGCGCCTGCCTGTCCCAGGCGTTGGGTTCATAAAATGTTACCCTGTGACCCCGCGCATTCAGCTGCCTGATAATCCCGCGGTAATAAGTCGCCGCCCCGTTCCAGTAGGCTGAAACCAGGCTCGATCCAAAAAATACTATGTCCAGCCCATCAGACATTTGCCATAACCCCCCTGCTTTTGAATTTATTGGGTGAACAATCCATACCCATAGATTCACATATTGTCATCAGTTCTTTTACCCTGTGGACGCAAGTATGTCGTTCGATTATTGTCCTATATCCGTTACCGGCGATATGCTTTGCGAATTCCTCGTCGGCTAATATGCGCTCCATACATTGGGCCATTTCGCTGCTGTTACGGGCGATGATATAATCCTCGCCCGGGTGAAATAATCCTTCGGTATCCTTCCACGGCGCGCATATTAAAGGTATTTTGCAAGCCAGCGCCTCGAAAACCCGTATCGTAGGTATGCCCGCCAGCGATGCAGCATAAGGCCGTCGTGGGACATGCACTGTAAATTTCGCACCCGCAAAAATTTCCGGCACCTTGAAATTCGGAGCATAAGATCGATAGTCAATCCCGGCCCTGTCAAGTTCGTTGATGCCCCATTGCGGATAGCGTACGCCATAGACGGAAGATCGCAGCTTTAGTTTGGCGGCGGGCTCAATTAAAAATTCCCTCAATTCCTGTGATCGTTCCTCGTCTCCCCAGTTACCTATCCATACGAGATCTTTGGTTTTCGGTCTTACCAGCGGCTTGAAAATTCTTGTATCCGCAGCTTCATGCCATACCCAGGCGCGCCTTGCCCAGCCCTGCTTTAAATAAATATCATGCACACGCCGGCCGAATGCCAGCACACCGTCATAGCCGGACAGGTCGTAATTCGCCATTTCATGGGGCGCGGTGACACTGCGATGATGGGTGTCATGGAACAAGAGTACATAATTATTATGTGCCTGGTGATGATTGCCTATATTCGCCACAAGTTCATAGGCATTCCATTCGTGCACAATCACAAGGTCCGCGTCATCAAGAGCCCTGTCAATATCAAGACTACGAGCATCATATCGCATGCTGAGGAGGCCGGGGTAATATTGATAAAACCGGCTTATCGCGGCGTGTCCACTCTGCGCGATGAGGTTGCTTATACTCCAGCCGTCTTTTGGTTCATAAACGCGTACATCGTGTCCAAGTTCCAACAGGTTCCATACTATGCCACGCAGGAAATGCGCGTTTCCGTGATTCCAGTCAGAAAGAAGTGAATGATAAAACATAACTATCTTCATATCAGCGATCCTTCAAGCGACTGCTTTGATGCATTTAAAAGCTCACTATATAGTTCCATGTATTTTGTACCCATCGCGCGGGCTGAATACATTTTTGCTCTGTTCATTGCTTTTTGCCCCATTTGCTTTAGGCGAGATTTGTCTTGTATAAGCACCATTATCGCCTTTTCAAACTGCTCCTCATCATCGGGCGACGCAAAAACCGCGCACCCGTCCCAAAGTTCTTTCAGACTTGGAATATCGCCAAGCACCAGCGCGCAGCCGGCCATAGCCGCTTCCAGTATGCCAAGACCAAACGGCTCATATTTGGCAGGAGCTGCATAAATAGCCGTCCGTAATAACCATTTCCGGACAGAATCCGGTTCAAGCATTCCGATCTCGCTAATATTGCTATAACTTCTGCTGCTGCCATCAGGACTGGCTAGTTCTCCCGCAACATAAACAGGCCAAGGTAGTCGCCCGGCTATCCTATCCAGGACTGTGATGTTTTTTCCCTCATCCCAGAGTCTGCCCACAGATAATATTATTTCTTCTTTACTGCCCTGACCGGCTTCAAAGCCGCTTCTGCCGTTATATATCACGGCGGCCTTCCAACACGCACCATATCTGCGCCGCAGGGATTCCAGCATTGCCCTTGTCGGCGCAACCACTATATCGGCGCCGTTAAGCCCAGTTTGTATCCATTCTTTGTAAGAACTGTACTGGGCCGGCATTTCACAGCACTTGACGGCATCATACCAGGTGCAAACGCTTGAGTGCGATGTTACCAGAACCGGCACACCGAACGGCAGTGCCGCATGCGCGTAGTTATTCAAGTGCACCATATCCGGTTCTATCTCTTGACAAAGCTCGATGAGCCAGTCCCCGGTTCGCCGGATATCATTTTCGCAGCCTGGCATCCATTCGAGTTTATAAGGCCGCCACCTGGCTTGGAGCCTGTTGATAGCCGCTACCTCGGTTCGCTGGCCATTTGTAAACGGTCCTCCGGTAACGGCCAGCACCACTTCTATTCCATGCGCACATAATTGTCCGCAAAGTTCGATAGCATACGCCCACACGCCGCCGACGTTATCGGTGGTCATCAGAATTTTTCGCGGTATACGGTTATTTGACGCGTTCATCTTGTACCCGCTTCCAATACCGACAGCGGCAGCGGCCTGGAATCCTGAATATCGGAGAACTCAGATGTTAAAGAGAGATAGTATTCATGCGAACGTATCCAAGCCTCGTCATCCGGCACACCCCAGTGCCGAACATATTCCAGCGAGCCTGGGTAAGGGTACAGCGGTACTGGTTTATTTGCCCATATTCCCTCGTCGCTGAGCATCTGTCGCCAGTTCTGGACCTGCTCGGGATCGTCGATACCTATATCCATAAGCGTGGCCTGGACAAACGGGACAGTCTGCCTGGCGCGTATAAGCAGCTCGGTGAGCTGATCTGTTGTGAGTCGGCAATTCTTATTCAGATGTCTCCTGCCACGGTCAGATATGCTTTCAACACCGGCTTCGATCGACATGCATCCAGCGTGGCCAAGCTGATCAAGCTGCGCGGCCGACCACATATCTATCCTCGTCTGGATGCCAAAAGATATAGTTCTTGTTTCAAGGGCACCGAGCAACTCTCCATCCGGCAGGAAAATTTCATCAATGAAATAAATATATTCAACGCCTTGCGATATGAGCATGTCGATTTCTTTTAGCACAGCATTGAGATTTCGTTTGCGGTACCTGTCCCGACAACTGTGCTTGGCGCAGAATGAGCAATGGAACGGGCATCCACGGGAAGCCTCTATTTCGGCACCTGGGCCAATTGGCTCGCTATCGAATCTATGGTGCTGGTGCGTGTGGGACATTATAAATTCATTTGGCCAGCATATCGCATCGTGCTTGCCTACATCAACTTCATGCGGAGGCCAATTCAGTACGATCTCGTCATTCATTTTTGTGCATACCGATGGCATGTTTTGCCATTGATTTGTTTGCGTGGCAAAATTGGCGAGCATATCCTCACATTCGCCGATCACAACCGCATCGGCCCCTAGTTTGTTGAGCACATATTTGGGAGTCGTAGAGCCATGCGGGCCAACAACAATGAGCCGGCCACATACATCTCTTATCACTTCGGCAAGAGCCATCGGGACCGAAAGCTCCGGCGGTGGACATCTCCAGAACAAATACGTCGGCGCAGTTGTTATCACGGTTATATCGGGTTCTATCTGCACCAGTTCCGTGCGGATCTGCTCATCTGATATACCTGTGAGATGCGCGTCTAAAATCACGGCCTCATGCTCTTGGCTTTTTAGAATATTAGCGGCGTAGCCATACTCCAGCGGCAAATGATAATGACTGCACCCGAAGTAAATGCTGTTAGGGAACTTCCAGTTCGGATTAATTAAAGCAAATTTCATCTCACCCCTGCCTCTTGAAATTGAATGCGGTGTGACTTTTTTTGATGCTCACCCCAGAGCCATTCATAAAGCAGCCCAACGCCTTTATTTATATTCGTGCGCTGCTGCCAGCCGGTAAGATTACTGAATTTGGATGTGTTCGAAACGTAATATTTCTGATCACCCTTGCGCCAGTCCTCGAATCGCAAGCTCATTTTTTTACCTGCCAGCTGTCCGATCATATCAGTAAGCTCCAGCAGGCTCACAGTATTGGCTGGCCCGCCGCCTATATTGAACACCTTTGCGCCAACAACTTCGGTTTGACTTTGCGTGAGCAGGAAAGCGTTTACAAGATCGTCCACGAAAAGTATGTCGCGAACCTGTTTGCCGTCGCCGTAAATCGTCAGCGGATTGTCTTCTAACGCCTGCTTGATAAAATGTGCAACCCACCCCTGGTCTTCATTGCCATGCTGGTGCGGCCCGTAAATACAGCTCATCCGCAGTACTGTTGCCCTGATGCCGTACGTCCTTGCGTAATCCAGAACATACTGATCCGCGCAGCCTTTTGAGCAGCCGTATGGACTATAAAAATCCAGCATTCTGTTCTCATCGAATCCGTTTGTGCCTACTGACGAATCTATGGGCTCATAGCGGTTATCATTAACCGCAAGCTGTAAATCTTCCATCTGGCCGTAGACCTTGTTCGTGGATGTATACACGATTGCGGGCTTGTGCCTGCTGGTGCGTATGGCCTCAAGCACATTGAGGGTACCGCCGGCGTTTACCTCAAAATCCCGCATCGGAGTATCAATACTGGTTGTTACAGCTACCTGTGCGGCGAAATGGAACACCATAGACGAAGCATCCACCGCACCCGTTATCGCTACCTTATTGCGGACATCGGCGATTTTAATATGTATTTGCTGCGGGAAAGTGGCGGTTAGCCAGTTAAGATTTTTTTCCACGCCAGCCCGTGAGAGATTATCAAATACCAGCACCTGCTGACCCAATGAAGCCAGCCTGGCGGCAAGGTTTGTTCCGATGAATCCCGCCCCGCCCGTTATGAGCACGGGTTTTTGAGGGGCGTACGCTCCAGTATCGTGCGAAATAAACATGTCTGATCGATTTACGTTTGTCATATCATCAACTTCCTCCTGTCAAGTTCTCCAACTGCTTCTTCAGCTTTATCAATCGCCTCCTGGCTTTGTACCCATTCGACAAGCTCCTTTATCCCATGCTCAAAAGGCACCTGCGGCGAAAACCCAAGCATTTCCTTTGCCTTGGTAACATCCGCAAAACAATGCCTCACATCCCCCACACGGTATTTGCCGGTGATCTGGGGTTTGATATTCTTTCCCATTTCCGCCCCAAGGCGAGCGGCGATTTGCTGGATCGTATATTTATGCCCCGAGCCGATATTAAATACCTCGCCCGCCGCCCTGGGGGACTCCATAGCAAGCCTGCAGGCGCGCGCAACATCATAAACACTAACAAAATCCCGCAGTTGCCTGCCGTCTTCATAAATCAGAGGTGCTTTATTATTGAGAAGCCTTGAAATAAAAATCGCAAGGACACCCGTATAAGGATTTGAAAGTGCCTGCCTTGTTCCATAAACATTAAAAAATCTCAGCGCCGTGGTATCAATGCCGTACGCTTTACCGAATATCAGACACATTTGTTCCTGGTCAAATTTGGAAAGCGCATACACCGAACTGAGGCAGCTTACCTTGCTTTCCGGCGTTGCTACAGGAATAAGTGCCGAGCCCGCATCATCGCCGATATCCCATAGACCAGCCTTGAGCTGCGCGATATTCCGACCGGCCGTAGAGCAGATATCTCCCCTGGCATCCTTATAAAGACCCTCACCATATATGCTCATGCTCGAGGCTACCACCAGCTTTTGCACGGGATGATCGATCAGTTCCTCCAGCAGGATCGCGGTGCCGTAATTATTCACTGCCGTGTACCGCGCAATATCATACATGCTCTGCCCAACGCCAACGCATGCGGCTAAATGGAACACGCAATCGACACCATCCAATGAATCCCGCACGATCATGGCATCGCAAACATCGCCCACAATGAGTTCAACTTCTCTTGCCAGGTACTGCGGCCTTGTCGCGCCAGGCCCGTGTACCTGCTCACTGAGGTTATCAAGCACTCGCACATGATAATTGTGCCGGATCAGTTCGTCTGCAAGATGTGAGCCAATAAATCCGGCCCCACCGGTGATCAATACCCGTTTTGCCATCCCCCATCTCCCGTTATTCGCCGGCAAGCGTAGGCTCTGTCAGCAAGTCTCTGGTTCCTTTACCTTTTTTTATAGCAATTTGGGCATCGTCGAGTCCCTTGCCCCCAAGCCCGGCCGGATTTAATACTTTCTCGAAAATCGAAATTCTGCGAGGTTTTATACGCTGCTCAAAATGTGCTATCGTTTTGGCCAGTCCCTGTTCAAGATTTACAATGGGCTGCCATTTTAGTATCTGTTTGGCCCTTGTAATATCAGGTCTGCGCTTCTTTGGATCTTCAGGCGGCAAGGGTTTGAAAATTATTTTTGAAGTTGTGTCTATCGCACCCAGCACGAGCTTGGCGAAATCTACGATCTTAAATTCCTCGGGATTACCGATATTAAATACCTGCCCGTCGATGTTTTCCAGGGTTGCGGCTTTAAAAATAGCCTCAACAAGATCGCTCACAAAGCAGAAACTCCTTGTTTGGCTTCCATCCCCGTATACAGTAAGCGATTTATTTCGCAACGCCTGGGCAAGAAAATTCGGCACCACCCTACCGTCGTCAAGGCGCATCCTGGGCCCGTATGTATTGAATATACGTACAATCCTGGCAGCTACCCCGTGATGCCTGTAATATGCTGTTGCAAGCGCCTCTGAAAAACGTTTGGCCTCATCATAAACGGATCGCGGCCCGACCGGATTGACGTTACCCCAGTAATCCTCGCGCTGCGGATGTATTGCCGGATCACCATACACTTCCGAGGTCGATGCAAGGACAAATTTAGCCTTTTTGGCCTTTGCAAGCCCAAGTGCATTAAGGGTGCCCAGTGAATCGACTTTAAGAGTTTCTATTGGAAATCTCATATAATCGACAGGGCTTGCAGGGCATGCAAAATGAAGTATCACATTTATCGCCCCCGGCACATAGAGAAAATTGGTTATATCATAGCGTATAAACGAAAATTTGGCATTATGGTGAAGCCGCGAGATATTCTCTTCGCTGCCGGTTAAAAAATTGTCTACCCCAATTACTGCATAACCCTCTTCTAAGAATTTGTCGCACAAATGACTTCCGATAAAGCCAGCTGCACCGGTTATAAGAGCGGTTTTCATATTATCCCCTGTATGCGTTTTGCTCGTTTTGAATCCACCCCGCTGCTGCGCACACTCGCTATCTTAGTCAATACCCATTGCATTAGTAACATGGTTTGTCACCTATCTCCATCTTCCTCGAATCAGTGGTTCAAGGTGCGTTTGTCCAAGATCGTATCTGAGCTGATTTAGAATGTCTGCCGACGCATTTTCTTCCTCGCTCCTCTCCAGTTCCAGCCCGCTGTTAATGTGTTCGTATACGGCTGAAACGAGCATTATCCCAGTACCTTCATAATCCATGAATTCGGGCGGGTCGGCATCTATGAATCGCCGCTCTCCAAACATGTTCTCCAGCCTTGCGGGATAATCCGGCAGGAACATATTTTCCAATCCCAGCGTCTTTGGCGAGGGCTTAGCAGGATTGCGTATCCTTAATATATAGCTGGCTTCTCGTTCCAGCGGCAGCTGCTGCACTATTTCATCTGGATTTTCGGGCAGTTCGAGACAGTATGCAAGATGTGTATGATTGACGTGCTTGACGATCCGATACAACCCTTCTCCGCATAACCGTGATGATTTCAGCTGTCTTTCACCACGGGATTTGGTAACGTATTTACGCGGATCCATTTCAGACTCCACCTGCTCAGCAACAGATGTCACCTTGCTTATCATGCCCCATATCCGCTCGCTGGCTTCACCTTCTTCGCCTGTCTTCTTGCCCAGCACGGCCAGTCTATATAATCTCTGGTCATGCGGGCTCATTACCATAAAGAAATGCTGGATATCGGCACCGGATTCTGGAAAATCCTCGCGTATATTCTGCCTGTAAAAAAAATAAATATTCCCGCCCTCGATGGCATTGATGGCTTCCATAAGAGAACATTCCCCCCAGGTTGTATACCTATAGTCTGACAGTTCCCTCGCATTTGTTTTTTTTTTGCACTCGCGAAGATTGTAGCACTATACACCACAATCCATTTTGCACAAATCAGGCTTGCTCTTATTTATGGACGCTAAATCCCTTAGTCGCTTTTAAGAGGGGTAACCTTAAAAAATTTAGGCTGTCTTGATTTTTTTTTCTTCTTTGTATTGATTTCGCTGCCGCCTTGCTTATATACTAACTTAAGTCTCAAAGCTGGGGGATTTACATCGTTTGGTCGTCAACTATTAACGGTTTATTATAGGGGGCATTATGAATATGCAGGCTACAACTCCGAGTAATGAAAAGATTCGTGAGGCTTTGGAACTTCTGAGGCAGGCAGCGGGCGAAAAGAAAGAAGAAGTTCGCGGCATGGTGCGCGACCAGTATTCCGATCTGAGGGATGTCATCGGAGGATGGGGAAGCAATATCACATCAAAGGCGCGAGCAGCTGTTGATAATGTTAGCCGCGCAACACAAGTAGGCCAGGAAAAGATCAAGGACGCTGCTGTTGCTGTCGATGAAAGTGTCCACGCAAAGCCATGGGTCTATATTGGCGGTATTGCCGTTGCGGGCATAATAATGGGATACCTTCTGGGAAGAAAATCATCGTAGCAGATCGTTTGAGGCGGCTGGGGAGGAAATATTATGGTTCATGCCGTTAAGCACACGGTAATTGGATTGTTGAAGAATATCTTCAGCTGGTATTCTGACGCGGCAATTCAACTCGCTAAGATACGGGCCGTTTCGGCGTACGTCAAGGCAGTAGGTATTGCCAGAATAGCTTTTTTGGGGGCTGTCGCGCTCAAATGCGTGCTGGGCCTTATGTTTGCGGGATTTTTACTCGCCCACATTGCCCTGCTGATACTGATACCATTGCCTATGAACGTAAAAGCTATTGCGCTTTTGGTACTGGGGTGTTTATATTTCCTCATCGGCATTATTACCGTTTGTGTCCTAAGTTCCCAGCACCTCTGGATGAAATATTCCGGAGCCTCTCAGATGGTGAGCAAGGTGGTAAGCGAAAACTGACCGCGGGCGTGGCGATTGAGCCGTGCCCGCTTTGGTTTTATAAATGAAAAAGGCACATCCAGACCTTCTCCGGAATGTGCCCAATAACATAAGCAGCTTGCAATCCTGTTTATTATCTAGCCCGCTATCGCATAGACAGGCCCGCGATATCTCTGTTTGGAAAGCGCCTTTCTGAGGCTCTTGAGCATATAATTCTCAACTACAACATCCCAGCTCATATGCTTGGCAAGGTCATACCCCGCTTTTACCATCTCTTCGACCTCGGCCTCGGTTTTTGGCAGCCTCGAACATATCTCCAAAGCGACTTTCTCGCTCACGATCTTTTCGATATAATCCCTGCTTTTCCTGTTTATGGCCAGTATATCCTCCACCTCGCAAAGGCCCAGTTCGCAGAGATTTGTGTAATCGGCCTCTATCACGTTGGGCACGGCATTGCCGCCGGTTACGTCACGCACAAAGCCGGCGCACCCGCACACGTTCGTTATTACACAAATTGATCCGAAGCTCAATGGCTCCACTTGTGCAATACCGAATGGTTCATAAATGCTTTGGCCGAACTCCACGTCGGACCCCTTGCGGATGTCCATGAATTCCATGTCTTCGGGCATTCTCAGGCCGCAAGCCTCCTGGCAAAACCCGAACTGGTTAACAAATACAATTTTAACGTTCCTGCTTTTGGCATTAAATTCCTGTATCGCAGCATAAAAGGCAGCTTCCCCCCCGCTCAGGTCGGGCAATCCCTCCCTGTGCGCCACCGGCCAGTTATACCCCGATTCCATGTCCAGTATTTCGCGATGCCTCCGCTTGCCTGTCTCAGTGGACAGAAGCAGCATTACTGCCGTCTTATTCACAGCCCTGAATTCATTGTCAACATGCTCAAGCACCCGCAAGTCACGCCACAAACCTTTGCTTGGCACAAGCCTTGTAACATGGGTAAAGACGTAATCTGGTTTGTAACCGAGCATATTGGAACAGTATTTTCTTAATTTTTCTTTAGACGCCTTCTTCTCATCAAGCGTTATTTCAAAAGCTGGTATGCCGTTATAAACAAGGTCGATGTCCACGGCCTCGAATTCCTGTGCGAGGAAATGCAGCTCATCCCGGACGTAATCACCGACGGCCCATATCACGTCGCAATATTTCGCCGCGTCGACCAGGCAGTGTTTGAAATAACCGTTCTGATCGCCGAATACGTCTGTTACATATTTCTCTTCGAAATGCGCCTGCTTCATTGCGTTATAAAACATTGTGTCATGGCCGGAATGCTTTTCCACAATCTGCCGCATCGTGGCCACTTCATGGGCATGGAATACGGTTTTGAAATTCGTGGACTTATCCATTATAGCCGCAAGTACCGTGGGCATGCCCATAAATTCATGCGAAACCACTACCGTCTGGCAGCCATGATCACAGCAGTTCACAGCCTTTACCGCCGCTATCGCGGGCAGCGCAAGGCGCATGTATTGCTCAAATTCCCATAAGTGTTCGTGCAGATCAGATCGTATGCCGAATTCTTCGAATAATCTGCGTTTGAAATCGTTTACAGGCTCTTTGTCCATTCGCGATACGTCAACGAGTATGACTTCTGGTGAACTGGTAATGCCCGTGCGCTTGTCGATGAACGTACGCCTGCCGTAAACTAATGAAACATTGAATTGCTCTTCGATCTTTCTGAAATGATGTGCGTAACCTGAATTGACCATGCCGTCAATTGATGAATAGAAAACTTCGCCGTCTGCGCCGCATCGATGGCTAACCGGCCCTTCGCAACTGAATAGCGGGCTTATAAGAATGGTCCTGCCGACCGCTTCAAGATATGCCTTGGATGTGAAAAAACCTTCCAAAACCGCGCCGATGCCGCCGATTTTATCGACCGCCTCGTGCGTTACATGCACCAGTGTTGCCTTCGGGTTGCTCATAACTCTCTCTCCGATTTAGCTGCTTGAATTAAATTGCACTTTCCAACTAAACCGTACTATATATTCGAGCACCCGCCAAATTAGGATCGACGCCTATGATCTAATACCCAGGTTGCATCTCCTTTAAAGTCCCATATTTATTGGTTTTCTGAACCATTGGCTACGCCGCCTCCTAAAGGGGCAATTGGCTCAAAGAGTATATCAGAGGTAACAAATTAAGGGAATTTTTGCGGTTTTTGGAGGAGGAATAGGTTATATTCTCGGCATTAATTTTTAATTGGGAGCAGAAAATGGAATTCAGTGCGCCTCAGAAAAGGCAGAATTTTGCACAAAAGAAGAACGGCAATAAGACGGAGTTTTCGTTGGGCGAAAAGAGTATCAATTATTCTTTCAACGACGGCAATTCCGGGAGATCGTTCGAGGTCGATTACGAAAGCATATCGTTTGATACGTCGACTTTCCAGCAACGCAATTCATGGTTCAGAAACGTCGGGCTGCTGTGGATGATTTTGGGGGCAATGCTTACGGTCTGGATGTCAATGGATAAGGGCAAGATTGTGCCTTCGATATGGCTTGTGATCGGGGCGGTGTGCTACGCGATATATTTTGTGAGGCAGACGAAGTACACGATCATGGAATCACAAAAGGGCAATATTCTTATTATCGAAGACAAGCAGCACGACGCGATCAAGGCGGCGATCGAAAATAAACGCAAAGAATACTTCCGGAAACAGTATGCCAACATAAATATGGATAACGATCCGGAACGCGAGATGGCCAAGATCGAATGGCTGATGGAACATAAGTTGATCACTGAGAAAGAGTGCGATGAGCTTTCGATAAAGCTGCAGTTGGGGATTGGAGATGAGGAATAAAGCAAATAAATGAAAACTCAAATTCAAAAGCACATAAAATAGAGGGCACAATCTAAATTACCCTTAACCAACCACCAGATATCGACCACTTACGATATTTTTCTATCGTTGGAATTCATTAATGGAAACACGGCCTAGCTAGAGCGCTAGACCGTGCCAAAAGTATGGCTAAGTTTGAGCACTAAATTCGAAATGGGGACATCCGCAATTACATGCGGGGCTGAAAAATGAGCATACGAAAATAAGAGGACTCCATGCAATTTATAAACCGGTCGGTAGTGATAATCAAGCCCAAGGAATCTTTTGTTGAATGGGTAAATTCATTAGACCAAAAAGCAGGCTTTTCTCTAACGCTGGAACAAATAAGATCAGACCCGCTGTGCATCCTTATCCCGGAATTCGAGAATCCATCAGAAGCAAAGGCTTACATAAAAGCTAATTATGAAGAAATTTGGAAATGGCAGCTCCAGGCCTTTTGGACAGATGAAAAAGCGTACCCCAGCCAGAGGCCATTTGAGAAATTTATGGAATGGTTCGATGTTGAATTTGGCTCTGAAGTAATTGACTGGGTTGATAAGGAAATTGAGAAGAAGGAAATGTGAGCAAGTAGGCGATACGGTTGTTGGTTGGCAGAGGCGGTGGATTGGAGATGAGGAATAAAGCACTGCCCACCTCCCCGCTTCACGGTTTTGCACACTCATTTGGCTCTGGCATGAGAAAATGTCCCGCCACCCTAATCCCTCATCCCTAGTCTCTATTCACTATTCACTATTCAAGCAAGCAACCTTCTCTCCTTGCTCCTGCTCTCTCCCTCGCCGGTAACCCGTATCGCCCTAAGCCCGCTAACCGGGCATTCGTGTTCGCATATTCCGCACCCGATGCATTGATCGACATCAACATAAGGCCTTTGCAGCATTACCTCAATTATTGCATCCTGCCCGCCCTTCGGCTGCATTTCAAACCCCTTCTCCAGCGTAACCGAATCTTCGCCATTGAATACGATCTTGCGTCTGCTCTTTTCATCCTGTCCGTCTATTCGCAAATAATGATCCCCGCCGGCAATATCGCCTGCTTTGAAGAATTTTTCTTCAAACACGATCACACTGGAATTTGCACTTTTTATCTTCTGCCTGCCCCAGCGTATCACGCTGTAAAACTCCCGCGTGTATATCGCCTTGGGACTCACCGGGCAATTTTCCTGGCACACCAAACAAGGCTTATCCATCGACCACGGCAGACACCTGCCATGATCCACAAACGCTGTGCCCAGTTTGATCGGCCCCGCCTTGGCAAACTCGCCCTTGCCGAGTTTTTCCCCAAGCGTAATTGGCCTTATCGCCGCCGTTGGACAAACAAATCCGCACGCCACGCAATCTATTTGGCAGCCGCTCGAACCGATCCTGTTATTAAGCACTGGCGTCCAAAGCGACTCTATTCCGCCCTCAATGCCCGCAGGCTGTATCACGTTCGTCGGGCATACTTTCATGCACTGACCGCATTTGACGCAGCGAGTGAGGAACTCGCTTTCTTTAAGCGATCCCGGCGGTCTCACCTGTCCCGGCCACCAGTTCTGGCCTACCTTGCCGCCCAGCCGTAACAGCGGCACCGCCAAAAGTCCGCCTATCCCCGCCAGCATCACACCTCTTCTCGACAAATTGGGATTTACCTCCTCGTCCATCGCCGAAGGCTTTGTCTGGTAGCTTATCTTCGAATGCATGCAGTCATCCATGCAATTAAAGCACATCACGCATTCAGCGATCTTTATTTTCCCAGCCGGTTCGCAGCCGCCCTGGCACTGTCTTTCGCAAACGCGGCAGCTTGTGCACTCATTCTTGCCTATCCGCCAGATCGACCAGCGATTGACAAGTCCAAAAAGTGCCCCTGTCGGACAAATAAACCTGCAAAAAAACCTGGGCATTACAAAATTCAGCCCCACCGCCGCCGCAAATACCAGCCCGACAAGCCACGCTCCTTCATAATATCTCTGCGCAGAAGACAGCACCCGCCCATGACTATCCGCCAAAGGCAAAAGAGCTAGATGGAATGATCGCGTAACCAGCGGTATCGGGTCAAGCAGTCCCGACAGCAGCCCCACAGAACCAGCCAGCACAGGCACTGCGGCACCTACAAGGAATATTATTAAAATAACGTATTTGATTACAGCGGCCGGGCGGTACTTGTTTATGTCGATCTGTTTTGCGGCCCCCCTGCCTCGCAGCCCAAGCCAGCCGAAGAAATGATGTATCGTGCCAAACGGACATATCCACCCACAGAAAAACCGCCCGATAAAGATCGTAAGGACAAGTACGCCCACCCCCCACATCAACGGCCAGTACAGTTTCCATGTACCCGCCGCAGTCCCAAGCGCAACAAGCGGATCCATCTGCAAAAACCAGTTTACAGGCCAGCCGCGTATCTCAAACCACTTTGTCCCAAAACTCGTAACAGCCGCGAACCACAAAAACAGCCCAAAAAACGCCGCCTGACTAACTCTCCTCGACCAAACTATCTTCATAAATACCTTAACTAAACCGTCCACTGCTAAAATAATCACTAATCAATCATCAATAATCAATTTCCTTGCTTGCCTTCCTTATCTCCTCCGTATCCGGCTCGACATGCACTATAATATTCGCCGGCACGGTAAGATGTTCACTAAGTTCATCCGTCACGTCCTCCGCGATCGTATGCCCCTGCTCAACCGTCAAATTCCGATCGACAAGTATATGCAGGTCTATAAACACTTCTCGTCCGACCGATCTCGTCCTGAGTTTGTGAAAATCGTGTATCGCCGGATTCTCCTTGAGCACCTTA
>Ga0079306_1001481_pt1 | contig 15485 bp, 12 predicted proteins | sample Methanotroph_Enr_FD_79181 | JGI IMG/M metagenome (GOLD analysis project Ga0079306, IMG submission 79181) | Enriched soil microbial communities from Old Woman Creek wetland in Ohio, USA - Methanotroph_Enrichment_5 | ecosystem: Environmental > Terrestrial > Soil > Wetlands | place: USA: Ohio...
CCCGCCCAGCACGCCCAGCCCACGCCGCAGCCGGCCTTCCAGGCCCGGCGCCAGTCCCGCTCCTACGTCCAGCACCTGGTGGCCCCTCCCATCAAGGTCATGCCCTTCCTCACGCCGACCGGGGAGCGAGCCTGGGCGGAGGGCTGGGATCCCACGGTGCTCCACCCCGCCTCCGGCCCCGAGGGCGAGGACGCCGTGTTCGTCACCCCCGGACAGGGGGCCCCCGACACCTGGTGGGTCTGCACCGAGTTCGCTCCGCCGGAGGCCGGGCGCCCCGCCCGGATCACCTACGCCCACTTCACGCCGGGCCGGGACGTGACCACGATCCACATCACCCTGGAGGCCGAGGGCCTGGGTGGGACCCTGGCCCGCATCCGTTACGCCTGGACCGGCCTCGATCCCGAGGGCAACGCCTTCGTCGCCCAGCACACGCCCGCCCGCTTCGCGCGCGACATGAAGGCCTGGGAGACCGCCCTCAACGCCGCCCTGAAGCTGAAGTAGCCGTCCGCGCCCAGGCTCACCCCAGCGGCGTCTCCTCCGGGGCCGCCTGGGGGGAGGCCTCCGCGAATCCCACTTCCCGCATCTTCACGGCGTCCTGGTAGGCGGCGAGGACGGCGGTGCGGATCCGCAGGTACGAGGTCTCCGTGACCTTGGTGTTGAAGGTGAGGGTGGCCACCAGGTAGTCGCGGCCATCGGGCATGGTCTGGGGGACGCTCACCTGGATCTGGGGAGGCATGATGGCGCAGGAGCTGCCCTCCCGCAGGCGGACGGAAAGGGCGTCGCACCAGGCCTGGAGCTGGGGCGTGAGGGCCAGGCCCTGGGCCGGGGAGGCCACCATCACCCGGCCGTAGAGGGTGAAGAAGAGGCGCAGCTGCGGCGGGTCGAAGGAATGGTTCAGGTAGCCCGACATGCTGGCGATCTGCTGGAAGTCCTTGAGCAGGGCCTGGAGCTTGGGGCTGGGCTGCAGCTGGGCCATCAGCGCTTCCCGTAGCCGTACTTCGAGACCAGCAGGTCGAGGCGGCGACGCGCATCGATCGAGACGTGCTCCGGAGTGGTGAAGAGCGCGGCCTTCAGGGCCTCGCCGCAGGCGCAGGCGCGCGGGGCGACCGCCAGGGGGGGCACCACCGCGCGGAGCAGGGCCTGGGCCTTGTCCACGTTGGCCTGCATGACCTCCAGCACCGAGGCCGCGTCCACGGCCTCCTCGCCCTCCCGCCAGGCGTCGTAGTCCGTGACCAGGGCGATGCAGGCGTAGCAGAGCTCCGCTTCCCGGGCGAGCTTGGCCTCCGTCACCTGGGTCATGCCGATGAGGTCCGCCCCCCAACTCTGGTGCAGGCGGCTCTCGGCGCGGGTGGAGAAGGCGGGACCCTCCATGCAGACGTAGGTGGCCCCATCCTCCAGCGGCAGGTCCAGCCGCCGTCCCGCGGCCATCAATGCCTCCGAGAGGTGCGGGCAGGTGGGCTCGGCGAAGCCCACGTGGGCCACCAGCCCTCCGCCGAAGAAGGTGTCCTGCCGCAGCTTGGTCCGGTCCACGAACTGCCGGGCGAGGCGCAGGTCGCCGGGCCGGTGGCGGGCCTGCAGGCTGCCCACGGCGGAGACGGAGATGAGCCGCTCGACGCCGAGGAACTTCAGGGCCCAGAGGTTCGCCCGATAGGGCACCTCCGTGGGCGTGAAGCGGTGCCCCTCGCCGTGCCGGGCCAGGAAGGCCACGGGCGCGCCATCCAGGGTGCCCAGGTGGACGGGGCCCGAGGGTTCCCCGAAGGGCGTCTGCACCACCTCCGTCCGTTCCAGGGCGAGGCCGGCCATCCGGTAGAGTCCGCTGCCGCCGAGGATGCCGATGGGTGCCTGCATGAGGTCATTCTACTTGCCTCGGGGCCGTCGCCGTGGAAACCTCAGGGTTCTGACATCGCGTGCTGGATGTTCGGGAAGCAGGTGAGATTCCTGCGCTGCCCCGCAACGGTATGCACCACGCCCTACCAGGCGTGAGACCCCAAACCCGAGCCACTGGGAATCGTCCCGGGAAGGCGAAGGGGGCGCCGAAAGGCCCCGGTCGCGTGCGAGCCCGGAGACCGGTCCACCACCTCAACCCCCTGTCGCGGGCACAGGCCGGGCCATGGTCCCCCACCTCTCGAACCGGGGATCCGCCCTTGCTTCCGCGGCTTCATGCGTGGAGGCATGAATGGGTCATCCGAGGCTCACCTTCCTGCTGGCGGCCGTGTCCGCCCTCTCCCTCACAGCCGGCGACGAGGGGCCCAAGGCCCCGCCCGAGGCCACGGTCACCGTCAGCGCCGAGGCCCGGCCCGTGGCCGTCACCCGCACCCCGGCCCCCGTGCGGATCATCGAGGCCGACGAATTCCAGCGTCTGGGCGTCCGCACCCTGGGTGAACTGCTGGAGACGGTCCAGCCCGGCGCCGTGATGCCCACCGGAGGCGCCGGGGCCCAGGCCTCCGCCTTCCTCAACGGCACCCTCAGCCGCAACGTCGTGCTGCTGCTGGACGGCCTGCGGCTCAACGATCCCACCGCCACCAGCCCGGATCTCGGCGCCCTCAGCCTGGTGGGCATCGAACGGGTGGAGCTCGTCCTGGGCCCCGCGTCCGTCCTCTACGGCAGCGAGGCCATCGGCGGCGTCATCTCGCTCACCAGCTACGGCCGGGGCCCCGGTGGCACCCACGGCCAAGTCGGCGTGAAGGCGGGCACGGACGCCCTGCGCGGCGCCTCGGCCCGGATGCAGGTATCGGGGAACGCGGGCTGGATCAGCGCCGGGGGCGAGGCCCAGCGCCAGGACAACGGCTTCCCCGGCGACGCCTTCCACCAGGCCGGCGGCTTCCTGAGGCTGGGCACGAAGCTGGGCGCGGCGGACCTCGCGGCCTTCTACCGCAACAGCGGCCAGACAGCCTCCCTGCCCTTCACCACCGTGGGCTGGCCCGCGGTCCGCGCCTACGATCCGGCCCGGGAGACCCGCGCCCGCCAGGAGAGCTGGGGCGCCAGCCTGCGCTGGACCCTGGCCCCCACCCTCCTGCTGGAGGACACCCTGCAGGCCCTCTCCGGCAGCACGGGGGATCCCGTGGCCCTCACCCCACGGGAGCAGACGCCCCGTGACTTCCGTCGGGTGGAGAACCAGCTCACCCTGCACTGGACGCCCGTCCCCGCCATCCGCCTCTCCGGCCGCCTGGAGGGCCGCGTGGACACCAGCCACGCGAAGAACTACTACGACCCGACCACCTGGGCCGCCACGCCCTATCGCGGCGAGGGCCACGACCTGGCCGGGGCCCTGGAACTGCGCTGGACCCTGGCCGAAGGGCTGGACTGGGTGGCCGGTCTTCGGCGCGACGCCGCCCACCGGGACCTCACCCGTCTGGACACGGGTGTGCGGAGCCGGGCTGGCAGCGCCGAGGCGGGCACCTGGCGCACGGGCCTGAACTGGGTGGCCACCCCCACCCTGCGCCTCTACGCCAGCCTGGGCCAGGGCTTCCGCGTGCCCACCACCGTGGAGTTCACCCTGAACGCCCAGGCGTCGGCCCAGGACGGGGCCGCCTACCCCATCCTGCCGGAGCGCAGCCGCACCCTGCAGATCGGCGCCACGGGCCAGTTCGCGGACCACTGGGAATACCGGCTGGAGGCCCAGCGGACCCGCATCGAGAGCCTGCTGGCCTACGTCTGGGACACGAGCTACGCCTACCCGCCCCTCTTCACTTCCCACTACGCGAACCAGGGCGCCCTCCGCGCCCAGGGCGTCGAGGGCGCCCTGGGCTGGCGGGGCGGCGGCGAGGTGGCCTACGGCTGGGATCTCATCCTCCGCAGCCAGGAGACCCGCGACCTGGACCGCAACACGCCGGAGGCCCGCTTCGGAAGCCTCGACGACACCGCCATCCTGCGCCACCCCTTCTTCACCGGCGCCGTTTCGGCCTTCGTCCAGTCGGGGACCTGGCGGGCCGACGTCCGCCTGGACCACGTGGGCCCGCGCTACGACATCGACGACAGCGGAAGCGGCCTCCGGCCCCTCACCCACCCCTACCGCAGCCTGGCCCTGGGCCTCTCCCACGAGCCGCTGAAGGGCCTCACGCTGGCCCTGCGGGGCGAGCACCTGCTGCAGCCGCGGCAGACCGTGCAGGACTGGCTCTCCGGCCGCTACGATGGCAACGGCGACGCGGCCCTGGTCTTCGGCTTCCCGGCGCCCTTCCCCCGCTGGACCCTCTCCGCCACGTGGACCTTCTGATGCGTCGCCTCTGGCTCCTCCTGCTGATCCTGGTCCCCCTCGCCGCGGCCCCGCCGCGGCGGGTGGTGAGCCAGACCGTGGGCACGGACGAGCTGCTGCTGGCCCTGGCGGCCCCCGGGCAGATCGCCGCCCTGAGCAACCTCGGCCGCGATGCCCGCTACAGCCCCGTGGCCGGGGAGGCCCAGGCCTATCCCACCCTGAAGGACAGCGACGCCGAGAGCGTCCTGTCCCACCATCCGGACCTGGTGCTCGCCGCCAGCTACACCCGCCCCGAGACCCTGGCCCTGCTCCGGCGGGCCGGGGTCCGGCTGCTGGTGTTCGACCATTTCGACACCCTGGAGGATGTCTACGCGGACCTGCGCCTCCTGGGACGCGAGCTGGGCCGCGGGCCCCAGGCCGAGGCCCTCATCGCCCAGTGCCGGACGCGCGTGGCGGCCCTGGCCAAGCGCCTCCAGGGCGTGCGCCCCGTGCGGGTGCTGGCCGCCAGCATCTACCCCTTCACCGCCGGCGCCGGCACCACCTTCCAGGATCTCTGCGACCACGCGGGCGCCATCAACGTGGCGGCCGAGGCCGGACTGAAGGGCCACCAGCCCACCCCCACGGAACGCCTGCTGACCTGGCGGCCCGAGGTGCTGGTGGCCGACGACGAACCGGCCATCCGGGAGCGCCTGGCCCAGATCCCCTCGTACCGCCTGCTGCCGGCCTTCCGCGCCGGCCGCCTGGTGCTGCTGCCGGGCCCGCTGATGTCCAGCGTCTCCCACCACCGCATCGACGCCTACGAAGCCCTGGCCCGGGCCCTCCACCCGGAGCGCTTCCGGTGAAGGGCCGGGGGGCCCTCCCGCTGCTGGCGCTGCTCCTCGTGGCGGCCTTCCTGGCCTCCCTGGCCTTCGGCGAGCTGCGGCTGTCCCCGATGCAGGTGCTGGAGGCCCTCTTCGGCCGCGGGGACGAGCTGGCCCGCACGGTGGTGTGGGATTTCCGCCTGCCACGCACGCTGGTGGGTTTGGCCGCCGGCACGGCCCTGGCCGCCAGCGGCACGGTGATGCAGGCCTTCTTCCGCAATCCCCTGGCCGACCCTGGCCTGCTGGGCGTCAGCAGCGGCGGGGCCCTGGGTGCCGTGGCCGTGCTGGCCCTCGGCCCCTCCCTGGGCCTCGCCGCCGCCTCCCTCTGGACCCTGCCGGTGGCCTCCGTCGTCGGCGCCTTCGCCGCCACCGGGGCCGTGATGGTGCTCGCTGAACGCGGCGCCAGCACCGAGCGCCTGCTGCTCTCCGGCGTGGCCCTCAACGCCCTCCTGGGGGCGGGCACCAGCTTCCTCCTCACGGTCACCGCGGGCCACTTCGAGGTGAACGCCCAGATCCTCTTCTGGCTCATGGGCGGCCTGGAGAACCGCAGCTGGGAGCACGTCTGGATGGGCGTGCCGGTCATCGCCCTGGGCTGCGCCCTCCTGCTGCCCCTGGGCCGGGGCCTGAACCTCCTGAGCCTGGGCGAGCAGAGCGCCCAGAGCCTGGGCGTGGACGTGCATCGCCTGCGCCGGAAGCTCATCGTGCTGGCCACGGTGCTCACGGCTCTGGCCACGGCCACCGGGGGCATCATCGGCTTCGTGGGCCTGGTGGTGCCCCATGTCCTGCGCCTGGCCTGGGGTCCCGACCACCGCCGGCTGCTGCCCGCGGCCATGCTCGGGGGCGGGACCTTCCTCCTGGCCTGTGACCTGGTGACCCGCCTCTTCCCCATCGGCCTCCGCCTGGGCGTCGTCACTGCGGTGGTGGGCGGCCCCTTCTTCCTGTGGCTGCTGCGGAGGCCCCGATGACGGCCGCCCTCCAGGCCGCCGCGCTCTCGGTCCTCGGCCGGCTGGAGGACGTGTCGCTGGACCTGGGCCCCCGGGAGCTGGTGGCGGTGGTGGGCCCCAACGGCGCCGGCAAGTCCACGCTCATCCAGGCCCTGGCCGGGCTCCTGCCTTTCGAGGGTCACGTCCAGTGGAATGGACAGCCTCTGTCCGAGATCCCCTTCCAGGAACGGGGCCGCCGGCTCGCCTGGGTGGGCCAGGAGGCCCTCTTCGACTTCGCCTTCCCCGTGCGGGACGTGGTGGCCCAGGGCCGCTTCGCGTGGGACGACGATCCGGCGGGTGTGGCCGAGGCCCTCGCGGCCATGGACCTCGAGGCCCTGGCGGACCGCCCCGTGACCCGGCTGTCGGGCGGTGAGCGCCATCGCGTCATCCTGGCCCGGGCCCTGGCCACGGCGGCCCCCCTCCAGCTCTGGGACGAGCCCGTGGCGCAACTCGACGTGCGCCACGCCCTGGAGGTCTACCGCCTGGCCCGGCAGTTGGCCGACGCCGGGGGCACCGTGCTGGTGAGCCTCCACGACATCCGCGCGGCGTACCGGTTCGATCGGGTGCTGGTCCTGGACCACGGCCGCCTCGTGGGCAACGGGGAGCCCCATGCCATCCTCACCGCCGGGCTCATCCGCACCGTCTTCCGCGTCGAGGCCACCTTCGTGACCTCCCTCGTGCCCGAGCTGCCAGCGGATTGACACCAGGTCACAAGCCTGGTCACGGAAGACGCGGAAAAGAGCTGGAAAGCAATGGAAGAAGGCAAGGGGCTCGAGATCATGCAGCCACGTCACCTGCTCCCCTTTCCGTGTCCTCCTTGGATTCCGTGAGTTCCGTGACCGTCAGCCCTCACGAGGGGTGGAGGCGGGCTTCTGCCGCAGCACCCAGCCCAGCCCCACGGGCCCGGCCAGGGTGGTGAGGAGCAGGGCGCCGATGATGCCGGCCTGCAGTTCGGGGCCGAGGAGGGGCCGGCCGCCGAGGCTGAGCTGGGCGCCGGTGGCGACGAACACGAAGCCCACCTCGCCGCGGGGCACCATGCCCCAACCCACCACGGCCGCGCGGTAGCCGCGCCCGGCGCCATAGCCGGCCACCCACTTGCCCAGCACACCCAGGGCCGCCAGCACGGCGGCGAAAAGCAGGGTCCTCAGCGTGAACAAGGCCGCGGGGTCCACCCGCGCGCCCATGACCACGAAGAAGACCGGCGCGAGGGTCGTCACCAGGGGATGGACCAGGGCTTCGAGGGTGTGGGATTCCCGGGCCTCCAGCACCTGGACGTGGGTGGGCTCGAGGATGAGGCCGGCGGCGTAGGCGCCGACGATGGGCGCGAGGCCGGCCAGGTTCCCCAGCCAGGCCAGGAGGAAGGCGAAGGCGAGTCCCAGGGGCAGGAGGAGCTGCTCGCTGCGGAAGCGGCTGGCGAGGTGGAAGAGGTAGGGTGTCGTGCGCCGGCCCAGGGTGAGGGCCACGGCCAGGAAGGCCAGGGCCAGGCCGAGGGTCTTCGCCAGGTTCGACCAGGGCATCCCCCCACCGGTGGCGGACGCGGCGGCCAGGCCGCTCACCGCCACCAGCACCAGGAGGCCCAGCACATCATCGATGACCGCCGCGCCCACGATCACGCGGCCCTCGGGCGAGGCCGCCGCGTGCTTCTCGCGCAGCACCTGGGCGCTGATGCCGATGGAGGTGGCACAGAGGCAGGCCCCGATGAAGAGGTCCACCACCCAGGGCACCCCGGCGGGCAGGAGCCAGTGGGCCCCCAGCAGCCCCGCGAGCATGGGCACGAGCACCCCCACCGTGGCCACGCGCAGGGAGGGCAGACCCACCCGCATCATCTGGGGGACGGTGGACTCCAGGCCCACGGCGAACATGAGGACGATGACACCCAGATTCGCGAGCACCCCCACGGGTTCCGATGCGCCCACATCCGGGAAGCGCGGGGACGCCTGGTGCAACCCCGCCAGGGCGAGACCGGCGCAGAGCTCGCCCGCCACCGTGGGCAGCTTGAGGCGCAGCGCCACCTCGCCGCCCACCTTGGCGGCCAGCCAGAGCAGGGCCAGGAACAGCAGCGTGCCTGCGAAGGGGTCGGCGACGAGGAGGGCAAGGGTCATCAGGCCCGCTCCGAGGTGGCCGGCCCGGGGTCGGACCAGGGAAGGTGATGGATGAGGATGCGCCCGTCGAAGGTGACGTGGAGGCCATCGCGGGCTGCGTCCTGGTGGTTCAGCACGGAGCCCCGGGCCCGGGCCTGGTCGAGGAGGGCGAGGTCGATGTCGCCCACCAGCACCATCTCCGAGTTCGCGGCGGCCTCCGTGGTGATGCCATCCATGGGGAAGGGGAAATCCGAGGGCGTGTAGATGCCGCTCTGGGCGTACTGGGCGGTGAGGTCGGTGATGAGCGGCAGGCTGCCCACAGTGCCGGCGGTGGCCACATAGATCTGGTTCTCCACGGCCCGGGCCCGGGCGCAGGTGGTCACACGGGTGTAGCCCCGCCGGTCGTCCGTGAGGTAGGGCACCAGCAGCAGCTGGACGCCCTGCTCCGCCTGGACCCGAGCCACCTCGGGGAACTGCACGTCGTAGCAGATGGAGACGCCCATCCTCCCGAAGTCCGTCTCGATGACGTGGATCTCGTGGCCGGGCTCGAAATGCCAGACGTTCCGCTCGGTGGGCGTCAGGTGCAGCTTGGGCTGGTGGACCGGGGCATGGCCCGGCACGAAGATCGAGGCCACGTTCTGCAGCTTCCCGTCCACGAAGGCCGGATGCGTCCCGGCCACGATGATCCGGTCGTACTTCCGGGCCATGCGAAGGAAGAAGGCCTCGAAGGGCTCCGTGAACCGCTCTGCCAGGACGCGCATGGCCTCGGCCGGGGCGAAGCCGCCGGGAAGGCAGCTCAGCAGCTGGACGGCCAGGAGCTCCGGGAACAGGATCACGTCCGCGTCGTAGTCGTCGCCGACGTCCACGTAGTTCTCCACCTGCTGGGCGAAGGCGTCGAAGTCCGCCACGGGACGCAGGCAGTACTGGATGCCGCAGATCCGCACCGGACGCGACATGAAGGGGGTCGGTGCCTTGAACCGCATCTCAGAGCTCCAGGAGGATGAGGGCCGCGTGCCCCAGGGTTTCGTGATCGGGCGCATAGTCCCGGAGCAGCCCCAGCGCCCGGAAGCCCACCTGGATCTGTTTGGAGAGCGTGGGGTCGAAGAGCCGGCCCGCCACCACGGCCTCCAGATAGGCCTCCGGCGAGAGCGTGGCCGCGTGCCGGTGGTACCCCGGTATCCGCGCTCCGGCCACGAAAGCCCGACAGCCGAGCCGCCGGCCAAGGGCGAGCCGGGCCCCGTAGAGCAGACGGCCCACCCCCCGGCCCTGCCAGGCCGGATCCACGGCGATGTTCACGCCGTAGAGGACCTCCCCGGCCGGATCGTGGGTGGACAGGGAGCCGCCTCCGGTGATCCCGGACCAGGTGTGGGGAGCCAGGGCGAGCTCCCTTGAAGTCCTCAGGGTCGTGGAGGTCCCGATGAGGCCAGCCCCCGCCTCGGCGACCATCTGCCCCTCCGGGAACCGCTCGAGATGGCGGCGGAGGTTGTCCGCCCCCCAGACCGCCTCGGGGCCGTGGGGCGGGGGATAGACCCGGCGCATGAGATCCCGGATGGCGGGAATGTCCTCGACCTCCCTGGGGCGCACGACGGGGGACACGGCAGGATGATCGGGCATCTCGCTCCTGGGGCCGGGGGTTGTCCAGGATAACCCACCGTGCAGAGCCGCCCCCCTCGGTAGGCTGGAGCATGTCCTGGATCGACGCCGCCGCCTGGTCCTCCGCCGCCCTGCTGCTGGTGGGGCTGATCCTCCTGCGGCGGCACTGGTCGCGGCTGCCGGCCCTGGAGGACGATCCCCCGCTGCCCGCGGAACCACCCACGGTGTGCCTCTGCATCCCGGTCCGGAACGAGGTCCGGGAACTGCCCGCCGCCGTGGATTCCTGGCTGGCCCAGGACTATCCGGCCCTTCGCATCCTCGCGGTGGACGACGGTTCCACGGACGGCAGCACCGGGATCCTGCGCGACCGGGAGGCCACGCGGCCGGATCGCCTGCGGGTGCTCCGCAACGATCACCTGCCCCCCGGCTGGCTGGGGAAGAACCACGCGCTCCACCTGGCCGCGGGCCAGCCGGAGGCCCTCGCGGCGGAATGGCTGCTCCTCGCGGACGGCGATGTACAGGCCTCGCCCTCCCTGCTCCGGCGCGCGATGGCCTTCGCCCTCCGCCAACCCACGGACATCCTCGCCCTCATCCCGGCGGTGGACGTGGTGACGCCCGGCGAGCGTCTGGCCCTGCCCCTTGCCGCCTCCGCCTTCCTGGTGCTGGTGCCGCCCCATCGCGTGCCCGACCCGCGCCACCCGGCCTTCTGCGGCGTGGGCGGCTTCACCCTCGTGCGCCGCACGGCCTACGATGCCGTGGGCGGCCATGCCGGCGCTCCCATGGAGGCCGTGGACGACATGATGCTGGCCCGGCGGGTGAAGCGCGCCGGCTTCGTGAACCGCGTGGCCCGGGGCGGCCCGGACCTGCACCTCCGCATGTACCACGGCCTCTGGGACGTGGTCCGGGCCATGCGGAAGAACACAGCGGCCCTACCCATCTGGTGGACCATCCCCCTGGCCCTCCCGGCGCTCATGGCGGTGGGGCTTTCCCCGCTCTGGCTGCCCTTCGCCGGGCATCCCGGCCTCGCCCTGCTCCTCTGGTTGCTGGTGCCCGCCCTGGCCGGGGACGTGCAGCAGCGGATCACGGGCCGCCCCATGGACCTCATCTGGGCCCTCTGGCCCCTGAACGCCTTCCCCCTCGGCTGGGGCACCCTGTGGGCCTTCGCGGACCGCCTGCGCGGCGTGAACCACTGGCGGGGCCGCGAAGTCCGGCTCCGCGCCTGAAGCCTCAACGCGCGCCACGAAGGGCACGAAGAAGGGCCAAGGACACTCGGGGGGACGGGATGGACAGCGGATCGGGTTCAGGCGCCTTCGAAGAGCTTCAGGGTCTCATCCAGCTTCCGCAGGGTGGCGAGGATGCGGAAGGGCTCCACGGCGATGTAGTCCACGGCACCGGCGGCCACCGAGTGGTGGCGCTTCTTGGCCTCGTCCTCCTCGGTGCCCAGCAGCAGAATGGGAAGGGTGCAGCCCTCCTTCTGCACCAGCTGGCGGCACAGCTCCAGGGAACCGGTGAGGCGGAGCTGGTTGTGGATGAGCACCATGCGGATGCGCCCCCAGCCTTCGCCGCCCGCCAGCGCCTGCACCTGGGCCTTCACGGGCCCCTTGATGTAGTCGAGGGCCACGAGGCCGAACTTCCGGCCCATGGCCTCGCCCAGGCGGCGCGCGAAGTCCTCGCGCTCGGTGAGCAGCAGCAGCACCGGATCACGGTCCACCAGCAGGCGGGCAGAGGGGAGGGCCGCGCCCTGGACGGATCGCTCCAGGGCCTCCTTGAAGCCCCGGGGGCTGAAGGCCTCGCGGTCCTGCTGGGCCTGGAGGCGCTGCTGGTCCTGGATCCAGGCCCGGTACCGCTCCAGCAGCGCACCGTCGGCCTGCTTCGTGAACCGCAGGCCCACGAGGTTCTCGCCGAAGTAGGCCACGGTCGTGGGGGCCCGCAGGCGCAGGTTCGCCGCCAGCGGGACGTCCAGCAGAGACTCCTCGCCCATGCGGAGGACTTCGCGGACATCCTGCTTGCTGTTGCGGAGGACCAGCTCCAGCCCCTCCTCGCCGAAGCTCTGCACCAGGCCGTCGATGAGGGCGTTGCGGGTGTTGGTGAAGGTGGCCGCCTTGCTCTGCACCGCCAGGTCGGGGATGAAGTCCGCCAACCGGTGCATGTCCGAGCGGCGCAGCACCCGCGGCACCGTGGCCAGGCAGGCCTCCACGCCCTCCATCACCTCCCGGCCCGCATGGGCCACGACGCACTCGTACTCCAGCCCGCGATCCTTGAACTTCAAGGCCAGGCTGTCCCCGGGTTCCAGACCCCAGGCTGCGACGGCCTCGTGCTCCATGCGGAAGGCGAGGCGCTCGCCGTCCTCCGTGAGGATGGGGAAGCTGCCCCGCTGGTCCTGGAAGGCCACGCCCAGGCGGGCCCCCTCCACGCAGAGGCGCTGCAGCACCATGCGGATGGCGACATCCTCCTCGAGGAGCGCGGCGGAACGGGTCATCTCAGTCCTCCGCCGGTGGAAGGGCCCCGACGGGGAGCCACCGGGCCAGGGCCCGGCGCAGGTCGTCCATGCGCACGGGCTTGGGGATGTAGTCGTCCATGCCCGCCTCCAGGCATCGCTCCCGGTCCCCCACCATGGCGTTGGCCGTCATGGCGACGATGGGCAGGCGGCGGCTGCCGCGCTCCCGTTCGCGGATGCGGCGGGAGGCTTCGAAGCCATCCATCTCGGGCATCTGGCAGTCCATGAGCACCAGGTCGTAGGACACGCCCAGGAGAGCGTCCAGCGCCTCCAGACCCGAGGTGGCCACGTCCGCCTCGATGCCAAGCTTGGCCAGCATCCGCTCAGCCACCCGCTGGTTCACCAGGTTGTCCTCGGCCAGGAGCACCCGCACGGTCACGGGACCCTCCGCCTCCCCGGCCGGCCGCTCCCGGGCGGGACCTGCCCCGCCGCCGCCGCCGGGTTCCACCAGGGCCCGGAGCTGGCCCGGGGACGCCGGCAGCGAGAGGAAGGCGGAGATGCCCCGGGCCCGGGCCGCCTGCCGCAGCTCGGGCTGGTAGAGCGGTCCCGCGAACGCCAGCCCCTCCACCGGCTCCCGCCCCTCGGGCAGCACTTCCAGGGCCCCCGCTCCGAGGATGGTCAGGGTACCGGCCTCCGGCAGGATCGCGCCTCCGGCCCGGCCGGCTTCGCGGAGCACCGCCTCCACGCCCCAGGCCTGGAGCTGCTCCGCCAGGACCCGGGCGGCGGCCGGGGGCAGGCCCACCAGCTCGACGCGACGCACCCCGGGCCGGATGGGGGTCGGGGCGGCGCGCAGACCCAGGCGGACGGTGAACCAGAAGGTGCTGCCTTCGCCGTGGACGCTCTCCACGCCGATGGCCCCGTCCATCAACTCCGCCAGCTTCTTCGAGATGGCCAGCCCCAGCCCCGTGCCGCCGTACTTCCGCGTGGTGGAGCTGTCGCCCTGGAAGAAGGAGCTGAAGAGCCGGTCCACCACTTCGGGCCGCATGCCGATGCCTGTGTCGCGGATCTCGAAGCGGAGGAGGACGCCCTCGGGGCCCGCGTCCAGGGGGGCCACCCGCACCTCCACGGACCCCTCGGCCGTGAACTTCAGGGCGTTGTCCATGAGGTTCGTGAGGATCTGCCGAAGGCGGCCCGGGTCTCCCGCCACCAGCGGGGGGGTGGCTGGATCCACGAAGGCGGCCAGCTCTACCCGCTTGGCGTGGGCCTTGACGCCCAGCACCGCCATGACGTCCTCCAGCACGCCCAGGAGGTTGAACTCCAGCGTCTCCAGGGCAAGCTTGCCGGCCTCGATCTTCGAGAAGTCGAGGATGTCGTTGATGAGCGTGAGGAGGGACTCCCCGCAGGAGCGGACCGTCTCCGCGTACTGGCGCTGCTCGGGTTCCAGGGGCGAGTCCAGCAGCAGGCCCGTCATGCCGATGATGCCGTTCATGGGCGTGCGGATCTCGTGGCTCATGTTCGCCAGGAACTCGCTCTTCAGCCCAGACAGCTCCAGGGCCTTGTCGCGGGCCTCGGCCAGCTCCCGGTTCTTGGCCTCCAAGGCCCGGGCCGCCTCCTCCAGCCGCATCTGGGCCCGCCGCCGGTCCGTGATGTCGTGGTACTGCCAGAGATGGCCCAGGTCGTCCTCGCCGACCACGATGGGGACGAAGTCGCGGGAGAGGATCCGCCCATCCACGAGCCGGATCTCCTCGCCGATGACGGGCGTCCGCCGCTCCAGCAGCTCCGCCTGCCGCCGCTCGAAGGCCTGCGGATCCTCCAGCAGGGGCCGGCATTCGTCCAGGAGCTCCTGGGCCTCGCTCTCCACCAGGACATGGGCCGGGACGGGGATCTGGAAGAGCCGGCAGAACTCCTCGTTCAGGAGCGCGATCCGGCGCCCCTCGGTCTCCACGAGGATGCCGGCCTGCATGTTCTCGATGAGGGCCCGCAGGCGGGAGGTCGCCATGCGCAGGACCAGTTCCCCGTGCTTGCGCTCCGTGATGTCGTTCAGGGTGCCGGAGACCCCCACCACCAGCCCCGAGGCGTCCAGGGTGATGCGCTGGTACAGCTCCACCCAGCGGGCCTCCCCCGCCTTGGTGGAGAACCGGAACTCCCCCTGGAGGGCCTTCTGGCCGGTGTCCAGGGCGTAGGTGAGCATGTTCAGGTACCGGGGCTTGTCCGCGGGGTGGAGGTAGCCCAGGAAGGGCGTTCCCAGGCTCTCGGAGACCCCGTAGCCCGTGAGCTGCGTCCAGGCCGGGTTCAGGAGGGACCAGAGGCCGTGGCGGTCGATCTGGAAGAGCACCTCCTTCAGGTGGTCCACCAGCACCCGGTAGCGCTCCGCCTCCTGGCGGGCCGCCTCGCACTTCTCCCCGGCCGCCTGCAGGAACGCCTCCCAGGCCGGGCCCTCGGGCAGGGGGAGGCCGGAGGCCTCCAGGGCCCTCAGGGGACCCTCGAAGGGGGAGAGACGGGACGGCGTGGAGGCGGAGGGGTCGTTCGGCATGCCCCCATCTCTTCGGGCGGGGACCCTCCGGACCTTTGATCGGCGCCGGGGCTATGCTGGTCCCCCGGGACCTGGAATATTTTTCTTGTTTTTTTCGCTTTTTGCCCCATCCTGGGATTCCGCCCCCTGGAGGACCCATGGCCGCCACCGAGCACGACGACCGCCTGAAAGCCCTGACCCGCACCGTCGCCGACATCGAGCGGGCCTTCGGAAAGGGCGCCATCATGAAGCTCGGGGACCGCATGAGCGGCGCCGAGGGCATCGACGTCATCAGCACCGGTTCCATCTCCCTCGACGCCGCCCTGGGCGTGGGGGGCGTGCCCAAGGGGCGCGTCGTCGAGGTCTACGGCCCTGAGGCCAGCGGCAAGACCACCCTGGCCCTCCACATGGTGGCCCAGGCCCAGAAGCGGGGCGGCCTGGCCGCCTACATCGACGCCGAGCACGCCCTCGATCCCGAGTACGCCCAGAAGCTGGGCGTGGACGTGGCGAACCTCTTCATCAGCCAGCCCGACAGCGGTGAGCAGGCCCTGGAGATCTGCGACCAGCTCGTGCGCAGCGGCGCCCTGGACATCATCGTGGTGGACTCCGTGGCCGCCCTGGTGCCCAAAGCCGAGATCGACGGCGAGATGGGCGACAGCCACGTGGGCCTCCAGGCCCGCCTCATGAGCCAGGCCCTCCGGAAGATGACCGGCACCATCAGCAAGACCCAGACCTGCGTGGTCTTCATCAACCAGATCCGCATGAAGATCGGCGTGATGTTCGGCAACCCCGAGACCACCACCGGCGGCAACGCCCTCAAGTTCTAC
>Ga0079306_1001482_pt1 | contig 15478 bp, 16 predicted proteins | sample Methanotroph_Enr_FD_79181 | JGI IMG/M metagenome (GOLD analysis project Ga0079306, IMG submission 79181) | Enriched soil microbial communities from Old Woman Creek wetland in Ohio, USA - Methanotroph_Enrichment_5 | ecosystem: Environmental > Terrestrial > Soil > Wetlands | place: USA: Ohio...
AGCACAGTGACAGAAACAGAAACCGTGAGGCACGGAGGCAATCATGAAAGCGTTACTCATCTGCGAATACCGGCAGGGAAAGCTGCTCGACTCAACCTACGAACTGCTGGCCTTCGCCGGTCAGCTGGGCGCCGACAGCGCCATGGTCCTGGTCGGCAGCGGGGACCAGGTCCCGAAGTTCGGCGGCCGGGTCTACCTGGCCGAGGCGGCCGAGTACGGGGAATACAACCCCGACCTGCACAAGAAGCTGGTGCTTGAGGCGGTAGCTCAAGAAAACCCGGACTGCATCGTCTTAGTCCACTCCTCCTATGGCTGGGACCTGGCGCCGCGCGTGGCCCAAGCGCTGAAAGCGGCCCAGGTTTCCGAGATCGTCGCCCTAAACGGCGGCAAATTCGAGGTCACCTGTTGCAACGCAAAGATGCGCAGGACCGTGGCGCTTAAAAGTGCCAGGAGCGTATTAACCATCCAGGCCGGCGCCTTCAGCCTGACCGGCGAGCCCGCAGGGACGCCGCAGCTGGAAAAACTGGAACTTGCCGACGGCGCCGGCAATCTAGAATTCGTGGGCTATGAGGCGGCCGAGCAAAAAGAGGTCGACCTGACCAGGGCCGAGGTCATCGTAAGCGCCGGCCGCGGAGTCGGCAAAAAAGACAACGTCCCGGTGATAGCCGCCCTGGCCAAGGCTCTGGGCGGCGAACTGGGCGCCAGCCGCCCGGTGGTTGATGCCGGCTGGGTCGCGCACAGCCACCAGGTGGGAACCACCGGCCAGACTGTCAGCCCGAAACTCTACCTGGCCTGCGGCATCAGCGGCGCCATCCAGCACCTGGCCGGCATGAAGAAAGCCGACTTCATCGTGGCGATCAACAAGGACAAGGACGCCCCCATCGGTGAGATTGCCGACGTGTTGGTGGTGGCCGACGTGATGCAGTTCGTGCCGGCATTCACGGCAGCCTGCGCCAAATGACGCCGGCCCAGGTACAGGTATATACCGGCAACGGCAAGGGGAAGACCACCGCTGCCCTTGGCCTGGCGCTGAGGGCCCTGGGCCGGGGATTCAGGGTCTGCATAATCCAGTTCATCAAAGGCGGCGGCCAGTACGGCGAGCACCTGGCGGCAGAGCGGCTCGCGCCGCTTCTGACCATCCACCAGACCGGCCGTGACGGCTGGATCTTCAAGGACAAGCTCGATCCCGAGGATATCCGGATCGCCCGGGAAACCCTTGATTTGGCCCGCCGCGTCGTTGCCGGGGCCGAGTACGATCTGGTCATTTTGGACGAGATCAACGGTGCCGCCTGGTTCGGGTTGATCGGCGTCGATGACATCCTGGCACTGATCGAGGCCAGACCGGAGCGGGTGGAACTGGTGCTGACCGGCAGGAGCGCCGACCCGCGCGTGATCGCGGCGGCCGACCTGGTGACCGAGATGGTCGAGGTGAAGCATTACTACCAGGCAGGCGTTGAGGCTCGGATCGGGATAGAAAAGTAAGCCATCCGGATCGGAAGCTTCAGAACATGAGGGTGAAATCGATGAAACCTCTGGAAGGAATCCGGGTGTTGAATCTGGCGGTGAACCTGCCCGGGCCGGTTGCGGCCCAGCGTCTTCAGCAGTTGGGTGCGTCGGTAGTGAAGGTGGAACCTCCGGGGGGCGACCCGATGGAGCTGTACAGCGATGTCTGGTACCGGGACCTGGCGGCCGGCCAGACCGTCCTGCGGCTTGACCTCAAGGCTCCCGACGGCCGAGCGCGGCTCGATGAACTGCTGGCCGAATCCGATCTGCTCATCAGCGCCACCCGGCCGGCAGCTATGGACCGGCTCGGGCTCGGTTGGGCGACCCTGCATGGGAAGTATCCCCGTCTCTGTCAGGTTGCCATAGTCGGCTTTCCTGCCCCCCGGGAAAACGAAGCCGGTCATGACCTGACCTACCAGGCTGCGCTGGGACTCTTGACCCCTCCCCATCTGCCGCGCTCGTTGATGGCGGACATGGCCGGGGCGGAACAGACCTTGTCCGGGGCGCTTGCCTTGCTGCTCGGCCGGGAGCGCGGCCAGGGAGGCGGCTATGCCGAAGTTGCCCTTTCCGACGCGGCAGCGGCCATGGCCGAGCCGCTACGCTACGGCTGCACCGCGCCGGGCGGGATACTTGGCGGCGGCATTCCGGAGTACAACCTCTACCGGGCCAAGGATGGCTGGATCGCGTTGGCGGCCCTGGAACCGCATTTCAAGAAGCGCACCGAAGAGGCACTGGGTGTCAGCGGCATGGCGCAGTACCGGGCGGTCTTCTCCACCAGGAGTGCGCTGCAGTGGCAGCAGTGGGGGCAGCAGTTGGACGTTCCCGTAGTTGCACTACCGTGTGACGACAGCGTACCCGGTGCTTGACCAGTCGGCGTGACAGCCGGGCGCGGACCGAGCCGGCGTCGGGATCACCCGGTGGCGGGAACCGGTTTAAGACAAAACGAACAGACGGCGACCTGAACAGGAGCCATAGGCAGGGAGGAATCGATGTTTCTCGAACTGACAGAAGAACAGAAGCTGATTCAGGATACCGCGCGGGATTTTGCCCGTGCCGAGTTGGAACCGCTGGCGGCAAAGCTGGACCGGGAGGACGACCGGCCCGCCTTTCTTGCCAACCTGAAAAAGCTGGCCGAACTCGGTTTCATGGGCCTTAACGTGAAGGCGGAGTACGGCGGCTCGGAGGCAGGGGTGGTTGCCTTCAGCGTGGCCATGGTGGAAATCGCCCGGGCCTGCGCCTCCACGGCGGTGACGGTATCCGTCAACAACATGGTGTGCGAGGTGATCCAGGCGGTCGGCTCGGAGGAGCAGAAGCGTGCCTACATACCCCGCATCTGCTCCGGCGAGTACGCGGCGGGGAGCTTTGCCCTGACCGAGACCGGCGCAGGCTCCGACCCGGCCGGCATGACCACCTCGGCGGTCCCCGACGGAGACGGCTGGCTCTTGAACGGCTCCAAGATTTTCATCACCAGCGCGCCCTATGCCGGCGTGTTCGTGGTGTGGGCCGTCACCGATAAGGATGCACCCAAAGGGAAGGGGATCAGCTGCTTCCTGGTCGAGCAGGGCACGCCGGGGCTCGTTATCGGCAAGCAGGAGGAGAAGACCGGCCAGCACGCCTCCGCCACCAACGAACTGGTCTTCGACAACTGCCGGATTCCGAAAAGCGCCCTGATGGGGAAGCTCAACGACGGTTTTCGGATCGCCGTCGGCGAACTGGCCGGCGGTCGGATCGGCATCGGCTCCCTGGGCCTCGGGGTGGGGCTGGCAGCCATGGACTTCGCCACCAAGTACAGCACCGAACGGACGCAGTTCGGCCAGAAGATAAGCAACTTCCAAGCGCTGCAGTGGATGATCGCCGACGCCTACACGGAACTGGAAGCGAGCCGCCTGCTGCTCATGAACGCGGCCTTTCGCAAGGAGTCGGGGCGGAGCTTCGCCAAGGAGGCCGCCATGGCGAAGATGTTCGCCACCGAGGCGGCCAATCGGGCCTGCTACAAGGCGGTGCAGATGCTGGGCGGCTACGGCTATACCCGAGATTTCCCGGTGGAGCGCTACGCCCGCGACGTGCGGATCACCTCGATCTACGAGGGGACCAACGAGATCCAGCGGGTCATCATCTCCCGCGAGATCCTGCGCAACTTCAGTTAGGCGAAAAACTAACATCGCGGCCGTCTTTTCGTTCTTACCATGATGGCTTCGGAGCATTCCAGGAGGGGACATGAGCACTGGCAAACGCATCACGTTGCAGCAGGCGGCAGAGATCATCAAAGACGGCTCCAGCCTCACCTTTTCCGGCTTCACCATCTGGCGGCGCCCCTTTGCCCTGATTTACGAACTGATCCGGCAAAGGAGAAAGGGGCTGCACCTGATCGAGGTGAACGGCGGCCCCCAGACGGAATTTCTGGTGGGCGCCGGCTGCGTCGATATCTGGGAGTCCTGCTGGGTAGGGCACGAACTCTACGGCAAGTACGGCGCCAATCTGTCCCGCAAGGTCGGCACCAAGGAGATTCTGGTCGAGGACTACAGTCACGCCGAGATGCTGTTCCGCTTCAGCGCGGCGGCAGCGGGCTCCCCCTACGCCGTGACCCAGACCTCGCTCGGCACCGACATTCACAACCCTGACTACGACACCCTCGGCAGGGCGGGGCTCAGGGACGGCAAGCGGATCGCCAAACACAAGTACCAGTTCACCGAGGACCCGTTCTTCGGGGCCGGTTCCCAGGTGCTGGTGCCCGCGGCAAAGGTGGACGTGGCCGTCATGTGTGTCCAGCAGGTGGGCGAGGAGGGGACGGTGCGGGTGAACGGCCAGTTCTATTCCGACCCGGAAGCCGCCCGGGCCGCCGACATCACCATCGTCATGGCGGAAGAGATCGTCCCGGAGGAGTACCTGCGCCGCAACGCCGACCAGAACACCATCGCCAGCTTCGAGGTGGATCACATCGTGGAGTGCCCCTTCGGCGCCCATCCGACCGGCATGTTCGGCCGCTACGATGTGGACGGCGCGTATCTCAAGGATTTCTACGCCCGAACCAGGACCCAAGAGGGATTCGACGACTTTGCCAAGGAGTGGATCCACGGTCAGGACCACATGAGCTATCTGGAGAAATTGGGGTGGCCGAGGATGCTCAACCTGAAGGCCAATACCGCTCTCAACTACAGTACCGGCGTGAAAAGGGGGCAGTGACATGAACCAGGACTACGCAACTCCCGAAGAATACGGGCTGGCCGATCTGCTCTGCTGTGCTGCCTCCCGCGAGGTGCAGGACAACGAGATTGTCTTCGCCGGCACTGGGCTGCCCATGGTGGCCATCATGCTGGCGCAGAAGACCCATGCCCCTAACCTGAAGCTGATCTTCGAAGCGGGGACGCTGGATGGCCGCCCGCCCGAGATACCCACTTCGGTGGGCGACGCCCGCTGCGAGATGGGAGCCTCGCGCTCCTCCGGCCTAAGCGACGCCTTCAGCATCGCGCAGCGTGGCTACGTCGATCTCGGCTTCCTGGGTGGCGCAGAGGTGGACCAGTTCGGCAACGTCAACACCACCTGCATCGGCGACTATCTCGATCCGGAGCTGCGTCTTACCGGCAGCGGTGGCAACCCGGACATCAACTCCTTTGCCAAGCGGACAGTCTTCATCATGGTGCACGAGAAGCGCCGCTTCACCGAAAAGGTCAGTTACATCACCAGTCCTGGGTGGCAGGTGAAAAAATGGCCCGGCGGGGAGACGGTGCATCGGCGCGAACTCTACGGATCGGCATACCGGGGAGGACCCTCGGCGGTTATCAGCACGGCCGGCGTGTTTCGCTTCGACAAAGAGACCGGCAGGATCTATCTGGACACCTGCCACTTGGGCAAAACACCTGAGGAAATCCGCGACATGTGCCAGTTCGACCTGGACATCTCCCGTGTCTGCGGCGAGACCCTTCCACCGACCAGGAGAGAACTTCACCTGATCCACGAAGTGCTCGACCCTGACCAGATATTCATTCCCAAGATCAAGAAGGGGTAGACTGAAGGGGGCGCGATCTGGCAAAGCTCCAGGAGCGCTTGGTTCAAACCCCGCCGGCACCGGCCATCTAACACAGCCACTTAGGTCTTTTGCCTAAGTGGCTGTCCTGTTTTCGATCACAACGCCTCAAGAACAGCATACTCAGATCTGATGACAGTTAGTTGCAACACGTCGCCTTGCGAATTGCAGGCGGAAAAAAGGTTGACATGCCATCTCAAGAGGTGTAAATACAAACCTACTAAGACTATAGGCTAAAGGTGAAAACGAAAAACCCCTGTTAGTCTTCCCCTCACGGGCAGGGAGATCTGGCGTCGTATATTTTTTTATCTCATTGGTCTACATAATCTGTAGGCTAAATAAATAACGGAGGGACCCATGAAAAACAACACGATCCGCGCTGTACTCCTCACCCTGTTGCTGGCTGTCTTGCCCTTGAACGCCTTTGCCGCCCAGGAATTCCTCAACGTCTCCTACGATCCGACCCGCGAGTTGTATCAGGATTACAACAAGGCGTTCGCGAAGAAGTGGAAGCAGCCCATCACGTTCAAACAGTCGCACGGCGGTTCCGGCAAGCAGGCGAGGGCGGTCATCGACGGGCTTGAGGCAGATGTGGTCACCCTGGCACTCGCCTACGACATCGACGAGATTGGCGACAAGGCCAAGCTGATCCCCGAGAACTGGCAGAAGCGGCTTCCCCACAACAGTTCACCCTACACCTCGACCATCGTCTTCCTGGTCCGCAAAGGTAACCCGAAGCACATCAAGGACTGGAACGACCTCATCAAGCCCGGTGTTGCCGTCATCACCCCCAACCCGAAGACCTCCGGTGGGGCGCGCTGGAACTACCTGGCAGCCTGGGCCTATGCCCTGAAACAGAAGGGCGGCAACGAAGCCAAGGCGAAAGAGTACATCACCCAGCTCTTCAAGCATGTGCCGGTCCTCGATTCCGGTGCCCGCGGGGCGACCACGACCTTCGTGCAACGCGGCCAGGGCGATGTGCTGCTCGCCTGGGAGAACGAGGCGTTCCTGGCGGTCAACGAGCTGGGCAAGGACAAGTTCGAGATCGTCGTCCCGTCGCTGAGCATCCTGGCAGAGCCGCCGGTCACCATCGTCGACAAGGTGGTCGACAAGAAGGGGACCCGCAAGCTCGCCGAAGAGTACCTGAAATACCTCTACTCTCCGGAAGGGCAGGAGATCGCTGCCAAGCACTACTACCGCCCGCGCGACAAGAAGATCGCGGCCAAGTACGCCAAGAATTTCCCCAAGGTGAAGCTGGTGACCATCGACGACACCTTCGGCGGCTGGCGCAAAGCCCAGAAAACACACTTCGCCGATGGCGGAGTCTTTGACCAGGTCTATGCCGGCGGAAAGTAGCGGCAGCCGGTTGACCAAGCCACCCTTTGCCCGTGCGTAGCAGGCACGTCCAGGGGGGGGCAATCTGACATCCTGTCTGGCGAGGAGAGCCCGGTTCTACGTTGACGATCCCGGCCAACTCGTCCCCTTAGACGGCGGAATAATCTGACAGCACTACCTTTGGTGGGAGCGGCTTTAGCTGCGATTGCAGTACCTGGATCGCGACTGAAGCCGCTCCTGCATCTGCTTCGCCCATATTTCAGCGATTTTTCCTGCGCCATTTTATCTGTAACTGAAGCCCCTTTCGAGGTATGATCGGGCGCTGTCCGTTTACCGCACCCGTGCTTTGTTCCGGAGGTCCTCATGCTGCTTTGGAAAATTTTTGTACTCTACAGCCGAGTCGCCCTGTTTTCCTGGGGTGGCGGTCCGGCCTCACTCGCCTTGATGCAGCGCGAGACCACAGCCGCCCTTTGGGTCCCGCCCGGCAGCACCCAGGCGATGCCGTGGGCCACGCCGCTGGAATTTTCCGACGCCGTTGCCGTGGGGAACGCCTTGCCGGGTCCGATCGCGCCGCAGGTCTCGGCTTACGTCGGCTACAAGCTCGCCGGGGTACCGGGGGCCGTGGCCGCTGCGCTTGGGACCGTGCTCCCCACCACGCTCCTCATGCTTGCCATGGTTGCCTTTTTCTTCAAGATCAAGGACAGCACGTCGATCCAGTCCATGTTGAAGGCTGTGCGGCCTGTGGTTGTCGGGCTTTTGCTTTGGACCGCCTACGACATGGCGCTGAGCGTCTTCGGGGTGAAGCAAAACGGCTGGAACGCCTCGTTCGCCCAAGGGTGGGACAAGGTGCTGATCGTAGCGATCAGCTTCGCCGTCTTGACTCTGACCGACATCAACCCGGCACTGGTGATTGCCGGAGCAGCCTGCATCGGGTTGCTGATCTACTAGCTGGAGCGGGATCGAACCACCTGCGTTCGCGGGCATCAAATACATGAAAGACAAGGATCGCCGATTATGACAACTGAGCAGTTCGACTTCGATAGCATCATCGACCGAAACAATACCGGCAGCGAAAAGTGGAACAAGTATAAGGGGCGGGACATCATCCCCATGTGGGTGGCCGACATGGATTTCCGGTCGCCGCCTGCGGTAATCAAGGCGCTGCACGACCGGGTGGAGCACGGCGTTTTCGGCTACACCTATCCCGAGCAGGGTCTGATCGATGCGGTGCAAAACGCGCTGGTGCGGGACTACGGCTGGCAGATCGACCCGGACTGGCTCGTCTGGCTCCCCGGGCTGGTCTGCGGACTGAACGTGCTGTGCCGTGCCATCGGTGCCCCTGGAGACGAGGTGCTCACCTTTACCCCGATCTATCCTCCTTTCATGTCGGCCCCGGCGCTCACCGACCACGAGGTCGTCAAGGTACCGCTACTGTTGGAGGCGGGGCGCTGGATCCCGGACTTCGAGGCGCTGGACCGCGCGGTCACCGCGAAGACCAGGCTGCTTCTGATTTGCAACCCGCACAACCCGGTGGGCCGTGCCTGGAACCGCGAGGAGTTACTCAAATTTGCCGAAATCGCCGAGCGGCACGACCTGGTGATAGGGTCCGACGACATCCACTCGGAACTCATCCTCGACGAAGGGCTGCGCCACATCCCGATCGCCTCGCTGACGCCGGAGATCGCCAAACGCACCATCACCCTGCTGGCTCCCAGCAAGACCTACAACGTCCCGGGAATGGGCTGCTCCTTTGCAGTGATCAGCGACCCTTCGCTGCGCCAGCAGTTCCGCAAGGCCATGGGACGCCTGGTCCCCCACGTCACCGCACTCGGCTACACCACAGCGGAAGCCGCCTATCGTGATGGGGAACCCTGGCGCGCTGCACTGCTCGACTACCTGCGCGGTAACCGCGACCTGGTGCAGGCCGAGATCGCCGCGCTGCCGGGGCTGTCCATCACGCATGTCGAGGCGACCTATCTCGCCTGGATCGACGCCCGCGAGCTCGGGGTGGACAATCCGGCGCTCTTCTTCGAGGAGGCCGGCGTCGGCCTTTCCGACGGTGCCGATTTCGGCGCGCCCGGCTTCGTGCGGCTAAACTTCGGTTGCTCCCGCATCCTACTCAAACAGGCGCTAGAGCGGATCAAAAAGGCGGTGCTCCAGATCGGCAAATAGCAGTGCCCGAACACGGGAAGTGCCATTGAGCAAGGGAATGTAACCGGGGGTGGCCGCCTCAACCGAGCTGGCTGCACCGACCCAGCGGGCTCACCCAAGGTGCCGCTTGCATCGTGCGGCCTGCCGCCCAAAACGCCTACTGGAGCCACCATGATTATCGAACGTGCCGAAACAGCGGATGCGCCGGAGATTCTGGCCCTGCAAAAGCTCGCCTTTCTGAGCGAGGCGCAGCTTTACCAGGACTATCTCATCCCGCCTCTTACCCAGACTCTCGAGGAGCTGGTCGAGAGCTTCTCCCGAAATGTAGTGCTGAAGGCGGTGGAGCAGGGAACCATCGTCGGTTCGGTGCACGGTCGGCTCAGCAAGGGGCGTTGCCCGATCGGCCGTTTGATGGTGCACCCGGGGCAACAGGGAAGGGGGATCGGCAGCCGGCTCATGGAGGCGATCGAGCGCAGCTTCCCCGAGGCCGAAAGCTACCGGCTCTTCACCGGCGAGAAAAGCCTCGGCAACATCCGGCTCTACGAGCGGCTTGGCTATCGGACCTACGAACGAAAAGAGGTGCGGGGCAGCTTTGGCATTGTGTTCATGGAGAAGAAGGGCAGGGCGGGTGGGGAGTGACTGGTGAATTACCTGAGGGCTGACCGAATTCGAGCCACCAACGGGTAATTCTGGCCGCTGGAGTGCTCTCGTGTCACCTTCCCCCTCACCCCGACCCTCCCCCTCCAGGGGGGAGGGAGAGCTTGTAGAGCCGGTAGGAGAGAGGAAGCCTTTCTGGTGCTGTGGTGCACTGCGGCTGACTGTCTCCCCCGCCCCTTGCGGGAGGGGGCAGGGGGGGTGGGGGAGGCCGCCTACGCAGCGAGCCGCCGGTCGTTTTACAGCTGCCCTCACTCGAACGTTCCGCAACATTAGGAGCCAGGTGATCCGTACCGCACCCCCGCCCCCGCTTCATCCTCCATCAGATCGCGTACTCCGCGTCCTCCTCCGCCTGCCGATGCACCAGCTGAAACTCCGTGAAAAGCTGCTTTCTAAAGGCGGTAAAATTCTGGTCCGTCCGCGTCCTCGGATGCGGCAACTTTACCTCGCCGGCCTGGACGTCGAGGTCGAGCCGGCTCAGCCAATCTACTCCTCACCGTACGCCGAGACGAATCGCTTTCAACCTCCCGAAGCTGGATCTTTGCTGTTTTCTCCGTCATCATGCCCCCCAGCGTCGTCCGGTGGCCCTCTCCAGATATTTCATCCCTTAGTAGATGGCACGCCCCATTACGCCCACCAGCAGCATGCCGGCCATCACCTGGTCCGTGTGCAGAAGTTTCGCGCATTCCCGGTCTTCCTACTCCGGATCGATTTCTTCCCGGTCTATCGCTTTTAACTACCTGATTCTGCTGAGTTCATCAAAACTTGTGGAAATGCCCGACTAAGTTGAGTCCCGTGGTGGGGAAGTGGTCGTCTATTACTCTACCAGTTGATGCTTATTTTATTCTTGACACATTTGCTGTGAGATGGTAATTAGAACCCTACCAAACCTATGGACTTTAATTTCGGGGCGTGGGCCACCCCGCAAGGAACCGCTTGCTGCAGGACCGGAGGAGCCCCGCCTGGTCGCTGGTTTATCATCGGAGGGCAGGACTATGGCTTGGCCAAGTGGGAAAAATAACGTGCTGCCCGGATTCACCCCGGCACTCGGCTACACCGTGTTCTACCTGAGCATCATCGTGCTCATCCCCCTTTCCGCTCTCATCTTCAAGACGGCTACTCTCACCTGGGACCAGTTCGTGGCAGCCGTCTCCGCACCGCGCGTCCTTGCCTCCTATCGCGTTACTTTCGGGGCCTCTCTTGCGGCCGCCCTCGTCAACGGCTTTTTCGGCGTGCTGGTTGCCTGGGTCCTGGTGCGCTACCGGTTTCCCGGCAAAAAGCTGATCGATGCGCTGGTGGATCTCCCTTTCGCCCTGCCTACCGCCGTTGCCGGCATCACCCTGGCGAGCATCTACGCGCCGAACGGCTGGCTCGGGCGCTACCTGGAACCCCGCGGCATCAAGATCGCCTTCACGCCGCTTGGCATCATGGTCGCCATGATCTTCATCGGTCTCCCTTTCGTCGTGCGCACGGTCCAACCGGTGCTCGAGGAACTCGACCACGAGATCGAGGAGGCCGCCTCCTGCCTGGGAGCGGGGCGCTGGCAGACCTTTTGCCGGGTGATCTTCCCGACCATGCTCCCCGCCATCCTGACCGGTTTCGCCCTCTCGTTCGCCCGTGCGGTCGGGGAGTACGGCTCGATCATCTTCATCGCCGGCAACATGCCGATGGTTTCCGAGATAACGCCGCTGCTCATCATCACCAAGCTCGAACAGTACGACTACGCAGGCGCTACCGCCATCGCCACCGTCATGCTGGTCGTCTCGTTCATATTGCTCCTTTCCATCAACCTGCTGCAGAAGTGGAGCAGACGTTTTGCCGAATAGGCGCGGCGCGAGTTTAGCTACCTGGGGTACGACATGCATGTGACGAAAGGATTGACCAAAAACGGAAGAGGGCAGGGGGCGCGGGTCTCCGAGCCGGCCTGGGTGCGCTACCTGCTGCTGGCAGTGGCTCTTGGGTTCCTCGCACTCTTTCTCCTCCTGCCGCTGGCGGCTGTCTTCGTACAGGCGCTCGACAAGGGGTGGCAAGCCTACCTTGAGGCGCTCAAGGAACCCGATACGCTATCGGCGATCCGGCTCACCCTGGTGACGGCCGTGATTTGCGTGCCGCTCAACCTCTTTTTCGGCATTGTCGCCGCCTGGGCCATCGCCAAGTTCAGCTTCCCCGGCAAGAGCTTCCTGATCACGCTGATCGATCTGCCGTTCTCGGTTTCTCCGGTGGTCTCCGGCCTCATCTACGTGCTCATCTTCGGGCTGCAGGGGTGGCTCGGTCCCTGGCTGCAGGCCCACGACATCAAGATCATCTTCGCCGTGCCGGGCATCGTGCTGGCCACCATCTTCGTCACCTTCCCGTTCATCGCGCGGGAGCTGATCCCGCTCATGGAGTCGCAGGGGCGCGAAGAGGAAGAGGCGGCGCTGACGCTTGGTGCCAGCGGCTTGCAGACCTTTTTCCGGGTCACCTTTCCCAACATCAAGTGGGGCATTTTGTACGGCGTCATCCTCTGTAACGCCCGCGCCATGGGCGAGTTCGGCGCCGTGTCCGTGGTCTCCGGTCACGTGCGGGGCTCCACCAACACCATCCCCTTGCAGGTGGAGATCCTCTACAACGAGTACAGCTACGCGGCGGCCTTTGCCGTTGCCTCTCTGCTTGCCCTGCTTGCCCTGGTCACCCTGGCGGTGAAAACGGTGGCGGAGTGGAAAATACACCAGTCAATCCCGGTCGCGGAACGAGAAGGGTAACCCTTATGAGCATCGATATCGAAGCGGTCAGCAAAAACTTCGGCGCTTTTGCCGCACTGAGCGACGTGAACCTGCAGGTACCTTCCGGGGAGCTGGTCGCCCTTTTGGGGCCTTCAGGGTCCGGCAAAACGACGCTGCTACGTATCATCGCGGGGCTGGAATCCCCGGACAGCGGGAAGATCCTGTTCAACGGCGAGGAGGCGACCCAGCGCCAGGTGCAGGAGCGCCAGGTGGGCTTCGTGTTCCAGCATTACGCCCTGTTCAGGCACATGACGGTTTTCGACAACATCGCGTTCGGTTTAACGGTCAAGCCAAAGAAGTCGCGCCCCTGCAAACAGGAGATTCGCGACAAGGTCTTCACCCTTTTGAAGCTGATCCAACTGGAACAACTGGCCGACCGCTATCCCGGCCAGCTCTCCGGCGGTCAGCGGCAGCGCGTCGCCCTGGCCCGGGCGCTCGCGGTAGAGCCGCAGGTCCTCTTGCTCGACGAGCCGTTCGGCGCGCTGGACGCCAAGGTCCGGCTGGAACTGCGGCGCTGGCTTAGGCGCCTGCATGACGAGATCCACGTGACGAGCGTCTTCGTGACCCACGACCAGGAAGAGGCCCTCGAGGTGGCCGACCGGATCGTGGTCATGAACCAGGGACGCATCGAGCAGCAGGGTACTCCCTCCGAGGTCTACGACCGACCCGCCACCCCTTTTGTCTTCGACTTCCTCGGCAACGTGAACCTGTTCCAGGGGCGGGTGCACGAGGGAACCGCGCAGATCGGCGGCCTCCGCATGGCTTCGCCGGAGCACGCCTCGGCATGCGATGCGCCGGCCGTCGGGTACGTCCGTTCGCACGACATCGGCATCGAACGGCAGCGCGGTGCGGCGGGCTCCCTCGAGGCCGAGGTCCGCTACCTGCTGTCGGTAGGTCCGCTGGTGCGCGTCGACTTGGCGCTTTCCGATGGGGCGGGTTCCATCGAGGTGAACCTGCCGCGCGAAGAGGCGGACCGGCTTAAGTTGTCGGTGGGAGAAAGGGTCTTCGCGCGTCCCCGCAAGGTCCGCGTCTTCGTCGACGATTACCAGATCTAGGTGCGCGGGCAGCCGGCGCCGCGTTCGTATCGGATTACCAACGGAGGGAGCAGAAAACGCATGAAAAGCGAACTCAAGTTTGATTCATTACTGATCCATGGCGGCAGCGAACCGGGGCCTGCGGGCGCCACCTCGGTCCCCATCGTGCAGTCGAGCTCCTTTGCCTATCCGACGGCGCAGGGGCTGGAGGACGTCTTCCGCGGCCGGGCGATCGGGCAGGTCTACACCAGGATCGGCAACCCGACGACCGAGGCCCTGGAAAAACGGCTCGCCCTCCTGGAAGGCGGCGGGACCGCCATCGCCACGGCGTCCGGGATGGCGGCCATCACCACCGCGGTGATGACCGTGGTGCGCTGCGGGGACGAGATCCTCGCCTCCTCGTCGCTTTTCGGGGGCACCTTCTCGCTCTTCAGAGATACCCTGTCCAACTACGGCATCACGACCACCTTCGTCGACCCGCTGGACCTCGAGGCCGTGGCGGCGGCAATCAACGACCGGACCCGGCTCCTCTTCGTTGAGACGGTGGGGAACCCGAAGCTCGACGTCCCCGATATCCCGGCACTTGCCGACATCGCGCACGCAGCCGGGATCCCGATCATGGTCGATTCCACCGTCACCTCGCCCTACCTGGCGACCGGAGCCCGGTTGAAGGCCGACATCCTGGCCTATTCCACCAGCAAGTACATAAACGGCACCGGGACCACCATCGGCGGAGCCATCGTGGACCGCGGCGTGTTCGATTGGAACAGCCCCAAGTTCCCGCATTTCGAGGCGTTCCACAAGAAGTACCGGCAGTTCGCCTTCACCGCGCGGGTCAGAAAGCTGGTGCACAAGGACCTGGGCGCCTGCCCCGCACCGCTCAACTCGTTTCTGCTGACCGAAGGGGTCCAGACCCTGGCGCTGCGCATGGAGCGCCACTGCAGCAATGCACTGACGCTGGCCCGCTTCCTGGCCGCCCATCCCAAGGTCGCCTGGGTCAGCTACCCCGGCCTGGAGGACTCGCCCCATCACGAGGTGGCGAAAAAGCTCTACGGGACCAGGTTCGGCGGGCTCCTGACCTTCGGCACCGGCGACAAACCCTCCGCCTTCAAGGTCATCGACAACCTCGCCATGGCGCGCAACCTCGCCAATATCGGCGACGCCAAGACGCTCGTCATCCATCCGGCGAGTACCATCTGCGCCGACTACTGCGCCGAGGACAAGGCGCTGATGGGCGTGACCGAGGACCTGATCCGGGTGTCGGTGGGGATCGAAGACCCCCAGGACATCGTTGAGGATTTCACCCGCGCGCTGGAAGCTGTCTAGCCCAATATATCGCTCACGTGCTCCCAGGCGGGCCGAAGCAACATGCAAAAAGGAGAGGAAACGGATGAAGGTTACCATTAATGGTAAGGAGACTGCCCTGTCGGAAAACCCGGCTCGTACTATCGACTCGCTGCTCGAAGAGCTGGACGTGAACCAACGCCTGTACGTGACGGTCGAGTTTAACGGTGAGGTTTTGGACCGCACGGAGCACGAAACCACACCGGTCGCCGACGGCGACACGATCGAGTTCCTCTACTTCATGGGGGGAGGGCGCTCATGAATGAAGAGCAGATCCAGCGGTACTCCCGCCATATCATCCTGAAAGAGATCGGCGGCAAAGGTCAGCAAAAACTGTTCGACGGCAAGGTGCTCATCATCGGGGCCGGCGGGCTCGGCGCACCCATCGCGCTCTACCTCGCCGCAGCCGGCGTCGGCACCATCGGAATCGCCGATGCCGACGACGTCGACCTGTCCAACCTGCAGCGCCAGGTGATCCACTTCACCCCCGACGTCGGCAAGCCGAAAGTGGACTCGGCACGCGAGAAGATGCAGGCCATCAACCCGGATGTGAAGGTGGTCACCTACAACGCGTGGGTCTCGGCCGCCAACATCGCGGGGATCATCGCCGACTACGACTTCGTCGTGGACGGCACCGACAACTTCGCCGCCAAGTTCCTGATCAACGACGC
>Ga0079306_1001483_pt1 | contig 15477 bp, 17 predicted proteins | sample Methanotroph_Enr_FD_79181 | JGI IMG/M metagenome (GOLD analysis project Ga0079306, IMG submission 79181) | Enriched soil microbial communities from Old Woman Creek wetland in Ohio, USA - Methanotroph_Enrichment_5 | ecosystem: Environmental > Terrestrial > Soil > Wetlands | place: USA: Ohio...
CGGCGCTCCGAAGTCGCCGGGGGTGTCTGGGGCCGAGCTCGCCGTCAGCGTCAGGTGATTGCGACCGTCACGCGATCGCGATGCACTTCAAGCACGCCTGCGGGAAGCTCCCGCTCGAACGCGGTTCCGCCGCGTGTGATGCGCATGCGGCACGCCTGCACCTGCATGAGCAGCGGTGCGTGATGAGGGCAGATCGCAATCTCGCTGCCCGGGTCGAAATCCGCTTCTCGGCGGCGCACGACCACACGCGATACCTCATCGACTGTGTACTCGACCCCGTGCCCCGAGACTATCTCGACGACGAGTGGCATCACACGGCCCCCTCGACGTCACGCGGCTCGGACAGCGGCTCCACCGCGGTCGCAGCGGCCACGGCAGCGTGTCCCTCGGCAACCTGCGCGGCGCCAGCGGTCGAGGTCGGGTGCGCGTCGACGCTCGTGGACGCCTTCTCGAGCACGTCATCAAGGGTGCTCGCCATGAAGAATGCCTGCTCGGGGATGGTGTCGCAGTGCCCCGCACAGATCTCGGAGAACCCGCGGATCGTCTCGGTGATCGGGACGTAGCATCCGGGGATACCGGTGTACTGCTCGGCGACGAAGAAGGGCTGCGAGAGAAACTTCTGCAGGCGACGGGCTCGCGTCACGACGAGCTTATCCTCCTCGGAGAGTTCCTCCACGCCGAGAATCGCGATGAGGTCCTGGAGGGCGCCGTAGCGCTGGAGGTAGCTCTTGGTCTCGCGCGCCACGCGGACATGCTCGGCGCCCACGTAGGTGGGCTCGAGGATCGACGAGCCGGACTGCAGCGGGTCGATTGCTGGATACAGGCCCATCTCGGCGACGCGGCGCGAAAGCACCACCGTCGCGTCGAGGTGCGAGAAGATCGCCGCCGGCCCAGGGTCGGCGAGGTCGTCGGCCGGGACATAGACGGCCTGGACGCTCGTGATGGCGCCGTCGTCGGTCGAGACGATGCGCTCCTCGAGCGACCCTACCTCGGTTGCGAGCGTGGGCTGGTAGCCGACTTCGGCCGGAATCCGGGCGCGGAGGAGCGAGACCTCGAGACCCGCCTGCACGAAGCGGTAGATGTTGTCGAAGAAGAGCAGCACGTCAGTGTGCTCGTTGTTGCGGAAGTACTCGGCGGTGGTCAAGGCGCAGTACGGCAACCGGAAACGCGCGCCCGGCGGCTCGTTCATCTGACCGAAGTAGAGCACCGCGCGGTCGAGGACCTTGGAACGCTGCATCTCGAGCCACAGGTCGTTGCCTTCACGCGTGCGCTCGCCGATGCCGCCGAACACGCTCACGCCCTGGTGCACGTGGCCGACATTTCGGATGAGCTCCATGATCACGACGGTCTTGCCCACGCCGGCGCCACCGAACAGCGCGACCTTGCCCCCGCGAGGGAACGGCGCGAGCAGGTCGATGGCCTTCAGACCGGTCTCGAAGACCTCAGGGAAGGTCCTGACCCGCGAGAACGGCACCGGCTCGCGACGGATCGGCCAGTACGCGAGCGCCGAGACGGGACCGAGCGAGTCCGTGGGCTCGCCAACGCAGTTCAGCATGCGTCCCTTGACACCCGGCCCTACCGGCACGCTGATGGGCGCCTGCGTGTCGTAGACGCGGGTCCCGCGCGCAAGCCCGTCTGTGGAGCCAAGCGCCAGTGCGCGTACGACGCCCTCGCCGAGCTGCTCGACCGCTTCGAGCGGCAGCCCGCGGCGCCGGTCCCCCACGCGCAGCAGCGAACCGATCACGGGCAGTTCGCCCCGGAAGCGAACGTCGACGACCGGGCCCTCAACGGAGGCCACCACGCCATCGCACGCCTCGCGCGAGATCTCCTCGGCGGCGCGCTGCAAAGCCTCGGTGACAACGCCCTCGAGCACGGGGTCGAGCTGGGGTTCTGTCTTCCGTGCAGTCATCGCGCTTTGGCCTCCTTGCGGACACGCCCCGCGACGAGCACGCCGACCAGATCGGCGGTGATCGACTCGCGGCGCAACCGGTTGTAGTGGACCCGGAGGTCGGCGAGCGCACGGTCTGCACGCTCGGAGGCCTCTTGCATCGTCACCATGCGTGCGGCCTGCTCGCTTGCGAACGACTCGAGCAAGACATCTTCGATCTGCAGCCGCACGAACGCCTTGAGCAGCTCCGCGACGCACGCCTCCTGCGATGGCTCGTAGTACCAGCGTTCGGGCGAGACCGCCGCGAGTTCTGCCGCCACGGTCGCCTCCTCAGGGGGCATGACCGGGAGCAGGCGCACAACCGTGGGCTCGCGGCGCATCGTCGAGATGAACGCGGTATAGCACGCCCAGACTTCGTCGACCTCCTGGGAGATGAACCTGTCCGTTGCCTCGCCGAGAAGCGCGTCGACCTCGTCGTCAGTGACACCCGCGCGTGTCCAGCCGCTCGCCTCGGCGATTGGGATGGCGGTCGCGCGGCGCAGGTACGTCTCGGCCCGTCGGCCCTTCACGACCGCGGTGACCTCAACGCCGACCTCGGTCTGCGCAAGCCCGAAATCGCGCGCCCTGCGGCCGAGTGCGAGATTGTAGCCCCCGCACAGCCCGCGGTCAGCCCCTACCACCACGAGCGCGACCTTGCGCACTTCGGGCCGCGCCGCCATCAGCACAGAGAGCGACGCGGGGTCGCGACCCGCCGCGCGCGCTGCGCTTTGCTGGCGGGCGAGCATCTCGCGCAGCCGCGCCGTATACGTCCGCGCGCCACGCGCTCGCTCGTGCGTGCGGGCGAGTTTGGCCGAGGCAACTGTCGCCAGGGTGCGGCAGACCTCACCGATCCCCTCGACGCTGGCCATTCGCTTGCGGACGTCGGCGAGTTTCTCCATGGCCTAGGCCTCTGCCACCGACGCGAGGGTCGCGGCCGACGCAGCGACGAACTCATCCAGTGCCGCTCGTAGCGCCCTTTCGTCCTCCTCGCACATCGTGCAGTCGCCTTGCAGCGGCCGCATGACCTCGCTGTGGCGCGCCGACATCCACTTGAGGAGCGACTCCTCGACTTCCGGCGTGCGCTCCACCGAGACGCCATCGAAGTAGCCGTGAACGACGGCGTAGAGCACGAGCACCTCGTTCTCGATCGGCATCGGCGAGTGCTGGTCCTGCCCGAGCAACGTTCGCGCGCGCTCACCTCGTGTGAGCTGCAGTTGCGTGCTCTCATCGACCTCCGCGCCGAACTTCACGAAACGGGCCATCTCGTTGTACTGAGCCAGATCGATGCGCAGGCGTCCTGCGACCTGTTTCATGACGCGCGCCTGCGCCGTGCCACCCACGCGCGACACCGAGAGGCCCGGATCCATGGCAGGACGCCGGTTCTCGTTGAACGCAGCGGTGTCGAGCACGATCTGACCGTCGCAGATGGAGATGACGTTGGTTGGGATGAACCCCGAGATGTCACCGGCGAGGGTCTCCACGATCGGCAGTGCCGTCAGAGACCCACTCCCGCGCTCCTCGTTCAGCCGCGCCGAACGCTCGAGCAGCCGCGAGTGGACGTAGAACACGTCTCCTGGATACGCCTCGCGACCCACTGGGCGGTCGAGCAACGCCGACATCTCCCGGTAGGTGACCGCATGCTTCGTCAGATCGTCGTAGACGACGAGTGCGTCGCCGCCGTGATCCATGAAGTACTCGCCCAAGGCGCATGCCGCATACGGCGCGACGTAGCGAAGCGCCGGCATGTCGCCCGGAAGTGCGACCACAACCACCGTGTACTCGAGCGCACCGTTCGCTTCGAGCGTCGCCACCACTTGGCGCACGGTCGACGCCTTCTGCCCGATCGCGCAGTAGATGCAGGCGACACCCGTTCCCTTCTGCGCCAGGATCGCATCGACCGCGAGCGTGGTCTTGCCGACCTTGCGGTCGCCTATGATCAGTTCGCGCTGCCCGCGCCCGATGGGAACGAGCGCGTCGATGACCTTCATTCCGGTGTGCAGCGGCTCGTCGACAGGTCGACGGTCGATGATTCCCGGCGCCGGCCGTTCGACCGGCATCCATGCGGACGGGACGACGGGTCCTCGCCCGTCGAGCGGCTGCCCGACTGCGTTGACCACTCGGCCAAGAACGCTCTCGCCTGCGGGAATACGCAACAGGTGCCCCGTGCGGCGAACCTCGCCCCCCTCTCGCACGCGAGACTCGCCGCCGAACAGCACGACGCCGACCGACTGCTCCTTGAGCGAGAAGGCCAGCCCCAGTCCACCGCCTTCGAACTCTACGATCTCCTGACTTCCAACATCGCGCAGGCCCGTCACGAGCGCGATACCGTCGCCGATGCGCATCACACTGCCGGTGTCCATGAGCGGCTCGACAACGGCGGCAGGGGGGTTCTCGGCAAGCAGGGTGCGCAGGTACTGGAAGGCGTCCGTCGGCTGCGCAAGCTCACCGGCCTCGAACTGGTCGCGCATCGCACGGGAGACGTCGGCGAGCCACATCGTCCGTGGGTCGAGCACCACTCGGCCTACGTCGTCCACGGCCAGCACGGCACCCGCGTCCATCGTCGGGGACACCCGGACATCGAGCGCGATCTCGCGCCCGGCAGACTCGCACACCCGCTCGCGAATCGCCCTGACGATGTCGTCATCGAGATGCGTGCGCACGTACAGCGTCATGCGCGGACCGTCGAACCCCGCCAACAGCCGTCGCAGTGACGTCGCATCCAGCGCGGACGCGTCCGCGTGCATCAGCGCCATCTTCGTGGGTTTGGCCACGGCTACGCCTCCCTCGTGGCCGGCCTGGCGACCACGTGGTGGCCACGGGCAGCGCCTGTGCCACTCGCGTCGATGCTGCCCACGATCGTCTGCTCGATGAGCGCGCGCTGCTCGGCGGCGGTCAGCTGCTCGTTCATGATCGACCGCGTCGCCGAGGACACCAGCTCCACGAGCTGCTCCCTGAGTTCGAGCAGCATCTCCTGGTGCTCGGTCGCCAGCGCCGACTGTGCACGCTCTTCAATGCGGGCACAGTCCGCGTCCGTCTCGGCGCGTGCGCTCTCCTCGAGTGCCGCGCACTCCTTCTTCGCATCAGTCACGAGCGTGCGCGCTTCGGCGCGGCCCTTGCGGGTGACTCCCGTGGCTTCGCTCTTGGCCTCCGCCAGCGCTTCGCTCGCGTGTGACGCCCGCTCGACGCGGGCGGCGACGCCGGTCTGGCGCTCGGTGAGCATGTTCGCCACGAACCCTCGCCGCTTGCCGAAGCCGATCGCAACGACCCAGACGATGCCGAGCAACACGAGGAACTGAACGATCTCCGCAAGCATCCGCATCGGCTCGTGAACGTACTCGTAGCCGATCTCGGTTGCTATCTCGCTCAAGAGGGTGACTATGTGCTCCAACATGCTGTCCACCCCCTCAGTTCGCCTGACGCGTCATGAGACGCTCGATGGTCGCGGTCACAAGTTCCTTGTCTGCGCCGCCCATGAGCTGCCCACATGCCGAGTGGACGCACTCGCTCGCCTCTGCGCGCAGCCGCTCGAGTTCCGCAGCGCGTGCTGTGGCGATCTCGGCGCGGCCACGCTCGAGCAGCGCGGACGCCGCGCTCGTCGCCTCGGCGACTCGCGTGCGCCGGTACTCGTCGGCGCGCGCTTTCGCTTCTGCCCGCATCGCCTCGACCTCCGCCGCCGCTTCGGCCACAGCTCGTTCCGAGTCAATCTTCGCCTCGGCCACGCGCTGCGCAGCATCGACATACTCAACATCCGAGGTCTCGAAGAGCTGCTCACGCTGCTCCAGAACCCGCAGGTACGGGAGCACGTAGACCCGGCGCAGCGCGAAGTACGTGGCCACGATGATCAGCATGGCGGCGACGATCACAAGTGGGTGGATCTGGTCGATCGGGTTGAGGTTCAGCTCGGCAGGATTCACGCCTGCCACCTCCCAAGGAGTACTCCGCTACATGTTCTGTGAGATCACGAGCGTGACGACAAGCGTGTAGATGCACAGCGCTTCGATGAGCGCCATACCGATCAGCATCGCGGTGAACAGCTGCGGCGCAATCTCGGGCTGGCGTGTCATGCCGTCAATCGCCGACGTCGAGACGTGTCGCATCGCCATCGATGCGAACGCAGCGCCGACCGCGATCGGAAGAACGGAGACGAGAGCGAGCAAGACGGTGTTGGTTTCCATGGTGTCAGGACCTCCCCTCAGCAATAGTCATCTGGGGCGAACTGGTCTGAGCAGCGGCGGTCACGGTCTTCTCGGCAGTGCGCCGCGAACCCTCTTCTTGATGCAACGCGTTGGCAAGGAAGCTGGTTGTGAGCAGCGTGAAGACAAGCGCCTGCACGAACGCCGGTATCAGTCCGAGGGCGTGAAGGATGAGCGGGATGCCCCACGGCACGACGAGGATCACGAGCGCAACGGTCATGTACTCCCCGGCGATGTTGCCGAAGAGTCGCAATGAGAGCGACATGACGTCGGTGATCTCGGAGACGAACTGCAGCGGGTTGGGCCACACGAGGTGTATGAGCGTCTTGCCCGTGCCCTTGATCGCTGCCGAGATGAAAAGCGTCCCGAGTACCGCACACAGCGCGAGCCCGAGTGTCACCGAGAAGTGGGACGTGGGCGGCCGGTTCACGATCGGAATCGGGATCGTCGCCATGAGGTTGCTCACGATGATGAACAGGAAGAACGTCGCGAGGAACGGTGTTACGAGGCGCATGATGCGGTCGTGCTTGTCGCCGTGCGCAACGCCGCGGGCCTTGCCGACGAAGAAGGAGAGAATCGACTCGCCCACGTTCTGCCGGCCCCCTGGCGACGTTGCCGAGAGCTCGCCGCGCGACAGCCACGCGCCCACGCCCACGAGTACTCCTGCCGCCACGAGCGAGTTCACGATGACAATCACGTCCCAGTAGTTGAGAGGTTTCATCACCTCTCACCGCCCTTCTTTCGGATGACGCATCATCTGGGACCCAGCCACGATGCTGCCCACAACCACAAGCGTCAGGTCGAAGGTGAGCGCGCCAGCCACGGTCCCGACGAAACCCATGATTCGCGGGACGAAGACGGAGACAACGAGCAGGCCAGCCTTCACGATGAGGCGGCCTGCGAGCATGACGGTCGGCGCGACCGGATCGATTCGCCCCGCCGCAAGTTCTCTGCGCGCACGAGCGGTCGCCGCGCGAACCAAGATGACGTCGGCTCCCACCGTCAGGAGGCAGCCGAGCGAGAACGCGAAGCTGTGCAACACGCCGCCGCCGACAAGTGCAATGAGCACCCCGATAGCGAGCGCCCACACCGTCATCTCATCGAGGAAGTCCCATGAGAATCCGAAGACGGACTCGTTGTGCATGACTGCCCCCCTCCGCCGCTCAGAAGTCGTCGCGGAGGCGCAGCATGTCGCGGACTGCGAGCACGAGTGCGAGGAGCAGTCCGACGCCGATGCCGTATGGGAAGGAGTGGATTCCCGTGTCGACCAGCCAGCCCAGTAACGCGCCAGCGGCCAGGTAGGCGGGAATCAGAGACCAGACTGCGATGACCTTCAGGAATTCGCGCGGGATCAAGTCTGGTTGCCGGTGCGAATCCGGGGTGGGATTCGCAGGACCGTGCACAGTAGTAGGTGACATGAGCGCCGTCCCCTCGACTGCGGGGTCGCGCGGCTCCGTTGTTCACACAGTTTGAACGACCGGCATCGTTCCGAAGCGGGGTCGTGGGCCTCGTGGCTTGGACCACCTGGTACGTTTTCGCTATTCCCGAAACCCGTCCATTCCAACGCGAATCATCCTTTTGGGGGATGGCCCTCGGCCAGAGTAGTGAGGCCCGCAAAGCATCGAACATATGTTCGACAGCCATGCGCCGAGCGTGCTACGCTCACGTCGCCACTACATCGAACAGGAGCTCGCATCATGGACGCCGAGAACCCCTCTACTGCGAGCGTGACCGAGACGCCCGACGCGGCCTTTGCCGACGCGCTGCTCGTACGCCTCAACCCCGAGCAACGTGCTGCCGCCGCGCATGGTGACGGCCCGCTCCTTGTCGTCGCCGGTGCCGGCACGGGCAAGACCGCTACCCTCGCCCACCGCGTCGCACACCTTATCGCGCGCGGCGCGGACCCAGGTCGCGTCTTGCTGCTGACATTCACCCGCCGCGCCGCCGGAGAGATGATCCGGCGCGTCGACGGGATCCTGCGCGGCAGCGCCGAGAACGGCGGGCCAGAGCTCTCGGGCGCACGCGTATGGGGCGGCACCTTCCATGCCGTCGCAGCGCGCCTCGTGCGCATACACGCGCGGGACATCGGTATGGAGCCGGACTTCACGATCCTCGATCGCGGCGACTCCGAGGACCTCATGCACCTCGCCCGCACCGAGCTCGGCTTGGGCCGCAACGGTTCGCGCTTTCCGCAGAAGTCCACGTGCCTCGACATCTACTCGCGGTGCGTGAATGCGCAGCTGCCCATACACGACGTGCTCGCAGCCTCGTTCCCGTGGTGTCGCAAGGCGGAGGACGAACTCAAGCAACTGTTCGCGCGCTACACCGACATGAAGGAACAGCAACAGGTTCTCGACTACGACGACCTGCTGCTCTTCTGGCACGGGCTTCTCGGCGATCCGGACGCGGGCGACCGTGTCCGCGAGCGCTTCGATCACGTACTCGTCGACGAGTACCAAGATACGAATGCCTTGCAGGCCGATATCGTCTCGCGCCTGCGTCCCGACGGGACCGGCGTGACGTGTGTGGGCGACGACGCGCAGGCGATCTACAGCTTCCGTGCGGCCACCGTGCGAAACATCCTCGACTTCGAGCTGCGCTTCCCCGGCGCCCAAATCGCGACCCTCACTCGCAACTACCGCTCGACCAGCCCGATCCTCTCGGCGACGAACGCGATCATCGCCGAGGCATCGGAACGCCGCGAGAAGAACCTGTGGACCGAGCGCGAGGGCGGCGGACGGCCGTCGCTCGTCACCTGCCGAGACGAACCCGAGCAGACGATGTGGCTGTGCGACCGGATTCTCGACCACCGCGAGCAGGGCACGCTCCTCAAGCACCAGTGCGTGCTGTTCCGCGCCCAGCACCACTCCATGGCACTCGAGATGGAGCTCTCGCGTCGCAACATCCCGTTCCACAAGTACGGCGGGCTGCGCTTCGTCGAGATGGCGCACGTCAAGGACCTCGTGAGCTTCCTGCGCCTCGCCGAGAACCCCAAGGACGCGATGGCGGGTCTGCGCGTGCTCGGCCTGGTGCCCGGAATCGGCCCTCGGACGGCGTCCACGCTCATGACCGCACTCGCAGAGAGCGGCGGCGACTTCGAGGCATGGGTCGGCGCCGACGTGCCGGAGGCCGCACGCGAGCTGTGGCCCGGAATCGTCTCCCTCGTGCGTGCGCTCGCCAGCGCCGGTCCGGGCGAGGTTCCCGCGCAAGTGCACGCCGTGCACGAAGTATACGCGCCGCTCCTCGAGCGCCGCTACGACAACGTGGACGCGCGTTTGCGCGATCTCGAACAGATCGAGTCGCTCGCATCGCGCGCGACCGACCGCTCTCACTTCCTCTCAGAACTCGCGCTCGATCCGCCCGCGTACACGCAGGACCTCGCCGGCCCTCCGGTGCTCGACGAGGACTACCTCATCCTGTCGACCATGCACTCTGCAAAGGGACTCGAGTTCGACTGCGTGTACGTGATCCACGCCGCCGACGGCAACATCCCGAGCGACATGGCCACGGGCTCGCCCGAGGAGATCGAGGAAGAGCGCCGGCTCTTCTACGTCGCCTGCACGCGAGCGAAGAACCACCTCTACGTGACGCACCCGCTGCGCTACTACACCCAACCGTGGGGCAAGTCGGACACGCACGGTTATGCACAGCGCTCGCGCTTCGTGACCGAGGGCGTCCTGCCGCACTTCGTCGAGGTACTTGCGTCGCCGGAGACCACCGCCGATGACGACGCTCCCGCACCACGCACTACGAGCGCATCGATTCGGGCGGGAGTACGGGGGTTGTGGAGCTAGGCGTCAAGCATCCAAGAGCTACGCCGACGTCCAGAACACCGAAGGACGTCTTCCCGCAAGGAGGACCAGCGCCACGACGGGACCGGACAGCATCACCATCCGGTAGGCGATCACAAGCGTTCCGCTGCGTGCACCGTTGATGTCGATTGCGCCCAACACCAGCGCCTGCCAACCAGTCGCGAAGGCTATGACGTCGAACGCGAGCATGAATGCAAGCAGGCCGAGCACGTAGCGCATCTTGCGCCGCGGTGGCGCCCCAACAGCCGCAGCCATCATGCTCAACGCAGGCGTGGCAGTCAGGAGCGTTGGCATGAGTCCCTGCAGGAACGCCGAGGACGTCCGCCCGCCAACAAGCAGCAGGGGGCCGCACAACACCAGCGACACGGCGACGCTCACGCCGATGAAGAACAGAATATGGCTGCTACGCGGTTCGTTTGGCAATTGAAAGCGCCGCCATCCACATCAGCATCACGACAAAGACCATGCCGAACTCGAAGAGGTAGTCATGCAAGAGGTAGAACCACTTGTCCGCGACTACCTCGGAAGCCCACGCAACGCCGACAAGACGGACCACGTTGACCACTTGAAGCACCACAGTGCCCGCGGCGAGCGCGAGCAGCCGTGTCTTCCAGGCAATCGGGTAGGCGAGTACGAGTGCGCCATAGATGGCCAGCAAGGTCACGGCAGTGCACTGTGGATCGACCGTAAGATTGGCTGACGGCAGGCAGATGACATTCCCCTCCACGATCGCGTCGACCCCGACGAGCCGGGAGCACGCACCGGCCGTGGCAGCAACGGCACCTGTGATCGGTCGCCACCCCGACCACCCGCCGCTGAACGACACAACCGACAGGAATGCGGTGTGAATCACCACGAAGATAACCGCCACTCGACGCACGGAGTTGCGCGGCAACGCCGCGCCGAGTCTCGCGACGAGGTTCGGGGGCCGTTTCGCTGATCGCCGGACCGCCACTGCTACTCCGTGGGAGCCGCGACGGGCGCTCTCGCGGCGTCTGCTTGATTGCCTGCTATGGGCACCGAACGCCTATAGTGCGGAACGCCGGCCAGCGGAATCATCGATGAGCCGCTTCGCTCCCATTCCCAACGACGAGTCGCCGCAACGGCTCAAACGCGACGATGCAGCCGATTCCGATGACTGCAGCGAGCGTCTGGCTCCACGTCGAAGACGCAGGGGTGGTGACGGTGGGGAGCACCTCGTCTTGGTACGTAACCACGAGTTCTGGGCCGTTGACCTCTGTTCGACCTCGGTACAAGTGAGTCAGAAGTGCGGGACTCTCGTCCCAATCCCCGCGCATCAGGAAGCCCTCGTTCGGGTAGTAGCCGCTCCTCATCCGGTCGACAGTCAGCGCATCCAGATCCAGCTCAAACCACGTTGGGTATGCAGCAGGGGCAACAACTTGAGCCAGGGGATCCGGCGCAATGTCATCCAGACCCATCGCACCCGGCATCTGCCATACGCTCCCCGAGGCGGCGTTGTTCCACGTTGCCTGGGTCTCACTCCAGGCGCGCTTCACACGGTAGACCTGCACCGCGCCAGTGGGAGATGCGTAGCCGTCGTAGTAGTAGACTCGCAGCTTCGCGCCGACGATCTTGCTCGGGATGCCGCTCAGGTCAAACCTGAGCAGGGTTCGGTACTTGTCGGCACCGACGATTCCCAGACCGACGTAGCCTGCGGCGTCGTAGTTCGTGTTCGGCCCGGCGTTGCTGATGAACGTGTCTACTGTGCACGTCAGCGTCGTCTCGACGGCGAAGACGGGCGCCGCCGATAGAGCCAGGAGAGCGGACGCACACAGGACCATCGCTAGCGCCTTCTTTGCAGGTCCTAGGCACCGTACTGGTCGTCGCACTTCAATAGAGCGCATGGTCCCCCCTTGCACTCGAGCAGCCCCTCCCCAAGCACTGTACCGCGATTCCGCCGGCAGCTGAAGCCTTCATCCTCGGCGATCTTCACCGTACGAGCGGCAGGTCTACGGCTCGATGATGACCTTCACGCTCTCTCCCGCGCCGGCGACGAGGCCGAAGGCCTCTGCGGCACGCTCGAGCGGTAGCCGGTGCGTCACTAGGTCGTCGACACGCACGCGCCCGGTGCCGATGAGATCCATCGCCATCGCGAGATCGGCCGGGGAGGCGCCATAGGCCGTCCGGACGATGACTTCTCGGCGCCAGAGCTCGTTGAGGGGCATGGGGTGGTCCTGCCCTGGGGCGGGCACTGCGAAGACGACGAACGTCGCACCATTGTCGAGGCACGCGAGGCCCTGATCGATCGCGCTCGGTGCACCCGTGCCGAGAATGACGAGATCCGCGAGGTTTCCGTCGTTGGCCGCGCGCAGAAGCTCCGGAAGCCCCTCACCCGCCGCAATCGCGTCGAACGCCTCGGTGGCGCCGCTTCTGCGAGCCCAGTCCAGCCGGTACGGCGAGACATCGGTCGCGAACACTCTGCCTGCGCCGAGCGCGAGCGCGAGGCGGATGTGGAGCAGGCCGCTGATGCCACTACCCATCACGAGCACCGTCGAGCCGGGGCGCACTCCAGCGCGGACCTGAGCGCGCACCACGCACCCCAGCGGCTCGACGAAGGAGCCCTCTTCGTAGCTCATCGAATCGGGCATGCGCAGGATCCCGCGGTCGGTCTGCAACGCGGGTACCCGGACGAACTCGCTGAACCCGCCCGGATCGAAGTTGGTGGTGTGCAGCGTGTGGCACGCGGTGTGGTTGCCGGTCAGACAGTAGCGGCACGTATTGCAGGGCACGTGGTGCGACACGACTACGCGGTCGCCCACGGCGACGTTCGTCACGCCCTCCCCGACCTCGACGATATCGCCCGCGACCTCATGGCCGAGCACGATCGGCGCCTTGGGGACTCGATACCACTCGAGCACGTCGGAACCGCACACACCGCTCGCCTTGATGCGCACGAGCGCCTCACCCGGCCCGATCGCCGGCACAGGCCGCTCCTCGACGCGAATGTCGGAGTTGTTGTAGTAGACAGCGACGCGCATCGTATCGGTCATCTGAGCTGCCTAGATCTTGCGGGTGTCGTCGGCGTTGACGGCGCTGCCTACGCCGGGACCGGTGACGCCGGTGGCAGCCTTCTCATCCATGTAGATCGCGAAGGCATCGTCAACCGAGATGTTCTCGTGCACGACGGCATTCACGGCCTTGATCATGCCGAGCGGCGAGTCGCTCTGGAAGATGTTGCGGCCCATATCGACGCCCGCGGCGCCGCCCTCAATCGCCTTGAACGTCATCTCGAGCGCTTCGCGCTCCGGCAGCTTCTTGCCGCCTGCCATGACGATCGGCACGGGGCACGTGCTCGTGATCCGTTCGAAGTCCTCGCAGTAGTACGTCTTCACGATGTGGCCGCCCGTCTCGGCGATGATGCGGCTGGCCAGCGCGAGGTAGCGTGCGTCGCGGACCATGTCCTTGCCGACAGCGGTGACGCCGATGACTGGGATGCCGTAGCGCTCGCCCTCGTTGACCAGCTTGCCAAGGTTCGCGATCGTCTGCGCCTGGTGCGGCGCGCCGATAAAGACCTGGCACGCCATACCCGCGGCGTTCAGCCGGATGCACTCCTCGGCGTCGACGAGGATCGTCTCGTTGGAGAGGTCGTCCTCAAGGATGCTGCTGCCGCCTGAGACCCGCAGCACGATCGGTGTGTCGATCGAGCTCGGGATGTCGTTGCGCAGTACACCCCGCGTGAGCATGAGCGTGTCCGCGTACGGCGCAAGCGGCACGATGGACTCGCTGCAGCGTTCGAGGCCAGTGGTCGGGCCCAGGAAGTAGCCGTGGTCGACCGCAAGCATGACGGTGCGGCCGTCAGCGGGCTTCAGGATGCGTGCGAGGCGATTCTCAAGACCCCAAGACATGGTTTCGTCCTCCTGTGGGTGCTGGATAGGTGACTTCGCGTATCAGGCGCTACGCAGCCGCTCCATGCTATCAGACGGGCACCCCGCTCAGCACTCAGGTTCGGGGCGCTCGCACTCCTGGTACTCGAGCGAGCGGGCGAGTTTGAAGAAGTCGCTATCTCGCTCGATGAAGCGCACTTTGGTCTTCAGAGTGACCGGGTCAATCAATTCCGAGAAGGGCACGTACGTCAGCTGCAACTGCCGCTCGACGCTCACCATCACACCCGAGAGCCCCTCATCCACCAGCGCGCGACACGCGCCGACGCCGAGCTGCGTGGCGAGCAGCACGTCGAACGCGTTGGGCTCGGCGCAACGAACCTCGTAGCCGACCTGCTTGCTGCGTACCTTCATCGCGCCACCGGTGAGTGCCGCGTACTTGTCCTCCACCATCTCGGCGAGTGCCCGCCCGATCTGCACCGATCCGAGAACCACGTTGCCGTGCTCGTCCGTGGTGTGCGGGCGCTGCTCGTCGGGGAGCTTATCGGCAAGGCCCTCGGCGATGCAGACAACACCGTACTCGCGCCCGTCAGCTGCACGCGCGCGCATGAGTTGGGCAATCTCATCGGCGGCCTGCTCGATGTCGAACACGGGGCCGCAGTCCTCGACAGAGATCATCTTCGTGGCCTCGCCCGCGATGCCGGCGGCGTACGTCAGCCAGCCCGCCTTGCGTCCCATGACCTCGAGCACGTACCACGCACGCGTGGACTTCGCGTCGCCGCCCAGGTTTCGAATCTCCTTGGCCGCGAAGTCCGCAGCGGTCATGAAGCCGAACGTCCAGTCGATGCCGTTGTAGTCATTGTCGATGGTCTTCGGGAGATGGACGATGCGCACCGGGCGCAGGCCCTCGACCGCCTCCTGCATGCGGTAGAGATAGTTCCCGGTCTTGAGCGTGTCGTCGCCGCCGATGGAGACAAGCGCATCGATCTCGAGCTGCCCGAAGGCGCCGAAGACCGCGCGGAGCTTGGCGTTCTTCTCGGCATCGGCGAGATCGTCGAACGAGGTGACAGGCTTGCCCGGGTTCGCGCGGGAGGTGCGTAGCACGATTGCGCCGTCGTTGCGGATGTGCGAAACGTCGTTGCGCTTGAGACACGCGTAGTCGCGGCGTTCCACGAGCGGCGCGTCGGGCGACCACCGCTCGAGGTTCTCGTAGCCGTCGAGGAAGCCGACGACCGAGACACCGGCGTTGAGGAACGAGAGCGTTGCCGCTGAGATGACGGCATTCGCAGCCGGAGCCGGACCTCCCGAGAAGAGCATGCCGACCCGCTTGATAGGTGCAGGAACCATGACGCGAGACCCCCTTGGTGGGTTCTACGGACGCCTAGGTTCTTTCCCCGGCCTACCCCTCGAGCACGCAGAACTCGCCGATTGCCCGCAGCTTGTCGTAGCGTGAGGCGACCAGCGCGTCCGCCGGAACCGGCGCAAGCTCGTCGAGCGCGCCAGCGACCGCACGGCCAACGGTCTCCATGACCGCTGCCTGATCGCGGTGCGCGCCACCGGTGGGTTCGGGCAGCACAGCATCGACAATGCCGAGACCAACGAGGTCTTCGGCGGTCATCTTGAGGCAACTCGCAGCCGACTCGGCCTGTGTGGTGTCTCGGTAGAGGATCTGAGCGCACATCTCGGGACTGATGACCGAGTAG
>Ga0079306_1001484_pt1 | contig 15459 bp, 17 predicted proteins | sample Methanotroph_Enr_FD_79181 | JGI IMG/M metagenome (GOLD analysis project Ga0079306, IMG submission 79181) | Enriched soil microbial communities from Old Woman Creek wetland in Ohio, USA - Methanotroph_Enrichment_5 | ecosystem: Environmental > Terrestrial > Soil > Wetlands | place: USA: Ohio...
GGAGGCGGCCAGCAGCCCCTCGAAGGAGAAGGCCAGCGGGTGGCCGGTGAGGGCGGTCCAGGCCTGGCCCAGGGGGCTGCGCGAGCCCATGGCCACCAGCAGGTAGAAGCCCAGCACCGTGGGAGGCAGCACCAGGGGCAGGCCCACCACGGCCTCCACGAGGAACTTCCAGCGCCGCCGGGTGAAGGCCAGCCAGTAGGCCAGGGGCAGGCCCAGGGCCAGCAGGGCCAGCGTGGTGAGCGCGGCCAGGCGCAGGCTGAGGCGGATCGCCTCCCAGTCCATCAACGGGCGTCCACCACGAAGCCGTAGCGCCTCAGGATGGCGGCGCCCCCGGGGCCCCGGAGGAAGTCGCAGAAGGCCCGGGCCGCGGCGTTGTCCCTGGCGCGGGCCAGGAGGACGGCGCCCTGCTCCAGGGGCGGGTAGGCGTCCAGGGGGACCTCGACGCTCCGTCCCGCCTGGGCCAGGGCAGGGGCCTTGGCCAGGGAGAGGGCCAGGATGCCCACGTCCGCCGCGCCGGATTGCACGAACTGGGCCGTCTGCGAGATGTTCTCGCCGAACACCAGGCGGGGCTTCACGGCGTCCAGCAGGCCCAGCTTCGCCAGCGCAGCCTCCGCCGCCCGGCCGTAGGGCGCGTGGCGGGGATTGGCGATGGCGATCTTCTTCACCGCCGGATCGAGGAGGGCCTTCATGCCGAGGCGCTCCAGGGGGACCGGCGACCCCTTGGGCACCCACAGCACCAGCCGGCCGCGGCTGTAGCGGAAGGCCGAGGCCGCGTCCGCAAGGCCCGCCTGGACCAGCTTCCGGGGGTAGTCCTCGTCGGCGGAAAGGAAGACGTCGAAGGGCGCGCCGTTCACGATCTGCGCGTAGAAGTTCCCGGAGGAGCCGAAGGTTGCGGCCACCTGCACCCCGGGGTGGGCCTGGGCGAAGGCCGCCTTCACGTCCGCCAGGGCGAACTGCAGATCCGCCGCCGCAGCCACGGAGACGGTTCCCTGGGCGCGGAGTCCCACCGCGAGCGCCAAGCCCAACGCGAGGGTGAGGAGGGAACGGCGGCGCGTCATGCGGACTCCCGGGCGCGGCCGGTCGCCGCTATGTTTCAAGAAATAGATCGGATTTCCGGGGCCGTCAACCGGGCACTCCGGTGGCGAGCAGGGCGCCCAGGGGCTTGGCCTCGGCTTCCGCCGCAGATCGGGCGGCGGCTTCCATGGCCCGGTACCGGGCGAGGACCTCGAGGCCCAGGGGGGTGAGGCTGGCACCGCCTCGGTCCGAGCCGCCCCGCTCGGTGGCCACCAGGGGTCCCCGGAAGCAGCGATTCATGGTGCCGACCAGGAGCCAGGCCCGGCGGTAGCTCATCTCCAGCCGACGGCCGGCAGCGGCGATGGAGCCCTCCTCCCGGATGGCCTCCAGAAGATCGGCCTTGCCCGGACCCATGGCGATCTCCTCGCCCAGGTGGATGCGCACCCGGAGGCTCAGGATCGGTGCTGGCATGGTCCCTCCCTGATCTGGCGGGTCTATCATCTCCCGGTCCCGAACCGGAGTAGCCATGGAAGCCAGCCTCCCCAGCATGGTCCTGCGACCCATCGGCTGCATCCACAGCCCCCACCAGGACCCGGAGGCGACACCCATCCAGCCGCGCTTCGCCCGGGGCGTGCGGGGGCGGGTGGAGGTCTTCGAAGCCTACGAGGAAGGCCTGGCGGACCTCGAGGGGTTCTCCCACCTCTTCCTGATCTACGGCCTCCACCGCGCGGACCCGCCGACGCTGACGGTGGTGCCCTTCATGGATGACCGGGTCCGGGGCATCTTCGCCACGCGCCACCCGGCGCGGCCCAATGCACTGGGGTTGAGTCTGGTCCGGCTCGTGGGCCGGGAGGGGCGCTGGCTGGACGTGGAGGGTCTCGACGTGCTGGACGGCACCCCGCTGCTTGACATCAAGCCCTACTACCCGGCCTTCGATGCGCCGGAGGGCGAGGTGCGCGCCGGATGGCTGGAGGCGATCCCGGACGCCGTGGCCGAGCGCCGGGGCCGGCGGAAGGACGCCTCGCGAACCTGAAACGCCCGTGGCCGTGGCGGCATCCAAGGGGACACGGAGGCCTCCCCTTGCTCATCCGCCGTCCCCAGGATCTCCCCTCCTCCGAGATCACGCCGGAGGGCCTCTACCTGGACCGCCGGGCCTTCCTGGGGGGCACGGCCGCGGCCCTGGCCCTGGCCGCCACGGGGATGCCCCTGGGGGCGGCGGATCCGGGCGGCCTGGGGCCCCTGGCCCGCAGCCCCTACAGCACCTCCGAGCGGCCCAACCGCTGGGAGGAGGTGACGGGCTACAACAACTTCTACGAGTTCGGCACGGGCAAGGACGACCCCGCCCGGGAGGCCTGGCGCCTGAAGCCCCGGCCCTGGACCGTGCGGGTGACGGGCGAGTGCCTGAAGCCCCGGACCTTCGGCCTGGAGGATCTGCTGCGCCTGGCCCCTATGGAGGAGCGCATCTACCGCATGCGCTGCGTGGAGGGCTGGAGCATGGTCATCCCCTGGGCGGGCTTCCCCCTGAAGGCCCTGCTGGACCGGGTGGAGCCGAAGTCCACGGCCCGCTACGTGGCCTTCTTCTCCCTGGCCGATCCCGCGCAGGAGCCGGGCGTGCGCCTGCCGGTGCTGGACTGGCCGTACCTGGAGGGCCTGCGGCTGGACGAGGCGAACCATCCGCTCACGCTCCTGGCCTTCGGCGTCTACGGCCGCGTGCTGCCGAACCAGAACGGGGCCCCCCTGCGGCTGGTGGTGCCCTGGAAGTACGGCTTCAAGGGGGCCAAGTCCATCGTGGAGATCCGCCTGGTGCGGGACCAGCCCTGGACCAGCTGGGCCAGGTCCAGCCCCGACGAGTACGGCTTCTACGCCACCGTGAATCCGGCCGTGGACCATCCCCGCTGGAGCCAGGCCACGGAGCGCCGGATCGGCGAGTGGTTCCGCCGGCCCACGCTGATGTTCAACGGGTACGGCGACCAGGTGGCCTCGCTGTACACCGGCCTGGATCTGCGGCGGAATTTCTAGGCGTGGTCAGGCACAGGCCGGACCCAGCGCGCCGCGCGGGCGGCGGTGACGAGAAGGATCGCCGGAAGGCCGATCCACACGGCTTCGGTCCAGAGGGCGCCCAGGAAACGGACCCACAGGCGCCCCGTGAGCGGGATGGGCGAGACGCGGATGGGCTGCCACACGCAGACGTACCGCTCGCCGGAGAAGGGCAGGAAGGCCGCCACGCCGACCCCGCCGAGGGTGCAGGCGTCCAGCAGGCCGTGGGAGAAGGCGGCGGCGAACAGGCAGAGCCAGAGCCTCCGGCTGCGCAGGTGGGAGCGGAGACCCAGCAGCATGGCGGCGCTGGCGATGAGGGCCGCGGCCGCCAGGGAGTGGGTGGCGCCCCGGTGGGTGAGGCAATGGCCGTAGGGCAGGTGCAGGAAGGCCGTGAACCAGTCCAGGTCGGGGGCCAGGGCGCAGGCGGCGGCGAGGGCCCAGGTACGGCGGGGCGCCCGGCCGCCGGTGAAGGCGGCGTTCAGGGCGAGGCCGGCGGCGGCGTGGCCGAGGAGCGAAGGCATGGCTGGTTCCGGGGTGCGGGAGCAGGGAGACATCCGGGCGGCCGTGGCACGGCGCGGGAGGATCCTGGACGGGAACCGCCGGGACATGCGCCACCATCTTGCACTGCAGTCAGCGCAATCCGAAAAGCCCAGAATCCCCGATTATGAAGGCCGGAACCCGGAACGGCAAATCCACGGAGGGCCCATGCGCCGCGTGCTTCCCCACCTCGCCCGATGGCTGCCCCTGTTGCCCCTGCTCCGCCTCGGCTGGGGCCTCCTCCGCCAGGACTTCGCCATCCTCACGGCCAACCCCGTGGAAAAGCTCATCGACACCTGCGGGTGGTGGGCCCTGGCGTGCCTGGCGCTCTCCCTGGCCATGGCGCCGCTCCAGCGCACCACCCGCTGGTCCGGCTGGTCGGCCCTGAAGCGTCCCCTGGGGCTCTGGGCCTTCGCCTACGGCTGCCTCCACCTGCTGATCTACACGGGCCTGGACCTGGGATTCAGCCCCAGGGAGCTGGCGCGCGACCTGGCCAAGCATCCCTTCATCTTCGTGGGCATGGCCACCTGGCTGTGCCTGCTGCCCCTGGCGATCACGAGCACGAAGGGCTGGCAGCGGCGCTTGGGGCGGAACTGGAAACGGCTCCACCGCCTGGCCTACCTCGCCGCGGCCCTGGGGGTGGTGCACTTCGCCTGGAAGGCCAAGGTGGGCTTCCGAGATCCCCGCGTGCTCCTGCTGGCCGTGCCCGTGGCGGCTCTCCTCCTCCTGAGGATTCCCTGGCCGCGCCGCCACCCGGCGCGGGCACAATAGAGGGTTCCGCCGCCGGCGGGCGCCCTCCAGGGGCGGCCCCGGCCCTTCCCCGCAGGATCCATGAACGACGCCATCCCCCAGGCCCGGGTGACCAAGGCCCTCACCCAGGACGGCCACATCCGCCTCTCCTCCCTCGATGCCGCCCCGCTCTGGGACGGCGTGCGGCGGGGACACCCCCATCTGGAGCCGTCGGCCTGCGCCTGCCTCACGGAGCTGCTGGTTTCGGCGGCCCTGCTCCAGAGCCGCACCCTCTTCGCGGAGCGGCTCCAGCTTCTCCTCAAGGGCGGGGGCCGGGCCAAGGCCGTGGTGGCCGACAGCTGGCCCGACGGGACCCTGCGGGGCGTCCTGGACCTCGGCGCCCCCGGGGCGGGAGAATGGATCGCGGGCCCCGGCGTCCTCCAGGTGATGCGCTCCAATGCCGCCGGGCAGCCCTACATCGGGCACCTGCCCCTGGTGGCGGGGGGCATCCAGACCCAGATCGAGCACTACCTCCAGCAATCGGAGCAGGTGCAGGCCAGTGTCACGCTGTGGTGCGACCCGGGCACCGGCGAGGCCGGCGGCCTGCTGGTGGAGCCCCTGCCCGCGTGCCCGCCGGAGCGCCTGGCGCGGCTGGTGCAGGCCATCGAAGGCCTGGAAGTGGTGCCCCTCTGGGAGCGCACGCCGGACTTCCTCGCGGCCTGGGTGGCCCAGGGCCAGGGCACCGAACTCCAGTCCACTTCGGAGCTCTACTACCGCTGCCGCTGCAGTCGCGAGGCCCTGCTGGCCACCCTCCGCACCTTCCCGGAGGACCAGAAGGAGGACCTCTTCCGCGAGCCCGGCCCGGTGGAGGTCCGCTGCGACTACTGCGGCACGATGTACCCCGTCTCCCGCGAGGAGCTCCTCGGGGGGGCCTCCTGATGGCCGGCGGGGTGGCCATCGCGGAGCGGGGGCGACCCCTGGGCTCGCCGTTCTCGGTGTGGCTGGCCTTCCGCGCCGTGCCCTTCCTGGGGGCGGGCCTGATCAAGCTCTGGTCCTACACCCTGCGGGTGAAGCGGGAGGGCTTCGAGCCCGTGGAGGCCCTCGCGGACCGGGACGAGCGCTTCATCCTGGCCTTCTGGCACCGGCGCCTCTTCATGATGCCGCTCGCCTATCCCTTCCGCCGCCGCACCGCCGCCGGCGAGGCCCGGGGCGTGGCCATCCTCTCCAGCGACAGCCGGGACGGCGAGCGCAGCGCCGCGACCTGGCGCTGGTTCGACATCCACGCCGTGCGCGGCACCGCCAGCGAGGACGGGGCGCGGGCCCTGGTGCGCATGATCCAGGCCGTGAAACAGGGATGGGACTTCGGCATCACGCCCGACGGCCCCCGCGGTCCGCTCATGGAACTGAAGCCCGGCACCGTGGCCCTGGCCCGCAAGACCGGCGCCTGGATTGTGCCCGTCAGCCTCGCCTTCGACCGCAGCTTCGAGCTGAAGACCTGGGACCGCATGGTGATCCCGATGCCCTTCGCGACCTGCGTGATCAGGTACGGCGAACCCTTCCGGCTTCCGCCGAAGGGGGACGACGTCCCCGAGACCGCTCGGCTGCAACGAGAGATGGATGATTTGGAACGCTGGGCTGATGCGGTGGCCCGGGAGGCTTTGTGAGCTGGTTCGGCTATCGCCCCAACCTGGGCGACCTCCAGCGCGAGGCCTGGGACAAGGCCCTGCACCACTTTCCGGCAGCAGGAACCTGGTCGGTTACGAGGTGGATTCCGGATGGATTCGTGGTGTTGGATTTAGATGGAACCGAAATTGGGCGACACTTGGCCCCGGAGGCCTCCAGCATGCCGCTATGGGGCGAACGACGTCCCGTCGGCCTCGCTGAAATGGGGTTGGTGATTCCCTATGCCTCGGATGAGGTTCAGCCTGGGATTCAACCCATTCAAATTCCATGGACTCAAATCAGTCCGGCGTTCGGCTCTACGCATTTCAGCCTCGCTGCGGAGGTGATCGTGACCCTCAGGCTGAGCGAAGAGGCCGCTTCCGAGGTTCACGCACGCATCGGGGATTTGCATGGCTGACCTCGCCGTCGTCTCCCTCTCCGGGGGCATGGACTCCTGCGTCACCGCGGCCATCGCCCGGGCCGAGGGCTTCGAGCTGGCCCTGCTCCACGCGGACTACGGCCAGCGCACCCAGGACCGGGAGAAGCAGGCCTTCCGCGAGATCGCAGACTTCTACGACGTTCCCGCTTCCCGGCGACTCATCATCGGCTTCGATTCCCTCAAGGCCATCGGCGGCTCGGCGCTGACGGATCCGTCCATCGCCCTGCCCGAGGGTGATCCCGACCGCGCCGGCGTGCCCGTGAGCTACGTGCCCTTCCGCAACGCGCACCTGCTGGCCACCTGCGTGAGCTGGGCCGAGGTGCTCCGCGCCAGCGCCATCTTCGTGGGCTTCGTGGAGGAGGACAGCAGCGGCTACCCGGACTGCCGCGAGGCCTTCCTCCGCAGCTTCGAGCAGACGGCGAACCTGGGGACGAAGCCCGAGACGCGCCTGGCCTTCCACGCGCCCCTGCTGCACCTGCGCAAGGCGGAGATCGTGAAGAAGGGCCTGGCCCTGGGTGCGCCCCTGCCCCTGAGCTGGTCCTGCTACCAGGGCGAGGACCAGGCCTGCGGCCGCTGCGACTCCTGCGCCCTCCGCCTCCGCGGCTTCAAGGAGGCGGGCGTGGCCGATCCCATTCCGTACGCGTTCATTCCAGAAGGACTTAAAATCTAACCGCAGATGGCGCAGATGCTCGCAGATGAAATAACTGCGAATCCCATCTGCGTCATCTGCGGGTTCAAATTGAGGTTCAAATGGCCGCCAAGAAGACCCCCAAGCCGACGCTCGCGAAGGACCTGCCGAAGTACGTGGTGACGCGCCCCACGGGAGCGCTCGACACCTTCGAGAGCCCCCGGCCGGGGCGGCCCTTCACCATCACCTTCGAGACGGAGGAGTTCACCTGCCTCTGCCCCCTCACGGGCCAGCCGGACTTCGCCAAGCTCCGCATCCAGTACCAGCCCGACCGGCTCTGCGTGGAGTCGAAGTCGCTGAAGCTCTACCTCTGGAGCTTCCGGGACAAGGGCGCCTTCCACGAGGCCGTCACCAACCAGATCCTCGATGACCTGGTGAAGGCCACCCGACCCCAGTGGATGCGCGTGGAAGGCGACTTCCTCATCCGCGGCGGCATCCGCACCCTCGTGGTGGCGGAACACGGGACGAAGCAGTAGGCCCATGAAAGCCGTCATCGCCCTCGGCTCGAACCTCGGCGACCGCCGAGCGCACCTCGATGCGGGGCTGGCGGCGCTGCAGACCCTGGGGACGGTGGTGCCCTCGCCCCTGGTGATGGAGACGCCGGACGAGTCGGGCCGCGGGCCGGCCTACCTGAACACCGTGGCCATCCTGGTGACGGAGGAGGCCGATCCCCGGCGCCTGCTGGAGGCCCTGCTGCGCCTGGAGCTGGCCCAGGGCCGGGACCGCACCGCGGGCCGGAACGCGCCGCGCACCCTGGACCTGGACCTCATCACCACGGACGGCCCGCCGGGACGCTGGACCTGGCCCACGCCGGAGGATCTGGCGGCCCTCGGTCCTGAGCTGACGCTGAAGCTGCCCCATCCCCGCGCCTTCAGCCGGCCCTTCGTCCTCGAACCCTGGCGTGCCCTGTCCGATCCCGGCGCCTGCGGCGGCGTCATCCCCAGGAACTAACCACGAAGACGGAAAGACCACGAAGAAAGGGTGTCCTCCCTTCGTGGTCTTGGTGGTCTTCGTGGTGAGGTGAATCTTTGAGGTTTATCTACTTCGTCCAGCGCTCGATCCAGCCCAGCACGGTCTCGTGCCACAGCTTGGAGTTGGCGGGCTTGAGGACGAAGTGGCCCTCGCTGGGGAAGTAGAGCAGCTCGCTGGGGATGCCGCGCAGCTGGTGGGCCTGGAAGTTCTGGATGCCCTCTTCGATGGGCACGCGGAAGTCCTGCTCGCCCTGGACGACCAGCATGGGCTTCTTAAAGTGGGCGGCGGCCAGATGGGGGCTGGCGCTCTCGTAGAGCTTGCGGTTCTGCCAGGGCCAGCCCTTGTTCTCCCAGCGGGGGAACCACAGCTCCTCGGTGGTGGTGGTCATGGAGTCGAGGTTGTAGACGCCGTCGTGGCTCACGAAGCAGGCGAAGCGGTCGGCGTAGTGCCCGGCGATCCAGTTGATGGCGTAGCCGCCGTAGCTGGCGCCGGCGGCGGCGACGCGCTTGGGATCCACGTTGGGGAAGCGCTTGAGGGCGGCGTCGAGGCCGTTCATGAGGTCGCCCATGACTGCGCCGTTCCAGTCGCCGCTGATCTCATTGCAGAAGGCCTGGCCGCGGCCCGTGGAGCCGCGGGGGTTCACCATCACGGTGACGAAGCCCTGGCCGGCGTTGGCCCACACTTCGGGGTTCCAGCGGTAGCTCCACACATCGTCCCACTGGCCCTGGGGCCCGCCGTGGATGAGGAAGGCCATGGGGTAGGTCCGCTTCGGATCGAAGCCCACGGGTTTCACCACCAGGGCCTGGACCCGGGGCGCCTTCCCGTCCTTGCCGGCCGCGCCGGTGAACCAGAAGCTCTCGGCCCGGTTCAGGCCCAGCTCCTTGGCCAGGGCCTCGTTGTGGTGGCTCACGCGGGTCCTGGCGCCGGTGCCGAGATCCACGGTGTAGACATCGGGTGGCGTGGCGGTGTCGCTGAGGGCCGCCAGCACATGGGTGCCGTCGAGGGGCTGGAAGGTGGCGACAGCCAGGCCGTGGGTGAGCTGGGCCACCTTGCCCGTGGCCCAATCCCAGCGGAACAGCTCGACCTGTCCCTCGTGGTCGGCGCTGAAGAGGACGCCGTTCGCCACCAGGTGGTACTCGCCCGCGCTGAGATCCGTGTCCCGGGTGGTCTTCACGACCTTCTGGGCGGCGCGGTCATAGGCCCAGAGCTCGAACTTGTCGGACTCGTGGCCTGGCACCCGCTGGGCCCGCCAGAAGAGGAAGCGGCCGTCCGCCGAGTACCGGGGCGTGCTGTCCTGGGCCGCGTTGAAGGCGGAGAGGTTCGCGGGCTTCCCGCCCCCGAGGCCCACCTCGAAGATGTCCCCGTTGGTGCTGGTGGCGGTGTCCTGGGCGGGATTGGCGGCGAAGGCCAGGTGCCGGGAATCCGGGGCCCAGGCGAAGTCGTCGCCGGAGGCGAAATCAAAGGGGGTGGGCACGTCGTAGGGCAGGCCCGCGGTCACGTCGCGCGGCGCCGCCGAGCCGTCGCTGGGCACGACGAACAGGTGGGTGCGCTGCATGGGGTCCTTCCACTCGGTCCAGTGGCGGAACATCAGGTTCTTGATGAGGCGGCCGTCGGCCTTCCGCGCCTCCTGGGCCTTCAGGTAGGCCGCGTTCTCCGCCGGGTCGCCGCTGGGCACGGTGGTGGAGAGGAAGGCGATCCACTGGCCGTCGGGGCTCCAGCGGGCGGTGGAGGCGCCGCCGGCCAGGGTGGTGAGCTGCCGGGACTTCATGGAACCGAGATCCACGATCCAGAGCTGGCCGCCCTGCTGGTAGCAGAGGCTGGCGCCATCGGGGCTGAAGCGGGGGCGGGACTGGCTGCCCGGGCCCAGGTCCAGGGCCTTCGGCCCGGCGCCGGGGGTCTCGAGCCAGACGCGGGTGGTGACGGTGTTGGCCGCCAGGTCCACGGTGCCCACCTGCCAGGCGAAGGCGCCCCGGCCGGAGCGCTGGGGATCGGCCACGCGGGCCACCTTGAACATGTCGTCGATCTGCATGGGCCGGGCGGCCAGCAGGGCCATGGAGGCCGTGAGGAGAAGGGCGGTGCGCATGGGTGCCTCGGAGTGGAATCGGGTCATACAGGGGTGGCCGGGCGGGTCCCCCCGTTCATGTCAGATGCGGTGTCCCGGCTTGGCCGGGAAACCGCGTGGGGGTGCACAGGGGGGGGACATCGCGAGCCGAAGGTGAGCAGGCGGTCCCCCCACGTTCAAGTCAATACTCGGCCAGCAGGTAGCGCGCGATGACGGTGCGCTGGATCTCGCTGGTGCCTTCGCCGATGGTGCAGAGCTTCACGTCCCGGTAGTACTTCTCCACCGGGTAGTCCTTGACGTAGCCATAGCCGCCGAGGATCTGCACGGCCTCGTCGGCCACGCGGCAGGCCACCTCGGAGCTGTAGAGCTTGGCCATGCTGGCGGCCTTGGCGTAGGGCAGGCCCTGGTCCTTCAGGCCGGCGGCGCGGTACACCAGCAGGCGGGCCGCCTCGATCTGGGTGCCCATGTCCGCCAGCTTGAACTGGATGCCCTGGTGCCCGGCGAGGGGCTGACCGAAGGTGTGGCGGATCTTGCTGTAGCGGAGGGCCTCCTCGAAGGCCCCCTGGGCCATCCCGAGCCCCAGGGCTGCGATGCTGATGCGCCCGCCATCCAGGGTCTTCATGGCCTGCCTGAAGCCCACGCCATCGTCGCCCAGCAGGTTGGCCACGGGCACCTTCACGTCCTCCAGGATCAGCTCGGAGGTGTCGCTGGCGCGGAGCCCCAGCTTGTTCTCCTGCTTGCCGGCCCGGAAGCCGTTCATACCCTTCTCGAGGATGAAGGCGCTGATGCCGTCGGCGCTGCTGCGGCCATCCATGGCGGGGCGGGTGCGGGCCATCACCACGGCGATGTCGCCCACGGTGCCGTGGGTGATGAAGGTCTTGGTGCCGTTCAGGACGTAGTGGGAGCCTTCCTTCTTCGCGGTGGTGCGCAGGGAGCCCGCGTCGCTGCCCGATCCGGGCTCCGTGAGCCCCCAGGCGCCGATGGCCTGCCCGCTGGCCAGGGGCTTGAGGTACTTCTGCTTCTGGGCCTCGCTGCCCATGGCGAAGATGTGGTTGCTGCACAGGCTGTTGTGGGCGGCCACGGTGATGCCCACGGAGCCGTCCACCCGGGAGAGCTCCTCCACCACCACGGCGTATTCGGCATAGCCCATGCCGGCGCCGCCGTACTCCTCGGGGAAGATCACGCCCATCATCCCCATGGCGCCCAGCTGCTTCACCACCTCCATGGGGAAGGTCTTGGCCTCGTCCCAGGTCATGACATGGGGCCGGATCTCCTTCTCGGCGAACCTGCGCACTTCCTGGCGCAGGGCCTCGACGTGCTCGGGGAGCGTGACATCCATGGGGAACCTCTCGTCAGCGGAAGGTTTCGACGTTCATGGCCGCGAGGGTCCGGGGGGCCGGCGCCTGCAGCTTCTTCTGGAGCAGTTCATCGGCCTGGGGCATCAGCTCCAGGGCCCTCTGGACCACGGGGTCCGTCTCGCACTGCAGCTTGAAGCCGGCCTCCACCCCGTAGGCCACGTTCTGCATCTCGATGGAGAGCTGCTCCTTCATGGCCTCGCGGTTGGCCTCCCAGTCCTTGTCGGTGCAGGGAAGCTTCTGTTCCAGGACCCAGGTCTTGAACCTGTCCAGCACCACGTCATCGGCGTGCTGACCGGGCTGGATGCCGAAGCGCTCCTTCTCCTGCACGGCGAAGCGGAAGAAGGCGGAGTAGCGGTAGCGGAGGTTGAGCAGGTACTCGGTGGCCTTGGAGGGGGTGACGACGACATCGGGGTTGATGCCGCCCCCGCCGTACACCACCCGGCCCAGATCCGTCTTGTAGGCGGGACCCTGGGGCTTGGTGTCCTTGTCGTCGTCAGGGTTGTAGTAGTCGTCCAGGCCGTGGGAGTAGTCCCGCTGGATGCAGCGGCCCGAGGGGGTGTAGTAGCGGGCGGTGGTGAGCGCCAGGCCCCGGGAGCGGTTGATGGTGAGCACGCTCTGGACCAGGCCCTTGCCCCAGCTGGTCTGCCCCACCACCAGGCCGCGGTCGTGGTCCTGCACGGCGCCGGTGACGATCTCGCTGGCGCTGGCGGTGCCGCGGTTGATGAGGATGACCAGGGGATAGGGATCGAAGCTGGCGCCCTTGGTGGTCCGCGTCTGGCTCTCCTCGCGGCCGTCCCGTCCCTTCTGGCTGACGATGAGCTGGTCGGGCCCCAGGAGCTGGCGGCAGATGCCGATGGCCGCGTCCAGCACCCCGCCGCCGTTGCTGCGGAGGTCGAGGACGAGCTGCTTCATGCCCTGCTTCTTCAGGGTGGCCACGGCCCGCTCGAACTCGTCGGAGGTGGTCTCGCCGAAGTCCTTCACGACGATGAGACCCGTGGTGGGGTTCAACATGAAGCTGTAGTAGACGCTGTTGGTGGGCACCTCGGCCCGGGGGATGGAGAAGCGGATCAGGCCGGGCATGCCGGTGCGCTGGACCGCGATCTCCACGATCGTGCCCTTCTCGCCCCGGAGCTTCTGGAGCGCGGCGTTGGAGCTCATGCCCTCGGTGCTGGCACCATCGATCTCCTTGATGATGTCGCCGGAGCGGACGCCCAGGCGCTCGGCCGGGCCGCCCTTCATGGGGCTGATGATGGCGATGCCCTGCTCGTGCTGCTGGATGATGGCGCCGATGCCGAAGAAGGAGCCCTTCTGCTCCTCGCGGAGCATCCGGAACTCGCTCTCGTCCATGTAGTTCGAATGGGGGTCCAGGGTGTGCAGCATGCCCTGGATGGTGGCGTGGGTGAGCTGCTTGGAGGTGGGTGCCTCCGGGCTCTCCTTCTCCACGATGTCCATCACCTCGGTGAGGGTGTCCAGGCTCTTCTGCTTGGCGCTTTCGGCGCCATTGCGGGCGAGCAGCGGGCCGGTCACGGCCACCGTGGCCAGCATCACCAGCCACATCCAGTTCCGTTTGACGAAGCGGGCCATGCGGCTCCCCCGGGGCGAACGCCTCCCTCCAGCATACGACCGGACCGGAAAGGGGGCGATGCCCGGGAAATCCTTAGAAGCCCTGGAGAATCCGCTGGGCCACGGGGGCCATCCGTTCCTTCCGGGCCCGGGTGGCGTGGATGATGCTCTCGAAGGTCCGGTAGGCCGTCTCGAGGTCGTCGTTGACCACGAGGTAGTCATAGGCGTGGTACAGCTCCAGCTCGTGCCGGGCATGCTTCAGGCGGATGGCCACCTGCTCGTCAGAGTCCTTGCCCCGCCCGCGCAGGCGCTGCTCCAGCGCCGCGGCCGAGGGGGGCAGGATGAAGATCATCTGGGCGTCGGGGATGGCCCGGCGCAGGTTGAGGGCGCCCGTGGTCTCGATGTCCAGCAGGATGTCCACCCCGCTGGCGAGTTGCCCCTCCAGCCAGGCGCGGCCAGTGCCGTAGCGCTGGCCATAGACCTGCACCCACTCCACGAAGCCGCCCTCGCGCACCATGGCGTCGAAGCCGGCGTCGTCCACGAAGAAGTAGTCCCGGCCGTCCACCTCCCCGGGCCGGGGCTTCCGGGTGGTGAAGGAGATGGAGAATCGCAGGTCCGGCACCGAGGCCACCAGCCGCTGCACCAGCGTGGACTTGCCCGCCCCGGACGGCGCGGACACGACGAAGACGTTGCCGGGGTGGTCGAGCAAGGGAATCCTCCAGCCTCCACTCTAGCGGATCGGGCTCCCGGCCTCTCCCGGGGCGGTGCGTTGCGGGGTCCCCGATCCTGCCGTATCGTGTCCCGGCACACATCCCTGTTCCGACTTCAACCTGGTGCTCGCCGTCCCCGGAGGAGGGTCCATGGCCAAGAATCTCGTGTTCTGCGCGGACGGAACCTGGAACGGCCCCGGCGAGGCGGAGCGGGGCCTCCGGTCCGGCAGCCCCACCAACGTCTTCAAGCTCTTCGGGAATCTGGAGGGCACCGACTCTCCGGACTCCCTCCGCTTCGCCGACGAGCAGGAGCGCCAGGCCATGGATGCGGCCGGGCAGACGGTCCAGGTGGCCAAGTACCTCCATGGCGTGGGGGATTCGGAGAACCCGCTGGTGAAGTTCCTCGGGGGCGCGTTCGGCGCGGGCCTCATCGCCCGGGTGGTCCGGGGCTACACGTTCCTCTCCCGCCGGTACGCCCCCGGGGATGCGATCTACCTGGTGGGCTTCAGCCGCGGCGCCTACACCGCCCGGGCCCTGGCCGGGCTGGTGGCGAGGCAGGGCCTGATGGACGCGGCGAAGCTCGATCTGGCGGACAAGGAGGCGGCCTACCGCTGGGGGTCGGCCGTGTGGTACCGGCACCAGCGGTCCCTGCGGGGCGGCTTCCTCGGCCGGCTGGAATCCTTCGTGGCGGACCTGCCCGGCTTCTTCAACCAGCCTCCGGCCGCGGACCGGATGCTCGACGTCCCGATCCGGGCCGTGGCCGTGTGGGACACGGTGGGCGCCATGGGCATCCCGGCCTTCGCGGCGGATCACGACCGCCTGGACCAGTTCCGCTTCGCGGACACCCGGCTGAGCCCCAAGGTGGCCTGCGGGATCCACGCCGTCTCCGTGGACGAGGCCCGCCAGGACTTCGATCCCACGTTCTGGGATCCGGACCCCCGGATCGTCCAGGCCCTCTTCCCCGGGGCCCACGCCGATGTGGGGGGCGGGTATCCGGCGGGGGCAGAGAGCGGCCTGTCCGACGGGGCGCTGGCCTGGATGCAGGACCAGCTCGCGGGCCAGGGCCTCCGTTTCGCGGCGCTCCCGGCCTGGGTGCCGGCCCCTGCGGCCACGGGCACGGCCCACCGGCCCTGGGCCCACTTCCCCTGGGTCCACCTGCCCGAGGGGCCACGGTCCTTCCCGGCGGGCCTGCGGCTCCACCGGTCCGTCCTCGATCGCATGGCCTGCGCGTCCGTGGTGCCGGAACCGGGGATGGCCGCGGAGGCCTACGCCCCGGCCAACCTCGGGGCCTACGTGGCCGGGGGCGCGGCGAAGCCCGGCGTGGTCATGGCGTGACGGCGGGGACCGGCCACCCCGCCCGCACGTCCACCTTGTTGTCGTAGAAGGTGCTGCCCCCGCCGCGGTCCGTGAGGCGCTGGGAGGTGAGGGCGTTCACGGTGCGGTCGCCCGGCGCGAAGCGACGCCACCATACGCCCTCGGCCACGGCGACGCCGGGGGGCACCTTGTCCGTCACCTCCAGGGTGAAGGCCACCTCGCCCAGGCCGTTGAAGGCGGTCACCGGATCGCCGTCCGCCAGGTTCCGGGTGGCGGCCTCGGCGGGGTTCACCCGGAGGGTCATCCGCCCCATGCGCCGCCGCAGGTCCTCCCGCTCGTGGAAGGTGGAGTTGAGGCCCTGCACCGCCGGGGCC
>Ga0079306_1001486_pt1 | contig 15441 bp, 13 predicted proteins | sample Methanotroph_Enr_FD_79181 | JGI IMG/M metagenome (GOLD analysis project Ga0079306, IMG submission 79181) | Enriched soil microbial communities from Old Woman Creek wetland in Ohio, USA - Methanotroph_Enrichment_5 | ecosystem: Environmental > Terrestrial > Soil > Wetlands | place: USA: Ohio...
CAACAACCCGTAGCCTGCAACCCGAAACCTGTAACTCATTTTACATTCATGATTATTGCTATCGATTTTGACGGAACAATAGTAGAACACCGGTTTCCGTCGATAGGACGAACCAGACCTCTTGCATTCAAGGTACTGAAAGCACTTCAGGCAAGAAATCATCAGTTAATTCTTTGGACCTATCGTTCAGGTGCGAAACTCGAAGAAGCAGTTCAGTTTTGCCGTTTACATGGGGTCGAATTTTATGCCGTCAATAAGAACTATCCTGAAGAAGAATGGTATGAAGGTGATAGCCGGAAGATACTGGCCGACATGTATATTGATGACCGTAATTTCGGTGGCATTCCATCCTGGCATGAAATCTTTAAAGCAATATGTCCTGAAGAAGATTTAGATTCCACGCGCGAATCCAAACCATGGTGGAAACGAAGGTAATGGTTTAATAGATTGCCTAGGCGCCGCCATAGTTTGCCTCGCCTCGTTCGCATTCAAGGTTTAGTAGTCGTCATTGTAAAGAAGAAGACGATGCAACGTCCTTGTCTGAACATCCTTAAAATATCGCAACTCACAATTCATAACTTATAACTAAAAGTTCTGAGACCTCATTCTTACTGACTTTCAAAAAATGGAAATACACTAAATGACCCAAGCGGAAAATAATAAACGAATTGCCAGAAACACCTTATTGTTGTATTTTAGAATGATACTAACAATGGTCATATCACTCTATACCGTAAGGATTGTTCTGAATACGCTTGGAGTGGTTGATTATGGTATTTATAATGTTGTCGGTGGAGTTGTAGCTATGTTTTCATTTCTTAGCAGAACAATGGCTTCTGCTTGCCAACGTTTTTTTGCATTCGAAATAGGAAGAAATAATATTCCCCAGTTAAAAAAAACCTTTAGTCTAACCGTTACTATTTTTGCATTAATTTCTGTAATTGTATTAATTCTCGCAGAAACAATAGGATTATGGTTCTTAAATTTCAAAATGAATTTTCCTATTGAACGTATGGGCGCAGCGAATTGGATTTACCAGTTCTCAATTCTAGCCTTTCTTGTTACTGTAATGACAGTTCCATATAACGCTGCAATTATTGCACATGAGAATATGAAAGTCTTTGCCTATGTAAGCATCATAGAGGTAATTCTTAAATTAGTAGTAGTCTATATATTGGTTCTTTTTTCATTCGATAAACTCAAACTATATTCTTGCCTCCTTTTTGCAACAACCGTAATGGTAACAATGACTTACAGAACAATATGCAAACGCAAATATGAAGAATGTCATTTCCATTTTATTTGGGACAAAGGATTATTTAATGAATTAATGAGCTATTCCGGCTGGAATTTATTTGGTGCTGTTTCCACTATATTGAATAGCAATGGAATAAATATCCTGTTAAATATATTTTTCGGACCGGTAGTAAATGCTGCAAGAGGAATAGCCTATCAGGTGAGTTCAACAATCAATCAGTTTGTGTCTAATTTCGTTACGGCCGTAAATCCTCAAATAACCAAATATTACGCAGCCAATGAGAAAGAAAACATGATGAAGTTAGTGTTTCAAAGCAGCAAACTATCCTATTTCTTACTGTTTATACTATCGATGCCGGTCTTGCTGGAAACAAATTTTATTCTAACGCTTTGGTTGAAACAAATACCTGAATATGTGGTGCTTTTTGTGCGATTAGTAATCATGACTGCACTTGTCGATTCACTATCCTTTCCATTAATGACTGCTGCTCTTGCTACCGGAAAGATTAAACGATATCAAATAATTGTAGGAAGTACAATGATGCTAAATTTACCCATATCCTATTTATTTTTGAAACTTGGGGCTCCTCCTCAAGTAACAATGTACATTGCATTGGGAGTTTCAGCAGTATGTCTTTCTCTCCGACTTTCGTTGTTAAGAAAGATGGTAGGATTAGTTGTAAGAGATTATGTAGAAAAAGTATTGATATCTATCTTTTCTGTTTCATTTATAGCGTATATTCTTCCCCTATTCTTTATCTTTAGGTTTGAAGAAAGCTTATTGCGATTCTTATTAATTTCTGTTACAAGTCTTATTGTATCAATTGGAACAATCTATTTAATTGGTATATCTCAAAACGAAAGATTACTTATCAATCGATTTTTGAAAAATAAATTTATAAAGGCATAGTTTTTAACTGAGAATCCCGAATAACCTTTTTAGAGCAATGACTGATTCCCAAATACTATACAATACAGTAATAAAGAATGGATATTGCATTGGTTGTGGTGCATGTGCGAGTATTGACAATTCTCCATTCAAAATAAAAATGGACGAATTCGGAAATTTTATTGCATATTCCAGTGAAGAAGAAATGGCCAGCTCAGAAGTAAAACTATTGGAAGTTTGTCCATTCTCGGGGGAATCAAAAAATGAAGACGAATTAGGAGAAATAATCTTCCCTGATAATCCAAATAGAAATAATAAATTAGGGAAATATATCGCTTGTTATGCAGGATTCGTCAATGATGGCGAATTCAGAGCTAAAGGCAGTTCCGGAGGCATGGGGAAATGGCTTGGATATATTTTATTACAAGAGAATGAAATAGACTATTTTATTCAACTGGTTCCAAATAATTCAAAGAATTCATCAAAACCATTATTCGACTATAAGATTTTCAGTAAAAATGATGATATTATAACAGGATCAAAATCTGCATATTATCCATCGACTTTGACTGAGGTTCTCGATAAGATTAATATTATTGAAGGACGTTATGCAATCACAGGTGTACCTTGTTTCATTAAAGCTTTAAGACTATTGGCAAATGAATCACCTGTATTAAAAGAAAGAATAAAATATACAATAGGAATTGTCTGTGGAGGAATGAAAAGTGCAAATCAGGCAAAAATGATTGGTTGGCAATTGGGAGTACATCCGAATGATTTAACGGCAATTGATTTCAGACGCAAATATAGTGACCGGCCTGCCAGCCAGAAAATTTATCAGGTATGGTCAAAAAATGATAATATTGAACGGTTTGAAAATGCAAATAATTTATTTGGAACCGATTATGGTTCAGGCTTCTTTAAACCTTTAGCCTGTGATTTTTGTGATGATGTGGTGGCAGAGACTGCTGACATCTCATTTGGTGATGCGTGGATACCTAGGTATAGAAATGATCCGAAAGGAACATCATTGATAATTGTCCGAAATGAAAAATTGCTTAATCTCCTTAAAATAAACAATGAAAACAAATCATTATATCTGGATGAAATAACGATTAACGAAGCAATTACTTCACAGGCAGGAGGGTTTAGACATAGACGAGATGCTCTTTCCTACAGAATCGAAAAAAAAGAAGCTGTTGTGGAATGGTATCCCTCCAAAAGGGTAAAAGCGAATGACTATCAGTTATCTAAAAGTCGTAAAAAAATATATGATTTAAGAGAGGAAATCGCATCCCAAAGTCATAGTTCTTTTCTAAGGGCCATAAAAAAGGATGATTTGAATCTATTCTATACAGAAATGAATCCATTGGTAAAAAAATACAAAATTGCTAATGATGGCAGCCTACCAAATCAACTATTAACAAAACTGAGAGGCAGATTGATTCGTATGGTAAATGTATTGAAAGGATCAATAGTTTAACCTGTTTTATATCTTCATTTGTATTAATGAAGATGGCTTTTATAATCTTTATAAATACCTTCTCCAAGAGAAATTCATGATCACATCAAAAGAGGATTACTAATACTGGATGTTGACACTCTGAAATTTATTGTTCCGGCAACAAGAATAATCAAATCAGGACTTAATTATAAAAATAATTTTTCAGGATTGACTGCAAATGAATTGAAAGAAAAGATAAAAGCAAATCTGTAAAACTCCCCGCCTATTCTTAATTTATGCTTTTGGGCACCTTCGAATCTGCTTAATTTGTTCAAAAAAAAACAAATTCACTGAAAATGAAAATTGGTATTTTAACATTTCATACCCCAATCAATTATGGCGCAGTGCTACAGGCCTATGCTTTGCAGAAATTTCTAAAACTTCAATATTCTCAATATACGATCTGTAATATAGATTTCAAAACTGAAGAGCACATAAAAAGGTACAATATTTTCGCGCCACTTAGGAGGAATGTAATAAAATACATCTATGAACAACTCTGCATTCTTTTTCGATACTCAGCTTTGAAAAGGAGAAAATCCAAATTCAATTTGTTCGTTTCTGAAGAACTGAATCTGACTAAAAGATTTGAAACCACAGAGAAACTCTTGGGAAACATGCCGGAAATGGATGTCTATCTGGTAGGTAGCGATCAGGTTTTTCATCCATCATCGCCCTATTTAAGAGCCTATTATTTCGATTTTGTAAAAGGTAATGCAAGAAAAATTGCTTATGCTCCAAGCTTTGGTATGTCCGACTTTACTGAACAAATAAAAAACAGAATTGCTCCTCATTTAAAAGATTTTGATGTTTTGAGCTGTAGGGAAAAGGATGGCGCTGATTTTATCTGTAATATAATAGGTAAAGAAGTTCCAACAGTTTTAGACCCTGTGTTTTTATTAAACAAAGAACAATGGTCTGAGATAGCAGTAGAACCTACAATCAAAGAGAAATACATTTTTGTTTATGATTTAAATGGGAAAGAGAATTTAATAACTATTGCAAAGAAAATCAAAGAAAAAACTGGATTCAAAATAATCTGTCAAACTCAGTCGGCAAGTAAGTTTTACAATATTGACCAACAGAGATTTGATTCCGGTCCTCGTGAATTTGTTGGATTAATTAAAAATTCCGAATACGTTGTTACGGATTCTTTTCATGGCACTGCTTTCTCAATTTTATTTAACAAACCACAATTCATCTATAACGCCAAACCAAAAGCTTCATCAAGAATATTCTCTTTAATGAAAATGATAGGACTAGAGGATAGAATTGTAGAATATGGGATGTCCAAAACATTTGTGTATAATAGTAACGACTTTTGTTTTGATTACTCAAACAAATTAGATGAATTAATAGCTGAGTCAAAATTATTTTTAAAGAACTCGGTGGAAGTATAAATAATAAAGTTTTTTCACAATTATATTTGATACAACCATGTTTTCAGTGGTCATTCCTCTCTATAATAAAGCTCATACAATTCAACGGACATTAGCTTCAGTACTGGCTCAAACACACACTGAATTTGAAGTAATTATTGTAAACGACGGCTCAACTGATAATGGTATTGAGGCCATAAATCAGTGTACTTCAGATCAACGCATTCGGATTATAAAGCAAGAAAATCAGGGAGTTAGTGCCGCAAGAAACAATGGAGTGGCAAATGCTAAATATGAATATATCGCCTTTCTGGATGGAGATGATGAATGGTTGCCAGGATATCTGGCTAAAATGAAGACAGCTATTGATTTGTTTCCAAACGCAGGCATGTATTGTTGTGCAGGTATTGTGAGAAACGCTGATGGATCAGAATTTTATAGACTTGCAAAAAAATATGGGGGAAGAATATTAGAAATCGATTTCTTTGAGAATCCACATGTTTTTGTGCATACAAGTGCAACTGTAGTTTCAAAGTCAGTCTTCAATAAATCTGGAGGATTCCCTTCTGAGATGAAAAGAAATCAGGATTTTGCTTTATTTTACTCACTAGCTTTGATTACTCCCGTTGTTTATTGTGCCTTTCCATTAAGTGTTTATGTTGGTGGTGTTGAAGGACAAGCAACTAGCAATAATTCAACAGAAATACAAAAACATGTAATTAATCGATTCAATTATGTATATACTAATTGGGTTCTCACAGGATGTGCAAATTCAACATTCAAGATCTTCATCAAATATGAAATAAGACACATTTTTATTTCTATTTTAAGAAGAAAGCAATATGAATTGTTTGGACTATATATAAACAATCTTGATCAAGGCATAATCCGATTATTTTCCTCACTAGAGCTATACCTTTACCAACGTCCGATATTAAGAAAAATGAATATCTTCCATATTTTGCTAACGAAAGTTTTATGGAGATTAAATGGATATCCGCGAGTAAATAAATCAAGCTGAGTTATAAGATTTAAATGGTAAGCGTAAAACATGATATCCTTTAATAATATAATATACAAGATTAAAAAGAGAACCTGGGGCACAATTGTTTCAAAGGCTCGTAAGAAGAGTTATTATTATAAATTATATCTCTCATTCTGGCATCAATTGATACAAACTCCAGATCAACATAAAACACAAATAATCAATTACTTTACTGCAATTCCAAATTCCGGGGCAGGAATTGGGCATCAATTAGCCAACTGGATCGCAGGATATTGGTTTGCTGGGCAATTTGGATTAAAATTCGCACACACACCCTTTTCTATAGAAAAATGGGAAAATTTTTTGGGATTTGGTGAGAATGAAATATCCGCTAAGGAATTGATTAAAAACCACGGATATAAAAAGGTCAGATTGCCACTGTTTGATGAAAATAATATCAAAGAGATTGATTTAATAAAGAGAATTATTGCCTCTTATCTGGATAAAAAAGTAGTTTTCGTTGCCGAACAAGACCAGTTTTATCGCGATCAGTTCGGAGTCATGGAACAGATCAAACAAAAGTTTCACAACGCCACAGCCAGAAAAAATGATCGACTTATTTATTCAAATAAGAATTTTAACATCGCCATTCATGTACGTCGTGGCGATATAGTGGTTGGAAAAGAAACTAATGCAAACCATCTGATGCGCTGGCAAGACAACTCTTATTTTGAAAAGGTACTTTCAACAATGATCGATCATTTAAAGATTGAAAAACCAATCGCCATTTATCTATTCTCGCAGGGGAAACAAAAAGACTTTCAGAGCATTGAGAAATTCCAAAATATCCATTTTTGTCTGGATATGAGTGCGCAAGACTCCTTTTTGCACATGGTTTATGCCGACTTGCTGATAACCAGTAAAAGTTCCTTTTCATACAAGCCCGCCTTGTTATCAAATGGAATAAAAGTTTGCCCACGAGATTTTTGGCATGGCTATCCGGATAATGAAGATTGGATACTCGTCGAAAAGGATGGGTCGTTTAGTAGAAATTCAATAATGAAATTAAATCATCATATTTTATCCTTATGAAGGATAGGCTATTATATATTGATCGGCTAAAAGGGTTTGGTATCTTTCTGGTTGTTCTTGGACATATTATCCAGTATAATATGGTTAATGCAACCCAAAATGCATTATTCGAGGCAATATATTCTTTCCACATGCCATTCTTCTTTTTTTTAAGTGGTTATGTGGTTAATAAAACAACCAATATTGAATCTGTAAACAGCTATTTTTCTTTTCTGAAAAAGAAAGCAATAAGTCTATTAATTCCGTTATTTACATGGGCTCTTGTTGTTAAGTATTGTTTTTCTTCAAATCAGGACTTTTCATTAAATATATTTATTGAAATTATCGGCAAACAGGTTATGAATCCAGGGTTATGGTTTTTACTGATGCTTTTTGAGATCATGATTGTATATTCTTTTTTCCATATTGTTTCAAAAATCTTAAATAAAAGAATTTCATTTTTGCTTGATCTGGTAATTTTCTCGGCTTTTATTGGAATTATTTTGACCATGAATGTATTCATTCATGGAATGTTAATGAGTTTCCTTTTAAATTTATGTTTTTTCTTTGTGGGGGTCTTCATCTCAAAATTTGAGATTGTTCGTAGCCTTATACAAAACAAGTGGATGTTTTTTTCTTCCGGATTACTTTTTATCCTCTTAGTTGGACACTATAATTTCTCAGAATGTGATTTACCGGCAATGAAAGGATTAAAAGTAATAATATCATTACTTGCAATTGCCTTTTTTTATAATTTATCTAAAGTTCTTATAATACCCGGCCAATTAAATGACTTTTTATCCTATATGGGAAGATCAACTTTAGTAATTTATGTCACTCAGTTTGGATTTCTTTACATCTTACCTAAAACCACACTTATTCCATCTGAGACAAGTGTAATTTTATTGGGATTGATTGCAATTCCGCTTTCAGTGGTATTAATGTATTTGTGCGTTGGAATAGGTAAAATTGCCGAAACAATGCCAGTCTTAAATTTACTATTATATGGCAGGCCAACCAAATATTCTGCAATTAAATAAATAAATATAATACTAACAGAAAAGTGACTATGCCGAACACTATAACTATTAAAGCCTTAAAAGCGATCAGAAAGATATACCAATTGGTAAATCCCGATACTTCAGCTTTTGGACGTAATTGGAAATTGTTTTCCCATAAGGAATATGCTAATACGTTGATATACGAGCAATTAATTTCCAATAAACCATGTATGATTGCCCGGTTTGGATCCACGGAGATGCTTTGTCTAACAAACTATATTGCGGTAAAAGATCAAAAGAAATTCAGAAATTATAAGAGTTATATCAAATTTCAAACGCCGCCTTGGTGGTGGGAGACTTCAACGGTAAAGCAAATTCACCAATGGTCGGGTTTTTTCCCTGGAAGAATTGATAAGGTCGAACAGTTTTGCGAACTCATGCTGAATGATATTCCGCAAATTGATATACTGGGTTCCTGGTTGAAACAGGAAAGTTTCTTTCAAAAAGAATTGGGGAATGTAAAAAGAATCGTGTTGGAAGATATGGAACCTTTTTTCTCATCCAATCCGTGGACCAGGGCTTTGGAAGGTAAAAAAGTGTTAGTTGTTCATCCATTTGCGGAAACCATCGAACATCAATACCTAAAGCGGGAATTGCTTTTTGAGAATAACCTGCTTCCAAAGTTCGAATTAAAAACCATCAAAGCGGTTCAGAGTATCGCCGGATCAGAAACCGGATTTGCCGACTGGTTTGAAGCCCTGGAATCGATGAAAAACAAAATCGACCATACCGATTACGACATTTGTATCATTGGAGCCGGAGCATATGGTTTACCTCTTGCAGCACATGTCAAACGAATGGGTAAAAAAGCCATTCACCTGGCTGGTGTAACCCAGTTATTATTCGGAATCAAAGGCAAACGTTGGGAAAATTATATCGTTTGGCCTTACATGAACTTGTACAACCAACACTGGGTACGTCCAGGCGAGAATGAAAAGCCTAAAAATGCACAGGTTGTTGAAGGAGCTTGTTACTGGTAACTAAATATAACATGATGAACTCAATCGTTTTAAGAGTACTTGTTCTCCCTCTAGGCTTATTGATAAAACTTTGGAGTCTTGCCAAAGAAGGTGCCCGAGATATCCACAATCAAATACGATTCAAGGGAGCGAAAATTGATGCTGGATGCTGCATTAATGAACAATCCGTAATAGCCTCAAATACCCACTTGCTATGCAATTGCATTATCAACAGCAGCCGGATCGGATCTTATTCGTACATAGGTAAAAATTGCATCGTACAAAACACATCTATTGGCAAGTTTTGCTCTATAGCAAGTGATGTTTTCATTGGATTAGGGAAACATCCAACCGACTTGATTTCAACTTCCACCCTTTTTTACCGCACAAGTAATACGCTGGGATTAAAGTTGGTCGAAAAAGACCTTGATTTTGATGAATATGCAAAAATTGAGATCGGTCATGATGTCTGGATTGGTACCCGTGCAATTATTTTGGATGGAGTAAAAGTGGGCAATGGAGCCATAATTGCAGCCAATTCTGTAGTAACCAAAGATGTTCCACCGTATGCAATTGTTGGCGGGGTACCTGCGAAAATTATTAAATATCGCTTCCCGGAAAATAAAATTGAACAGTTACTGAAATCGGCATGGTGGGATTGGCCACTTGAAGAAATCAGGCTAAAAGTAAAAGAATTAAATAAGATTGGTAATGGTAATCTTTAAAGCTTTACGAAAATTAATAACTATTCTTAAAAGTCCGGTTTATACTCCATATGCTTACCTGATCTTATATTTAAATGGAGTCAAAGTCAGAAAAGGACTAAGGGTCAGAGGATTCATGAATGTTCATATCACCAGGAGGGGGAAAGTATTTATTGGTGAAAACTTTAATGTAAACAGTGGCAATAAATACAATGTGATTGGACGACAACAAAAAACGACACTTTGGGCGGAGGGTAATTTGACTATTGGGAATCATGTGGGGATGAGTTCGACCGCAATCATTTGTAATCATTCCATCTCGATTGGAAACCATGTAACTATTGGTGGAAACACTGTTATTTACGATACAGACTTTCATTCTTTAGACCCAATATTACGAACATCAGGTGAAGATCGTCAACATGCAAAAAAGAAACCTGTTATCATAAAGGACAATGTGTTTATTGGTGCACATACCACCATATTAAAAGGAGTGACCATAGGAAACAATGCAATCATAGGTGCCTGTTCTGTCATAAGCAAAGATATTCCGGATAATGAAATTTGGGCAGGAAATCCGGCACATTTTATAAAATCAATTGAAGAACTAAAATGAAATATACCAAACTTATCCTTTTTACACTTATTGCTGTTGTTATTACTGATGCATTCAGACTTATTGCTTCTGTTGGTGCAATGAATGTTGATAATGCTACTTTGTTTGCCACCATAATTAACTATATTTCAATAGCTATATTATTTTACTTTGCAAACAAGGAAGGTTTTGGGAATAATGAAATACCTAAATCGATAAAATATCTATTCCTTTTTTGGTTGTTTTGGAATTTAGTAAGCTTAGTTCGGGGGTCATTTTTCGCAGTTGATTATTGGGATTGGAAAGCAATATTATTGAATTCCATGGCTTTTTCTTTAATTCCTTTGGCTTTTTTCCTGGGAAAGAATATTTCATCCGCCGGAACTATTTTCAGGTTTGTACTCAAATACTTGTTTCCCCTGGGTTTTTTGATAATTCCTTTATCCTTAATCACAAGTCACGAATTATATTCCAGGCTCATGATTCCAGTTGGACTGTTTATCGTATTTATCCCCTTTTTAAAATTCAGATGGAAATTCCTGGTTATTCTCGTTGCGGTTACATCCATTTTTGTGGCAATAGAGTTCCGAACAAATATTATTAAAATAGCCTTTTCGGTGGTACTCTTATTGGTATACTATTTCAGGAATTTCATCCGGAAAAACTGGTTGCTATTGGCTCAATTTTGCCTCTTTGCTGTCCCGCTTGTCCTATTTAATCTGGCAGTTACAAATCAATACAACATCTTTAAAGAAATATTGGGAGACGAAGGGTATATGATTGATAATGAAGGGCAATTAGAACAAAATTTTATGGCTGATACCCGGACAGGCCTATATGTTGATGTCTTATCCTCTCTGAGTCAATCTGAAAATTGGCTTTTGGGTGAAGGAGCAGGAGGAAAATACCAAACTGAACGATTCGACTACCTAGGTGATGGAAGGGGGCGCTATGGTTCAGAAGTGGGGATTCTAAATATCTTGTTGTATCATGGGATTATTGGAGTAGTGATCTATTTTCTTCTGTTATTCTCAGTATCATTTATAGCCATCAAACGGTCCAATAATATCCTGGCAAAAATGCTTGGTTTGTTTATTGCTTTCCGCTGGACTTATGCTTTTATAGAAGAGTTCACCCAGTACGACTTGAATTTTTATTTTTTCTGGATCGTTATGGGTTTAGTAAGCTCGGCCAGCTTCCGGGAAATGAACGATGATGAAATCAGAAATTATTTGGAATTAAGATGATCAAAACAATTGCAGTCTTGCTTACCTGTTACAACAGACGTGAAAAAACCTTGGGTTGCCTGCGTTCATTGTATCGATGCAACTTGCCAGAAACCTATGTGTTGGATATCTTTCTGGTTGACGATGGGTCTTCTGACGGCACTTCAGAAGCGGTAGCAAAAGAATTTCCATTAGTGCATGTTATCTTGGGAAATGGCCAGTTGTATTGGAACCGTGGAATGCACTTGGCTTGGGATACGGCTGTAAAATCAGGAAACTTTGACTTTTACCTTTGGCTGAATGATGATGTGGAACTATTACCAAATGCAATTGTGGACTTATTAGAAGTTTCACATGCAAATAATACAATAGTTGTAGGATCCATGAAATCAAGAAGTGAAAATAAAGCTACTTATGGAGGCAGAGATTTAAAAGGGAATCTAATAACTCCAAATGGAGTTCCACAAGTATGCAATGCTTTTAACGGCAATCTGGTACTTATACCGGATTCAATTTATCAACGAATTGGTAATCTCGATCCTATCTTCCAACATTGCATCGGTGACTTTGATTATGCATTACGTGCAAAAAAGAATGGAATAAAAAGCTTTATCTCTACTGAATATTCTGGATATTGTGAAGAACATTCTTCATTACCTCAATGGTGTCTTCCAGAAGTGCCATTTAGGAAGAGAATAAAAGCATTATATTCTCCTTTAGGGAATAGCCATCCCAAATACTATTTCATATTTGCATTCCGTCATTATGGTATTTACATTGCCATAAAGCATTTCTTTTCGATTCACCTGAGACTTGTATACCCCCGATTATGGCAAAAATAGATTTTGTTTTTCAAACTGATTCCCAAATAATTGAAGAAGCATACTCTTCTAATCCAAACTATCTGATAGAGTTTTCAGGAAAAAATGGAACAGGTGACCAATATTGTATCTTATATTTTAGCAGTAACGATATCTATTTTCCAAATGATGAACAATCATTTAAGAACCAATTATTAAAAAAGAATAAGTTTGAATGGTACAATACACGAATAGAAAAAGGTAAAAAACATATATTTCTTCGGGACATCAAAAAACAATGGTATTTAACCGGCATAAACCACGAAATAAATTCCATTGAAAAACTTGCTGCGTTTCTTAGAAAAGAAACCAAGGGATATAAAACCATAGCTCTAGGTAGTTCTGCTGGTGGATATGCAGCGGTCCTTTTAGGTTCGATGATAAATGCTGAAACAATTTATACGTTCAACGGCCAGTTTATGCTAAACGATCTGCTAAGCACCTCATCTGAGAAAATAGATCCAATTATATTTCGGGAGCAAAATAATCCGGAAATTAATCAATACTATTCGTTAAGACCATTCATCAAAAATACAAAGAGTATCCATTATTTCTACTCTGACCGAAGTGACTGGGATTTGGTTCAATTTAATCATGTCTCAGATTTTAAAATCCAATTTATTCCTTTTAGAACAAGCCACCATGGAATTCCTTTTTTAAAAACAAATCTTAACCGCATTCTAAACAGATCTACTGAACAACTACAAGGTTTTGTTGGTAAGGTAAATAATCCGTTTCTTTTCTCAATAAAAATTGATGGCTTGTTAAAAACCACAAAAGACATTATAGTAATGGTTTTGAAGCTTATTTTAAGGAAAATTTCAACTCAAAAGTCATCTTGACCTTTAAAGCTAATTATATTATTTTCATTCACTTCAGATTTGTATACATCAATTATGGAAATAAAAAATGCATATTCCTTTCAGGTCGATTCGGAAATTGTCAAGAGTTTTTATGAAACTAAGGACAATTATCTGATTGAATATTCGGAAGATATCGCGAAAGAATATTGCATCATATACTTTTCAAGTAACGATATCTATTATCCAAACACAGAGGCAGCTTTTAGGTCACAGCTAATAAACAAAAACAACTTTGAATGGTATAAGACGAGGATATGTATGGGACACAAACATATTTTCGTACGTGATATTCAAAAGCAATTCTATCTGGCCGGGATAAATTCCAGAGTGAATTCCTCTCAAAAGTTACTTAATTTTCTAAAGGACGAAGCTGCAGGGTATCAGATTATCACCGTGGGTAGCTCATCTGGTGGTTTTGCATCAGTAACTTATGGACAGCTATTGAATGCCGAACGAATTTATTCTTTTAACGGAACTTTTGAGATCCGGACAAAACTAGACCTCTCTACCGAAGTAATTAATCCTATCATTTTTCGGAATATGGGAAATAAGGAAGTTAGCTATTGGTTCGATACCCGGAATTTCATCTCCCATGCATCTGCCATATTCTATTTCCAATCCATGAAAAGTGCCTATGACGTGAAGCAATATACTCATGTAAAAGATTTACAGATCAACCGGATTCAATTCAAGAATTCCAGACATGGCATTCCATTCCTCAGAACAAATCTACACCATGTTCTTAATTGTTCTTTGTCGGATTTACAAAAGATGATCGGTGAACCAATTCATCCCCTGTCATTCTCATTGAAATCAGATGGAGCATTAAGAACTATTCTCAGTTTAAATCGGATACTGATGTCAGGATTGAAAAAAAAGATTGAACGTGTCCGATTAAAATTTATATAGTTTAAAATCACCCACTTAAATTGATAACAAAGACTAATAAACTGTTTAAATAATTCCGTTAGGGAGAATATGTGGGTAGAAATGTCGATTTTCTATCCCTGTTTTGTCCCGTACAGGACAAAAAACATTCCTATTTCTATGCTTTCTACCGACCTTTGGTTCCTAACGGAACCAAAAAATAAAATTTAAACAGTCTCTAATAAAATAATAATCAGCTTCGGCTTTTTAAACCATGAATTCTTTAGCTCCAATCTGCCTTTTTACTTATAATCGGCTAAACGAAACTCAGCAAACGGTTGAGGCCTTAAAGCGAAATTATCTGGCACCAGAGAGCGAGCTGTTCCTGTTCTGTGATGGACCCAAAGAGGAACAAACTGCTCCAAAAGTTAAAGCGGTCAGGCAATATCTTCATACCATAACAGGGTTTAAATCAGTTGTTGTGATTGAAGCTGAGAAGAACAAAGGATTGGCTAATTCCATCATCACAGGAGTATCTGAGGTTTTAGAGAAATATGACAAAATAATTGTGTTGGAAGACGACCTGATAACCTCTCCTAATTTTCTGGACTTCATGAATCAGGCATTGGAATTCTATCGGAACGATCAAAATATTCAGTCTGTCAGTGGATATTCATTGGCTTTAAAAGATAAAACGAATGAGGTATACTTCCAGCTTAGGCCCGGTTCATGGGGCTGGGCAACCTGGAAAGACCGGTGGATTCCTGAACTATTCGATAAGGAGAAACTGAAAACGAAAATTCATAAAAATCCTTCTTTACTTAAGGAATTAAAACAAAATTGCGGCAATGATATTCCGCGCATGCTGATCAAATCCATCAACAATCAAAATGATTCCTGGTATGTTCGATGGACCTTTAACCATTTCAGAAATAAACACTATGCTGTTTTTCCGGCTTATTCTTTCATTCAAAATATAGGGCATCATGCAGACGCAACACATTGCAAAAACATCAATACTTACGTCTCAGAATTAGCTGATAAACAGACCAGATATTTTAGCTTTCCGGATTTTCAAATATCCGATCAGCAACTGACCCGGGAATTTCTAAGGTATTTTTCCAGACAGTACAAAATCATCTTTAGAATCAAACTTTTAAAAACCAGAGAAGGAAGAGAACAGCTTCTCCGGGAACTAAAAATCAGATTTGGTTTTAAGTA